>Ga0335077_10005175_pt1 | contig 15968 bp, 16 predicted proteins | sample Lox_Sample_31_FD_207151 | JGI IMG/M metagenome (GOLD analysis project Ga0335077, IMG submission 207151) | Soil microbial communities from Loxahatchee National Wildlife Refuge, Florida, United States - Lox_Sample_3.1 | ecosystem: Environmental > Terrestrial > Soil > Wetlands | place: USA...
TGTTTGCAACAAAACTATGTGTTGCCTTCGAACAACTTGTTCGAGGTCCCAGGCTTGATTTTCGACTTTGATCGGCGCGGGGGTCTTGCTAAGAACTTGCTCGCGGGCGGCGGCGCAGCCCACTCCCAGCCTTGTCGCGACCCGTCTTGAAATCTAAAAATTTAGCTTTAGCGATAACTGGATAATGCGCGGACTGGAGCTGAAACTCAGAATCTTCCCAAAATCGCTCGTGCTGATATCACTGATAGGATTGTCGCGGCTGGCGTGGTTGAACAGATTGAAGAAGTCGGCGTGAAAGTCGAGGCTTTTCGACTCGGTGAGAGGAAAGCGCTTGGCAACAGAGAAATCGGTGTTGCTCTGAGTTGGTCCGCGGAGAATATTGCGTCCCACGTTGCCGAAATCCGTCCCCTCCTCTAGTGCTAATGCCGTGGGGTCATGGGCGCTCGGGATAGGCTCCCCGCGTTGGACCGCGGCGACAGCGAAAGCTGCCGGGTTGAAGTAATAGCCCGGTGGGATGTTGGCCAGGGCACTTTTGCGATTTGCGCCAAGCGCCCGATTCGGACGCGCACCCTGCAGACCGTACAGCGACCCCCCACCGGGGTCAAATAGATCGATCGGCACGCCCGACATCACGGTCACGATCGCCGACGCTTGCCAATTGGAGGCCAGCAGACGTGCCGTCGTCGAGTTGCGCGTGAAGCCGAACTTCGGCAAGTCCCACAGGAAATAGCCGACGAAGCGATGAGTGCGGTCGAAATCGGAGAGGCCGCGGTTGCTCTGAGCCGTGAGCTGGTTTCCCACGATCCCACTCGTATCAAGGCCATCACCCGAACCGTTATCGACGGATCTGGAAAAGGTGTACGAGCCCTGCAACTCCAATCCGCGGGAGAGTCGTCTGTTCAACGTAGCTTGAAGGGAGTGATAGGTGGATTGTGCGTTCGACTGGTTCAGACTGAAAAACGCGGGATCCACTCCTTGCATCGGCGCGCGTAGCGGTGCATTCTCGTTGGTATTGCCCGTGATCAGTTCTCCGGTGACCTGATTCGTGACTGGGTGATTCAGACTCGCGATTCGGGCCTGATTGATGGCCACCTGGCGGAACAGTCGCAGTCCACGCGTACCCACATAAGCGAACTGCAGCACGGTGTCGGGAGCCAGCTGATATTGGACGCTGGTGTTGAAGTGCTGAAAGTAGGGCGTGCGGAGATTTGGGTCAAAGGGGCTACTAGCCAGGGCATAGCCTGTCTGAACCAGAGGAAAACTGCTCTCCGAGGGTAGGTCCGGGAACGGATTTGCGAACGTGTGCTCGGAGGTCACGAAGCCTTGATAGAAGGGCGGTGAGAAGTAATCCCAGGCAAGGTAGAAGAACGAGGGCTCCGAAAAGAAAATGCCGTAACCACCGCGTACGACCAGGCGCCCCGAATCCCGCGGCGACCACGCGAGGCCCACCCGCGGACCAAAATTCAGGGGCGAAACACTCTTCGTTATACGCTTTCCCACCTTGGGAACGTCCGGCAAGACATATTGCGAATTGCCGGCCATCACAATGCCGCCAATAGGTGGTCCCACCGGCATCCCGTCAGATCCGATCTCCATGCGCGGACGATACCGCGCTGGGTCAAAACCGCCGATCAGTCCGTGCGCCTCGTAAGGCGGCAGGTTCAACTCATATCGCAATCCTAGGTCGAGGGTCAGCTTGCGAGTCAATTTCCAGTCGTCCTGTACGAAGAAGTTGTAGTCACTGCTGCGGAAGTAACGGTGAGTGAGGCCGATGCCAATCGAGGAAAAATCGCTGTTTCCGATTAGAAAGTTGTTGAACGTGGAGAAGTCGATCTCCCCGTAGGTGTTGGCATTGGCATGATTGATATTCCACCAATTGCCGCGAAAATCGCCGCCCAAGCGGATGCTGTGCCGGCCTCGGCGAAGAGACAGAATATCGCCAAAAGACAGGGACCATGAGGAGGAATCATTGAGGGTAACCCACTCCGTTCCCACCGACGCCCCGCCCTCATCGCGGGCCAAGAGGATATTCGGCAAGCCAGGAAAATCATTAGCTGTAGGACGGTGAATGCCGATGGTTGAGTCCAACAGCGATTCCTGAGGAAGTGCCCGATTGCGCAGGAAGTTGTAACCCAAGTTGGCCTGGTTGGCAGCCGTCGGACTGAAAGTATGAACGTGAGAAATGGACAGCAGGCGATTGTCGTTCTCCACGCGCAGCCCGAAGCCGGGCAGGCTCATTCCGCCAAACGCGACTTCTCCAGACGCAAATCCACCGAGGGCATCAAACTCTGGAGCATCCGCGAAGAAGAACTTTGCCGCCAGGGTATCCTTTGGTCTGGGATGAAAGTCGAAGTTGGTGTTGAATTGTTCTTCGTGGTAGGTGGAGAGAGCCGTGCCAGTGACGCGTCCGTCCGCCTGCTGCGGAGTGGGGATGAGGTACCGTCCGTTGGGCAGTTTGGCATTGAGAAGAGCGAGCGAAATGGCATTGATGGAAGCAGCCGGGGTGATGCGGTCGGGCATGACCGGATGAAACGTGTTAAGTAGAGTCGCTTCCGAGCGATCGTCGGTGAGCCCCGGGGCAATCAGGACGTCCTTGTAAATGCTCTGGTCCGTAGTTCCGTTGGTCGAACGAGTGCCTTGGTAAGAAACGAAATAGAAGGCTCGATCCTTGTGGAATGGACCGCCCAGGGTGGCACCGTACACCTGACGTCGCAGCTCAGGCCGGGCCACGCCTGCCTGTATCAGGTTGGCATCGTTGGCATTGAGCGCTTCGTTACGGAGGAAAGCGTACATACTGCCGTGCGCCAGGTTCGTACCGCTTTTCGTGGTCACCTGAATGCTTGCCCCACCTGCGCTCTTCAAGGACGCGTCGTACATTGAGGTCTGAACCACTTCCGTTTGGATGCTATCCGGATTCGGAATAGCGACTGCGGCAAAGTCATGCGCCCAGATGTCATTGGCATTGACGCCGTTGAGCTGCAAGCTATTTTGCTCGGTGCGCGCGCCGTTCACGTCGAAATTGGGCGAGTTACGGCCGATGGCGTTGTTATTAGTCAGTCCCACGGATACTCCCGGCGCAAGCGTCGCCAGCTGCAGGAAGTTGCGGGTAGGTAACGGCAGATTCGATACGGCCTTCGCTCCTAGTTCGGTCGTGAGCTGGGGACCATCGGATTGAACCAGCGGAGGAGTGCCGCTAACTGTCACTTCTAATGACGTGCTTGCGACCGAAAGCACGATGTTAACGGTCGTGATTCGGTCGATGCTAACTTCAAGGTTATTGCGGCGAGCGCTGGCAAACCCGGGCGCGGAGATACTGCATTCGTAGACGCCTGGCGGGAGGAGAGGTAAAGCGTATTGGCCGGAGTTATCGGATGCTGTCGCGCGTTTTGCGCCGGTAGCGCTGTTCTCCGCATTGATCACGGCGTGAGCGATAACCAAGCCCTGTCCATCTCGAACAGTGCCCGCAATTTCCCCGGTGGTCACTGTTTGAGCCAGAGCAAAGCTGGGGAAAAGCGCACACAGGCAAGCAGCCAAAGCCGGGGCGAGTTTTTTGCCTAATGGCATTCCTCCACCCGCTGGTATCCTTCTATCCCTCACTGCGGCAGGCCGACTCGGCGCAGCAGGCTACTTAACCTGGGGTCCGAGTGCAACGGATCAGGGTCTCTCTTGACGTAGATGATGCACCAGTTCCGCTCTTCTACGGCCTTGTCGAGCCACGCGAAGGCGCGATCTTTATCTCCAAGACAAGCGTAGATACAGGCCGGCGCAACGACGGGAATATCATCGTGCGTCTTCGAATATTCTTCAATCGCCCGCATCCATTCTTCGACACTCAGGGCCACTTCACATCCAGCGCATAGATTTCGTCGGTGCCGACATCGTGGGTCAGTGTAAGCGAACCGTCCTCTGCGATCCCGATCGAAGCGTCTTCGGCTGCGAGCGAGTCATCGGAAATGAGGCGGACTCCGGCAATGTCTGCGACAAGTTCCATTCTGAAGTCGGAAGCGCGGAGCCTCCGCACTTTCTTGTCAAGGCACAGCAGGTATAGGTATTTGCCGTCGGCCGAGGGAACCCAACCGGAAACACCTACATCCCCGCCAAGTTTCGACCACTTCTTTGTCGTGAAGTCGAATAGAAGTGCGCTCGGCTCGGCCAGGACTAATTTGTCGGGCTGCGGCCACCAGGGCCCATACCAATCATCATCACAAGGAATCACCAAAACCTTCTTCGACTGCAGATTGACAACGTGGATTTCGACAAAGTGACTGCTGTCAAACAAGTGATGCCCAGGAGCGAGCGCGGCATATGCCAGCGAGTTTCCGTCCGGGGACCACGCAGGGGCGTGACCGGCTTCTTCAACAACCTTTTCCGGTGTCCCGCCTTTCATGCTCATCACATAAACATTTAAGCCGGAGTCAGTTGTGAAACCGTTGAATGCCACTCTGCTTCCGTCGGGAGAAATTTTCGGATAGAAGACCATCATAGACGGAGAAGTGAGTTCCGCACACTCGTTCCCGTCACTGCGACAGCGCCAGAGACTGCGATCAGGATAGGACACATAGAGGACCCACTTCCCATCTGGCGATGCCATCGTCTCGATCGCTGAAATTCCGCCAAGATAAGGGACAACTCGACGGTGTGGGCTATCGTATCGCATCAACTCCCCACGCTTCTTGGAACCTACGGCGAAGATTTGTTTGCCATCGCGACTGGCAACCGGGGCTTTATAGGAGAGCGGGCCGTTGGTCAAACGGACTGCCCTTGCCGAGCGACGGAAGATTCCGCCGTTCTCAGGCAAAGCCCATAAGTCCCATCTTCCCGCCTGCTCAGCCGCAAACAGGAAATACCTGCTATCGCGCGTCCAGTTACCCGCAACTGCCTCGGCCGATTCTGGCAGTCCCGGCGTAGCTAGGCGGTGCAAGCCGGTTCCATCGGTATTGACTTCCCACATGGAGGACACAAAGCGATCATCTGCGACGTTGAGACGAAGGCGCTTGCCATCCGGAGAGATGGCGGCGGGCTCACCCGCTCCTTGCACTTCAACGAGTTTGCTGGGAATGGAGCCGTCTCCATTCCCAATGCGCAGCTTTGACCCCTTGAAAACAATGCGCCCATCAAGGAAGAACTTTCCCGCACAACCCATCGCCAGCGTGTCATTAAAAGGGAGATTGAAAGTGAGCCCGCGCGGCTCGCCAGCTGGAAGGGGTTGTATCCACGATCTTGCGTCACTTTGGGGGCTTACGAGTAATGCAGAAGCGTCTGGAGAAAGGTCGCATACATCGGCATTGAACCTCATCGGCACCGCAGTGGCTTGACCGCCCTTCACTGAAACCTGGACAACCTTGCCCTCTGAAAAGTAAACGCGCAGGCCGTCCGTCAGCAAAGTCGGAGCCCACCCGCCTAATTTTGGTTCGCCGTCGTCGGTGAGCTGTCTCACGCCTTCCACAGTAGGAACGGCTGGCGGCATTTGCCACCACACCACCCCCGCGATCAATAGGACAGTCGCTGCTATTGCCAGCGCGGGTGTTCTCCAGTTACGCCTTGACGGCGCAGCACTTCGAGTGTGCGTGAGCGGCGTGACGGCCGAATTCGACAACGCTTCCAGCGCAAAAGCAAGATCCGATGCCGCTTGAAAACGTTGCTCGGGAGATTTCTCCAAACATCGCTGCGTCGTCCGCTCGAAGGCGGGCGGAATATTTGCCACGACCTGGGAGACGGGAGTAGGCTCCTCATTTAAGATCGCGCTCATCGTATCCGCCGGGGTCGGCTTTTGGAAGGCCCGCCTGCCAGTCAGCATCTCGTATAGAATCGTTCCGAACGAGAAAATATCGGTGCGGTGGTCCACCCCCTGACCGCGAACTTGCTCCGGAGACATGTAGCCGACGGTACCCATCACCGTACCCGGTTCGGAGGCGCTGCCCGCGGCGGTCAGTACACTATGTTGCCGGCTAGGTACAGGTTGCGTGAGTTTGGCCAACCCGAAGTCCAAGATCTTGATCCGTCCATCTTTGGTGACAAATAAGTTCTCTGGCTTGAGGTCACGGTGCACAATGCCTTTCTCGTGGGCCGCCGCCAAGCCGCTGGCTATCTGCACGCCGTAGTTGATTGCCTTGCCCGCTGGTATCGACCCCCGACTTACATGCCCCCGCAGCGTTTCTCCCTCCAGCAACTCCGAAACCAGGTACGGCGTCCCCTGATAAGTCCCCATCTGAAAAACAGCCAGAATGTTCGGATGGTTCAGAGCGGCGGCCGCTTGAGCTTCCTGCTTGAAACGCCGTAGGCGCTCTTGGTCAGAAGACATAAGAGACGGCAATACCTTGATCGCTACCTCGCGACGCAGGCGCAGGTCGCGGGCCCGATAGACTTCCCCCATGCCTCCCGAACCAAGAAGTTTCTGCACTTCGTATTCGCCAAGCTGCGTACCTGGCATGAGGGTTACTAGCATGGGAGAGCTTTCGAGAAAACTGGAGCGGGCTTCATCGCTCGAAGCAAGCAGCGTTTCGACCTCAGCTCGCAGTGCCCGATCCGAGGAGCAAGACTTATCCAGGAATAGAGTGCGCTCTGCCGCAGGCAACTGTTGCGCCTGGTAAAGCAAATCCTTGATCCGTTGCCAGCGCTCAGGCGTCATCTTCGGCTCTGCTGCTGAGTTCATGGTGTAGCCAGGCCTTGGCCGTGGACCAGTCTCGCTTCACCGTCGCCGGTGAGACTCCCAGTACGCAAGCGGTCTCCTCAACGGACAGGCCGCCAAAGAACCGCAACTCGACAACACGGGATTGCTGCGGGTCAAATTTCGCCAGAACGTTCAGCGCGTCATCCAGTGCAACCAGGTCCAGGCCACGCCCCTTAACCAACTGAACGGCGTCGTTGAACGTTACCCTCTGCCCTCGATTTCGCTTCGCGGCCTGTTGCGACCGGGCGTACTCCACCAGAATCTGTCGCATCAACTGCGCACAAATCGCGAAGAAGTGGGCTTTATTTTGAAACTTCCCTTTGCGCTGTTTCACCAATCGCAGATAAGCTTCGTGAACCAGGGCCGTGCTTTGCAGGGTGTGATCGGGCCGTTGCCTTTGGAGATAGTGGTGCGCCAGGTGTCGCAGTTCGTCGTAGACGAGAGGAAGCAGCTTTCGCAGAGCCTCTTCATCACCCTCCCGCCACTTGAGCAGAAGCGAACTGACGGATGAAGTTAAGGCCTCTGCCACAGGCCCCCCAAGCCCCGCTGCCCGCGAGTCTAGGAAAAGATAACCCCTATTTTCCTTAAAATCAAACTTTCCCTAGGTGTTCCCACAGACTTCCTTGCCAAAACATTTATTTTCGCGGCGTGAGCTAATTTGCCGCGGAATTTCATTTTATGTAGGTACAGAAGGCCCCGCTGGGAAAAGGGACTCCGACGAGGTGCCTGACAACAAAGGGAGGAGTTCATGAAACAACAATATCGAAAGACATCAACTCGCAACATCCGACTAACAACGCTTGTGCTTATTGGTTTGGTGACGTTTGTCGGAAGCACGGCGACTGCGCACGGCACAGCGAAATGCACGCTTGCCGGCGTCGCGGGAGATTGGGGATTCAGCGACAATGGATCGGTGCCAGGAATTGGCCCCCGTATAGCTGTCGGAAGATTTACCGTGGACTCGCAGGGAAATGTGCTGAACGGTAACGCAACGGTAAACTTGAATGGCGCGATTAGCTCGGAAACGTTTTCGGGAACGGCAACCTTGCATCCCGACTGCACTGGTTCGGCTAAGAGTGACATTTTCGACCTATCGGGGAACAAAATCGCCACAGTAAGGGCACAAATTGTATTTCTCGACAATATGCAGGAGTTCCGCGAGATTTGGACCTCGGTCGTCCTCGCCAACGGCAAACGGCTCACGACCGTCGTAACCCTCGAAGCGAAAAAGATCTTCCCAGAGTAAGCTTCGAATGATCACTGTTTTGACGAACTAAAGTTCTCCGTACCGGTCGTGTCCACTTGCTTGCAAATGGACACGACTGGTTGCTAGGAACAGCACCGTCAGCGGAAATAGATCACCTAAGAGCTCAGCCATCTATACGTTTGAGGGAACGGTGACGATTAGCAACAGCACCATCAGCCAGAATTATGCTGCAGGCATCATCGCTCAAAGCTCCGGCGCGGCGAAGATCCAGAACAGCATTGTCGCCAACAATTCGGGTGCAAACTGCCTTGGCGTCACCTCGAAAGGCTACAATCTGAGCAGCGATCGCTCGTGTGCCTTCAACGGACCGGGGGATCTGAACAATATCGATCCCATGCTTGGACCCCTCCGTAACAATGGCGGAGCAACTAAGACTATGGCCCTGCCTTCTGGCAGCCCAGCAGTGGATGCTGGCGACCCAAGCGGCTGCAAGGTTGGTCTCACGCTGCTTAAGACCGATCAGCGTGGCCAACCCCGCCCCGATCCGGAGGACAGGGGAGGCTGTGACATGGGAGCGTATGAACGTCAGGGCGACTAGCTGAAAAGGCCGATGGCAGCATTTTTCCTGGCGGACCAGACCATTTATGAGAGAAATTGATAGGTTGTAGTCTCTTCTCGTGGCTGCGAGTTTGACTGCCAACTTCATAGATTCAAACTTTGCGAATAACGGCCCTCAGAGCGATCGCTGTATCGGGCATGTAGGGTAGCCTGGTCCAAATTGCAGGAGAGGCAGGGATACCAGAAAACACAGTAAACCTCGGACGTATCTGTTGATTCTGGGGGTCTGACTTGGTCTAACCGTACAGCAGCACCCGCAACTCATCGAGCCAGTCGAACAAACCGAGGCAAATGTCCACGGCGACGCGGCGATGCGGCGGTCGTTGGGGCCTTCCGCTGGGGCCTCGACTGCTCTCAGGAAGCTTCTCCCGATGGCGACGAGCAAGGCGAGCAGGACGAGATGACCGACACCAGCGATGTTCTGGACGAGGAGTACAAATCACCTTCAACGATGAACGCGAGCACTCCTGGGGCCGGCGCGCAATTCGCGATCGATAGCCTGCATCACCCCCTGTTTTGGGCTGCTATTCCCCCTGTTTTGGGCTGCTTTGTCGAGCAGTGAAAAACGGTGGTTGTGAGGACGTAATTTGTACGGAAATAGTTGATTTGTAAGTGTTTACTATGTGACCCGCGGCTGAAAGTAACCAGGAAGCCGCTGCAATGATTTTCGAGTCAAAACCGCACTTATTTGGCTTATTTTCAGTTGATTACATAGATTTATCCAAAAATTTTTCCCGAGAATCGTAAATCCATCTCTCGGAAAGCGGCGCACCTCGCCAATACTCCGCGTGGCGACTGTCGCGGTTGGGGAAAAGCGATTACTCGTACGTGCCTACAAGCTTTCCCTTTACCTTGATCCCGTAACCCTTCTCTACCTGCTCGCGACTAGCACCCCAAAAGATGAGGACGTCGCCTTTGTGAACTTCGGCATCGTATGTTCCCGGAGGCACTGTCGGCTGTTCGCGCGGAACATCCCATTGCCGCGTCTTAGGCTCGAAAACCTTGTAATGCACCGCGGCCGAATAGTTGGGCCCAGCGCCGGCTCCACTATGCGAAAGGCTCTCCACTTGAGTCTTACGTACGCGATGGCCGAGTAGCTCATACCTTTACCCTCTGTTCCGCACAGGCCGCAATGAACGCCGCATGTTGCCGATACTGTAATGACACCTCCAACACGCTCCCTCCCGCGGACAGTAAACGCTCGATCTCAGCACGCTCACAACGTTCCTTTTCCAGACGTTGCCCATTCATTTGTCGAGCCCGTTTCTGCTGCTCGGCTTCCTGCTCTCGCCGGCTTTCGATGTTCTTGTGTTCTTCTGCTATCCGAGCACTCTGTTTTTCCAGTTCCACTTGCCAGTCTTCCTGCTCCTGCCGCAATCGCTGCTCCTCCCGAATCCGCTCCGCTTCCGCATTCTGCCGGCGCTTCTCTTCGGCCAACGTCTGCCAATACGCACGATTCAGTGAACCATCTGGAAACAGCTAGCCGATGTCACGTCGGGTGTCCGACAGAGACCGATTCTGCCGGACGTACTCACGCAGCAGGTAGTCTCTAGCGTCCACGGGACATCTCCTCAGCCGTCAAACGGTGTGCCACGAGGCTTGCTGCTGTATCGTGAGCCGTCCACCGCTAACAATGTGCGCGTAGAACTTGGCGAACTCCCGTGATACTTTCTGCCGAATACGTTCCGCCAATCTCGTCTCGGCCTCTTTCAAAATCTCCACCTCATGATCGCGCACATACTCCTGCACAATCTTGTCGCACTCTGCCGGCATCCACTCCCGCCGTAATTCTTCCTCGAGCATCGGTCGACAGAACTCATCGAATATTTCCCGTACCCTCATTTGCTGCACCGGTTGAGGCAGACTCAGTGCCAACTTTATGCGTCGGTTCGCTTCCTCTATCAAGTTTTGTTCTCGTGTGTTCATTCGTCACCTAATCCTGAGTTCGTTGCGGATTAGCCCCGCGTTGCTGGCCGACTATTCGGCCCTTAAACCGTCGACCATTCGGCACTCTCATTTGCCGAAAACTTTAAGCTGTTATTTCGGTGCTCAATCTGTCTAAGTGCATCGCCGGTGCCAAAGCCAAGGTGTGCGCGTTGCGTTATAGGCCACTTCTCGAGCTGTACCATCGGTCAATACCCGACGCCGAGCAAAGGACAATCGAGAATCCCACCTCAGTGCCATCCTTTGGCCTTAAATCAAGCGATACCAATTGGTCTGTAACGCGAACCTCAAGCGCACGTGAATGATTCGCCCCTGGTTCGCGTGCAGTGGTTTGCTCGCCTACCACCACTTCGGTGCCAGGAACAGGCGTTCCCTCGACGTCCACGGCTTTACCCACACTCACGTGTTTGCTTTGCTGCCGCCGCCCGACGAAGGAGTGAAACAGGAATGATCGACGGTGAAGACACCGTTTTCAGAGGCTTACGTGGTTGTCGGAAAAGAGTAACCAGGAGGCGAAACCGGGGGAACGTGTCACCATCACCTAACGTGTGTATGATGCGTGCATGAAGAGAACTAACATCTACTTCACAGAGCGGCAGCGGAAGGAGCTGGCGAAGGAAGCCAAGAAGCTGGGAATCACGCCGGCTGAACTGGTTCGCCGGATTCTGGATGCCTACCTCGACAACAAACTTCATCAGGGGGGAAGGTTATGAAGAAAGCAATCATCGCAGTTCTATTCTTGGGGGCTTTGGGACTCAGCACGGCACAGGCTGCTACCAACAAGTCGGTGCAAGGAACTTACGCATTCACTTCTAACGGGCAAGCTTTGGTCAACGGCCAGTTGTACCTGGATTTCAACGCCGGGACGATTCAACTGAACGGCAATGGCACCGGAAAATTCTTGACCGATTCTGACTCGGCTGGCGGTCCAGTGACAGCCGGAGTTGCCATAACGTACACGGTCAGCGGCAATGTTATTAACATGGAGTTTGGCGCTCGACACATTACAATTCACGGCTACCTTGGAGATTACAACAGCGGAGGCATCGCCCAAACGATAGTCTTTTTTGCAACGGACTCGGCCCAGCTTTTCTTGAATGGAACGGCGGTACTACAGTAGATAAACCGCTAAGCAAGAGGCGGCCTTCCCCCGAGCCGCCTTTATCTTTCTCTTTAGCGTACTCACTTTCTAAGCATCAAAAGTCTGGCTCAGGCGCCTTCGGTGCCAGGAACAGGTTTTCCCTCGAGGTCCACGACTTTGCCCACACCAGGCATCGACCGCGGGCCGAGCGGGTGTATAGTGCTGAAGCCCGAGGATGAAGAGGCCGCGGGATGACGAAATCAATGACAGAAGATCTCTCGTGGGAAGTAGGGCGCTGGCTTCAAATGATGAAGCGTGTTCGCATACTGGCAGAGGATGCCGTGATAGACAAAGAGCGGAGAGACGAAGCCTTCGCACGAGCCAAAGCCCGCCTAGCATCCCTTAGATGTATGGTGGGAGCAGTTCAAACAAGAGCACGATGGACCGCAGCACTGAAGTTCTCTCAGCCAAAATCCAAAGCCGCCCGCAGTCTCCTCCCTGTCGAAGCAAGACTTGAAACTCGTCACTCACCTGGGCTATCGTTGTCCCTTCCTCGGGAGGCGCCGCCCGATGATGACGAGTCGTTCAAGCAAAATTTACGGAAGGCATCTGGGCTTGGTCCTGAACACGCTGATCGTCTTTCTGTGTTACCAAGAAATCGCTGCGAGCCAAGAGCCAATCGAATCCGTACCCCAGGGGATTTCGGTGCTGGGAGAAGTGACGAAACCCGGAGTTTATCCGGCCGTGAGCACCCGCAAACTGTTTGACATGATCTCGGCTGCTGGGGGTACCACCCAGAAGGCGGGGCGAGACATTCTGATCACACATCGCAACCAGCCGAATAACATTCAGAAGGTTACACTTTCGAGTAATGCAGATAAACAAATGTCGGATGTGGACGTGTTCCCTGGCGACACCATCGTGGTCACCAAGGCCCCGATCGTCTACGTTATAGGTGACGTGCATTTGCCCGGCGGATTCATCATAGACGAAAGCAAGGGGTTAACTGTCCTTCAAGCATTGGCCCTGGCACAGGGCGCCAGAGGCACTGCCCAGCTCAATAGCATCAGGATAATCCACCACACAGAGCAGGGAGCGTGGGAAACACCCATTGATCTTAAGAAGATTCTTGAAGACAAAGCAGCAGATGTGAAGCTCGAAGCGGATGACATCTTGTTCGTTCCCCCAGTGTTTCCCACAGTCCGGGTATAGGTCTGAGGCCGATGCCCAACATTGGAATCCGGGATGTTGACATCTACCATTTTTAGGTGACCTCTCCACGCGGCATGAGCTCGCACGCCGCACGGGCAGGGTGACCGAGATTCATTCCTTCACACCGCAAGCTCGACACACTGCTGGCGCGTTCAGGTGTTGGCTGGTGGCATGACAAGGAGAAAGTTACTCTGTAACGCGGCGAAAGACGGTGGCCGGTGCGACCAGGAATGCAAGTTCATCCGCGCCGTTGTGGAGTTGTTTCTGGTGCCTAGCGATGTGGCATCAGCCGTTAACCCGCAAGCCACACATCTGGGAAATGATGCGGGTTTTCGAGATTGAGTGGCCGGAACATGCTCGGCGATTGCAGCAGCTTTTAGGCCACCACATTTCGACCATTCCGAAAAAGAAGCGGTCTACGCCCAAACCCGCGTAATCCGAGCGTGCAAAGCCTCATCCGGCAACGCCGCTAAATAGCGCATCGTGATGGTGAGCTGAGAATGGCCGAGCAACTTCGAGACCGTGAGCACATCTATGCCGGCCTGCAACAAACGGGTGGCGAAGGTGCTCCGGAAAAGGTGGGGGTGAACGTGCCGGCTTAGTTTGGCCTTCTTCCCGACTCTCTCTACCATCCGGCCCAACCAGTTTCTATTCTTGCCGCCTAGCACCAGCATGGACTCGGCGGCGTCGAACTGGGCAACCCGAGCCGCAGTCAACGGCACGGTGCGCTCTCGATAGTTCTTGGCGACGTTGCCGCGGACAGTGACGCCGCGCCTATCAATATCGGCGAATCGAAGGCTACACATCTCGGTGGCGCGCAAACCGCTCTGAAGCATGAGCTGGATTGTGCGCCGATGCTGGCCCGCAGAGCGTAATAGCGCATCCGACTCGGCCGGTGTGAACGCAGTGGGTGATTTTTGCGGCCAGCGGATCTTGGGCAATCGAAGCTCCACGCCGATACTGCGGTAGAAGGCCTGCAGCCGCGTAGCCTTCTGCGCCAGCGTGCGCGAGCCGTTGCCTCGAGACCGGCAGGCCGCCAGATAGTCCATGACACCACCCCGGATGTCCGCGGAGTTCGCGTGGGGCAGGTATTCCAGCAGCACCAGACGCGCACAATACAAAGTGCCGGGCTTCCGTAAGAGGCCCAGCTCGGCCAAGTATTTCTCCACGGCGTGGGACTGCATCTGGTCCAGCATAAGCGGCCATTAAGTTGTACCACAGATTACCTTCGTAACTCACTGCAAATGTTGCACTTATGTTGCACTCTTACGACCTGGCAAGCGCACCTTTCCGCCCGCTGGCGACGGGGATGGGGACTAGCTCCCCCCAAAAAACAACTGCCGGCATTGATCCCTGCCGCTCGAAACTTGCGCGTATTGGGATGAGAGCCAATGAGGCAACCTCAAAATTCCGGACTTCACAGTCGGAGTAGGGATCACGATTGCACGTGACCCCCTCCACGGATCCGGACGAGCGGATTTCCCGCATCCGGCTCTTGCCTTAGGTGCTGACGCCCATGCGTCGCAGAGGATAGGGATGACAGACGGTAGGCAATGGCAACCAGCGGTTGATGAGGCGCCGCATACGATCCCAGAGGACGTGGCCGTTCTGGCTACGCCGCGACAGCGCGCGATGCCAAAGCCACGCCACGCGAAATCGAAAAATACTCAGCGCCGGACGGTTCATGGGCACCCCGTAGTATCGGATGTGTCCACGCACCACCGCTTGCAGCCACTTGCCCTGTTCGGGGATGGGTTCGTGCATACGTCGCTGAAGCTCGGTTTTCACCGCGTTCAGCTTCGCTTGCATCCGTTTGCGAACCGTCTGCCGCAGCACCGTGAACCGTCCATTGCTCCTCTTCTTTATGCAGATGTGCGTAAAGCCGAGGAAGTTGAAGGTCTCCGGCTTCCCTTCTCCACGCCACTCCCGGCTGTTGATCGCAAATGGACCGAATTCCAAAAGTCGCGTCTTCTCAGGGTGCAGTTCCAAGTTGAACTTCCGCATTCTCTCCGCGAGTTCCGCCCGAAACTGATCGGCATCCGATTGCTCTTGGAAACCCAGCACGATATCGTCTGCGAAACGCACCACGATCATGTCGCCGTGCGCGTGCTTACGACGCCACGCTTGGACCCACAAGTCAAACACATAGTGGAGATAAACGTTAGCCAACAGCGGCGAGGCACTTCCACCCTGTGGCGTCCCTTCCTCCACCCGTATTCGCTTCCCATCCTCCAGCACGCCGGCGTTCAGCCACTTCTGGATCAACCGCACGACGCGCCGATCTGCAATCCGGTGCTCGACGAACTTCACCAGCCATTCGTGGGACAACCCATCGAAAAAGCCTTTGATATCCACATCGAGCACCCAGTTCACCTTTCTCGTCAGCAGTCCCGTGTACAGCGCATCCAGCGCTTGGTGCTGGCTTCGCCCTGGCCGGAACCCATACGAGAAGCCGAGGAAATCGGTTTCGTAGATGGCGTTCAGCACCTCGACCGCAGCGCGCTGGACGATCTTGTCTTCCAGCGCCGTTACTCCGAGCGGCCTTGTCCGCCCGTCGGCCTTGGGGATGTACACCCTACGCACTGGCTTCGCTCGGTACGCCCCTCGCTTCAGCCTTTGGGAGAGATCCTGGAGATTGCCCTCGAGGGTCTCGCCGTAGTGCCGCCACGTCTCCCCATCCACCCCCGGAGCGGCTTCCTTCTTCAAACAGAGGTAGGCCACCCGCAGGGTTTCCAGGTTATAGATGTGGTGCAGGAGTGCGGTGAACCGCAGTTCCTTATCCTTCTTTGCTGCTTGACGTACCCGCTCCAGCGCACTGGGCGCATCCATCCGGCTCGGTGTCCGGGACGCGTTTTGCTGTTGCAGGTTCCCTTTGGCCAGACCGCTTCCCTCCATCCCCTCCGCCGCCGGTTGCCCGGTGTTGTTCGGGGACTTCGTAGGTACTGTAGGTCTGTCCGACTTCCCAGGTCCGTTCATCATCGGCGTGCGTCCTTAGACTTCCCGATGCGTCCTAGAGCCATAACTGCTCTAGGCAGACCTGGGATCTCCCGGTTCCCGTTCGAGGTGCTTGCGTACGTGCCCGGGGTCTGTGACCGCGCGGGACTCCCATACACCTCGCGATATCGGTGCAGGGGATGGGGCCTTCCGCTTTCTCCTACAGCGTCGGCGTCCCGGAGTGTTTGGCTTACGCGGCTGAATACCCGGCCCGCACGTTCCCTTGTCAACGCTTCGACGCC
>Ga0335077_10005176_pt1 | contig 15967 bp, 10 predicted proteins | sample Lox_Sample_31_FD_207151 | JGI IMG/M metagenome (GOLD analysis project Ga0335077, IMG submission 207151) | Soil microbial communities from Loxahatchee National Wildlife Refuge, Florida, United States - Lox_Sample_3.1 | ecosystem: Environmental > Terrestrial > Soil > Wetlands | place: USA...
CCCAGGATCCTCGCCACTGTGCCGCCGGAGCTGAAGGTGGACGCACTTTTTGACCAGTCGCTCTTCGTGCGCGCCGCGATTCAGGGCGTAGTTCGCGAAGCACTGATCGCGGCCGCTCTCACGGGCTTGATGATCCTGCTGTTTCTGGGGAGCTGGCGTAGCACCCTGATCGTATGCATCTCGATTCCCCTGTCCATTCTCACCTCGCTATGCATGCTAAGCCTTTTGGGACAGACCATCAACGTGATGACGCTCGGCGGGCTGGCGCTCGCGGTCGGCATCCTGGTGGACGATGCAACGGTCGAAATTGAGAACACCCACCGCAATCTGGCCTTGCGGAAGCCGCTGCTTCGCGCGGTGCTCGATGGCGCGGGGCAGATCGCCGTTCCGACGTTTGTTGCGACTCTTTCGATCTGCATCGTGTTCGTGCCGGTGTTGCTGCTAACGGGGACGGCGCGGTATTTGTTTACGCCACTTGCCATGGCGGTCGTCTTCGCCATGCTGGCTTCTTACTTCCTGTCCCGCACCCTGGTACCGACGATGGTCAATTTTCTTCTGAAATCAGAGGTGGAATTGTATCAGCAAGGAGCTCACGGCGAGACAGCCGGAGGCCGGGGATTGTTCTGGCGCATCCACTATTTATTCAACGCTCTATTCGAGAGCCTCCGCTACCGCTACCTGGGCCTGCTGGATTGGTCGTTGCGGCATCGCGGTCGGGTGCTGGCGGCGTTCATGTGCGTGTCTATCGCTTCGCTGGGCCTTGTCTGGCTGGTCGGCGAGGATTTCTTCCCGAATGTCGATTCCGGCCAGATGCGGCTTCACGCGCGCGCGCCTGCAGGCACCCGCATTGAGCAGACTGAGCTAAGGTTCTCGGCGATTGAACGCGCCGTCCGAGACGTAATCCCCTCCGATGAGATCGATTCCCTGATCGACAACATCGGGATTCCGAACAGTTGGACCAGCATCGCTCAAGGAGACATTCCCACCATCTCCAGCGCTGACGGCGAAATCCTGATTTCGCTCAAGAAAGAGAAACATGGCTCGACGCGGGACTACGAAGTGCTTCTACGCAAACGCCTGCGCGAAAAATTCCCCGACATGTCATTCTTCTTCCAGCCGGCGAACATCACGACTCAGATTTTGAGTTTCGGGCTTCCCGCTCCCATCGACTTGCAAGTTGTGGGGCGGGACGCGGAAGCCAACTACCGGCTTGCCCAGAAGCTTGCACAGAGAATTGCGCGCATTCCTGGAGCTGCTGACGTCCATGTTCACCAGGTCGTGGACCAGCCGGAAATCCTTCTGAACGTGGACCGCGTTAAGGCCTCGCAATTGGGTTTGACGCAGCGCGATGTGACCAGCAGCATGCTGATATCCCTGAGCGGCAACGGCTCGGTGGCACCGAATTTCTGGGTGAACTGGGCCAACGGCGTGAACTACAACGTTGGAGTGCAAACGCCTCAGTACCGGATCGATTCTCTAGATGCGCTGTTGCGCACTCCGATTTCGGTGGCGACCAACGCGATGACTACCTGGACGCCGGATTCACCAGCGGGCGCTGCCAGTACAGGAAACGCTTCCGTGGGTGCCTCTCCGAACGGGTCCTCTCAGGCGTACGGAAATCCAGGCGCCATGGTGGGAAGCACGCAACTGCTTTCAAACCTGGCCACGGTCCGGCGCAGCTACGCCCCGGTGATCGTCAATCACTACAATGTCTGGCCGGTTTTCGACGTGTATGCCAACGTCGACCGGAGCGATCTGGGTAGCGTCGGAAGTGACGTGGAGAAGATCATGCGCGAGGAGGTACCCCGCTTACCCCGCGGCACTTCATTCGCGCTGCGCGGACAGATCGAAACCATGCAGTCCTCCTTTTTCCGCCTTGGGTTGGGAATGGTTTTCGCAGTAGTTTTGGTATACCTTCTCATGACGGTGAATTTTCAATCGTGGCTCGATCCTTTCATCATCCTGATGGCCCTGCCTGGAGCGCTGGCGGGTATTCTGTGGATGCTGTTCATCACAGGCACCACGCTGAACGTCCCTTCGTTGATGGGAGCCATCATGTGTATCGGCGTCGCCACTGCCAATAGCATTTTGATAGTCACATTCGCGAACGACGAGCGCACGTTTGGAGCCTCTGCCACCGAAGCCATGCTTTCCGCCGGCTTTGCCCGGATCCGGCCCGTGTTGATGACCGCGACCGCCATGATTATCGGCATGTTCCCCATGGCTCTCGGGTTGGGCGAAGGCGGTGAGCAGAATGCGCCACTTGGACGCGCCGTGATCGGCGGTCTTATGTTCGCCACCGTTACCACGCTCTTCGTCGTCCCAATTATCTACACTTATCTTCGGACTGAGCCCCCGGTCGATCACGAGCGCCGGTTCGATGAACAGGAACAGCAAGCCGAGCTGCCATCCAAGTGGAATAATGTTTAAAGCGTTCCCAAACGTCTGATGCGACACGCCGAACCTGACTTGCCTGAATCTGAAGTCGATGCTGTGACCACAGAGGAGAGGCTGCGTAGGGAAAACCAGGACCTGAAGCGGCAGATCGAGGAGCTGAAGGGATCGTCACACAGATCTTCGCGCAGCAGCCCCTCCGTGAAACTGTGGAATCCTTCCGGCGTCACCATCTGGTCTATCGTTTTCTTGGCAACTGTGCTCCTCGTCGTGGCGTTTCTCGCCGGCTTTATCCCTCTTCAGAAACGACGGGCTCTCATCGTCAGCGAAGCACAACAACAAGAGTCGGCTCTGCCGCGCGTCGAAGTGGTCGGGGTGGGGCGTTCCTCGCGAACGAGTGAGATGGAGCTGCCCGGCAACATCCAAGCCATTACCGAGGCTCCCATCCTCGCCCGAGCGGACGGATATCTGCAGCACCGCATGGCCGACATCGGCGACCGTGTCCGATCCGGCCAGCCGCTAGCTGAGATTGAAGCGCCTGAGCTGGATGAGCAGGTTAATCAGGCCAAGGCAAACCTGCAACAGGCGCGAGCGGCACTGGACCAGGCGTTGGCGAATTACACGCAGGGCAAGTCCAACGCGGCATTCGCCCGCGTGACGGCTGAGCGCTGGGGCCGCCTGGTGGCCCGGGGTGCGGTCTCGAAGCAGGAGAATGACCAATACCAGGCCCAGTACCAGGCACAGGCCGCTAACTTGCAGGCGCTCGAAAAAGCCATCGTCGCACAGCGCAGTACGGTCTCGGCAGACGAAGCCAACCTGGCGCGCCTGGAAAAATTACAGGGCTACCTCGTGGTCAAGGCGCCCTTCGATGGCGTCATCACATTACGCAATCTGGATGCCGGTGCGCTGGTGAATGCCGGAAACACGCTTCTATTTCGCATAGCGCAGACGAGCACACTCCGCACGTACGTCAACGTCCCGCAAGCTAGCGCAGGCGCGATCCGGCCCGGACAGATGGCGCGTTTGAGCGTTTCGAATTTGCCTGGCCGCGAGTTCACGGGCGCCGTGGCGCGCACCGCCAACGCGCTTGATCCCAACAGCAGGACGCTCCTGGTGGAAGTGCACGTGCCCAACGTGGATGGGGCGCTGTTGCCGGGCATGTACGCTCAGGTCGACTTGAGCAGCATCCGAACCAATCCGCCCATGCTCATCCCCAGTGAAGCGCTGATTGTTCGCGCGGATGGCGCCGGCGTGGCTTTGGTCCGCCCCGATCACACCGTGCATCTCCAGAAGATTCAAATTGGCCGCGACTACGGCGACCGCATCGAGGTGAGCAGCGGCCTTAACGAGGGGGATATGATCATCCCCAACCCTGGCGATGTCGCGCGCGAAGGGCTCAAGGTCGATCCGGTCTCCCTCGCACAGAGGGCGCAGCAACATCCGGCGCGAACTGGCGCGGGCAATTGAATTACGACGATTCATCTCCGTTCGCCATGCCGCCCTGTGTGCAGAGGTGCATCATGATCCGCAGGGCACTGCAGCTTGGTCTTTCCCCTGACTCGGTCGGACGGGCGATTGCGAGCGTGCCGAGGCCATCACTGCCGTAGGTAGAATACCGTCCATGAGCCACCTCGGGCGTGACGATGTCTTCCGTGGCGTGCGGACCACGCTCGGCAAGAGCCGCGTTCCTGCTCCGACAATCGACCATTTTGCAGACACGACAGTCGTCTTGACAATATTCGTTATAACGCATACTAATAAAAAGGATGAGTGAAACCGCCTCACCGCAGCGCAAGCCGCGGCGTATTGCCTGCCCGGAGGAGGAGGCGTTTCTCGACCTGTTGCGTACGACCGACATGCTGTCGCGCCGGCCGGCACAAGTGCTGAAGACCGAGGACCTCTCGTCAACGCAGCACAACGTGCTCCGGATCCTGCGCGGCGCGCCGGAAGGGCTCACTTGCGGCGAAGTCGCCAACCGCATGATTACACGGGATCCCGACATTACCCGGCTATTCGACCGCTTGGCGAAACGCAGTTTGATCTCGCGCCGCCGCGAAACCAAGGACCGGCGCATGGTGCTGACGCGAATTACACCGGCGGGTCTCGCACTTCTGGCTCGGCTCGATGGGCCGGTGCGGGAAGCCCATCGCAAACAATTGGGCCACCTGGGCCGGGAACGGCTGCGGTCGTTGTCGGAGCTGCTGAGCGCTTGCCGCAGCCGGGCAGTCTAATCTTTGTCTAATTATTTGTTGCAACGATTATCGGTCTAACGAATCTAATGACTTGAGCGAGACAGCCAGCATGAGCACACTAGCCGCACCGCAAACCACCGCAGCCACCTGGAACATCGATCCGGTCCACTCCGTGGCCGAGTTCAAGGTCAAGCACATGATGATCTCAAATGTGAAAGGCCAATTTACGGCCGTCACCGGCGTAGTCGCCCTGGACGAAGCCGATGTGACCAAATCTCGTGTCGAGGCCTCGATCGAGGCGGCCTCCGTCAATACGCGCGACTCTCAGCGCGACACGCATCTGAAGAGCGCCGATTTTTTCGATGTGGAGAAGTTCCCGAGGCTCTCCTTCAGCTCCACCCGCATAACGCGTGCTGGCGAGGACGAACTGGCTGTGACGGGCGACTTGACTGTTCACGGCCTTACCCGCGAGGTTGCATTCGCGGTTGAAGGACCGACTCCGCACGCGAAGGATCCGTGGGGCAATACCCGGGTGGGGCTGTCGGCCACCACGAAGATCAGCCGCAAGGACTACGGCCTCACCTGGAACACAGGGTTGGAGACTGGGGGCATTCTCGTCGGTGACGAGGTGACAATCGCCCTGGATGTACAGTTGGTGAAGGCCTGAATCATTGGCCGCCGGCACGGGTCGAAAACTGCGTAACGGCGGCAGAGGGGAAAATTATGTCGCTCCGTCCAATCCGTCAGATCATCCAGCCGAAACCCACCATCGAGGGCGCCGGGGTGAAGCTCCAGCGGGCCTTTGGCTTCGGCAAAACGAAGGACTTCGATCCGTTCCTGCTCCTTGACGATTTCCGCAACGAGAACCCGAAAGATTACTTGGCTGGATTCCCATGGCATCCGCACCGCGGAATCGAAACGATCACCTACGTGCTTGCCGGCTCCGTCGAGCACGGTGACAGCCTGGGCAACAAAGGCAAAATGACTGCCGGCGACGTGCAGTGGATGACGGCTGGTAGTGGCATTCTGCACCAGGAGATGCCCAAGGGCGACCCGCAGGGCCGCATGCATGGGTTCCAGCTTTGGGCCAACCTGCCATCATCGCTGAAGATGACCGACCCGCGGTATCAGGACGTTCCGTCAAGCGCCATCCCCGAGGTCACCGATGACGACGGCACGCGCGTGCGCGTGATCTGCGGCGAGTTTTGGGGCAAGAAGGGGCCGGTAGAAGGGGTAGCGGCCGACCCGAACTATCTCGATGTGTTTGTCCCTGCCGGCCAGCGTAAGCGGCTCGCCATTGAGACCACGCGCAACGCTTTCGCCTACGTCTTCGCGGGCTCTGGCGCCTTTCGCGACGCCTCGGATCCGCGGGCAGTGCTAACCGACCAGGTTGCCAGACCCGATGCGCCGCCGGTCTACGACGCCCGCAACCATTCGTTGGTACTGTTCGATCGGGGCGATGAGGTGGCGGTGCAGGCCGGGCCCGAGGGGATACGGTTCCTGCTGGTATCCGGCCGTCCGATCGAGGAGCCGGTGGCCTGGTACGGACCCATCGTGATGAACACGCAGGAGCAGCTCCAACAGGCCATGACAGAACTGCACGACGGCACGTTTATCAAGCACCGCTGAAGCCAAAGCGCGCAATGGCGCGGAAGTCGAGCAGCCAGCACCAGCGAGCACATCCTTAATAAGAGCCTCCTCCGAAGACCTCCACCCTCGGTCCCTCCGCCACGTTGCAGCAGGCGAAGGACGCCGATAGACAGCCGGGTGTGACTTTAGGTTCGCGAAACCACCGGCAGGTGTGCAGCATCCCAAGCGGCGAGGCCGCCGGCCATCTCGATCAAGTGCGTGATCCCATATTGATGCAGGATGCCGGCAGCGATCGATGAGCGGTAGCCGCCCGCGCAATGGACGGCAATGCGGCGGCCGCGGGGGATTTCGGCGATGCGCTCCTGCAAATGATTGAGCGGAATATTCACGCTGCCGTCAATATGCTTTGTCGCCCACTCGCGCGGATTTCTGACATCCAACAACAGCGGCGGATCCGCGCTGGCCAACTCCTCTGCCACCATGGGGGCGCTGGTGCGCTCGGTCGGCCACACTAAGTCCGCTCGGCCGGCAAGCGCTTCCATGCCTCCCTGCAGGTATCCTTTGACGTGATCGAAACCGATACGACCCAGGCGCAGGGCAGCTTCCTGCTCGCGGCCCGGTTCGGCGATGATCACAATGGGCTTGGCGCGGTCGAGTACCGTCCCCGCCCATGTCGCGTATTGTCCCCCGAGCCCAATGTTAATGCTTCCGGCGAGGTGCCCCTTGGCGTACTCGGCGGGATCGCGGACGTCCAGAATTTGAACCCCAGCATCTCCCATCCGCAGGACTTCCGAGAGATCGATGGGATGGAGAACCTGTTCGAGATTCTTGTCCAGCGTGGCGCGCTCTCGAGTGTTGAGGATGGCGTCATAGGTGAAGTACGGCGGAGCGTCGGGTTGGTCCGCCGTGACAAGAAGAATAAATTCCGCCTTGGTCATGGGCTGCAGGGCGTAGTTCAAACGCCGCTGATCTCCCAGCGAAGAGACCGTGTCGGAGGAAAGCTGCTTCCCGCAGAGGGAGCCGGCGCCATGGGCGGGGTACACGAGGGTCTCGTCGGGAAGCGTCAGGAGTTTGTTGTGGAGCGAGTCGTAGAGGTGTGCGCCGAGGTCGTTAGCCGTCCAGCCGAGTGAAGCGCGCAGGTCCGGGCGGCCGACGTCGCCGATGAACAGAGTGTCGCCAGTGAGGACAGCGTGAGGTTTTGCCGAGTCCTTCTGGAGATCAAAGACCAGGATCGAGATCGACTCGATGGTGTGGCCGGGGGTTTCGAGGACTTCGAGGCGCAGTCCCGGGAAGTCGAGGGTATCGCCGTCTTTCATGCCGACGAAGGCGTATTCCGCCTGTGCGCGGGAGCCGAGATGGATGAGCGCGCCGCAACGATCGCGCAGCTCCAGATGGCCGGCGACGAAGTCGGCATGGAAATGGGTTAGGAAGACGTGGCGGATCTGGAGGCCAGATTTTTCGGCGCCGGCCACGTACTGCTGAATGTCGCGCTGGGGGTCGACGATGATGGCGGTCGAACTGGCCTCGTCTCCGAGCAGATAAGAGGCGTGCGCCAGGCAGCCCAGGTAGTACTGTTTGAGAATCATAGAAATCTTTTCAACGCGGCAGCCGCGGTCTCGGAAATCCGCACAGCCAGATTCCGGCCACTGCACCGCCGATGGCTACGATCATAACGGAAACGCCTCTCCCTGGGAGCTCGCACATTGGAACGCGAACAGCAGTCCCGGAGCCGAAGATCGTGGCGCTGAACCCGAACATGGAGCACCGAGCGATTCGCCTCATGCGTTTGACACCTAATTGCACGATTTTTTATCGAAGGCGAGGTATATCCACAGCAATTCTTCTGCCGCCGGGGGCGCGGATGCCGCTCGGTGTTTTTGCTTCACGGCCCCGGAACCCGGGTATAATTCCATACACTGAACCGCGCAATCGGTGGGTTTGCTTGACCGGGAGGACAAATGCCGTTTTCTAGCGAGGGAGTAGGCCCGGGTATCGGATTGGCACTTTCGGGTGGCGGATTCCGGGCCACGTTATTTCACATCGGCAGCCTCTGGAGGCTAAATGAAACCGGTTTCCTGCCGAAACTGGACCGCATTTCCAGCGTCTCGGGCGGTTCAATCACCGCTGGATTTCTCGGCCTCAAGTTCCAGCAACTGAGTTTTGACAGTTCGGGGCGCGCGGCTAATTTCGGAACGGTGATCGTCGATCCGCTGCGAGCATTCTGTTCGAAAAACATCGATGCCGTCGCGGCCGGCGAGGGCGCCTTGATTCCATGGAAAAGCGCGAGCGACTTTGTGGAGAAAGCCTATCGCGACAATTTATTCGGCGAAGCAACCCTGCAGGACCTGCCCGACAAGCCGCGCTTCGTTATTAATGCCACGAATTTCGGCACTGGTGTCAGTTTCCGTTTTTCAAAGCCGTATGCGGGTGATTATAGGATAGGGCTCATCAAGAACCCCTCGTTTCGTCTCTCGATAGCGGTCGGCGCATCCAGCGGCTTCCCGCCCGTCTTGTCGCCCGTGATTGTCAAGCCCGATCCAAACACCTTCACCGAAACCGAAGGCGCGGATTTGTACAGTGACGTCGCCTACCGGCAACAACTGATCCTCACCGACGGCGGCGTCTACGACAATCTGGGGCTCGAAACCGTCTGGAACCGCTACGAGACGGTTCTGGTTAGCGATGCCGGCGCACCCTTCAAGTTCGAAGCGCTCCCTGATACGAGCTGGCTGCAACAGTCGCTGCGCGCCCTGGATGTCGCCACGAACCAGTCGCGGGGGATGCGCAAGCGCGCCCTGATTTCCGACTATGAAGGGAAGCAGCGCAAGGGCGCCTACTGGGGGATCATGACGCCGATTTCAGAATACGGGCTCACCGACAGCCTGCCGTGTCCGGCGGCGGCAACGGCGGAATTGGCCGCGATGCGCACACGCCTGAATTCATTTTCGGAGTCCGAGCAGTGCCGCCTGATTAACTGGGGCTACGCCGTCTGTGACGCGGCCCTTCGCAAGTGGGCAGGCGTGCCTAACCAGCCCGTGGCCTCCTGGCCTTGCCCGACGTTTGCCCTGGACAAATAGGAGGGTTTTGTGAAACGCGACGAACTCGAAGAGCTCTTCTACGGAAAACGTGATCAGGAACGGCGGTTCACGCAGGATTTTCCCATTCTTCCGGACGTGTGGTTCGCCTACGCCCAAGACAAGAACAAGGAACAAGACAAAGACGCCCGCCTGCCGTTGTTGCTGACCCCGTGCAATACCAGTGATGCCCCCACGCTGGCCCTGGCGCTGCGCCAGCGGCTGGAACACGAGAAGATCGCTATCCCGAGACCACGCATTGTATACAACGAATCCGTTGTGATGGCCACGCTTTCCTTTCGCGAACTGCTGCGCCTCGCCTTGCCCCTGTCGGACTGGTGGCGGCGCGTGGTGGCGCCGGCACGGCAGCAGTGGCGTTACGCGAGCAATCTTCAGTTCGCGCGTCACGTCGAACAACACAAGCCTGGCAAACGATTCCCGGGTGGCGATCCCAAGCTGCTGAAGAAGCTGATTGTGATTGTCGGGGCGATCGAATGCGATCGAAACAAGATCCCGCGCAAGCGCAACGACGAGGAGACTTCGCCGACGCAAGCCGAAATGGAAGCCTTTGCCAGGCTCTTTGACGGGCTTTCCACGACGGAAGGTTCGACCGGGCTACTTTGGAGCGTCAGCCGCAACCGGCCGGCTCTTACCAGCGTCTGGCGGTCTCGCCAAGCCGTTAAAGCCGACGCTGTCGCGAAGCTCTTCGATGTGGAGGCGACCGACATTTGCTGGGCAGTGCTGGATACGGGCATCGATGCCCGCCACCCGGCGTTCGCCCGCCGGAGGAATGGCAAAATCGACAAAAGGCCCGTGCGCAATGGGGGTATGGCCGAGTTTTCAAGCCGCGTGGTGAAGACGTACGACTTTCTTCGCATCCAGGAATTACTCGATCCGGACGTGCCAATGACAAAGAAAGTGAGGGATGTGGGGCTGTCGCCGGCAAAACTGAAAATCCTGCTCGATGACCTGGAGCACAACCTCCAGCGCGGGCGAGCGATTGACTGGGACGTTTTGGAACCCTTCCTGCGTGTTCCTCACGGGATCGGGAAAGGCCCCCAGAAGTACATCCCGCCCGAGGATTCCCACGGCACGCATGTGGCGGGGATACTGGCTGCGGATTGGCCCGAAGCTCCGCGCCAGACTTCCCTCGAGGAACCGCTGAGGGGAATTTGTCCCGGCATCGAACTGTACGACATGCGCGTGCTGGGGGAAGGCGCCGATGAATTCACCATCATTGCGGCGCTGCAGTTCGTCCGCCACCTCAACGCTCACAAGGATCTCATGGTGATCAACGGCGTGAACCTCAGCATCGCGGTGCAGCACGACGTCGCGAATTTTGCCTGCGGCCGCACGCCGGTGTGCGAAGAATGCGAGCGCGTAGTGTCGAGCGGCGTAGTGGTGGTGACTGCGGCGGGCAATCGCGGTTTTAACAAGCTGCAAACCGCGGAGGCCGACGCCACCGGCGATTACCGGTACATCAGCATCACGGATCCGGGTAATGCCGAAAGCGTGATCACCGTCGGCGCCACACACCGCTTCATGCCGCATACGTACGGGGTTTCCTACTTCTCCAGCCGCGGGCCCACTGGGGATGGCCGCACGAAACCCGACCTGGTGGCGCCCGGAGAACGCATCGATTCCTGCTCCATCGGAGGCGACTACGAAACCATGGACGGCACGAGCATGGCGGCGCCGCATGTTAGCGGAGCCGCGGCATTGCTCATGGCGCGCAACCGGGAACTGATCGGTCAGCCCCGGCGCGTGAAGGAGATCCTCTGTAAGAGTGCCACCGACCTGGGCCGCGAACCGCGATTTCAGGGGGCTGGAATGCTGGATATTCTCCGCGCGCTGCAATCCGTTTGAGGAGCCACAACGATGTTCACCCTGGAAGCCTTGCAGGCGAATGATGGCGACTGTCTCATGCTGCACTACGGTTCTGAGACGTATCGCAAACTGATCCTCATTGACGGCGGGCCGCGCGGCATATACAAAGCGGTCCTGCAGAAGCGCCTCGAAGAACTGCGGGGCGGAGGCACTCTCGACGTGCGCATGGTCATGGTGAGCCACATCGACCTCGACCACATCACCGGCATACTCGACCTCGTCAAGAACCTGTGGGAGCTTCAGAATGCAGGCAAGCCACAGCCTTACAGGGTGCGTTCGCTATGGCACAACAGCTTCGAAAAACTGGCCGGCAGCAAGACGGCGGCGGTGGAGTCAAAGGTGATCGGCGCGGCCGTGGGCGGGAGCAACATCGCGCTCGCCGGGCTCGATTCCAAGGTCAAAGCCGTGGTCGCCAGCGTCAAGCAAGGGAGTGATTTGCGCAATTACGCAATCAAACTCGGAAGTGTTAAATTGAACGCGGAAACCAAAGGAGAACTGGTCTGTGCACCCGAAAAGGGGCGCAAGGTCATCGAGATTGATTCGGGGCTCACTTTTACCATCCTCGGGCCCAGACAGAGCGAGTTAGATGATCTGGAAAACGAGTGGGAGAAAGCGAAATCCAGAGCGAAACCCAAGGCGACGCCTCAGGCAATTGCGGCGGATTACCTGAATCGGACGGTCCCAAACCTCTCCAGCATCGTCGTGCTGGCCGAATGGAAGACCGGCAAGGCCAAACCGAAAAGGATGTTGCTCACAGGCGACGCCGGCGGTGATTTCATACTCGAGGGACTGCAGAGTGCCGGCCTGCTCGAAGATGGCAAGATGCACGTCGATCTGCTGAAGATACAGCATCACGGCAGCCGCCACAGCGTCGATCAGAAGTTCTTCGAGGCGGTGACGGCCGACCGTTACGTCATTTCCGGAGACGGCAAACACGGCAACCCGAGCCTGGAAACTCTGAAGTGGTTATCCGATGCGCGCTCGAAGCAGCCGTACGAGGTGTTCCTCACTAACCGAAAAGGGAAGGAGGGGCTAGCGAAGATGCTCGATGGGTTTCTCAAAAAGGAGGCCAAAGAAGAGAAAGGACACAGATATCACTTTCGCGACGAAAAAGGTTTGTCGATTTGCGTGGATGCATAGGCCATTCGCACCTGGGACCAGGCCGCGACGCCCAGCGTATTGCGCTATGATTTGGGCTTGCCTTTGAAACCCTCAACCGTACTGGCGTTGGTTCTGGTAACGCTGGCAGGCGGTATTTGGCTGGATGCTTGTGCGTGGTCGTGGTCGCAGCCCGCAGTGGACGTATGGGCCTGGGGCGCACTCATCTGGATTCTCTCGCGTAGCGACAGCGCGGAACGCCGCCTGCTCATCGTTTGCGTGATTGTCGCAACCACCGGCGAGTTATTCCTCGGCTTCATATGGAGGTTATATGAGTACCGCTTGGGCAACCTGCCGCTGTTCATCCCGCCGGGCCACGCTTTGGTTTACGCCGCGGGGTCGCGTTTGAAGCGTTTTGTTCCGGCCTTCGCGCCAGCCGCCATCGGCGTCGCACTGGCTCCTTTCTGCATGGCGGGGATGCTGCGCGGATTCGATACTCAGGGGCCTTACTGGTACCTGTTGCTGATTTTCTTCCTCACTCGACAAGGCGATCGCCGCTTTTACGCCGGCATGTTTCTCCTGGCTCTAGCCATCGAATCATACGGCACCTGCCTGGGAGGGTGGCGTTACTTCGCCCAGGACCGCTGGTTCGGACTGCGCACCGTAACCAGCCCGCCACTTTGGACCGGCGTCTTCTACTGCACGCTTGACGCGTTGGTTGTCAACCTGGCCGTCATTCGACGTTTCCCTGTCGGTCTGGGTATATATCGACGGGGACAGCGGGGCGTAAAGAACACATGCCTGACATTTTTACAGTCTGCCCAACCGGGCTTGACGCCCTGGGGCTGGCTGGGTGGAGAGACAAAGGACCCCACTCAATGGACCGGCGTCTTACATTATGACCATTCTTCCTGCGCGCTCGGACCTGAAAACCGTTTCCAAGTGCCTGCCCAAGGCCCTGCATGCCGATCCTAAGCTGGTGGTCGACGGCGGGTACCCGGCGGTGCTGCTGTTCGGGTGTATCAGCGACGCGATGAATCGCCTGCATCCGTTTCTCGGCATGAACTATCTGGAAATTTTCTCGGCCATACCTGGCGTCTACCCGGATACGCTGGACGCGACCTCCGGCGGGTTCGCAGGACCGTTCATCTATCCTTACCGCGGCTACTTCAGCAACCTGATTCCATATTGGGCTGGCTGGCCAGTTATCCCAAGGCATGGAAGCGCGCGGCATACGAACGGAAGGACCTGGCCTCCAACCACGATAGCTTCCGGGTGCGACCCCTGTTTGGCGGAAACCCGCTGCTCACTGCCGAGTTCGAGTCCGACGCGATGTATCAGCCTCTGAGCTCGTTTCCGCGCATGAAGGAGATCACCGAACTGCTCACCCGAATGTCATTCACGAAAAGCTGATCGGGAGCGGCTTTACGCGCAAGCGCATTCGATCTGAGTTTCGCGGATAGCGCGGTAGCGTGGAACGTGCCCCAGGTCGTGGTGCAGGTCAACGATCCCGGCCTTTTCCTGGGCTTAACCGGGCCGCATTTCTGAAAAGGGTTGCAGCAGCAGTACGGTGCCGTGCGTTTCGCGATCGGCTGGCGGCTGGTGCCGCAAGACTCGCGCCATTTCAGACCGACGCTGTGGCCGGTCGTGTTTCATCCCACTGTCAAAGCAGCCGCAAGCTCATAGCTCTTAGAGCCCGAATCCTGGCACGTGCAAGGCCGCAAATCGTGCGGCCTCCGCGATCTGTTGCGCGGTGTTCCGGGTCGTGAACTTCTTTGGGAAGCTGCTGGGCGGGACCGAGGCCGCCGGCGGAGGCCGCAGCCAAATGATGATATGTCACGCCTTCTTATCCTGCGCCCCGGCATGCGCCGGTGCGGGGGCCGCGCTGTACACATCCTCCACTAAGGCGCGCAGCACTTCGGCGACGCTCCAGGCTTGCGCGATGCAGCCGCCCGAACGGTAGGGAGGATCGCCGTCAAAAACCTCGGGAATCTGGCCTAGTCCTTCGTTCTCCAGGTAACGACGCAGATCCGCCAGCCATCGCTCCGCCTGCTGTCGCGCCTTCGGCGACCGGCCGTTGACTTCTAGGTACGCGGTGATGAACGGGCCCAGCAGCCACGGCCACACCGTTCCTTGATGGTAGGCGCTGTCGCGGCTGAAGGGACCTCCCTCGAAACGGCCGTGATACTGCGGATCACCCGGCGCCAGGCTGCGCAAGCCATAAGGCGTCAGAAGATGCTGCTCCACGGTCTGGACGACGCTCCTGGCTTTTTCGGGTGGCAGCATCTTGTGATGGAGACTAACGGCAAAAATCTGATTCGGGCGAATGGAGGCGTCACGAGCGTCTCCGTTCACGACGTCGTACAGGCAACCCGCGTCTGGGTTCCAGAACAACGCGGGAAACGCGGTTCGCGCGCGGTCTGCCATTTCCTTGTAATGAGCGGCGTCGGCGCTGTGGCCGAATTTTCGCGCCAGATCCTCCATCACGCGCAACGCGTTGTACCAAAGCGCCTGGATCTCGACGGGCTTGCCCTGACGCGGAGTTACCACCCAATCGCCGACCTTCGCATCCATCCACGTGAGTTGGGCACCCGCCTCACCGGCCATGAGCAGACCATCGCCGTCGGCTCGGATGCCGTAGCGGGTACCGCGTTCATGCCAGGCGATGATGTCGGCGAGCACGGAGTACAGCTTCGTGCGCACGAATTTGTAGTCATCGGTGTAGGCGATGAGGGCGCGCACTGCTTCGAAGTACCACAGCGTGGCGTCCACGGTGTTGTACTCGAGCGTTTCGCCGGCATCGGGAAACCGGTTGGGGAGCATACCGCGATCGACGTGGGCGGCAAACTCGAGCAGGATACCCTTGGCTACTTCCGGATGGCCGGTGACCAGTGTGAGGCCGCGGAGGGTGATCATGGTGTCGCGGCCCCAGTCAGAGAACCAGTGATAACCTGCAATCACCGTACTGCCTTCGCCTCGCCGGACGACGAACTGATCCGCGGCTTCGACCAACTCGCGCACGAACGGATCTTTCAACGGCGCGGCAGAGACCACTTCCTTGCGGCGCTGGATTTCGGCTGCACGAGCGATCTCGACCGACTCAGTGCTTCGGTCCTCTACCGAAGCCACCACCGCTGCTCGCGGGTTGCGATACAGATCGAAAAGCAGCACGAAGGGATTGAACAAATCTTCGCGGTAGTCCAGGCCGCGTTCCTGCTCGATGGGGTATTCGAAATTGCGGTACCAGTCGCCGGTGGCCTGGACATCGCCGGGAGTGTGCGCCAGATGAAGCGGCGGCAGATCCTGGTAAGGCGCCACGCTTACCGATCCCGCTTCGATCGCCAGCACTCGATTGATTGCGCCGTTCTCGTGGGTAGTGCTGTGGTAGTCGCGGAACGCGATGAGCGGGCGCAGTTCGAGTGCCGCAGTCGTCGTGAAATCTTTCGGTGCGCGAAGTTCGTACTGAACCACAGTGCTGTTTTCGCCGTGAATCATGAACACGGATTTTTCGAGCACGAAACCTTCGGCCTCATACACGAATACGGGAAACGGATCGCGCCGAAATTCTTTCAAATAAAGATGCCCCTGCGGATGGACCACGCCCGGATAGCGGTTCGACGCCAGTTGCACGCGGCGGCCGCCAATGATGAGCGTTTCCTCCATCTTGGAGAGCAGAACCATGCGGCCGACCGGGGGCCTGGTCGCCGCGACCAGCAGACCGTGATAGCGGCG
>Ga0335077_10005177_pt1 | contig 15964 bp, 12 predicted proteins | sample Lox_Sample_31_FD_207151 | JGI IMG/M metagenome (GOLD analysis project Ga0335077, IMG submission 207151) | Soil microbial communities from Loxahatchee National Wildlife Refuge, Florida, United States - Lox_Sample_3.1 | ecosystem: Environmental > Terrestrial > Soil > Wetlands | place: USA...
GAACACAAGCCGCGCGACACCGGCTGTCACCGCTGCCCGCGCCAGAGTCCGCGTGCCCTCGACGTTGACGCGCCGGCACTCGGCGAGCGGATCGGCGGTCCTATCGCGCATGACATGGACGCGGGCAGCGAGATGCACGACGTCGTGGATCCCCTGCAGCGCGGCGCTCCAGTCGGTGTCTGGACCGATGTCGCCAACCGTAAACGCCCGCTTCTCGCCTCCGCTCGCGCGCTGCAGCCGGCGCACGCTCACGCCATGAGCTTCCAGATGGCTGCACAGGGCGCGCCCGACGAAACCGTCGGCGCCAGTCACCGCCACCGTATCGGGGCGGGCGCGATCCTCAGACGGGCTTGCGCCAGACGACACGGTTCACGTAATCGACGTAGCTGAGGATGATGCGGACCACCTTGTCCGAGACGTTAGCCGGCTCATAGTCGGGAATCGCGCGAAACCTGCGCTCGCCTTCTTTGAATTGGCGCGTAACGAGCGCCACCGCCTCGAGCACCCGCTCGCGTTTCAGTCCGCACATCACCAGACTCGCCTCGTCCATGCCTTCGGGGCGCTCGTGGGCCTGGCGAATGGCGACCGCCGGAAAATCGAGAATCGAGGCTTCCTCGGTCAGGGTGCCGCTATCGGACAGCACACAGCGCGCGCTCATTTCGAGCCTGACATAGTCGAAGAAGCCCATAGCGGGCAGGAAGCGGACATCACCGGCTGCCTGCACGCCCAATTCGTTCAGCCGCTGGCGAGTGCGCGGATGGGTCGAGACGATGACAGGCCGGCCGTAGGCGGTATGCAGCGCATCGAGCGTCTCGAGCAGATCGCGCAGCCTTTGCGCGTCGTCGACGTTCTCCTCCCGATGGGCGCTCACCAGGAAATAGCCGGCAGCTGTGAGGTCGAGCCGCTGCAGCACGTCGCATCGCTCGATCTGAGCACGATAGTGCTGCAGCACCTCGCGCATGGGCGAGCCGGTTTTGATGACCGTCTCGGGACGGATGCCTTCGGCAAGCAGGTAGCGCCGCGCGTGCTCGGTGTACGGTAGGTTGATATCGCTCACGTGATCGACGACGCGGCGGTTCAACTCTTCCGGCACGCGCTCGTCGAAGCAGCGGTTGCCTGCTTCCATGTGAAATACCGGGATCTTGAGCCGCTTGGCGCAGATCGCAGCGAGACAGCTATTGGTATCACCCAGCAACAGCAGTGCGTCGGGCTGCTCCTCGGCCAGCACTGCATAAGAGCGGGCCATGATGTTGCCCAGGGTCTCGCCCAGCATGCCGGCAGCCACCTCGAGGAAGCGGTCGGGCTTGCGTATTTCCAGCTGGTCGAAGAAGACCTGGTTCAGCTCGTAGTCGTAATTCTGGCCGGTGTGCGCCAGCACATGATGCGCGACGCGATCGAGCGCGTGGATGACGCGGCACAGCTTGATCACCTCGGGCCGAGTTCCGACGAGGGTCATGACCTTGATTGGCATGTCCGTGAGCTCCGGGCCGGGCGCGTTAGCGCATCAGCTCTTCCTGGTCCACCGCGCCCACGTCCTCGAGCATGAGCTTGTGCCTCTTCAGCAACGCCGCCGTCTGGCGGAAATCGAGAACGGTGTTCGCCGAGCTGAACTCGCTCGCGAGCGCGTTGGGCTCGGCGGCTGCATCCGACCTGAGCTCCGGCAGCATCGGGCGGATGGCGTAGTAGTTCCCGCGCCTGACGCAGTGATGCACCTCTTCCTCCGAGATCATGATCTCATGCATCTTCTCGCCCGGCCGGATGCCCATGACTTTCAGCTCGATCGCGCGCTTCCCGATCAGCGCCTTGGCGATGTTGAGCACGGTGGCCGAGCGCGCATTGGGCACATAAGTCTCGCCGCGGCGCGCATCGCGCAACGCCGCAAAGACCGTATCCACCGCATCGTCCAGGCTGAGGAGGAAGCGGGTCATCTCCGGCACCGTTATCGTGACGGGCCCGCCACTTCGGATCTGGTCGTGGAACAGCGGAATCACCGAGCCGCGCGACGCCAGCACGTTGCCGTATCGCACGCAGATAAAGCGCGTGCGGGTGTTCAGAATGTTCGCGGCCACCAGGATGCGCTCCTGAATGGATTTGCTCATGCCCATCACGTTGACCGGCTTACAGGCCTTGTCGGTGCTGATCCCGACCACGGTGTCGACCGGGTAATCCAGCTCCTGGATGGCGCGCACGATATTGTAGGCGCCCACGCAGTTCGTCATGACGGCCTGCATCGGGAAATACTCGCACGTCGGCACCTGCTTCAGCGCCGCGGCATTGATCACGATGTTCGCGCGCTGCACCGACGCACACACGTCGTCGTAATTGCGTACGTCGCCGATGCGGAACTCGAGGACATTGACGAAGTTGTTGAAGATCACCTCGTCGGTCGTGACGCGGCGATGCAGATAGGACATCCTCATCTCATGCTGCTTGGCCTCGTCGCGCGAAAGCACGATCACCTTGCGCGGCGTCCCGAGCTCCCCGCTCAGCACGCGGTGGACGAGCTTCTTTCCCATCGAGCCCGTGCCACCGGTCACCAATATGGTCTTGTCCTGAAAGATCATCGTTGCTCCTCAGGCGCCGTCGCGCGCGAGCTCGGCGACCATCTCGTCCCACGACGGAGGCCGGTAGTCGAACTCCACGCGGAAGCGGCTCGAATCGAGGCTGCGGTCACAGCGCAGCGCGTCGTCCGGCACGATCGTGATGCCGAGGCGCAGCGCCCGGTTGATTTCACCCAGCAGATCATACTTGGATATCGGAGCCGACGACACGTGGTACACGCCTTGAGCGCCCGGGGAGCGGGTCAGCAGGCACTCGATGATGCGCGCCATCTCGTGTGTGGTGAAACCGGAGAAGATGGCATTGCGGAACCCCTTGACTGTGCCGCCCCGCTGGGAAAGAAACCATTCGAGCAAACCCGTCTTGCGCGAGAGCTCGCGCCCAATGATGGACGTGCGCAGCGTGAGGCAACCCGGGCCCGCCACCTCACCCAGATACTTGGAACGCCCATACAGGTCTTCGGCGTCGGGCGAATCGGATTCGGTGTAAGTGCCCTTGCGTCCGGAAAAGACACAGTCGGTGCTGAGATGCACCAGCCGCGCACCGGCTGCGCCGCAGACCAGCGCGAGGCGGTGCGGCAGCAGCGAGTTGATCTCCAGGCTGGGGATCGCCGCGTTCGCCTCCGAGCGCTGCTTCACGATGCCGACGGCGTTAACCACGGCCTCGGGTCGGAACTCGGAGATTATCCGGGCGATGTGCTCGATGCGTCCCGCATCGACTCCAGCGAAAGCGTTGTCGGCACCGAACAGCCCGAGCTGCCGATAGGCGGCCAGGTCCTGGTGCAGGGTGACGCGCACCTCGTGCACCGAGCGCCAGGACAGCAGCAGCCGGTGCCCCAGCATGCCGTCGCCGCCGAGTACGAGAATCCTCATCGCGCTGTGTTCAATTCCTCCATCAAACCCGTGAGCTGTTTGAGCAGCCTGCCGCGTTCGAAATGTGCCTCGAAGTACGCCCGTCCGCGCCGGCCCATCGCTTCGCGTTCCGCAGCCGGCATGTTAGCGAGTTCGAGCACCCCCCGCGCGAGCCCCGCGGCGTCGCCGGCAGGCACCGCCAGTCCCGCCCCGGCCTCGCGCACCACGCGCGCGCCCTCGCCGTCGAGCGAGGCCACGATCGGGCGCGCGCACGCCATGTACGACTGGAGCTTCGCCGGAATCGTCAGCGCGAAGATCGGATCCCCGCGCAGCGTCACCAGCATCGCGTCCGCGTGGGCAAACCAGGCCGGCATGCTTTCAGCAGGATAGCGTCCCAGAAGGTGCACGCTGGCCTGCAACCCTCGCCGCTCGATCTCGTCCCGCACCCAGCCCCGTTGGCGGCCCTCACCCACGATGAGCCAGTGTAGGCCGGCGCGGTCGCGCAACCGCTCGGCCGCGTCGAGGATGGTCTCGAAGCCCTGCGCCGCCCCGACGTTGCCAGCGAACATGACGCGGAAACCGGGCGGGAGCTCTACCGGCAGCATGCTTTCCTGCCTGACCGACGGTCGATAAAAGTCCTCGGCGCTGTTCGGGTAGTAGACGATCTTGTGCGCTGGGACCCCCATGGTCCGCACCGGTTCGAAGAACGCCTCGGACTGCACCAGAACGCGGTCGCAGCGCGCATAGATGAAACGCACCATCCGGTGCACGGCTGCGAGCAACCAGCCACTCTTCACCGCCCCGGTCGCAGACAGGCTCTCGGGCCACAGGTCCTGCACCCAGAACAGTAATGGCGCTCCCGTTGCCCTCTTCACGGCGATGCCTGGCAAGCCTACCGTCACCGGCGAGGGCTCGTAGACGAGGATGGCCTCGTAGGGGCGCCGGCAGCGAAACGGGCCCAGGATGCTGGCGCTCAAGGCGAACGACAGGTAGTTGAGCGCAAGCCTCACGCCGCGGCCCCGTCCGCGCGAGATCAAAGGTACGCGCAGAACCTCGATGCCGCTCCAGCGCTCGCGCCACTTGCCCATGAAACCATAGCCGGGGAAGAAACGCCCCTCGGGGTAGTTGGGGTTGCCGGTGAGAACAGAGACCTCGTGGCCGCTCTGCGCAAGGCCCACCGCCAGATCGTTGATGCGAAAGTTCTCTGGCCAGAAGTACTGGGAAACGATCAGGATCCGCATTCAGCTGCCCGATGGCATCGCATACCGCCCTTTACGACAGGCACTCCCGGTACAGGGCGAGATAGGTCGGCAGCAGGCTGTCCCAAGTGTATCTTTCCTCCACGAGCGACTTCAGTGCCGCGCCCATTTGCTTCAGCCCAGGTGGGTTGCTCAGCATGCGCAGCAGGCCGCGCTCCAAATCAGCAACCGAGGCGTGGACCACTTCTCCGCCTCGGCGCTGAGCCACTTCGTCGAAGCCGCACTGATCGGTCAGCAGTACCGGCGTCGCCGTAATGCCAGCCTCCAGAACGACGATGGACATGGCTTCCTGCCTTGATGGGACGACGAGGAGGCTGGACGCGAAGTAGGCCTGGTATTTCTCCGCTCCGCCGAGAAAGCCGAGAAAACGAACCCGGTCTCCCATGTCGCGCCGGGCCGCCATCTCTCGCAGGCCCTCCAGCATCCCGCCGTCAGGCCCGACGAAGACCAGCTGGTGGCCATGCACCGCATCGCCCAGGTTCATGAACGCCTGCAGGAGCAGGTCGGGTCCCTTGATGTGATTCAGCCGGCCGACGAAGAGGATGATGGGCGCCGCGCCCAGGGCGTGTCGAGCTCTGAATGCTTGCGGATCGGGCACCGGTACGTCGTCCATCTGGATTCCATTGGGTATCACGCAAATCTTCCTGCGCTCGACTCCGTAGCTTTCGAAGGCAGGGATCTCGGCCGGCGTGACTGCGATGCAAAATCTGGCATCGCGGATCAACCTGCGCCCCACCACCCGGTTGTACATCCCCTTGAGCAGCCTCGATCTGCCGTAGATAGGCAGCGCGCCGGCGGGGCAGACGACGTAGGGTCGTCTCAGCCGGGTCGCGATCAAATAGACGAACGCGTTGAGCACGCTCCAATGGCCCATCAGATGGATCACATCCGCCTGCGCAACGGTGCGTCGAATCTTGTGAACGGAGAATTCCGGTACGAAGAAGCGCGGCCAGACAGTGGGACAGGTCACGATCTGCGTGCCTTTCAGCTCGCGCATGCGGTCGTCGCCGAGGCTGACATCCGTGGTCAAGACCGTGCAGGGTATGCCCGCCCTCGCTAAAGCGCGGCTCATTTGAAACGTCCGCTCCGCCGTCCCGCCTCCCGTCAGCGGATTGAGGGTGTTGTTGACGTTGAGGATCCTCATCCGATGGCATCCACAGCCTTGGCATGAGCTTGTCGAAACCAGTCGCCAAACAGCGCCAGCCCGGCGTCCAACGAAACCACCTTGTGGAATCCGGCCGCGGCGATCTTGGCGCCCGAGTACACGCGGTTCGGGTTGCTGTTGGAGCGGCCCGACCATCGCAGCAGGGTGCGCAGTACACGGCTCGGGACAGCAGCCGGCGCAAAAGCATACTCGCCGCAGCCCAGCGCTCTTCGCAACATCGATTCGACATCGCGGTAGTTGTTTGCGCTATCGTCATCATCCGACACGATGAAGGTCTCTGATCCGGACGCCATGCCGACCTTCATCGCAAACACAATCGCGGCAACGACATTGTCGACACAGACGAGATTCATCTTCCGGCGTCCGTGTATGCACGCGCGCACATAGTTCTCGGCCGCGCTGTCGTGCGACAGGCTTGTGGCCAGCTTGACCAGATTCCGGCCCTCCGGACCAAAGACCGCGGTAGGCCGGAGGATAATCAGCTCGAATGCGCTGGCCGCCCGCTCGATCAGGATTTGCTCGATCTCGAGCTTCGTCCTCTCGTACGCGGTGCGCGGCTCGACCCGCGTCGATTCGGTTACTACATCGTCCGGCGCGTGCCCGACTACTGCAGCCGTGCTGAGATGGACCAGGCGCCGCACGCCGGCCGTTGCGCATGCTTGCGCGAGATTGGCCGCGGCAGAAAGCTGAGCGTCTCGCGACGCGTCTGGCATGTAAGCCAGATTGATCAGCAGTGAAGCGCCGGCCACGAGTGTATCGAGCGAATCGCGCTGCATGAGGTCGCCGGGCACAAGCCCGACGCTCGACGGCACGGCACCGGTGCCGACATCGCGACGGTGGACCAGCAGGCGAACTCGCATCGCTGGATCGTTTGGCAGTGCGCTCAGGAGTCGGCGACCGATGAAACCCGAGCCACCGCACACTGCGAGCGTGACCGGAACTTCCCCCCAGCGTGTTTGTTTGTCCAAGTCAGGGATGTCGTCGACCACTTCACCCGGGCCAACGGGCAGCGATCACGCGCCGCGGCCGGCTAGACAGGCCATGTATCTGTGTCGAGACCGCTCGTGCAGGGCACCGACAAACTCGATGAGGCCAGCAAAATTCGGAGGCGATCCTGGAGCGGTCAAGAAACCGGCCAGCTTCTCGTTGGCGGGCATGGTGCAGACAAACTGGGGAAACCGTCTAAACTTCATACGGCACTCTACCAATCCACGCGACACGAGACACGGAAGCTCGTGCAGGGCTGCCTGAAAGACTTTGTTGGGAAGGCAGTACCTCACGTTGACCTCACCCTCCTCGTACACGAGCAGGGCAAACACATACTTCCACAAGAATCTAAGATCGCTTGCGCCATAGCGCCCCATCAGGCGGACGCTACCGAGCTTGACCCTGTCATCGAGCCACGCCAAATACGCCGGATCCGTCTCTTGTACGATCCCGTAGATATCCAGCACCATCGCGCTCTCGGCGATAGCTTCAACGGTGTGTCTGGGAAGCCTGGTCTTGTCGATGAGGCCGAAGTAAACAAGGTCGGCGCGACGCGGACCGGAGCGCGAACCCGCTTCCGCATCAACAGCAGGCGCATTGTATACAACAACCGGCGAGCGGCCGTACCGCCTGTGGTACATCCAGCTCAGGCCGCGCGAAACGGTGATGACATTAGTCACTCTGGGTATGACGATTCGCTCCAGGGCCCAAAAGACACAGAACCTGAACCGCATATAGGCCGGGCCGGCCGGCGGCCATTCGTTGAGATCGTGAATGTCATACACCAAGGTGACAGGGGAGCGCAGCAGAAATCTAACGATTAGAGCGAGCAGCAGATACGGAACCGAAGACTGCATGTGGAAGACAAAGGTCGAAAACAGCCTCTTCCTCAACAGCACGAAGAGCATCGAGCAAGACAGCGGATAGTGATCGCCCTTGATCTCGCCTGAATCGTCCACATCCATAACCGCGCCGAGATCCCATTTGAGCTGCATTTGCACGCGAGATGCTCCCGCCGAGCGGAACTTACAAACATGCAAGACGCGCATGATTTGGCAGCGGTCCTTAATGGAGACGGGTCTGTAACCCGCAATCGAGTGAACCGCATCGCGCGCCGCCATGCACTCTGGCTCGCGCACGATTGGCCATCAACGGACGGGCGTCGCCGATAGTCTTACGCCAAATTTCTCCATCCACCGGCCGAAGCTGATCATGCGCCAAGGCAGGGAGCTGAACCGTCTCTGCCCCGAGACGACAGCATCGAGATGATCCAGGGCGTTCGGCCTCAGCACGCCACGCGAAGCTTCTATCGCCCGGCGCAGCTCGGAGCGGAATGTGTCGGGGGCCGTCTCTCGAAGCCACACTTCCTCGGGCGTTACGAATCCCATCTTGTCCATTCTGCTCCGCACCTTCTCCGGCAGGATTCCCGCCATGGCTCCCCGCAGCACCCGTTTGGTCGTTGCATCGGACAGTTTGAACTCCCCTGGAAGCCCCATGACGAACTCAGCCAGTCGGTAGTCCAGGAACGGCAACCTTGATTCCACGGCGTGCGCCATCGAATTGCGATCCTCCCAATGCAACAGCATCGGAACGCTGGCATGGAGGAGTTGCATCGTGGCAGCTCCGTTGAGCGACGAAGTCTTGAATCCGAACTCGGTGAAAGGATCCCGGGCTCGAAAACTCATGCGCCCCGCATCGATCCAATTCGGCTTCAAGATAGAGTTGCCGAAGGCACTCCGCATTGGACGGCGCAGCGCATCGGGTAGCGCCGCGCTGGCCAGGAATCTTGCTCCCCCCCGAAAACCGAAGGGATGAGCTTTTGCCGCCGCATGCATTTCTCGCCACAGCACAAGCCATCGAAGCGAGCGGAACAGCCCTGCGAAGTGAGGTCCGAAGAAACTGTGGTAACCAGCGAGGATCTCGTCAGCTCCTTGTCCGTCGAGCAGGACTTTCACTCGCGTGCGCGCGGCAAGAGCGAACACCTGCCACTGCGCAAAAATACTCGTGGAGCCGAACGGTTCGTCCTGGTGCCAAACGATGGCGTCGAGGTCGCGAAGTAGATCATGCGCAGTCGGATAGGTGTAGTGCCCCTCGACCCCGGTCAGCTTCGTAACTTCCTCGATAAACTCTCTCTCGTCGTATCGCTTGATCTCGGAGCAGGCTGAGAAGGTGCGCTGCTGTGCCTCAGCATTGGCGTCGCGCAAGATGGCGTTGGCAACGCAGACGATCGAAGACGAGTCCAGTCCACCAGACAGGCAAGAACCGACCGGTACATCTGCCCGGAGGCGCAGCCTCACGGCATCAATCAGCAGTGTTCTTAGCTCCTGCGCCCCCTCCTCGAAGCTGCCAACGAAAGGCTTCGGTTCGAGCTGATACCATCGCCGCACCGGGACCTCGCCGACCAGCTCTGTCAGTGCGCAATGAATCAACTCTCCTCCTCGCAACTGACGCACCGTCTGGAACAGGGTCTGATCGGTGTGGTCCAACAGCGCCCAATTCAGGAAATCGTAGGCCCGTTGACCGTCCACTGTGGGGGCCCACTCAGGCAGCTGGCAGAATTGTTTGATCTCCGAGGCGAAAGCCAGCAGGCCGCTCGGCGCCCGCCAGAAGTACAAGGGCTTCACCCCGAATCGATCGCGCGCGATGAGTACCTTGCGCGCCGTCCGATCGATCAGGATGAATGCAAACATTCCGTTGAACCGGTGCAGACACCCTTCGCCCCATTCTCGGTATGCGTGCAGAATCACTTCGGTATCACTGTGCGACAGGAAGGCGTGGCCCAGGGATTCCAGCTCAGTCCGCAATTCGACGTGGTTGTAGATCTCGCCGTTGTACGTGATCCAGTAGCGGCGTTCGGCAGAGCACATTGGCTGATGCCCAGCGGGCGAGAGATCGACAATCGACAAACGACGATGACCCAAGGCGACATGCGCCTCACCGGCTGCTTCACTCTCGATGCGACCGCTGGGAGCATAGGGCAGCGCTGCGCCATAGCAATTGGCCGGCGTCGCCGCCCCACCCAGGACTTGCGCCTGCCCTTCGACCCGGAGCAGCGCAAAACCTTCATCATCCGGCCCCCGATGGCGCACGCTATCGGTCATCCCGCGGATGAGCCCTCCCATCGGGGTCTGAGCTGCGGAGAAGAGAGCCGCAATTCCGCACATCAGTTGCGCTCCAACACTTGCTCCACGAGCGCCAACAGCACCTTGGAACTACGCTCGAAACACAGCTCTCGCGCCGCCGCGTCCGCCTGCCTCTTGAAGTGGTCGATACGCTCAGCATCTAGACCCTCCAAGGTTCGAGCCATGTCGACAGGGGCGAAACTCCGCGCGACGACGCCAACGCCATACTTCTCTACCAGTCTGGCCATCTCGGGCGATGGGCCGATAGCGACGGCGAGCCTGCTCTGGATGAATTCGAAGAACTTGTTTGGCAGAGCATGCAGATTGTTGAAGCTGGATGGCTCCAGCAGATACAACCCGATATCGTACGCATTACTGTAGCTCACCAGCTCCTGCATGGGTACCGGCGGCAGAAAGCGTATCCGGTTGTCGTGGCGCGCCCGTTGCTGTAGTGATTCGACATAGCCCGGCACCACTGGCAGCAGCATCAAGTCCAGCCGAAAACGAGCGTCGAGAAACGCCATCATGTCGACCATATTCTCGAGTTTCCGAGTCGGCATCGCATACCCATGATGGATTATCCGAAATTGGTCGGAACGCGTTTGCTTGGGCGCCAACGCCTGATAGTTGGGCGCGTTATAGACCACAACCGACTTCATCCCGTAGTGACGCTCATATTCCTCCGCGATTCCGTCCGCGACCGTCATCATGCCCGAGGCACGTGGCACGTATCGTTGACAGAGCGAGCCCACGTAACCCTGCCGGAGTAAACGCCAGACGAACCGTTCCTCGAACTCCCTCGGGGCGTACTCATGCGCGTCAAAGATAACCTTTGCGCCGTTAGCAACCGCTAGCGCCAAAGGTAACGCCTCGATGTCATTAGCAACGACAAGATCGACATGCAGGCTCTCCAGCTTCCGGCGTAGATCCTTTATATGCGGCTGACCCCAGTAGTGACTCTCGTACCGTTTCAGCAATAGCTCGGTCGCATCGCGCAGCTTTGTGATCAGCAGTCGCGGCGCACGCCAACAACCGACGAAGCGGACTCCCTCCAGCTCGGGATCTCCCATGCCCGCAGCGATCACCTGATATCGACCGCGTAACGCGTCGAGCTGCCGTTTCACGCGAGGATCTCTCTTGAGGTCCGTGAAGGAGATGACCAGCACCTCAACGACTGGCCGGATCTCTCGATCGGGCGATGTCACACGAACCGGGCTGCTCAGCGGTCGCCTGGGCGTGCCTACGCTCGGCGCAAAGCCATTAGATGCCCAGCGATGAGGGAGGCTGCGTCGCCGTCTCCGTACAAAGCAGGATGGTCATCTGGCAGAGGAGCGTCCAGTAACCCGAGGACCCGATCCTCAACATGCTTACCCGACTCTGGCGGCACCAAGGTGTTCCACCCCAGCTGCACAAGCTCCGTCCATTCGGTCTCGGCGCGCAGTGTGGCGCATGGCACGCGGTAGAAATACGCTTCTTTCTGGACGCCTCCCGAGTCAGTGGCGATCAACCGGGCATTTCTTTCCAGCATAACCATATCGAGGTAGCCGACTGGGTCTATGAGCATCAACTTCCCAACGCGCTGACGCCCGAGGTCCGCCAGCCCTTTTCGCGTGCGAGGGTGAAGCGGCAGCACAACCGGGATATGCTGCGCCACGCGAGTAAGCCCCTCGAACAGCGCCTGCAGTCTGGTCTCGTTGTCGGTATTTTCGGCGCGATGGATGGTCGCGAGGACATACGTCTTCTCCTTCAGGGCGAGCCTCGCCATGATCGAGCTCGCCTTTTCTGCTTTACGCGCATAAAACAGAGCAGCATCGTACATCACGTCGCCAACACAGTGGACGATCGAGGGGGCGACGCCTTCCCGCTGGAGGTTGTGTACGGCCGTCTCGGTCGGCGCGAACAGCAGCGCCGACACGTGGTCAGCGAGGATCCGGTTTATTTCCTCCGGCATCGTACGATTGAATGAGCGCAGTCCGGCCTCCACATGCGCGACGGGGATGTGCAGCTTAGCGGCAGCCAGCGCGCCCGCCAGGGTCGAGTTTGTATCGCCATAGACCAGCGCACAGTCTGGCTTCTCGTCCATCAGCACGCGCTCGATGCGCTCCAGCATCCTGCCCGTCTGTTCACCGTGACTTCCACCTTGGATCGCCAGGTTATAGTCGGGCTCGGGTATCTCGAGCTCCTCGAAAAATACGGACGACATGTTGCTGTCGTAGTGCTGGCCCGTGTGGATCAGCCTCTCGCCAAGACCAGCACTCTTGCGCAAGGCGCGCGAGACCACAGCCGCTTTGATGAACTGAGGACGCGCCCCCACAATGGAGCAGACTTTCATTCGGTCAGGTCCTGTGTATCACGCCAAGCATCGAGCCCCGGACAAGAAGCACGGGAGATATCTCGTCTCAAGTGTGGTTCCCGCTCGATTCACGCTGCTGATTGAAAGTGCGAGCACCCGGAGCGTAGTTGCGGCGCAATTTTCAAGCGTGCAAGCCAGATAGATCTCCGCAAAATGACGCTCCTCGGGCGAAATCAGGGCCGCGCGCAGCCGCTTCGCGAATGCTTCCATTTGGGCCTTAGCGTCGGGCACGTCGGGGAAGAACAGTGCCGCAGCATCGGCAGGCAACAAGACACCACCACGGCGCGCGGCCCCGATCGTGGACAGGACGGTCCTGAACTCGGTCTCTATGCGTGCCAATGACAGAACCTCGGACTCACTTACGAGGTAGTCCCCAACCCGCCATGATCCCTGTTTGACTCGGCGCACGGCCACCCCCACCTCTCCGGCCTCCTCTCTTGAGAGGTAGATAAGACATGCATTCTGCGGTGAGAAGAGGATGGTGCCCCGCTCCCCGCGATAGCTCTGTACAAAATAGTAGAGGCCGCAGGTGTTGAGAACCCCGCCAATGCGAGGAAACTCTATCCACCGTTTGCCGCCCTTCCAGAGGCTGCCGAAGCCGCAGTGAAGTCCCTCTACTGGCTCGCCGAGGTCGCATTTGCTGACGTACGGTGTCTTGGACGGCCAGGCGCGCTGGTAGGAGGGCAACCATGCGCCCGTCGGAAGCTGCGGGTTGTGCATCAGGCTTTCCGCGTCGGCCCAAGCCTGACCACTCGGAACGTAGTCCGCGAGCACGTTGGCGACGCCGCCCTCCCGACGAATCACCAGAACCCGACCCTGGAACGTCGACGTGATCGCGATGTCCGTTCCGACAGTCGCAACAGCATAAGGCATGTTCAACTGTGTCGACGAGGGTCCATTTCCTCCAAAGCACCACTCGGCCTCGAGCTCCAGCGCTTCGAGCTGACAAACCAGGCCTGTATGAGCATCCGACAGGAGCAGACGCCCTTCCCGGACCGCAAGCGCTGTCGGCCACAGCATCTCGTTGCGCCTCGGGTTCCAGCCCTTTTTTCCGACACGAAGAAGAACGCGACCAGTCTCCAAATCAAACCGCTCGAGAGTGCCATGCTGCAGGCTCGATCCGTAGGCCGCTCCGTTCAGGATGGCAACAGCGTGCGCGAACGGGACCGGCTGAGACCATAGCTCGGCCCATTCCCCGTTACTTTTACGCCGGAAAGCGACGACGTTCCCTCCATCGTAATTGGCAACTGCCATAGTCGCTCCATCCTCGGATAGAGCTACGTTTTCAGGACTAATTGTGTCCTTGGATGTGATCGCACCGAGAATCGTGAACTTCGCAGTTGTGCAGTCGAGCGAACCTTCGTAGACCTGGTTGCCGAAGTAGTTGGCAACAAACAGGTGCTTCCGCACGGCATCAAAAGCGAGTCCGGTTGGAACCCATACTGGTGGCAACGTGGCATTTATGCGAGGTTCAACGACTCTAAGATCTCCAGAATCAAGCCGGAGGCAATAGAGACGGCCGTAGTCCGCTAGCGCAAGTTGGTTGCCATCAATCGCAGCAATCCCGGAAAATATGGGTGAGAATGGGATATCTGAGCCAGAACGGGCAAAGCTGACGCGACGGCTATTGTCGAAAACCAGCGCGCCCACCCAGTCGCGCCAAGCGTTGTTGTGCCAATACGAAGCAACCAAAGCTGCCCCCAAGGCAAGCACCAGGACTGCCGACAATCCCTTCATCAACCGTGTAGGGTGCAACACGTCCACCTCGCGAACTCGACACTGACGCTCGTACAAAAACAACGCATCACCGCCTCCCTTCGCTGGCGCGGGCATAGGATGTTCCACCGCTTCGCGTTACATACAGAAGCAGGCCTCCAATGATGACTCCGATCACCAGCGACAGGGCCACGCGCCAGGGCCAGTAGATAGCGAAAGCCGTGAACGTGCTTAACACAGCGACGGTGGCGAACAGCGCCATTCCAAACGCTCGGGTCGGGTACGGTATCGCGTAGAAGCGCTGGCTTCCCATCAGATACAAGCCAGCCATGGTCGCAGCGCCCGTCATATAGGCAATCGCCGCGCCTCGGATCCCTAAAAGGGGGATGAGGGTCAAACAAAGCGCCAGGTTGCATATCCCTGCCGTGATGTTGATCATCGCTATACGCCTCGTCTGCTTCGCCAAGCCCATTCCGGGAGCGAACACATACAAGCTGCCCAGAACCAATCCCAAGCTTAACCAACCCACAGCGGGCGCTGCACCTTGAAATCGTGAACCTGTTAGCACCTTGATCAGCGGCTCCGACAGGGCGGACAGCAGGCAGACCGCCGGCAGCGTCGCCATCAAGACGTAGCTGAGTAACTCGCGCATCAGCGCTGGGGTTTCAGGGTTTCGATATCCCCGGTATATGAGAGGAGTGACGGCCATCTGCAGAGAAGATACGGCGATCCCCACCACGCTCGCGACCCGGAATGCTACGCCATACAGTCCGAGCCCCTCCAATCCGAGCCAATAGCGTACGAGCCATCGATCAGCGTAGGTGGTCAGATAGACGGCAACGCCAGAGAAGACGAGCGGGGCCGAGAAACTCAACATCCTGCCGAGGCGTGTGCGGTCGAGCTCAATAACGATGGGGGTCTTCGTGGACAGCATCAGCAAAGCAAGCCCGAGTGCGACCGCGTTGCCAACCACCGTTGCCAAGAAATACCCCATCACCCCCACGCCCAGACCAACGATCAGCGCGATGCTGGTCGCGCTCGTCACCACGACGAGCGCCAGATTCGTGATGGCGAACGCCCGGCTCTGCAGATTCCAGCGCAACTGATTTTGCACTACATACAGCAACGCGTTGAGGGTCATCGCGCACACAGCAACGCGCAAGACCTTCTCGCCTCCCGGCGCGCCGAACACGGCAGCCGCCAACGGCTCGGTGGCGGTCCAGGCGATCAGCGTCAACACAGCGAATACGCCGCCGGTAAACCAAAAGGCTGTCGACGCATAAGCTGATTTCGCTCTGTCGTCCTGCTCGTCTGCCTGTAGCCGTGCCATTCCTTGCACGATCTCGAGCGGCAGCACAAGATTGAGTAGCGCAAAAGTCGCCGCAGCCAACTCGATCATGCCGTAGTCGGTAGGGGAAATGTAGCGCGTGAGGATCGGCAGCAGGAGCAGGCCGATGCTCCGCGCGAGGACTGTGGACAGGGCGTAGGTCGCGCCGTCCTTCAGGAATCTCCCTACGCTGAGCTTGTGCTCCGGCACGGATTGTTAGAGAGCCGAGTAAAGCTCTAGGACCCGATGACCAACCTTGTCGCGGTCGAAGTGGCGCTCAACAAAAAGCCGCCCCTCTCGCCCGAGCCTGGTTCGCTCATCGGGGTGCTCGATGAGCCAAGCCAGCTTATCGGGCAAATCGTCGATGCTCGCATTCAGGATGGGGCAGTCGGGATAGTACTCGGCCTTGACGCTTTCGAGCAGGTAGCCGATGACCGGTTTGCCGTAGTACATGCCTTCCACCGCCAGCGTCCCGAACCCACCAAGCAGGAATTGGTCGAGGATGATGTCCGCTTCGTCGCGCAGGACGCGCTGCACCTCTAGATGTGGGCAATCCCGGAGAAGGCGATATTCGAATTCAACACCCCTGCGATGCAATTCACGCACCGAGCGCTCGACATACTCC
>Ga0335077_10005178_pt1 | contig 15962 bp, 15 predicted proteins | sample Lox_Sample_31_FD_207151 | JGI IMG/M metagenome (GOLD analysis project Ga0335077, IMG submission 207151) | Soil microbial communities from Loxahatchee National Wildlife Refuge, Florida, United States - Lox_Sample_3.1 | ecosystem: Environmental > Terrestrial > Soil > Wetlands | place: USA...
CGTCATATGGCGGGCGGCTACATGCGCGATCTCATGCGCCACGGCGCCGGCAAATTCAGACTCTTCCTCGGCCATGACGATGAGGCCCGTGTTCACGAACACATACCCGCCGGGGAGCGCGAACGCGTTGAGATCGTCGGCTTCAATCACCTGAAAGGTGAAGGGCACCTTGGCATCGGAGTTCCGCACCAGGTTCTGCCCCACGCGATTCACGTATTCGGTGATGATCGGATCGTTATTGAGTTTGGCCTGCCGTTGTACTTCCTGAGCGAGCTGCCGGCCGAGAGCGATTTCCTTTTCGATCGAGTAGAAATTAATTCCCTTGCCGACATCGCGGTTACCGATCTGGCTGGGATCCTTCTTCTTGTCTTGAGCCCACACTCCGCCGGTCAACAGTGCCAGGGTTAAAACTGTGGAGAGCAGCCGCACGCCCGAATCCTGACTCAATACTAACGTATCGTAGGAAGGATGGGTTTCGAAATTGGTAAAACTCCTGTAAAAGAGAGATCCCTGGCGGAGCGGTACGCGAGCCAGTTTCCCGTCCGCGAACACCTGATTTACCTGAACCACGCCGCAGTGGCGCCGCTTTGCAGACCGGCGGGGGACGCCATGAAGCGGCTGGCGGATGACTGCCTCGAGTTCGGGAGCCTGCACTATGACGACTGGATGGCGGCGTATGAGGGACTGCGTGTGGCGGCTGCGCGGTTGATCGGAGCCAACCGAGCGGAGATCGCCCTGACGAAGAACACATCCGAAGGGATCGCGACGGTCGCGATGGGGCTCGACTGGAAGGCTGGTGACCGCGTGGTCGGATTTCGCGAGGAGTTTCCCGCGAACTATTTTCCGTGGAAGAAGCTGGAAGGGCGAGGGGTGCGGGTGACCTGGCTGTCGGTCAAAGATTCGCTGGAAACCATCGACGCGGCCTGCCGTGGGGCGCGGCTGCTCTCCATCAGTTTCGTCCAGTACCTCAGCGGGTACCGCGCCCCGCTTCAAGCGATCGGCGAGATCTGCCGTCGGAACCAATGCATTTATATGGTGGATGCGATTCAAGGACTGGGTGCATTTCCGGTCGACGTGAAGGCCTGGGGGATCAACGCTTTGGCAGCGGACGGACACAAGTGGTTGCTGGGCCCGGAGGGCTGCGGCATCTTATACATCGATCAGGAGTTGCAGTCTCGGGTCGAGCCTGTCGAGTTCGGCTGGACGAACGTGGCGCAATACGCCAATTACGGATCGCGGGACATGGCGCTGCGTCCGGATGCCGGGCGATATGAGTGTGGGACTCTAAATACCATAGGCTGCTTCGGGTTACGTGCTGCAATTGAATTTTTGCTTGAGGTAGGCGTCGGAGAAATTACTCCGGTTGTCCAAAATTTAGGCGACCGCATCGCCAACGGTGTCACTGCGAGAGGTTATGAAGTTCTGGACGACCGAACACCCGAGTCGGGCTCCGGCATCGTCAGCTTTCGGAAGCCGGGAGTGGACGCGCGGAATGTGGTTCGGCAACTTCGCGCGGAAGGCATCATTGCCGCCCCGCGAAACGAGTGGGTCCGAATGTCGCCGCATTTCTATATTCGGCCCGAGGAGATTGACCGGATGCTCGAGTTGCTGCCGTGAAGGCCAAGGCGCAGCCGGTCCATCCAGTAAGCCCAAATGACTACCAGCGAGAAAAAGATAAAGCTGGAGATGCCTAACGTCCTGACATCGGACCGGGGCGGCGGTCCGGCAAAGTTGTTCCACCAGATGGCAGTCAGTACGATCACGCCGGCCCAGAACGAATAAGTGCCAGTGCGATTCCTCGATTTTGTCACTCGGGCATAAAGGACCACGGCCAGCAGCCAGAAACCGCCTTCGATGGCGAGGGTCGCTGGAACGGAATCCCACAACCCGAGCCCGAAACGCGGCTCCAAACCGGGAGCCAGCGGCATGTCGGGACGATGACTCACCACGTCCAGAAACCAGTGGCTCAGCACCACGGCGAACAGGAGACCGGCCGCTCGGGTCGAGCGGCGGAAGGGCAGCCCCGCGGCCAACAACGCCGCCCAGACGCCGTCCATCACCAGACTGTGGCTGATCGCGATATTGGTTGCCACGAGCGAGTCCTGAGTCGTGCGGCCGGGCTGGATCGCGATGTGTTCGACCCCAGCGATCAGCAGCAGGCACCAGATCAGGTCGGCAGCTAGGGACGCGAGGACGAGCGTGCCCAGGGAGATTTCCGGCGCGATGCGTTTGCCAAAAAATCCAACCGCGATGTGCCCGGCCAGCACAGCCGCTCACTCGGAGACGCCATATTTTAAGCGCACGATGCGGAGGTTCGCCCGGGCTTTGCGGTCCTCGTCGGAGTAGAAGCGGGCTTTGACAAAATCGTGGCGGGCGATGGCCTGCTGCATCCGGCCGAGGTTGAAATCGACCAGGCGCTGGGCGGCGATGAGCTCGTCCAGGGCTGTCCCGTAGGCCTCCCGTGGCACACCTGGAGGGCGCATCATCCGAAGATCGAGCACGGCCTGGCGCCCGGCGCGATGCGCGGCGGCCGCTCCTGTCAGCAACCCGATCAGCTCGCCAAAAACGAAGGCCGCGAACGGAAACCAGCCCTCGCGGCGGCGATCGGCGGCCACCTGTGCGAAGACATCGGACATTTCGGGCGCAAACGACGTCCGCACTTCCGGCGGGTAGAGGCTCAACAGCAGTCCATAGATTCGCCGCATTATGCCTCCCGCATCCGCAGGCGCGCCATACCTGCGCGCGTGAGCTGCTTCATTCGCTCCAATTCGGCTTGCAGGCGGCGCCTGCCGGCGGGAGTGAGCCGGTAGGCCTGCTTTTCGCGGGAGGTGTCCGGCTGCGCAAAGCGCTCGATCCAGGCATCCTGCAGGAGCCGGTGGAGCGCGCCATAGAGAGTTCCTGTGCTCAACCGGACGCGGCCTCCGCTCAACCGCTCGATGTCCTTCAGGAGGGCGTAGCCATGGCGCGGCTCGGACGCCAGGCTCATCAGAATCAGGAGAACCGGCTCGCTGAGGGGGCCGGCTTCATCTCGTTCTGCGACATGTCGCATGACGACATATTACGGCGTGACGCCGCGGCTGTCAAGTGGGGCGGGCTGGCAGCCCTGTAGGCAAAGACCGCCTGACCTACAATAGTCGAATGCGCGCCCGCTTTTGCCTGCCGGTCTTGATCTGCGCAGCCGGATGGTCCACATTCGCGGCCGTTCCGACGCCGGAGAGCTACTTCGGACATGAGATCGGCGCCGACCGCACGGTTCTCGATTGGGACAAAGTGGTTTCCTATTTTCACGCGCTCGGCCAGAACAGCGATCGAATCCGGATCGAAGAGCTCGGGAAAAGCACCGAGGGGCGGCCCTTTATTGCGGCGATCCTTGCGCAACCCGAAACGCTCCGGCATCTGGACCGCTACCAGGAGATTCAGCGCCGGCTGGCCGATCCGCGCCAGACCAGCCCCGCGCAGGCCGAACCGTTGTTCGCCCAGGGCAAAGCGATTGTGCTGATCACCTGTTCGATTCATGCCAGCGAAATTGCATCGACCCACACGGCCGTGGAATTTGCCTACCGGATTCTGACCGAGGACAAACCGCGCTTCCGCGAGATCTTAAAAGACACGATCGTGCTACTGGTCCCGTCGCTCAATCCCGACGGCGTCGATATTGTGACGCAGTGGTATCGCAAGACGCTGGGCACGCCGGCGGAGGGCACGGATCCGCCCCAGCTTTGGCACAAGTACGTGGGGCACGACGATAATCGCGACTGGTACATGTTCACGCAAGTGGAAACGCGGCTCACCGTCTCCAGGCTGCACAACGTGTGGCATCCCGAGATCGTCTACGACGTGCATCAGCAGGGGCCGTATGCCTCGCGGCTGTTCGTGCCGCCGTGGATGGATCCGACCGAGCCGAACATCGACTCGATCCTGATGCAGGAGACCAACATGATGGGGACGGCGATGGCGTCCGACCTCACGGCTGCCGGCAAGACGGGGATCGCGATCAACGCCATTTACGATTTCTGGACGCCCTCACGGCACTACCAGGCTTTCCATGGGGGAATGCGCCTTCTGACCGAGTCGGCGAGCGCGCGGCTGGCTTCGCCAATTGACGTGCGGCCCGATCAGATCGCGGAGTCCGCACCCGGGTACAAACCGCGTGAACGGTCGTGGAATTATCTCGAACCGTGGCTCGGCGGAACGTGGCGGCTGCGGGACATCATCGATTATCAGATGATCGCGTGGGAATCGTGCCTGTACAATGCCGCGCTCCATCGGGAAGAATTGCTGCGGAATTTTTACCGGGTTGGGCAGAGGCAGGTGGCGCGCACGGAACCATGGGGGTTCGTGATTCCGGCGCATCAGCGCGATCCGGGCGCGACGCGGAACCTGATCGAGACGCTGAAGTTTGGAATGGTGGAAGTGGGTGCAGCCGCCGACAGCAGTGCCCTGATTTCCATGCATCAGCCGTACAGCGGCTGGGCGAAGGCGTTGCTCGAGCGCCAGCACTATCCGGAAGAACATCTCTATCCGGGCGGGCCTCCGAAGCGGCCGTACGACGTGACCGCCCACACGCTCCCGCTTCTGATGGGAGTGGACGTGCAACCGCTGCCGCAGCCCGTAGCCGTGGCCGGCGAGTGGCGAGCGCCGGAGCGCGGCTCGGGTCCCAGGTTGCCGGCGGCCGACACGGATTCGTGGAAGATGCTGAACGACGCTTGGAACCAGGGTCGCGCGATGTGGCGCGATCCGGCATCGGGCGATTTTTCGGCGGTCTCTGCGCCCGGCTGGAAGATGCTGCGCCGGCCGCGAATCGGCGTGTATCAATCGTGGATTCCCAACATGGATGAAGGCTGGACGCGCTGGCTGCTGGAACAATTTGGGTTTCGCTATTCGACGATTCACAACGCCGACATCGAAGCGGGAGGACTGCGCCAGAATTTCGACGTGATTGTGTTTCCCGATCAAACCTCAAAGCAGATCGACAGCGGGTTCGCAAAGGGCCAAATGCCGGCCGAATATACAGGCGGGCTGGGTGCGAAGGGCGCTGAAGCGCTCCGCGATTTTGCGACTGGGGGTGGCACGCTGGTTTTCCTGAACCACGCGTCGGACTATGCTGTTGAACATCTCGGCGTGGCCGCCACCGCGGTGACCGGCGCGGCGGAATATTACTCGCCCGGGTCGCTGCTCAATATCCACCTGGATACGCACAGTGCGCTCGCCTACGGCGTGCCGGCTGAGTTGGCAGTCTGGAGCCAGCAAAGCCCGGCCTGGGAAACGCGTCTGCCGGTGGTCGCTCGCTACCCGGAGAACGGCGTGCTCGCTTCGGGGTGGCTGGAGGGAGAAAAGGTGATCGGCGGAAAAGCGGCGTTGATCGACGCACCGATGGGCGCGGGGCACGTGGTGCTGTTCGGCATGCGGCCGCAGTACCGTGGGCAGAGCTATCTGACGTTCAAGATATTCTTCAATTCCTTGCTGTATTTTTAAAAGAAAAAGTCAAAAGGCAGAAGTGATTCGGTGGGCGACGCACGCCCGGGCTCACCGCTGCAGCGCTTGGTCGAGGTCTTCGATGATGTCTTCGGGGGCTTCGATGCCGACCGAAAGCCGCACGAGGTTGTCGCGGATCCCCATCCGCTCGCGGTGCTTGGGGGAAATTTCCCGGTGCGAACTCATCACCGGATAAAGCATCATGGTGTGGACATCGCCGAGCGAGGTGGCGCGAATCACTAGCCGCAAAGCATCCATGAAACGGAAGATTTCCTCGCGGCCGGCTTCCTTCAGTTCAAAGCTCACCATGGCGCCATAGAGATTCTGCGGAAACAGCCGGCGCACGGCCGCGGCATCGGGATGATCCGGATTCGCGGGAAAATACACACGCTCCACGCGGGGGTGAGTGGCCAGCCAGGATGCCACCCGGCATGCATTCGCGCACTGCCGCTCCATCCGCAGCGGAAAAGTCTTAATCCCGCGCATCGTCAGGTAACTTTCGAAAGGACTGAGGACCGGGCCGGTGGTGCGGGAAATGGCGCGCAACGGCTCCAGATTCGGCTCATCCGTGACGACGATGCCGCCGAGGACGTCGCCGTGCCCCGCCAGATATTTCGTCAGGCTGTGAACGCTGAAGTGGGCGCCCAACGCCAACGGACGAACGATTAGCGGCGTGGCGAAGGTGTTGTCGACCACCAGGGCCGCCCCGGCATCGCGCGCGATTTCCGCAATCCTATCCATCGGCGCGACGCGAAGCAGTGGATTGGAGATGGTTTCGATGTAGATGCAGCCCGGCTTGGTTTCGGCGACGGCAGATCGTAGCGCTTCCAGATCGCAGACATCCACGAACCGGAATGGAACGCCGGCCGGCTCGAGCACGTTCATGAGCAAGCTGACCGTGGCGCCGTAAAGAGCGTTGGCAGCGACGATCGATTTGCGGCGGTCCGTAAGCGCAGCCTGGATGGCGATTTGGATCGCGGCCATCCCGGAGGCACACGCCAGCGCGCCGTGACCGGCCTCGAGAGTGGTCATCAACTCTTCGAGCGCCGCGGTCGTCGGGTTTTCGTAGCGGGAATAGCTGTATCCGTGCTCCTGCTGCCCGAAGACGCGATCGAGTTGCTCCATGGATTCGTAAAAGAAGCTGGAACTCGCGTGAATGGGCGTGGTCACCGGAATATGCGGGCCGGACTTTTTGCGGTCCCCCGCATGAACCGCCTGGGTGTGGATCTTCACGAGGATTTCCTCTTCCAGCGGATGCCCGCCTTTGTATCTTCGAGAATGATCCCTTGCGCCAGCAGCTCGTCGCGAATCTGATCGGCGCGAGCAAAGTCCTTGGCTTTCTTGGCGGCGGCGCGCTCAGCAATTTTGGCGTCCACGTCGGAGTCGGAGATGCCGGACGTGGCCGAAGGCCGCAGAACGTCGAAGACGGAATCGAACTGGTTCAAAAGGTCGAGCGCCGGCTGCACGTTTGCGGCTCGAAACTCGCCCGAGTCCATCGCGCTGTTCGCGTCGCGGATATATTCGAACACCGCGCCCAGTGCTTCGGCCGTGTTGAGATCGTCATTCATGCTGTCGGTGAATGCTTTGCAGGCCTGGGCGGTGCGTGCGGCGAGCGGTTCGTTCAGCCCCTCGGCGTAACGGTCGGTCTCCAACCGAAGCTTGAAATTTCGCAAACGGTCGATGGCCGTCGCGGCCGATTTCAGGCCGTCAAAAGTAAAGTTCAGCGATTTCCGGTACGGCACAGACGCCAGCAGATAACGGATGGCTTCGGGCTGGTGACCGCGTTCGAGCACATTCCGCAGCGTGTAGTAGTTGCCCAGGGACTTGGACATCTTCTGGCCTTCGACCATCAGGAACTCCGCGTGCAGCCAAAACCGCGCAAAGGGAGCTCCGGTGAGCGATTCCGACTGAGCGATTTCATTCTCGTGGTGCGGAAAGATCAGATCGATGCCGCCGGCGTGAATGTCGAGCGTCTCACCGAGGTACTTGATTGCCATGACGGAACACTCGATGTGCCAGCCCGGCCGCCCCGGGCCGATGCTCTTGTCCCAGAATGGCTCCCCTTCCTTCGGCGCCTTCCAGAGGGCGAAATCGCGGGCGTCGGCTTTTTCATAGCTGTCGACGTCGACGCGCGCCCCGGCAATGTTCCCGCTGAAATCGTTGTGGGAGAGTTTGCCGTATCCGGGAAAACTCGAGATCCGGAAGTAGACGGAACCGTCGCTCGTGTAGGTGTGGCGGCTGGCGCCCAGCTTTTCGATGGCATCCACCATGTCGTCGATATGATCGGTGGCGGCAACCAGCATCTCTGGGCGCTCGAGCCGGAGCTTCTCGCAATCCTCCAGAAACGCTTCCGTGTAGATCGCCGTGTAATCCTTCAAAGATTTATGCTGCGCGACGGCGTTGCGAATGATCTTGTCATCCACGTCCGTGATGTTCATTACATGTTCGAGACTGAAGCCGGTGGCGCGAAGCCAGCGCCGCAGGATATCGACAAACGTGAACGTGCGGAAGTTGCCGATATGGGCGTAATCGTAAACGGTTGGTCCGCAGGTGTACATGCGGACCCGGTCGTCTCGAGCCGGGGAGAACGCCTCTAGTTGCTGTGAAAGAGTGTTGTAGAAACGCAACGCCATAAGGGGAAGGGTTTTTTCATCCTACCAAACACCAGTTGCCGCGCGTTTCGCCAGACGGGTTGCCGCCCGCGTCCTCCCGGCGTGCCGCCCTGACAGAATTATCCGGCGTGCAGTTCCCGCCCGGTAAAAAGTTCTGGGCCGGACACCAGACCGCATTCCTAACTAATGGTAGGAGTGAGGGTTGTAATGCGGCCTTTCAATTGCACCATCGGAGCGACAGGGCGACATATCGCACAATGCCAGGAGAAGCTCGTATCCAAAAATCGGCGGCCGATCGGCGACGAAGCGCTCGATTTGGCGTTCATCTGAACGTGCGGTACCGCCAATCCGAAAAAGGTGTGCAGCACTTGTGGAGCACCGGGGTGACTCGCGACATGAGCCGCGACGGTGTGGCTTTTAAGAGCAGCTACGCGCTGCCGGTAGGGTCGCATATCGAGCTGCGGATCGACTGGCCGGTGCGCCAGGAATCCGAGCGCCCGATCGATCTGCAGGCGACCGGATTTGTGGTGTGGAGTGACGGCAGCGAGACCGCTGTTCGGATCAGCTCGCACCGGTTCCGGGTGCATCGCGCCGAGAGCGCGATGGGGATTTCCGAATCGGCGTAAGGACGTCCCCGCGCATTGCGCACGGGCCTTTCAAACGTTCCGTCTCGCGGTTTCCATGTTGTACTATAAGTGATTACTTCATGAATGCGTTAGTGGAATCCATTCCGCCGGACGATCCGGATTGGAATCTGGCCCGGGCAGTCGATCCGACACGCTTGCCCGCGCATATTGCAATCATCATGGACGGAAATGGCCGATGGGCGCGGCGGAGGCGCATGCCCCGGGTTGCCGGCCATCAGGCGGGAGTCGGACCGGTTCGCAGCACGGTCGAAACGTGCGCGCGTCTCGGAATCAAGGTCCTGACGCTATACGCATTCTCTTTGGAAAACTGGAAGCGGCCGCGCGCCGAAGTGGAGACGCTCTGGCGGTTGCTGCGCTATTACCTGCGGCAGGAACTAACGGAACTGCAGAGGAACGATATCCGGCTGCAGGCGATTGGGCGTCCCGAAGCGCTTCCCGCGCAGGTGCGGCGCGAGCTTGAGGCGACGGTCGAAGCCACGGCGGCCAATCGCGGGCTCGTCGTCAATCTCGCGATTAATTATGGCGGGCGGGCCGAGATCGTCGATGCAATCAACTCCATTCTGGAAGTAGCGCGCCTGGACGGCCGGCTGGCCTCGCTCAAACTGGACGAGGAACTGATTTCGTCCAATCTGTATACGTCGAGCTGCCCTGATCCGGATCTGCTCATTCGCACATCCGGCGAAATGCGGATCAGCAACTTCCTGCTGTGGCAGATCGCATATGCCGAGTTGTACGTCACCGAAACGCTTTGGCCGGATTTCACTCGCCGGGTCTTGCTGCAAGCGATTCTCGAGTATCAAAAACGCGAGCGGCGTTACGGCGGCCTCAGCTCCGACGGAGAAGTCACGCCGGTGCGACGAGTTCCCAAGCCGGGCGATGAGACGCTGATCGAACTGCTCCGCCCCTCATGAAGCGAGTCGTCACCGCACTCGCTCTCATTCCCTTCGTCGTTTACATCGTTCTCTGGGCGAATTACTGGTTCTTTCTTGCCATTGTCGCGACGGTGGCCTGCCTTTGCTACCGCGAATACGATGATCTGGCCGCAAAATACGGGTACGGCGCGCCCGGTCCGATGGGCTATGGCGCTGGATTGCTGCTCCTCGTTATAGACAATGAAGCTTGGCTGCTGATCGCGGCGGTGGCTTTGATTGCACTGACTCTGGCCATGCGAGCCCCGGACCTGGGTCAGGCGCTCCCGCGCGCGTCGCTTCGCCTCATGGGCATTGTTTACATCTTTGGAGCCTGGAAATGCGCTCTCCCCGTTCGGGAACGCAACCCGCACTGGTTGATGTTCGCGCTGCTGGTGAATTGGACCGGCGATGCCGGCGCCTATTACATCGGACGGGCATTCGGAAGGCATGCGCTCGCCGAACGCGTCAGCCCGAAGAAAACTTGGGAAGGGACCGCGGGGTCGCTGGCCGTCTCGTCGCTGGTCGCCGGGGGTTACCTGCTGTGGTTTGTGCCCGGGTTGAGAATCCTGCAGGTTCTTGCCATTACTCTGGCGGCCAATGCCGCCGGTCAGTTGGGAGATTTGGCCGAATCGGCCATCAAGCGCGGAGCCAATGTCAAAGACAGCGGCTCTCTGCTGCCGGGCCACGGCGGCATGCTCGATCGCGTGGACAGCACTCTCTTCAGCCTGCCGGTAATATACGCTTATTTACATTTCCTAGTTTGAACGTGGCGGCCGTTACCACGGCGGCATCGGAGGCCCCGCTAGAATTGCGGTTTGCGATGCCTCTGAGTGCGCTCTACTGTCTGGTCTCGCTCTGCCTGATCCCTGCTGAACCGGGCTTGCCGTATGCCGACGTCTCGATTTCGATCCTCAGTTCCGCCGATCGCAGCGCTGATCCGCCGCAAGCTTTGGCGGCACCCGACGTGCGGCCGGTGCTGCCCCGCCCCGCCGTTCCGAAATCCACTGGCGTGGAATGGACCGCCGTGAGCCGAAGCGCGCTCCGCTTCCTCGGCGTCATGGATGCGTTTCGCTGGGCGACCGAGCAAGACACGCGAAACGGGGGTTTCGGTCTCGGAGACGGCTACATCCGGGCGGTCACCAACCTGCATGGTTGGGCCGATGGCGATCCGTATTACGTGAACTACTTCGGCCATCCCGCCCAGGGCGCCATATCCAGCCGTCTCTTTCTCAACCACGATCCGCGCTACCGCAAATTCGAGTTCGGCGGGCATCCCGGTTATTGGAAAGGAAAGCTGCGCGCCGCCGCGTTTTCGTTTGCATTCAGCGAGCAATTTGAACTGGGGCTGGTGAGCGAAGCGTCAATCGGCCGGATTCAGAATCGATTTCCGCAGCAAGGCTTCGTCGATCATGTGATTATCCCGACAGTCGGATTCGGTCTGAGCGTCGCGGAGGACGCGGTCGACAGATATATCATCCAGACCCTGGAGGGGCGGATCCGGAACCGGTGGGCCCGTCTGGCCCTTCGCACCGCGCTGAGCCCGACCCGCAGTTTTGCCAATGTCATGGACAGGAAAGCACCCTGGCACCGCGAGACGCGCGCCGGTGTTCTGAAATACGAACCCTCCGGCGATCCGCTGCCCGGTCTCGTAGACCAGACACCCAAGCCGGTGATCGCACCATTTGAGTTCCGCATCGCCTCCGGCTATCGCACGTTTGAAAGCGGGCCGTGTATCGGCGCCGGAGCGGAAGCCGCGTACCGTATTGCTCCGCAGTGGCAGATCTTGCTCGACGCCAACGGATGCAATCTGCTTGGCCTTATGCCGAATCTGAGCGGCGACGCCCTGTTCTATCAGGTTGGCTCGCGCTGGACTCCCCTGCCCGCGGCCAAGTGGTCGCCCTATGTCCAGTTGCTCGTAGGCGGCATGAAACTCTCGCACGAGCAATTCTTTTCGGAAAAAAAGCACGAGATTGAGCTGGCGAATCCGAATCCCACCCATGATCCGGATCTCGCCCACCAGTTGCACGGCCTCTACACATCCAGTGAAGAGCGCAACGGTTTGGCGGTTTCGGCAGGAACCGGCGTTGATTACCGTTTCAGCGATGCCCTTGCCATTCGCGTGGCGGGCCTGGAATATTCGCGGTCGACCCTGGGCACCCTCGGCGGTCTTGGATACTCTCGAGGGTTCCGGATCAGCACCGGTCTCGTGCTCCGACTCGGGACCTGGTGACCGCGGTTCGGTGCCGGCGGAGAGGTCCCGCTACAATGAAGTGACCGTGCCCCTCACCTGCTATCTGGATGCTTTCTCCGGAATCAGCGGCGACATGCTGGTGGGCGCGCTGGCCGATGCCGGCGCCGACCAGATCGCCGTCGTGAATGCCGTGGCCTCGCTCCAAGCAGGTGCGATTGTTTCCTTCGAAAAAGTGAAGCGCCGCGGGATTGCCGCAACCCGCTACGTTGTTTCGGTTGAAGAGAGCAAGGTGCACCGCCATCTCTCCCAGATTCTGAAGATGATCGGCGCGGCCGAGATCTCCGACCGGGCCAAACGCAATGCCGAAGCTGTGTTTCAGAAGCTCGGAGAGGCGGAGGCGGAAGTCCACCAGGTGCCGATCGAGAAAGTGCACTTCCACGAAGTAGGCGCTGCCGATTCCATTGCCGACATTGTGGGCGCCTGCGTCGCATTGGACGTTTTGGGAGCGGAAACCATCGTTTGCTCGCCGGTGAACGTTGGGAGCGGCACGGTTCAGACCGAGCATGGCGTCTTGCCGGTTCCGGCGCCGGCCACCGCGCGCCTGCTTCGGAATGCTCCGGTCTACTCGCGCGGCCCCGCCGTGGAATTAACTACCCCCACCGGGGCGGCCGCGGCCACGGCGCTCGCCTCCCAATTTGGTGTGCTCCCGCCGATGAAGATCCGGCAAACCGGTTACGGCGCCGGCTGCAGCGATTTCACCGAACACGCCAATGTCCTGCGTGTGATTCTCGGGGAGCCCACGGGGGCTCAAGAAGCGCTGGAAGTCTCGGTAATCGAAGCCAATATCGACGATCTCAACCCGCAGGTTCTCGCCTACGCCGCCGAGCGGCTCTTGGACGCCGGTGCGCTGGATGTGGCGCTGCAACCGCTGGTCATGAAAAAAGGGCGCCCGGGCAATCTGCTGCGTGTGATTGCGCGGCCGGAAGATCGCGAAATCCTGGCCCAGATCGTTTTCGCTGAGACCTCGACTCTGGGTCTGCGAATCTATTCCGCCGAACGGCGCGTGCAAGGTCGCAGTTGCGCGGAGGTCGCCACGCCGTACGGTACCGTCCGCGTCAAAGTTTCGAGCGAGGGCTCCTACGCTCCTGAATACGAAGATTGCCGCAAGCTCGCGATCGAATCCGGCATACCGCTGCGCGAAATCCTCGCGGCCGCCACCCACGCTTACCTCGCACAAAAAAGATGAAGTATTACATCACAACACCGATTTATTACGTGAACGCCGCGCCGCATATCGGGCATGCGTACACGACGATTGTGGCCGACCTGCTCCGGCGCTTCAAGCGCATGCAGGGGTACGAGGCCTTCGTGACCACCGGATCCGACGAGCACGGGGTGAACGTCGAACGCGCCGCCCAGCGTGCCGGGAAATCTTCGAAGGAATTTTGCGATGTCATCGCCGCTGAATTCAAGAAAGAGTGGGAGCGGCTCGGCCTCCAGATCGACTTTTTCCAGCGCACCACCAGCCCGCAGCACGCCAAGGTGGTCCAGGATCTGTTCGAGCGCTGCCGGAAAAACGGCTACATCTACAAGGGCTCCTACACCGGCCAATACTGCATTTACGACAACCTCTACGTCAACGAAGCGAAGCCGGGCGACCCGTGCCCCGATTGCGGCCGCCCCACCGAAACGATTACCGAAGAGAATTTCTTCTTCAAACTTTCTGCCTTCCAGGAGCGGCTTCTCAAACTCTACGAAGAGCAGCCCGATTTCATCCGCCCCGAAACACGCCGCAACGAAGTCATCTCGTTCGTCAAAGGCGGGCTGACCGACCTCTCGATCACCCGCACCAACATCAAATGGGGCATTCCGGTGCAAGGCGAGGCGCCGCACGTTTTCTACGTGTGGTTCGACGCACTGGCCACCTACATGAGCGCGGTAGAGGGCCAGGGACTCTGGCCGGCGGACTTGCACCTGATCGGCAAGGAAATCGTTCGCTTTCACGCCGTCTACTGGCCGGCTTTCCTCTGGGCCGGCGGCTTCGAGCTGCCTAAGCGGCTATTCGCGCACGGCTGGCTCCTGTTCGAGAACGACAAAATGAGCAAGTCGCGCGGCAACATCGTCCGGCCGGACCCGATTCGCCAGGTGATGGGTGTCGATGCGCTGCGCTATTTTCTTTTGCGCGAGGTGGTGTTCGGCCAGGATGGCAGTTTCAGCTACGACGCGTTGATCGGCCGCTATAATTCCGATCTCGCCAACGGCCTCGGCAATCTCGCCAGCCGGACGCTTTCGATGATCCAGCAATATCGAAGCTGCGTAATCCCGGAGGGCTCGGACGCCGAGATCGCCGCGCTCGCTGCTCAAACCGTTCCTGCAGTCGAAACCGCGTTTGACCGTCTCGAGTTTTCACGCGGCCTCGAAGCGATTTGGAACCTGATCTCCGCGGTGGACAAGTTCATCGTGCAAAAGGCCCCGTGGAAGCTCGCCAAGCAGCCCGGCGGCCAGACGGAGTTGGACTCAACGCTGTATACCGCGGCGGAAGCCGTGCGGATTGCCACTGCCCTGATATATCCGGTGCTGCCGCAATCCACACCCAAAATCTGGGCGCAGCTCGGAATGAAAGAGCCGATCGAGTCGGTTCGTCTTTCCGCTCTGAAGTGGGGTCAACTCCCCGCCGGCCAGAAGATCGGCGAAATCGCGCCCGTTTTCCCGCGAATCGAGCCAAAACCGGCCATCGAAAAGATGCGCGAGCTCGAAGTAGTCGCCACCGCCGAACAAAACGCACTGCTCGGTAAGACGGCGCCGCCGGCCGAAGAGGCCGCGCCCGAATCGCCAAAAATCCCCATCGATGACTTCGCCAAAGTCGACCTCCGCGTCGGCCTGGTGCTTTCTGCCGAGCCGGTGAAAGGCGCCGACAAATTGCTGCACCTCAAAGTCGACATCGGGGAGTCCGAGCCGCGCACCATCGTCGCAGGCATCGCCGAAGCCTATAAGCCCGAGCAGTTGATCAACCGCAAGGTGGTGATCGTCGCCAACCTGCAGCCGCGCAAGCTGCGCGGCTTCACTTCCAACGGGATGATCGTGGCGGCTTCCGTCGAAGGGGGCAAACCGGTGCTGGCGGGATTCCACGAGGAAATTCCCGTTGGAGCGCGGCTGAAGTGAAGCTGGTCGATTCGCATTGTCACCTGGACGATTCTCAATTTGATCACGATCGCGAACAGACGATCGAACGCGCCCGGTCGGCGGGCGTTGATGCCCTGATGGCGATCGGCACCGGCACCGGCCCGCCGGACCTGGAAGCCGCTGTTCGTCTCGCCGATCGCTACTCCTTCGTGCACGCCACCGTGGGAATCCATCCGCACGACGCCTCAAAAGCCACCGAGGACACCTTCAAGCGGTTGCGCGATCTCGCCGGTCACCCCAAAGTCACGGCATTCGGCGAGATCGGGCTCGATTACCACTATGATTTTTCGCCGCGCGACGTGCAGCGCTCGGTCTTCGAAAAGCAGCTTGACATCGCCGCGGCAGCCGATTTGCCAGTCGTGATTCACACGCGGGAGGCTTGGGACGATACGCTAGCCGTGCTGGGCGTGCGCTGGCGCGGTGGCGGAATCATGCACTGCTTCACCGGCGATGCGCGGCAAGCCGGGCAGGCGCTCGACCTCGGTTTCCACCTCGCCTTCGGTGGCGTCCTGACATTTCCGAAAGCCGAAGAAGTCCGGGAAGCCGCCCGGATCACACCCGATGACCGCCTGCTGGTCGAGACCGATTGCCCCTATCTGGCGCCAGTCCCGATGCGTGGAAAGCGCAACGAACCGGCCTTTCTGGTCAATACAGTGCAACGGCTCGCGGAGGTGCGGGGCGTCACACCCGAGGAAATCGCCGGCCAGACCACGCGCAACTTCGAGCGCCTCTGTTTGCGGCGCGGGACCCCAAACGAGTAAACTGGTTGCTTCCAATGAACTTGGGTAAGCTAGGGCAGGCCCTGACGGCGCGCGAGATTTTCGAGCTGATCCAGGAAGAGCTGGAGCAGGTCGAGAAGAAGATCACAATCGAGTCCGTCGCCTCGGTCGATGCGGTTACCGCCATCGGCCAATACTTGCAATCGAGCGGCGGAAAGCGCCTG
>Ga0335077_10005180_pt1 | contig 15957 bp, 24 predicted proteins | sample Lox_Sample_31_FD_207151 | JGI IMG/M metagenome (GOLD analysis project Ga0335077, IMG submission 207151) | Soil microbial communities from Loxahatchee National Wildlife Refuge, Florida, United States - Lox_Sample_3.1 | ecosystem: Environmental > Terrestrial > Soil > Wetlands | place: USA...
CTCAGCGTTCCAGGCGTCCCAGTTTTTCTGAATAAACAGCTTGAGGGTCTTTTCGCCCTTGCCGAGTACGATGTCGCGTCGTAGGTCGGGGCTGTTGAACATGGCGTAGTTCGACGCGGATTTGCCACAGGTATTTATCGAGTCTACGACATTGGTTCGTACAAGGGTTCCCGGAGCGACGTTAAGACCGAGGTTGAATTTCTGGCTCAAGACATTTAGATCAAGCGACTCTTCGAGCTGCGAAACGACATCGAGAAACAACTGAAACGCATCAGGTTGCTTCGGCCAAGCGGGGTCGATGTAGGTTATCGCATAGACACCAGGGATACCTTGCAAAGATTCGCGCTTGTTGTCGAAGTCGTGGAAAAGAATGGGAACTCTGCCTGTAGCTGCAAGACGGGATTTACCGTTCTGCTCGGAGCCTACTTCGCAGAGCTTTAGTTTTGAGACGGGAGGTTCTACTTCCATGTTTCTCAGTTCTAGGGGCATTTAGTCCTCATCCTCCTTCGGATTATACGGTCTCCACGGTTCGCCTTCCTGATAATCAGCAAACAGAACTGCGTCCCGTGCTGACGGTGTTACAGCGTCAAACTTCAAAAAGTCACACGTTCGGTGGTAGATGTTGAAGCAGCTTGTCTCGCACCAACTCCACTCGTTCGAGGTTAGATTGTGAGCAATACGCTCACACTTCGCTATAACGTTACGCTTCCACTCATTTATTTCTTCGCGTGTGAAGTTTGGGTAGGCTCGCACAAAACGCGGCCTCTTACGACCGTTTCGCGGGTTGTCGCTTGGTCGGGTTCGGGCGCAGATGTTAACGACGCAGCGGTCTACCTTGACGTCAAGGCCGAGTGATCTTGCGATTACTTCGCAAGAATGAACATAGCCTATCATTTGGGACGACGGTTTGTAGCGCGATATTGTCAGGCCGTCGATGTTCTCTACGGTTTTGTGGTCAACGGGTTCCAATCTGTGACCCTCCACGACTGTCAAGTCAGGTTTGCCGACCCAATAGACTACGACGCGGCTGTTTTCGGTTAAAAGAACTTCGTTCCTCAAACCGAAGCCTTGCTCAATCGACACGACGTGCCAGTTGTTTCTGTCGATTAGATATTGATTGTCGTGATATTCTTTGAGCATTAAAACTGCTCCTGCAAGATCGCCAAACTTTGCGAATCTGTCGGGGTTAGCCAAGGCTGAAACTTCTAACTGATTCTCGGCCCAAGCTGTGAGTGCAATTCGCTGAATCTCTTCGGGGGTCAGGACTTTGCCGTCGCGTAGATAGTTGTAGAAGTCCTTCATGACGTCAGACCACCACGAGCCTATTGCCATTGGGAAAGGCTTGACGCTTAGATAACCTTTCGGTCGAAGATTCTTGACATGTTTAAGCCAGAAATAACGCTCGCCGATGGAGAAATCTTTGATGAGGGACGCGTCGATATGGAATTCGTAGCGCCCATCTGGGAGAATCTTGTAAAAACTGTAGGGCTCGGCCATTACTGACTCTTTCCTAGCTGCCTCATAAGCAACCTCGCGACCTCTACCGTCACCCCAAGCTGAGCTGCAAGAGCCTCAGCTGGGTCTTTCTGAGCCTTGGCGCGCATCTTCTTGTTGTTTAGGTTGATAACGCCTTGCTGAAGCTCTTCGCGCCTTTTCTGAAGTTTCCGCACTTTACTTCTAAAACGATCCTCCTTTTCAAACTCCGCCGCGCAGACTGTTATGCGGAAATACTCTGAGGTTTTTATCGCCTCAACTAATAGCTTCTTCCACTCAGCAATTTTGTACTCAAGCTCTACGTCGCTAAGCGTTCGTATCATCTCCATCGACGCAGGCCAGCCTTCGCCTATTAGCTTCAGTTGGCGGCCTTGGTGTGTCACACCTTCGTCGTCAGTTAGGGGTGACTCCTGAATCTGCAAAGCATTCTCGCCGATGCATTCAGAACAAAAACGCGAGTCTTGCTTCGAGCGATGCTTCTCACAGAAGTCTTGTCCGCAATGACGACAGAAGCCGATGATGAGTTCGTCACATTTGAAACACTTCGTGGGCTTTGCTGAGGAAGTGTTTACAGATGTAACGGTTTGGTCATTTGGTTGCTGAGTAGGGTCGTCGGTCACTTCTTTTTCTCCTTCTAAGCTCATGGCTTACTTCCTGTGTTCTCACCGCCTCCAGCGCATCGGGGCCGGATGAGAGCTTGCGGATGGCAGCACGATGATTCTCGACACATTCTGGAGCACATGAATCTTCAATTATCGCCGACGCCGCCCTCGCATAAGCCGCTTGTTCCGCTTGCTGGATGCGCTGCGCGATAAGTGGGGCAAGAGCAGCATTGAGCGCGTCTGCCATGCCTTGCCAGCCTCCCCGTGCATCGTCCGCCTCCGCTACCATCTCCGCCGTAACGAGTTCGCATTGGCCGCCGACAGCAGACGAAGGCTGGCTCGCGGGTGCAGGTTGGCGAAGGGCGGCACGAACCTTGGCGATTACTTCTAGCATTCCGACGTGTTTTCCGTAAAGTCTCGCAGCCTCTCGGTGCGCTTCTAAGTTCTGCATGCCAAATTCGCCTCGCTCCATCTTGATTGCTTCGCCCAAGCACTCAGTCATTTTCATCTTAGCGATGTATTGGCAATACAGATCGTCTGCGACGATTTTCAAGTCATCTAACAATTCGCTCTGCCCCTCCGTGCTCTGCGAAGACGGAGTTGCGCGGGCCAGCTTCGCTTCGAGATCGGAGATGGTGTCGAGCAAATCTGTAATCGTTCCACTTTTCCATGTGCGCCGTCCGCTCCCTTCACTAATGGTATTGTTACTACGCACGTTCTCAATTTGATCTCTCTTCAGCACGCTCATTTCCGTTCTCCCTCCTTTCCGGTAGCGCCCGATGGGCCGAGGATGGCGTCCAGCGCATCAGCCTCGATAATCGGTCCTATGTGACTTATGACATGCATTCTTGGCAGCGCCCTCAGCCTCGCCTCGATCTCGGCGAGTTCGTCGGTGCAGTCTTTGCGGACATCTATACTGGCCCCGATGTCAGCCGCAGTTACCCACAGTTGTCTGCTGCGAGCCTCGCGCAAAAGAGGCTCATCGTCTTTGATCTTCTCGCGCAACTTCTCGATGAAAGCGTGCAGGGTGGTGGGGTCAGGCACAGTCTTTCTCCTGTTCAAGTTCAGCGATTCTCTTATCCAATCGCACTCGCGTTTCTATTAGCCACTCTCCGACGCCTATTCCCCCCAAGCCAGACATGCCTACAATCAATGCTTTGTACGGCAGGAAGCCAGCGAGTGCCAACAAGAACAGACCAGTAATCAAATCCCACCACTTCCAATCGAATCGGTCAGCCACGCTTCACCTTTCCTTTCCTCGCGCCCGTTTCGCGGGGAGTGAGCGGAATGGATTTGCCAAAATCCTTCGGCAGTTTGAGTTCTTTTTCCCAGCGAGCCGCATGACTTTCCGCCCACGACAACTTGATTCGATCATTTCCCAGCAACGTGCAAGGCTCTCCCATACGAGCACCGCAAGTAGTGCATCTCACCCATTGGATTCTTTCAGTCCCCTTCATTTCGCTCGCTCCTTTCGAATGGTTTCGCCGCGTTTCATGTCCTCGGCTGGCGGGAAACATTCGGCGCAGTTTTTCTTGCCGTGCAGTTTACAGGTCGCGCTCCAGAGTTCGTCGAAAGACTTCCTCGCGCCCGTTTCGCGGGTGTTATTTTCTCCCTGCAAATTCGACACACGCTTTTACATCCTCTATTGATGCTAGCGGAGCGTGAATTCTGTGAAGGCCGGGTTTATTCGGGTTAATAAAGAGCATGTCTCCTCTTGACAGGAGATGCTCCGCTCCCCCGGTTCCAATGACGGTACGACTATCTGCCTCACTCGGCAATCTGAAGGTAATCCGAGCGGGAAAATTCGCTTTGATATTCCCTTCAACAATTTTGACGCTGGATCGCTGAGTCGCCGCGATGATATGAATCCCCGTAGCCCGAGCCTTTTCAGCGAGTTGTTGTAGCTTTCCTTGGGTAATCTTACCAAGGCTAGGACCGCGATCTTCTTCTTGCTTACGGGTATCACACAGAAGAGAAGCAAGCTCGTCGATAACGACAATAATGTATGGGAGACGAGTTTCTTTGTGAGCTTGGTTGTATTCGAGGATGTTCCTATGTCCCCCATGAGCGAAGAGCTTGAGTCGCCGAGACATTTCTTCAATGCAATAGTCGAGTCTCTCCAACGCTGAATAAATTGTGGTTGCGGGGTCAAACGACAAGTGCGACGCGCCGATGAAGTGTCCAAATTCGACTCCTTTGAGGTCGATTAAGACGAAGCGTAGCTCAGAGCTTGGGCAGTTGTAGATGAGTGTGGCGATTAGACTACTTAGTAACGTCGATTTACCTCCCCCCGTCGAGCCTGCTATAAGCAAGTGGGGGAAAAGTGTGAGATCTTCAACAACATATCGACCGAGATAGTCAACTCCGAGAAAGAGGGGGATTTGTTGACGGCCTTCGGCGAGTAGCTTGACTTGTCCGACTTCATCGCGCCAGAGTATCCATTTTCGCTCTGGGTTTGGCACGAAGATTCCGACCGAAGACTCACCAGGCATTCGTTTGACGAAGACATCTTCAACTCCTAGCGCGATTGCAAAGTCTTGAGCCAAGGCTTCGATGTGCGAGACGCGAGTTGAACCTTGCGGTGTGAAGCGATATACTGACACGATAGGTCCCTCAGAGACGGGAGGGACGAACTTTGCGCTTAGTCCCAACTCAGCAAGCTTCAGCGCAATAGCGGCGCTTGTGGATTGTTGGTGGTTAGTTAGTGTCTGGATTTGGGTCACCGAAGACTCTCCTGAGAGATTCGGATTTGGCTGCATTGTTCTCTGCTTCGGTTATGGGTTCTTTTCTTTTCAGTAAAAGAAGTTGAGGTAGAGTTCCGGGAAATTCTTGAAGAAAGTTTATCGATCCTCTAAGCATTGCACAGAGAGCTTCTTTTGATAGATCAAGCTTCACAGCAGTTTGGAAGACATAATCAAAAAGCTCAACTATTTCCTGAGCCTCTCTCGCGGTTAGGTCCATCACGCGTTTGCTCATTTTTGCTCCTCTTCCAGCTTCACAACAAACATCCTCAAAACCATCAAAACTTCCTCCTGCGTCAGATACGACGCCTCGATCGCGAAAGCGATGAAGTCGATGAAATCTTCAAAGCGCTCGTCGTTGGGGAGGTCGGCTATTTTTGTATCTCCTTTGCGCCGAGCTCCCTGGCGTTGACCTCCCCAGTTGTAAGCATACCACGAAACTGGGGAGTCAGATAGCCGAAGGCTGCGCTAAAAGCTGACGTATCGGTGAATTTCAAGAAGATACCACCCGTAGCCTCAGCGATTTTCTTCAAAAAGGCTTCGCCTGAAGTAGCGTCGCCGATGTGGACGCAGTCGAGGGAAATCTTCTGCTCGATATATCTCTTCAGCACGGAGTCTTCGTTTTGAGAATCATTGGACATTTCGTACTCGAAGTTTCCATGCCAATCCGTCGGCGACCCGTCACTAACGATAACCCCACGCGTCATCGAGATTCCTTCAATACACCACTCGACGCATTTGCGCATCGGAGTGTCGCCGCCTGCGTCAATCATGTGGATGAAGTTCATAATCAAGCTTCGATTACACGTAAGTTCGAGACTATGTTTGTGTCGCGGAAAAGTCTCAATCGCGACGGATGTGTCGGTGAAATTACATCGTTGCGCGAAGTTCTGAACCGCTTCTTTGAGGTTTTCGATTGACTCACCGTGCATTGAACCCGAACAGTCGAGCATCAAAACGATTCGATTGGGCATCTTCTCGGCGTTGTCATTTGAATCTACAGCCTTCGCTTGCGCGATTCGTTGCTGGAAAGGCGACGTCGCGTTTGAGCGAAGCTTGCCGCCTGAAAGAACGGGCGGAGGTGAGGAAGAGGGTTTTGTTAGGTCGGACATTGTTATCTCCTGTAGACTTCTTTTTCGATACGATCCCACAACTGATTCAACCTCGACATCTTCTGTGCGTCACCCGTTGGTCTGTCGGGGTGTAGAGCTTGACACGCGAGTAAATAGGCTCGTTTTAGAGCGTCGTAGGGTATTAGCTCGACGAATTCGGCGAGAAGAGCTTGTTGGGGTGTAGACTGTGAAACATATTGCTGAGTATATTGCTGCGACTGTTGCGAAACTTGCTTCGACGTAAACGACACCGTTCCGACGCCGAAGGCTTTCTCGGCCATTGTTCGTACGATATCGACGTACTGTTCCTTGATATACCAAAAGTGACTCTTCGGGTCGTAATCTCGCGACCCGACAGGAATGAAGGCTTTTATCCCGTCGACGAAGGCTTTGCTGTACGACGAGCTTACCGTATAGGCGTCGAGTTGTGTGTCGTACCAAATGCGGACTTTAATTGCCACGATAATCTCTCTCGTTTATTGCGACGATGATTCGTGCTGTTGTATAGATAGCACATTCGTCGAGTGAGTTTTGACCGTTAAACAGTGCGATACCTTCTGATACGATTCTGAATAGTTCTTTTGATAGTTTGCTGTCGATGAGATCTTCTGCAACTCTTTTTGAATCGCGTGGCATGTTGCCTCCTCAAAAGCGAAGCTTTTCGGTTTCGCATCGATATCCTAGCGCGCCGTCTCCGCCCCAAACGCGCCAAGAAGCCCCGAAGCGTCGTAAGGAGTAACGAGCAGCACAGTTCGTAGACCGCGACGTGCTACGAACCAAAGCCCGTCGATGCTTTAGCGACGCCTGCTGGTGCTTCGCTGTGTCGCGAGTATCGGTTATAGACCGTCGCGACTTTGCCAGCAAACTGTTACATTTTGTAATGATTAGAGTTACGATATAAAATCGTGGCTGACGTTGTATCAAGACGTCATTTAATGCCTTGTTGAGTGCAGGTGAATCCTCAAGAGTAGGCATACTGCCAAGTCTTTGATCCATCTCCCCCACTCGTTGATACGGCAACCACGACTCGACTACGCCGTCGCAGCCTGAGCTTGAATCGCAGCCAGAGCTGCACGAAGCTGCTCGGGTGAGATTCCCAACGTCTTGGCTGCTTTTTCCTCCGGCGTCATCTTCGCTCGTTCCACCTTCTCGGCTACGGCGTAGCTGACGTCTCGTGCGCCTTCCTGAGCAACGAATGACGAATCTTGCAAGAAATCATTCGCTGCGTTGTCCTGTCTCAACGACGCGGCGTAGTTGAAAACGCCGAGAAACACATCGACGTTCTCGTATTCGCCGATACCACTACCGCCGCAGAGCGTGACGGCTTCATCAACGCTCTCCGCTTGCTTGTACGCAAATGTCTGCGTCGCAACAAGCGTCGGCAGAGTTTCCTGCTTCTCCGTCGCTTCCTTCACCATGCGATTGAATGCAGCTTCGCTGGTGATGTATTGCTTCGTTTCACCACTTGTCGGATTGACCTCTGAGTAGCATACCTTCGTTTTGGTGTAGTTCTTCACTTCTTTGACCTCCGTTTGGATTTGACTTCTTTGCGAATTTGACTGCTTGTTACTGACTGCCGAGGAACCCTAACAACCTTGTTAGCATAGCATGTGTTAAACGCTATGTCAAGCTTTTTCTTCCTGCAAAACTCGTTTTGTGCGGTCTACAGGTTCGACGTTCATATCTGTGAAGTCGAAATAGCCGCTGACATGACCTTCGGCAAGCTGCCAAGTGATTTCGATGTTGGTGTCAGCGATACGACGAGCCTCATCTTCGCTTGACGCAAAGAGCGTCGTGTAGAACGGCCCATACGTCACACGATACAACGTCTTGAGTGGAAAAACCCTCGAAACTTGCGGCGCGAGAGCTTTGAAAACAGCATCACTCGCTGCGCGACTTGCGTTTAGGATTTGCTGTACAGAGGGATTGTTCATGATCGAGTCTTGTCGTATCACGTTGTCACTGTCGCAGTTTGAACACCGAAGACGTGCGTTCAAAACAGTGACAGATTGACAAGAAAGACACCAATAATTCTCGTGGTTTGTTGTCATGCTTTTTCTCTCAAACGACGCTGATACTCCTCGACAGCGAGCTTACGTGAGTGCTCTTCGCTGACGAAAGAATCTGCGTAGAACTTGTTAAAACCCTCAACGATATGATCGTGAGGAACTCTTCGCGACGGCACGTCGATACGCGAGTAAGTCCAACTGCGACCTCCCGGCATCTCTGTGCGAAAGACAGTACGTCGTATCGCACCTTCACACTCATCTATTTTGTACGTTTCGATGTTGTAGTGCGAGTACTCGTCTGTTGTCGCAACGACGTATTTCTCGGCTTTTTCTTTCGTTGAGAATACAGCATTGATGCTATAGTCGCTGTATTCTCCCGACGTGACTACGAAGATTTCTGTCACTGAAAACCTCCTTACCAAAACATCGCAAAGCCGACTACGAGAACTACCGCAAAAAGAAAACCCCAAACGATTGCGTCTTTGACATCTTCGGGGTTAGCTTTGATCTTCATGCTATCGCTTCTCCTTTGAGACGTTTCTCAACATACTCCTCGACAGTCAAACCTCCAGGAGGCTTGCCGTGGAGCAGCATGTACTTCACCCACTCCATATTGAAGTCGTATTCCTTACGATCTGTCGGAGGCATTTGTTGCTCAGCCTCAATCTCAGCAAGTTCTTCCTTGAAGTCTCTGACAAGCGACCCATCATTCATCAACTCATGAGCACGTTCCGGGTTCGTCTCTGCAAGGCTTTGCGCGAGCGCTCTTGCACGTTGCTCAGCGAGCTTCTTTGTTATCGGCGGAGCGTCGCAGAACTTACGCTCTTCTTCAATAAACAAATGACCGCACGTCATACAGCGAAACTGATTTCTGACAAACTGTAGCGAGCCATCCAACATCTTATGCTCACGATTCTGTCGCGAGTACACACGCGACGACCCACACGCAGGGCAATGGAGTACCGAAGCTCGCCTACCACACTGGCACTCATCCCCAACAACTCCGACATTCCTCTCACTCATCACAAACCCCTTGACACAGTTGTAACTGAGTACATGTCGGAGTATAGCAAAGATTTACACGCTTGTCAACAGCTAAATAAGTGCTGTGTTATCAGTGGTTTACGGCAACGTACTGGTACTAACCTACCGTGTGTAAATGTTACTTACGCTCACTAAGCCTCAGTTAGCTGACACAGAGTCAGCCTGGTAGTGTATAATATATTATACGTTTTTTCGATCCACACGACATAGAACTCCGGCCAAGCGAGCGTAATAACGAATGTTACGCTCGTTTAGCTGAGTTGTTTAAGTAGCTCGCGAATACGACACAGCATTGCGGTTTCATAGACTTTGCAGTCTTGTTCGTTGCGTTCACACTTCGCGCAAGGTTCATGTAGCAACACACCATGCGCGCAACTTCGCGTCGGTGCGTCGTAGAGTGGTTCGTTTGTTTGTGCGACTGCGCGTTCGTACCTCAGCCGCGATTGACGTGACAGCGCGTCGTACTGATGCATCTCGCGACGAATTAACTCACGCGCCGCTCGTTGAAGCGGAGTAAACTTTGCGTCAGCCATATTGTCTCCAAGTAATCTCGACGCGCAAACAACGACGCTTGTGTGGGTTCGGTATTGTACGCATGGACCTCCACACACGGTTTTGCGTACAAACTTGCTCGTCGTTCTTCGCGCTTCTGTTGCGTTGTGTAGTGTCCCCGACGGGACGCTCGGTCCCGTAGTCGCTTACGCCGCGACCTTTTTCTGCTTCAGCGCCTCTTGCAGAATCGCCTTGGCTTGTGCTGGAGAGAGATTAAACTCTTTCATCAGCGAGCCGGCTACGACCTGCTCCTTGCGCGTGTTTGCAGTCTTGACTTGACGCTTGATCTCCGCACAACCCCGCTCAATGATCTGGTCTAGACACCACTCCATTGAGTGATCCTCAAAGTACTCCTTACGATACGCCTCAACGAAGTTTCGGAAACGACCGTCGTCAATCGTAATTTGTGCCATGTTTGTCTCCTTAGTTGGACGCTACTAACGAGCGCCTCGTAGGAGACACTACACGCGAGCAGTTCTAGTTCGCGGTCGTTGGTGGAGGATACTGCTCTCGGCCAACGTGCTGCACAACTGCTCACATATAGTGTTCGGGCCTTGCAGCCTCGCCGGAGAAGCGACGGGGGTGGGGCTCAAAATTCAGAATCAGAAACATAGACATATACCTCCGCAAGAAATTTTTTCGTTTTTTAGGATTCGATGGATTTGCTCTCGGCGTCGGGACGGTTATGGACGCAACTGTTACAAGTTGTAATAGAATGTCAGCTCGCGTGTCGTGCTGACACAGGAGGCCGCGCAAGCGGTTGCTCGTAAGTGTAACAAAATAAACAAGATTTCGTGCTTGACTTTTTTGGGCGCCGATGCTATAGTACGGATGTCGATCGCTCGTTGTGTACCTACGGTGAGTCTTGTAAGGGAGATAAGAAATGCCAACCGTCGTTGAGGAAAAGAAATGCGTCGTTTGCGGTCAGGGCTCGCATCGAACGTCGTGGAAGAATGTTCAGGGTGCGTTTGTAGCATGTGACGGACACTCGCCGAAGGAATTTTCTGACGCGATTGCTCGTGCGACAGCTCCCGCGTCGGCGACTAATGGGCCAAAGAACTAAGAGCCTCAATGCCCCAAGGACCAACAGGCCGCCCTTCAGGGCCGCAAGGCCAGAGCCAGCAAAGGCTCAATATAAAGATTCCGCAGATCGCGCGTTGGCGTATTGCGGGCCTGACTGAAGCGCAAATTGCGAAGCTTCTAGGAATGACTCCTCAAGGCGTCCAGGTCATTGTAAAGTCGCAAGACTATGTCGACTACGAAGCTGCGCTTCTAAACAAACACCTCGCGAAGATGGACGCGGCGCTCGAAGGCCGAGTTGACGTAATCCAAAATGAGATCCGTGGTGCAGTTCCCGGAGCTTTACGGTGTCTAATCGACGTGGCTAGTCAACGGAAAGACCTCAAAGCGGCTATCGCGGCGTCGAAGGAGCTTCTCGACCGAGATCCAGATAGGACTCTGACTGTCTCGAAGTCTGACGAAGCTATCGCCCCCGGTGTGCCCGCCGCCGTTCTTGACGCTGCTGTTACTGAAGGGAACAACATTGCGTCGACCTATTCTACTCCCACGACGCCGAAGGAGTCGGTTAATTAATGGCAAACTTCACCTCACCAAGAGCGACTCCCAAGATGCACGTCGGGAAGGCGAACCGACCGAAGAGAACAAGCGAAGCGTCGACAGGTCTAAAGAACAAACCTGAGTATCCCATCACAGACAGCTTTGCTTCTCGCTCAATTCCTTCACACGCCGAGCGTAAAGCTCACACAAACCCAAAGAGTTCCTTCTGCACCTGTCCCGCGAAAGCGCCCGCGGGTCGCCTCGTACAGAGGCCAAAGGCGCCGAGTAGAGGGTCGGGAAGGGTCGTTTAACGAACGAATTTCATGGATACGGCTCAAAAATTTGAGCCTATTCTGATTGCCCCGCAGGATAGTCACGAAGCGAAGCTCCGAGCGATGCGTACAAACTCGCTCGGTTCGCTTTACTATTTCATCAAGAACACTCTACGACGCAAGCGACTCGTAGATCATCTTCACAAGCCTTGGTGTCAATCTTTAGAACGCGACCATATCAAAGACGTCCACGAGCAGCCTCGTGACCACTTCAAAACGACGATCTACTCAGAAGGTTTCCCAATGTGGCGCTCGTTGCCTTTTACTAACGAGGACGCCGACACTTTCTATAAACTCGGCTACAACGACGATTTCGTCGCCTTCCTCAAACGAGTCCACCGCCGAGACGCGCGTAATATCCTGATCTCCGAGAACATAACTAATGCCGCGAAACTCGGCTCACGCATCTCCGGTCACTACGAAAGCAACCCACTCTTTCGCGTACTTTTCCCCGAAATCCTCCCGGACTCAGCCTGCACTTGGTCCAATTATTCCCTGCATCATAAACGGGAGAAAGGCGGAGCTCCGCATGGGGAGGGAACTTATGACTTCCTGGGTGTGGGTTCTGCACTTCAGTCTCGACACTATAACGGAATCCTTGTAGAAGATGATCTAGTCGGTCGGAAAGCGATTGAGTCCATTTCAATAATGGACAAAACAATCGACTACCACAGACTCCTCGTCGGTGCGTTCGAGAACCCAGACTCGTCTGACCACGAAAACGATGAGCTTATCGCAGGGAATCGTTGGGGCTACACCGATCTTTGCTCCCACATCCGCGAGCACGAGCCCGAGTTTCGTATCGTAACTCACAGTGCCCTCGGCGGCTGCTGCGACGCCCATCCCCCGAACCAACCAATCTTCCCCGAAGAATTCTCCTTCGAGAAACTTCTACGCTGGAAGAACAGACTCGGCAATTACCACTTCTCCTGCCAATTCCTCAACAATCCCTCTGCACCGGAAAATGCCGACTTCCGCGAAGAGTGGCTCGGTTCCTTCACCCTCGAAGCCCCCAACGAGGCAAACGCCTGGAAGGAAAGAATCCACCACGAAGTAAAAGACGGAATCGTCAAGCCCTCATTCCCACGACAACACCTTAATCTAGCGATGGCTGTCGATCCGAATCACAGCGGCAACGCCGGCCTCGGGCGTTGCCGTCATGCTATTGTTGTCGTCGGGCTTTCAGCGCAGAATGACTACTATCTTCTCGACTGTTGGGCGCAAGCGGCGTCGTATGATACTTTCTACGGCAAAATCTTCGAGATGGCGGATAAGTGGCATCTTACAAAGTTTGGGCTAGAGACTGTAGCGGCTCAGAAATACATCGGCCATCACATCAAACAGATGTGTCAGCTGAAGGGCCGCATGATGAGGATTATCGAACTCAAGGGTGAGGTCGAGGGACCTGATGGCGAACTTACGAGAAAGAAAGAATGGCGTATTCGTAACGTCCTGGCTCCTTTGTTCGAACAAGGTCGTTTCTTTACTCAGCGAAGATTTCAGGACTTTCTTGGAGAATATATCGGATTTCCAAAGGCTCAGTTTGTCGATATACTCGACGCATTGGCCTACATTCCCCAACTGCTGAGGACACCTTTTAGCTACGAGCGGGATTTGATGATGCGTCATAACAATCAGTTGGGAGCGAAGCGAGTCAACGCCCCCTACAACGTCGCGGTACACTGATGCCTAAAAAGTTGATGGACTGTGTTCGAAAGGCCAAAGCTAAAAACTCAGCGCGCCAGAAGCGTGTCAATCCCTGGGCAGTCTGCGTGGCATCCACAGGACTCAAGCCCCACAAGGAGAAGTAGCTTGGGAGTCTTTCTTTCAGATCTCAGAGACTTTTTTAGCCGAAATACTGACAAGCTCCTTGTCCTTTTCGTCTTGGTTCTCTTCTACAGAGGCGCTTGGTACGGTTGGCATTATCACATTGAGCCGCTTGCCTCTGCGTCGATTGATCTCGTGAAACAATTCGCAGCAGCTTTCTTGACTTTAACAGTAAGCTCTCGACTAAGTTCACCTAACGGAGGTTCCAATGCTTCAACGACTAGCAACACTAACGGCCCTGCTTCTACTGGCAAGTAGCTTCGCTTTTGCTCAGGCTCCCCCGAACCTTCCCGGCTATCAGGTTCAGGCGTTTGTCGGCTACATGGGGATCGTAGGACAGAATAGCGGGAATGGCCTTTTTACTTCGTTCGCGGTTCCCGTCAAGACACTCAATCAGAAGTGGAGCATGACACTCGCCCTTCGTGCAGATAACTTCGCCTTTACCTCGCCTTCGGAGAATTCTCTACTTGGTGGCGTGGAACAGCGATTCCAAACAAGCAGCGCGACTTTTCTTGACGGTATGGTCATTCAGCCTTTTGTTAACGAGATGTTCGGCGAGACTCGTGCGACGTGCGTCGCGACGAGTAACTGTGCAGCTGGAGTAAGTACAAAGTCTGACTTCACCTCCAAGATCGGCGGAGGTATTGATATCGTAACGACTCAACACACGACATGGCGTATCTTGGAATTTGATCATCTTTGGTCTCGCGCCTTTCCGGGTGGTGGTTTGACAGTTTCTAACGCGAATCAACTAATCACCGCCTTCGGCTTCCACTTCTAGTGTGGCGACGTCGTGATCGCGATCTTCTTCGACGGCTCGTTGCTGCCGTCGAGTATTTAATTGCCCCGGCAACAAAAGTCTGGATTGTACGAGAGGAAAAGATGCCAACGAATAATTCGATAGTTGCAGGTTCTTCAGGCGTATTTCAGGCTGTTCCAAATGGGGCAATCAATCCAGGGACGTATTCTTGGACCTGCTCCGATCCGGCGGTTACTCTGACACCTTCTGCGGATGGCTCGGAGGTAACTGTCGCAGTTCCAGCGTCGGATTCTAACAGCGGTTTCACACTCAGTGTCAGCGTTCAGTCGTCAGACGGCACGACTCTCACGAATAGCGCCTCAGTGACGATCACACCCGCTGCCCCGGCTCCGGCGACGGCTGTTGTGATTCAGCAACTTTCGTAGAGGCTAAGTGCCAGACCAAATCATCCTCGCGAAGTTGTCTGTTGAGAAAGAGACGGCGCTTAAAGTCTACCTCAAGCGCCGTATCCTCGAACTCAAGCAGGGGATGAAAGATCTCTACGAGAACAAGATCGTCAGATGGCGTCAAGCCTACGATGCAAAGCCGGTTGAGGAGATTCGACAGTTTCCTTTTCAGAACGCGTCGAATCTCATCATCCCTATCATCGCGATCCATACCGATACACTCCATGCTCAGCTCATGGCGGCGATATTCAAGACCCCACCCCTTGTCTACGCGAAGATCATGGGCGAGCATGGAGCCGAGGCGGAAGAGCTCAAGGACGCTTACGAAGAGTTCATGCAATGGGCGGGGATTGAGCCTCGAGAACTCGACCTCTACCGCGTGTATGACGAAGGCGACCGCGAGTGTATTAAGTACGGAACCGTCACGTATAAATGCCCTTGGGAGGAAGTTACACGAGACTTCTTCGTCCCCGGCGGAGACGGAACAGGGACAGCCAAAGACTTCACCGATCGCACGATCTACGAAGGTCCTCGGCCTGAGAAACTTCCCTTCACGTCCTTTTACATACCTCCGATGGCAAAGTCCATTGAGGATGCGGACTTCAAAGCTCACAAACGCGTCATGCTTCAGCATGAGCTTGAGGACCGAAAGTTTCGCGAAGTTTACGAGCGTAAGGCTGTTGATGCCGTCCTCGGCAGACCCGACAGGACCTCTCCGACAAGCGAACAGCAAGAAAAAGAACAAGACCTCGGCGCGACGACCTCTGCATCTTTCGGCCACAAAGAGTGGGACGTTTGGGAGTGCTACATCACTTGGCGTCATGCAGATGAAGCCTTCGCGCCTCGGATGATTGTGACCTACCATGAGCTCTCTGACAACATTCTCCGTGTCGCCTACGACAACATGGAATTCGAGTGGTTCGTGGGCGCAAGAATGGCCCGACGTGACGACATGTATCACGGTATGGGCTTTGCGGAGAGTCTCTGGTACTTCCAAGAAGGGGCGTCGGAGACGTACAACGGGTATCGAGATAACCAAACTGTTGCAAATACCCGTGTCTGGCGTGTTAATCCCGACTCAAAGCTTCATCAAGGCTATCGAATATATCCTTCGTCCATGCTTCCTGCGGAGAAGGATGAGATCGAGGCTCTGGCTCACGGCGACTTATCACAAATCAACATTGACGAACTGCGCCTTCTCCTCGACCTCGCGGAGCGTCGTTCCGGCGTCAGCCCTCCGATGCAAGGGATGGGAGCTGCTCAGCAGACGGGCAAGCGCGGAATCTACGGGGCGATGAATACGCTCGCCGTGATGCAAGAAGGAAACGGGCGCAAGGATGCACTCGTCTCTGACATGCGCGATTCCCATGTCAGGTTGATGCGGCTTGTTAGTCATGAATATGGAATCTTCGGGCCGCAGAGTAACTTCCACAAAAAGCGTCTAGAACTTTTCGGCAAGAAGGCCGACAAGATCGCTGAGG
>Ga0335077_10005181_pt1 | contig 15955 bp, 35 predicted proteins | sample Lox_Sample_31_FD_207151 | JGI IMG/M metagenome (GOLD analysis project Ga0335077, IMG submission 207151) | Soil microbial communities from Loxahatchee National Wildlife Refuge, Florida, United States - Lox_Sample_3.1 | ecosystem: Environmental > Terrestrial > Soil > Wetlands | place: USA...
ATCGAGTAAACAGTACTTATGTACTAATTTTTATGGTACTTTTGTTTGCTTGCTATTTTCATTCTATTTTCATATACTTTTACTGCGGTCGAAATTTTAGGAGAAATGAAAATGAAAATAAATAAACCGGAAGTAGTGATTTCCCGATGGGTCAATGGTCGCCGTGTCGAGCAAGTAATTCCGCAAAAGGAATCAGGCTTTCACGTATGCGGCGATGGCAAGCACGAATTTTGCCGACATAATGATGGCGACACAATTTTGCGCGGTCACATCATTACCGATGTTTACTTTTATCCTATACTCAACAAGGTAGTAATTTACACTCGGAAGGGTGAAATCCTTAAGGAGAAACTCTAATGAAAACGTTGCGAATTATTATCGACTTTGTTCGTAACATCGATTGGAGAGTAGCGGCGTTTACGACGCGGCTTGCACTAATGATTATCGGCACCGCGGCGACAATCGGATTCCTCTGCACGTTGAAACCGTTTTTCTTTGTCGTATTTATTCTACTGTCCCTTTTCGGTTGGATTATGCTGTATCTATTCTTCGCTGAAATGGCGAGAAGGGGAAGGAATTATGCATCTAACGAATTGCGATAATTGCCACAAGGAACTGACGTGTCCCTGCGCTGCATCGAATAATACGAAATGCGCGTTTAAGGGCGCGACGCGGCTTTGTTTGAAATGCTGGGAAATCGAGGATAAGAAAACGAAACAGTCACCAGTATTATTCGAGAAGTAACACGACGGCGCTAAATGCTCATAACATTTAGCGCCGTTTGTGTGTCTCGACTAATCCCCACCATTAAAAGATTAGCCGAAAAGTTTATAGGAATCTTCGAGTGAGTACGACGTATCTTCCTTTTCGTTTGATAATAAACCCGCCTACTTCTCTTTCCTTCCGCACCGCATCTTTTTTCTTTTTGAAACTTCCATGCACTTTAAAATGTTTCAATGTTCCTGCCATAAGATTACCTCGTTAGACTATACGTTTCCCATGCGTCGTACATGGAACTAATAATTAGCGTAACGATAATCGCGCCGAGTACAATAATTCCGACGGTGATAGCGGACCAAAGATAAATCTGATTTAGAATATGTTTCATTCTTCCGTACCGAAAATGTATCCCGATACCGTGCCCGTGGAAGTTACGTCTAAAAATAATTGATTGTTTGCAGCGGTCGAAATATAACCGTTTTTCATTTCCGGCGACGCTAGACCTACGCCAGCACTCATTAGCGACGTTCGAAAAACTTCCGTGCCCGTGGTATCTTCAAACAAAATCGAGCCTGCTACCGATAATGAAAGCATCCAACCCATTACGCGGAATTTCTTGCCAGCCGCAGGCGTCCAAACGGAGACAGGTGTTCCCGATGTTACTGATACCGCCTTAATCGATTTGTAGATTACTGGCGTGCGTGCTTGTACGGTATTAGAATTATTTCCACCGCCCGTAGTCGAGTACATCATGGTAACTAACGGTGCGATACAATTTCCAGCGTATGAAAGATAGCATTGATTAAATGCTGTGCCATCATTTCCATTTGTCGTTGTCTGCGTTACGATTAAAGATGCAACCGCATTTCCAGTAGTCGGTGCGACTACAGTGGGAATATTAAAACCATTATGCGGAAATCCGTTTGTACTTCCGCCGATATTTGTAGCAGATTCTCCTAACGCTACTCCCGGCGGTGCGTCCGTTTCTGTAGCAACTAATTCGAAAGATGTTTGCGGCGTAGCGCCGTTCGTATAATTTACGCGCCAGTAGCGAAACGGGCACCATCCGTAAAATACTGCGAGTGTATTTACCGCAACCGAGGATGCACCTTGATATTGTCCGCACCTGATAAACAGATTCGAATTTCCGGTATCGTTTGTTCCTTGCGCCCAAAATCCACTAGCCGCGCCTATCTGATTTGCAAACGCTTCTACGAGTAGAAAATTTCCTCCGGTTTGTTGCGTATCAATCCACGCGGAAGTAAACGAGGCATTTGCTCCTAAATTCGCCGTAGTCGAAACTTGCGCGTACTTGCGTAGAATCGGACGAACTATTGGAGCGGTCTGCGTACCGTCACCGCTGGAATTTTGTGCCGCGCTAACGGTAACGCCATTCCATTGTTGCACATTATCAATCCACGGATTCGTTCCCTGTGTTACATTTACGTTTCCAGAAATGCTAACCGTGCCACTGATAGGTTGCGTCGCCGGAAAGTTATCCACGTCTGTGTGTAAATTGCTTCCAGTCGGTTGAACTACGGTTTGATTCGCCGGAAAGTTATCCACATCCGTATGCAGATTGCTCCCAGTCGGTTGCACTACGGTAACAGTCGATGGGAACGTAACAGAAACCGGAATAGGTGTTTGGTCTGAGGCAATGGTAACAGGCAAGGATGCGCTCATAGTTGTCTGTCCCAGCGAAATCGAGGCACCGCCTACTTCCACTAGATTTACATTTGATAGGGATGTTTGCTCGACTGGCGGAAATCCGTAATATCGCAAAGTTACTTGCGTTCCCATAAATGAATCGAGTTTCATTCGAACATAATTCGCCGTCTGAGACGGTGCCTGATATTCTCCCGGCGATGTGCATGTTTGCGCTACTCCTAAAGTAGTCCACGTTGCGCCGTCCGGCGACGTTTGAATTTCGACTTGGCACGCGCTAGAATTTTGCGGATTCCAAACGATTTTATGAAAACTGATTCCGTAGCCGATTTCGCTAAAAGACATATCGGGAGCAGCGGAAAACATTATTATTTGGCGCGAGAACAGTGTTGGATTAATGTACGATTGCGCGTAGAGGCGGGGAGCTAACAAAGATAAAATTGCATAAAAAACAATTCGTCTTGCACTTGTGCGCGTGCCCATAATACTCCTATGAATTGAGGGATTACGACTGGTATATCTCCCGGTCTACAAATAAAACCGTCTCCGGGGATATTCCCCGGTTGCGTGCTATCGATTTGATTTTGATTAGGAGAAATCCAGATAGGATTTGCGCCCGTAGCCTGAAAAACTAATCCCATTGGCTTTTTGCCAGTGTTAACGATTTTAGCGGATTCGTTCGATGGAATCTGCATTTAAATTCCCGCGTCAATAGTGTCTACTGGCGTTCCGAAAAGCCTATCGAGCAATCCTCCGTTAGATTGTGGAGCATATCTCTCGTAGAAAAGATATGCGAGAATTGCAAAAATTCCAATGATGGCTGCAAGTTTAAGAATTTGCACCGCAGTCATCCTCTAGCCAGCGAATCTGAGCGTAGACCGTTGCGGTCATAGCGTGTGGAGACAAGTCAGCAGGTTCTTGTATCCAGATTACCGCCTGATATCCTTGCGGAATAAATACCGGACGTTCCGTATCCAAAACCCATATCGCGAGAGACGTTCCCGCGCCTGAATTGCTTCGCATTTGCTTGATTTGTACAGCGGTGCCTAAATCCTGCAAAACGAAATTAGGACCGCTGGAATAATCCTCTAGTGCTGGCGGTGCCACGGAGTTAAATGCGGTTGGCGGAACTGATTGCGGCACTAGGAATAACAAGGATAACGGCGGATTCTCGCCGATAAGCGCAGCGGGATACGGTGCCGCAAGAGAACCGCTAACGTTATTGTCCGTTAGATACAGCGCAAGGCTTTCGAGAATTGCGGTTTTATTCGCCGATGGAATAGGAACAGGAACCGAAACGCGAAACGCAATTCCTTGTCCAACGCCGTTAACTTGTACGGAATTGGTAAGGATTTCTACGTCGCCTAGATTTTCGATACGAACCGCTGTCATGAATGCACCCCAATTAAATCAAATTCGATTACATCCCCGGCGACCGCTGCACCGCCGACAAACGCAGAAACGTTATCGACTCCCGTAGCGGATTTTGGTCCGATACTGTTAGGTCCACATTCTCCCGGCGACGTAACGGTAACGTCCATTACTGTAAATGCGACGGCGTAGTCCGTATCACCGAATGTATCTGGCCACGTCAGATTGACTTGCGCTGTAAATCCCGCTGCTACGTCAGCATTTGTCAGAGTGTATTGATGCTGGATAATTTGAATTTTCGAAAATCCGCCACCGCCAGCAACTAACGGATGTTCCTCTGTGCCGTCTCCCTGAATTGAAACGCCATCCGTGTATACGGGATTCTGATTGTCTGGCATAATGCCTCACAGTATCGAAATATAAACTAGGATTAAAACTAATCCGATTATTGCTGCCCAAAATTCCCATTGCGCCGTGGATTGACTACCGCTAAACGTGCCTAATTGCACGTTTCCCTGCGATGCGGAGAATTGATTAATCGCGTAGGAATCCCATGCATAAGGAACCATTGCGCCCGCGCCGAGAATTAATAGAGCCTCTTTCATTTTCGCTGTAATCCTTTTTCTATGAAATCCTCGTTATCTTCCAGATTCTTGTAATCGGATTCCTGCAAATCCCAATAGCGTTTCACGCATTTGTCGCAGAGCGTTAAAAGTAAAACTTTCTCATCCTCATCCTTTACTGGCATATCGAGCATCCAGCGCCTACGTGGATTCTCGATTTTTTCCCCGGCGAGTAAAGTGTTATGGCATCCCTGCGTACTGCAATGGATGATAGGATAGCCGAGTAAATAATAAACTCGATTACGCAGATTTCGTAGTAGATGATACATCCTTTTCCTCGTATGGCACGCCGAGAAGGGAATGCACATCACGCAACAAATCGCGCACCTGTCCCTTGGAAATTAACACCTGTCCATTCATTCCGCGCAAGCCATTATTCGCTTGCAGTTGTCCCAGTATTTGCGAAACTTGCGTTAAGGTTTTCTTTGCGCGTTCTTGTATGCTTTGGTGATTCAGCATATGCGCGTCAAAAGCCTTTTGCATTAGTTCCTTATCATCACCAGAAAGTACGACAATCGCACCGCATTCCGTACACGTTTGTTTCATAGCGCCACCATTAAAATTAGGATGACTACGATTACCGCTACGATTATTACCGTAGTGTTATCCGACAACGGATTTAATGCAGCGGAAGAATTTTCGCCGTCTACGATATTTCCGACTTGAATAATTCCTCCGGGGGGTGTACCTAAACTAGACGGCGAACCCCCCGGAGAATGGGCGGAAAACTGTACGGGCGCTATTGCCGGATAATAGACTGCGGCAAATTCTGCGTGTGCCTGCAAAATAGCCGAGTACACACACGCGGCATTGCATACCTTTTGGATGCTCTGCAATTGTCCGCGCACTTGATTAATATAATTTGCGAGTCCTTGCGCCGCTGCGCTTGGCGACATTTTTCCCGTTCGCACGAGCGAATCCACATAAGGGATAACCTGATTGATAACTCCCGCCATTCCGCAAAGTGTCGTTTGTTCGTCCGCAACCGCCTGAGCATGATGCTGGAAAATTTGAGTAATCGCCTGAACCGCTGCGCCGATACCGGGAATCGCTGCGCCCGCCATTGCGGCAATTCCGCTTGCGATTTGTCCTGCTCCCTGCGTTAATTCCACGTTCGTTAAATCGATTTGTGTTGGCGAACCGCAATCGCCGACATTATTCTTGTAATAGACAATTCCTCTAACGATAAGGTTCGATGTGCATGGCGTAATAAAATCGCCGGAAAATCCTTGCGGCTTGTTATTTTGTGCCGCTGTATTCACTTGTGCGTACAAGGATTGCGGTACAAAATTGGCGGGATTTAATCCGACAATCGGTGCCGCTGCTTGATACTGCGCTAGAGAAGTTAATCCCATTTTCTAGTAGCCGTAATCATCATCATCGTCTCCGTTATCTAGTCCCGGCGAATTCGAGCCGGAATAATTTGTGATTAGTCCCGGTTCGTTAAGGCTCCCAGTATTGGTAAAAGCGTTTTTGATATCGCTAATCGCACCAGTACCGAATAGCGAACCAATTCCGGCGACGATACCGCCGATAGGGTCTGATACGTCAATAGTCGAGGGAAGATTGTTAAGCGCGTTTAATTGCGCTTGTTGCGCTTGTCTCTGATACGCAATAAAAAGCAGCGCTCCCACCACTACTACGCCACCAATGATTAAAACTGTTTCTTCCTTCGCCATTTAAATTTCTCCTAAGGGAAATTTTAACTGATGAAACCTATTGCCGATGCGTCGCTGGTTCCCGTAGCGTACCAGTGTTTATCCGGTTGCACGTCGCGAGACGGCGGATAGGCAGCGGGCGCACTAGGCGAATAAGATTGGCCACCAATCGGGATTGTACCGCTGCCCTTTCCGCTAGTCCCAGTAGCGCTTCCAGAGCAGCAGCAACCGCCACTAGAACCGGAAGGAACCGAGAAAGGTAATGCGCCCGAATTATTCTCCGTAGCAGCGTAGCGATTATGAAATCTTTCGTGTCGCCAGATAAGATATAGCAACGCTGCAACGATTAATCCTAGCGTAAAAGCGCCCAATTCTTCATTGTCCATAATTAGCCTCTGCGTCCGCTAGTGTCGTATCTGGCGTAACGCCTAAATCACTCGCGACTGATTGCGCCCATGTATCGGAATTATTTCCGCCCGTATACGTTTGTGCGAATTCGGAAATAGTCATATCCGGCGAATACACGGATGAATTTCCACTGAAAATATTTTGCAGTTTCGAGAATAAAGCATTCCATCCATTCTCGATTGAATCCACGATTACAACGCCAGCGTCGTTAAACGTGCCTGCAATATTTCCCGATGGAACATCCCCGGAAGTTAGTGCGCCCGGATTATTTGCCGTTGCATCGACATTTTCCGCCCGTGCTATTGCCGATGCCAAGGCATCGATGAAACCATTACCGCTACTTTGCGTAGGTCGATGTTCGCTCATAACATTTAACGCAAGGAACAGAATTACAATAACTCCGATAATGGCCACGAACGGAAACATTAAAGTAATGCACCTGTAGCGGCAATCGCTCTACTCGACTGCGGACCAAACGCAATTAGCGCGATAACCAAGACAACTACAACGCCGAGAATAATCAGAATTGTATTTATCTCATTTGACGCATAAGCGCTTGCGGAGGATACCCAACAAACCGGATTAAAATAATCCGTCCAATCCCCGTTACATTCCGTAGCCGTTGAACTAGTGGCGTTAACAAGAAAATATCCTGCTACCGCCACTAGTCCCACCGCGAGAATAATTCCAGTGGTTTTTTCCACGGCGAGTATCACTCCTTAGGCGGTTGTCGTAGGACTTTTATACCAAAGATAAAACAAAATCGCTGCGACCGCGATTAAAGCAATCCATCCCCAATGCATAGTTTGTATGTCTCCTTATGATTTAGATGCGACAAGCAAAACGAAAACGACTGCGACTACTATGAGAAGCCAAAAATTCTGTTTGGATAAATTGAAAGTTTTTCCGCGAAACGTAATCGAATTCAATCCCGGCGAATTCGAGTCTGGCGGTGCGGTAGGATTGTACGCAGAATCTTCCAATCCTGCGCGGCTTTCAAGATACTCTGGCGCATCTAAAATGTTATTGTGAAGCGTTTCCGCCGATGATGGCGAAGCCATTAAATCCATTTTACTTTCTCCTTATAGGCACCCATGCAATTTGTCGCCATAAATCCAGATTAGCGTCCCTAGCAAAATCAGGATAATTCCTATCCAGATAAACGGTGCCTCAGAGAAACCTTTCAGCATTTAATTTTCTCCTAAGAAAAACGGGAGAGGGTTGCAGGGATACCCTCTCCCATTCGCTCTATGGACGCACGCACCGCGAGGAAAAATCAGGTAGAACCGGACGGCATACCTTGGAAGTATTCCTGAATTACTTCCGCATAATTTGCAGCGTTTGCAGAAATAATCTGGGAATCTACCTCATAGGTAGAACCGCCAGAAACTAGGTCGCCGTCGAATGCCGTTCGAGGATTCATCGAATCGATAAACGACATGGGCAAATAGCCTTGCGGCTGAGAAATCGCATCGAACGCATAACGCAAATAATCCTTGTACGTAATGTTCGAAAGATTATTGCGGATGGCTTTGTTATCGACACGAATCTGTGTCTGCTCAAAAATGGCGTCAGATAGCGCGGAATAAACTTGCACGCCTGCTGACGTTCCACTTGCTTGCAAACCGGATTTAAGCACAGCATTCAGCGTCTTATACTTTTGCAATTGTGCGAGTTTCACAAGGTTAGCCGATGTGGCGGTAATATTGCCTTGTGGCACCTGTTGAATGGCGCGAATTGTCGTAGCGGTTTTCAATTGATTCGCCAACGCGCCAAGGATTTCGTAATTTGTATAAACGAAAAATTGCGGATTTCCCTCGCTCGAACCAAGCGCTGAAAACGTAATCGTACCGCCGGCGGCTTGTGTTCCAAGGGATGTAGCGTCTCCCATTGTCAATTGCAGGAAAAGCGTATCTGCCCAATCCTGTTGCTGAAACAAGAACGGAACACAATTCAGTTTCGCAGCAACGGGAACGACTGGGACAAGTGGAATTTCCCAGAAAATCTGACAATCATATGGCGAATCCGCAACCGCGCCAAACGTCGCCGATGGCAAACCGTTTGGTACGCCGAGAGGATTAACGCGCACGCCGTTAATCAGGATTACATTCCCCGCCGTTTTAAATAGGGATGGCCACGCAAAAACATCCGCGCCTGTCAATTGCAATGGAACCAATGCACCGAAAACCTTATGCGTTCCCTGCAATTGAATTTGCTGGATTAGCGATTGCAAAGCCTCAGGGAAAGCAACTAGGTCATGCGTCCCAACGTTAATACGCACATCCAAACGAATAATCAATCTTTCGAGCGGTCGATTCAGATTGATATTCTTTGGGATTTGCACCGTTTGCAACGGCACCCACTGTTGCTGAAAGAAAAATTCTGGTCCCTGATTCCTTCCGAGAATTCTTGCTACTGCTCCCGGCGTCAATTTCTGCGGTTGCGTTCCAACCGGATTTCGCGCCGTGGGGGTATTCATATTCGCCATTTATGGCTCCTTAATTTTTAGGCGTAGTAGATGTTACGCCATGATTGCTATTTCATCCGTAGCACGCCACGGAGCGGTTTATTTCAAACGGTAGTTACGCCGAGATACTGTCCAGCGAATAGTGCGATTACCACTACCACGACGATGATGAGAAAATTAACTACGTGTCCGGTTGTCATATTACTGCGTCACCGTCCCACTTTTAAAATAGCCGTAGACAAAAAGCGCTACGACAACGGCAGCGATTAGCAAAATCGCTCCCGTAATTGACATTACTTCCATGCAATTACCTCCCTTAGAGAAATTTTGAACCGCTACCGCTACCTACATTTGACGGCGTTAGTCGAGCAATTTCTGATTGCTTGACGCGAATTTCTTCCTGCAAACGCGAAATTTCCTCTTGCAATTTTTCGACTTGCTTCGCGTGTTTTTCGTTGGCATCGCGATACTCTCTCGCCTTTGCGGAAACCTGATAAACTTCGCCGAGTTTCGTTAACTTGCACTCGCAAAAATCGCATTGCAAGTATCCCTCGCCTACTGCCCTAGGCGGAGTAATACCGGGAACAGGTTCAGGCGCGTTCGCCGTTTCAAGTTGTGGCGGTAGGTTGGATGTTGCCATTGACTAATCCTTTCTTAATATCCTCAGACCATTGGTCTAAGTCTGCGACAAATTTCCTTCCGCTATCACGCACTTTGTCCGGCATCTGTGCGTTTTCGATTAGCGAAGTTAACTGCAAAACCGCTGCGTCAATCATTTCAGGCGATAGCGATAGCGTCATTTCGAATTACCTCTATCTTTTTTAGTGGGACAAACCATTTCTGGAAATCCGTATGCTTTTTAAACGTAGATTTGCCGTCATCCCAAACGACATATTCATACGGTTTCAGATTTGCTACGATATCGGCTACGGTATCACCGCACCGTTCGCGCACCCTATCTAAATCCGCCTCTAGCGTCAGTCGAAACATAATCAAGTAATCGGCGACGCGGCGTAAATCTGTAGAGATATCGGTGATTCCATGACATGTGAGAATTACAGTAGTGCGGGAGCGGGGAGTACAACGAACTATAAAATCAAATTGGCGATTCGTTTCAGGATGAGGAATAAACCTGCATTCGTCCAACAAAAGGCAAAACGAGGCATCCTGATTATCGGTAAGCCATTCGAAAATCTCTAAACACATATCGGCGAAACACTGCTCGATTTCGAATAATGGCCTAACGATTATTACGCTACGCGAGTCGAGCATATCATAGAGATTACCTCTAACGTTTCTTTCTGTTAGCACGTCCGATGTAATATCTATCATATGGCGTGGGTCAAAAATTACGACGGTTTCAAACGCTTGAGAGATACTAATGGCTAACGTAGTTTTCCCCAATTCGCGTTTGCCGACAATCAAATCAAGCATAATTAACTTGTCGCTAAAACCGCCTCGACCGCCTCATCTTTTTTAATGGGAGTAACTTTGGTCGTTTCTTTCTTGCGCTCATCCATAAGCGTATGCAACGTGCGCGTTTGCGCGGAGAGTACGGAAAAGAAAATCAATCCCAAACCGATTTCATCCTTCCACTGTTTCAGGAAAAACGGTGCCCATTTATTAATGACACGCGCCATCGGCGGAGTGAGTTTCCGGCGATGCAATTCGGTAAATGTAAATGCACGTTGCGCGATATCGTTTGGGCAATGATAAATCTTTGTCGCGCCCATCACGCAAAACGGCTGTAACACATCTAGAATTGACTGCGCCTCATCCTCGCCAAACGCAGGAATTTCTTCTTTCTTTTCCTCGATAACGGGCAGAGCAATTGCCTCGCGCAACATTTCAATTTCATCGGTTTGCAATTGCGCGATATCTACTTTTCCGGTTGCATCATCGATAGCTACGCGGATTTTTCGTTTTGGTTTCTCATCCGAAAATTCCATTACCTTTTCTGTGCTAGGATTTGCGCCCAGAGTGATTCCAAAATTTTTCTTTCTACGTCCCATATGATTTTTCCGGTTAGAGCCGACTGGCGAACTGTACCTTCCCTTCCCTTAAGGAACCGTCCGCCAGCCGTCCATTCGCGTCACTTGCCGGGAGAGAGGGTACCACTAGTTAGGTCTAGTACCAAAACATTCGTTCTTGACATAAGTGTATATGCGCGTATCCTATCTCTAACGGATATAGTGCATAGGCATTCACACTTAGTTTTTCGAGTTACCGTTACTACCTAATAAACAGGCGGTTCAATGCGATCGGAGAAAAAAATTGTGATAGGTACTTCTCTGGTTACTGAATTCTTGCAAACGATTTTGCTTACCGGACGTGTCGCCAAAGAATCCCCGGTTTCTACTTTTTTAATCGCTCTACCGGAACACGGCAAAACTTCTATCTGTCTCGAATCCCCGTTCTCTTGTGCTGTAGATGTAACGGATTCGACTGGAAAGGGATTGCTCGAAATAATGAAGTACAAAGCGGAAATTTCGCACATTATCTTTAATGATTTGACAATCGTTTCAGCGCACGGAAGAAACGTCAGGGCGTATCTGATTTCGATTATCAACGCTATGACAGAAGAGGGGGTGCGCTCGATTGCATTCCCCGGACAGGTAGATGTATTCCAGCACGGCAAAAGAGGAATTATCGCTTGCTGTACGCCAGCCCTAGTGAAAGATTCCCGCGCATGGTTCAACAAAATCGGATTAACGACGCGCATCCTTCCGTTTCATTATTCCTACAGCGATAATCTCATTATTAAAATCAAAGCCTCTATCTGTAATGACGTTGAATCCAAACCGCCAAAAACTTTAGCCGTTCCCGGCGTCCCTATCATGGTCGATATATTAGATTCCCATTCAAAAGCAATCCTCGAAATCTCCGACAAAAAATCAGAAGAGTTAGGCGACGAAACGGGAATCCGCCGATTAAAACAATTCCGCCGTTTAGCAAAGGCACACGCATTGCTACGCGGTTGGAAAAACGCCAAGGTAAACGACGAAGATATAGATTTTTTGAAAAGAATTTTTCCCTACGTTGATTACCGGAAAGGATGTATACTTTGAAGCATCGCTCCTTAGAAGAAAGAAAAGCAGAATTGGAGCGCAAGCAAAAACTTCTCGATGCACGCATAGAGCGGAAAAAGTTAGATGACAAAATCCGCGAAATGCGGAAAGGGAAGAAATAAAATACGTGCAATACGGCGACTACGAACGGCGGGATTATCGTCCCATCCGTTTTGTGCGAGAAAGGAGTTACGACCTAATGCGACTAGCGAAACCCGATGATAACAAGCATATCGTTTCGATTAAACGCGCATCACGCGATACCAAGACTGGCAAAATCGTTTATGAAACAGTCGAAAGTATCGATGTGTTCGAATCGAACGACGATGAGGTAAAAAACGCAGTCTTGTCCGGTTTGAAATCGGCGACAAAGGCGAAGTAAATGCCGATGTACTGGACAGGACCGTTTCGTTGTATCTGCGAATGCGGTTGGACTAGTGAATGGAAGAAAAACCCCATTGCCGCACAATTCTCTGGCGAAGCCCACACTAGAGAGGGATGTACTTTCACACGCGACGCCATGCGCGTATTCCGTGGCGAGAAAAAGGCACCAATGCCGGATAGGAAAAAGTACTTCCAAGGCGGTGAATTTCTGAAAGCCGATGATGTAAAAGACGGACAACTAGTCGTGGTAGAAAAATTCGAGGAAGCCACTACTCGACTTGGCGTCCGTCCTATCCTCCGTCTTAAAGGAATCGAAGCGCCGTTAGGATTGAACGCTACAAATTTCGATAAGATGGTAGAGAAATTCGGCGAGAAAGAAACCGCATGGGCAGGGAAGAAAATAAAACTGACCCTTGTTCGCGCTAACAATCCGCAAACGAATAAGGAGCAGGACGCGATTCGTATAGCGTAACTGCATTCGATAAGATTGCATCGCGGGCAAGCCTTACAATACCAGAGCTTGCGTCTCATCTCTTCTACTAGGAGAACCGGTTCACGATGGTAACTTATCGAATCAGAATCGCCTGAATCTGGAAACGCTATGCGAAAAAAGACACCTAGGCGTAATGCGAAAATGGGACCGCAACGCCTAGGTGTCGAATATTTAATGATACCGTGTTCAACCGGAAAGCCAGATTCCATCACGCCAGAGTACAGAGTCAAAACGGGAAAATTCGGAAAAGTCTTAAGCGCTAAATGGGTATGCCGTAGATGCGGACAAGAATTTATAACGAGGAAATCATGGGCAAAACATTCCGGTATGGTTTCGAACATCATGGGAAATTGTCCCCGATTGATATGATAGATAATTTGAAAGCCGAATTTCTTTATTGCATGTTAAACATACCATTTTCAGAAAAGCACGATTCTCTTGTGAGAATTGCTCCGATTGTAGACAAGTTTTATAACGAGCAATTTGCCGAAAAACTGGACAGGATAGATTTACTGCTTTCGATTTTTGCGCTCTGTACTCTCTATCATAAGAATTTCTTAGAAGAGGAAACGAATGAGCAAAACGAAAATAGGCCTACAAATTGACCTAACAAAACCGCTGAAAAAAATTTTCATCGACTATAGCAAGGCGATTGGAATTCCAATGCCACCACATAGAAGGAAGTTATTAAATATGAGAAAACTGAAAACGGTACTGCTAATCGAGGCACCTTGGACGAATGACTATTACAGCGGAAAGAAATCCGAAACTACTTTTCGCTGCAAATTCTGCCCACACGTTTCGCTGCAAAAGAAATCGGCAATCCTACACGCGGCTACCGTGCATGGGATTCGTCCGGTATTAATTTTCAAAGATGGCTCGACTAGCATTGAATTCCAAAAATGACTACTAAGGAATTTTTCGAGAAGAATACCATGAATGTAAAGGAATACACGGCGACTGAATATCGTATTGTAACGTGCATGGTGCATGGCGCGATTAATAAATATCTCTTCTCGAAAGATGAAATTGAATTTTTCTTCGCCAGACCTAACGCCTATCCTATTTGCCAATCATGCGCTGCGAAATTCCGACAACGCCTATTCGAGCTAACCCACAAGCAATTGACTTTAGATTTAAATAAGAAAAAGCGTAAATCACGCGGGAGATAATATGCCTGAGGATTGGGAAGATTTTATAGAACGCCGATTAGAGCAGTTAGAGGAATTGGATTTCGGCGATTACGATTACGAATCTGATTTTGATTATGATTTTGATGATGAGGAATTATATTGATATGCCAAGAAAACGCGAACGTCCTAGAAAGTTATGGCTTGGAATCGAAGTGCTTTCTGTGCCGCGAGGCACTCCCCGCGCTCTGTTAATCGATGTGCTACGCGAATCTATCCGGCGAGGCGACCATACTCTACCGGACGGATGGCAAATCGAAATCCGCTGGCGCAACCGCGAAAATGCAAAAATGAGAACTGGACCGTGGCAAGAGGAATTAGACAAGAGTGCGCGTTCGTCCGATGGCTTTGATGAGGCGGTTTTGATGTATCTGGAAAACCAATTATGAAAAATTACTGGTACGTCGCAAGAGACAACGAAATTTTTATTGATATCGACTCGAAACAAAGTCGTAGCATTATTTCTGCCCTTGCTCGAATCCGGGGAATTATCGAAGCAGAGAAATTCCCAATTCGCCAAGTATGGCTATTCCCATCGCGAACCGAGAACCATTATCACATTGTAATAACGCTCAAAAATGCGATACCGGAAACCTATCGCATTGCTTTACAGTTGTATTTTTTCAGCGATGTTTTCCGTACTTGCAATAACATTATGCGGATAGAGGATTGCGTTCCAGCAGCGGAAGTCTTGATTTCCATTTTCGACTGGCGCAAACAATACAAATTCTATCGCTACGCGGACGCTACTTGTACCTGCGAAGGAAAGCATGATTACGTGGTAATGGAAAAATGTAGTGCCGCAAAGACGCTGCGCGGAGTCAACCGCGCTAAGCGTTATTTCGATTTCCCGGTATCCCCTGAAAATTTCTTTCAGAAAAAATTCGGGAAAATCTGGAATTACTGGGAGAATTAGATTCTGTCCATTCTGCGGTGAATTGTATGGGACCATCGAAACTCGTTCTTGAATGGTTTTTCCGCAACTGTACTTTGCCAACGCAACGCCAGCGAAAGAAACTCGACTGGGATACTATCGAACCGCCCGAAAATATTTTCGACTGGCATAAATGCCCGGAATGTAATACCAAACTACCGTTTGTACTGCATCCTAATTTCGGTTTAGGGTTAATCGCTCATCTGGATAAATTCCACGGAAAGGAAGAAAAGAAAAATGCACGTACTCGTAACCGTAAAACTGCAAGATGACTATAGAGCTAACGCTATTAAACTATGCGACGCGAAACGATTTGATGTAGGAACATTTCAGGATGCCGCAAAGATTCTCGATAAAATTATTTCGTTCTTAAACAAAATCGAGGGAGCAAAGGAAGTAGAATAATGCCATCTAAATGCAAGTTTACATACTGTGTCTGGCTTAGAAAGAATGACACGAATGGTCCTAAGTTTTGTCTGGAAATAAATTGCACAGTACACAAGCCAAAAGCAACGTGGTCGATGATGACGGATGATTTAGAATTTGCATTACATCTAGCAGATATCTTTCCTTTGGTACAAGGCGGAATAGCATTAGGAAAAGATGGATTTTTAATCGATAAAAATTGTATCATTGGAAAAATTCCTAGAGGAAAGGCACTTTAGTGTTTTACGATTTACTATTTCCAATTCTTGTCGCGGCTATAATCGGATTTGCATTACTTCCTGGGTGTACTGTAAAAAGTAGCAGACGCAAGAAAAGATTTTTCCCTTAAGAGGATTAATGTTTCGCGATTTATACCCGCGCAAATGTTCCGAGTTATGCCCGATTTGCAAACGAACTTGCATAAATGGAGCGGAAAATCACCGCGACATTTCAAATCTATCTACGTTCCATTTATGCGGGGAGCATCAATGGTGGCTCGGCGCGGTAACAAACGGATTCGTACTTGTAGTAGGATATTTTTCTTCTCC
>Ga0335077_10005182_pt1 | contig 15954 bp, 11 predicted proteins | sample Lox_Sample_31_FD_207151 | JGI IMG/M metagenome (GOLD analysis project Ga0335077, IMG submission 207151) | Soil microbial communities from Loxahatchee National Wildlife Refuge, Florida, United States - Lox_Sample_3.1 | ecosystem: Environmental > Terrestrial > Soil > Wetlands | place: USA...
GGTCGTTCTCGGTAGGCGGAATCTCCGTACGGATTTCCAGTGGAGGTATGAACCAGGTATGCGTCAACGCGAGACGGTCGAAAATCTCACGCTGAGCGAATTGATCCAGCGGCTCCTGGGTAATACGCTCGAGAATTTCGCCCAGAAGCATGAAGCCAATGTCGCTATATTCGGCGCGCGTGCCGGGCAGCGTAGCGAGCGGCGTGGTCATGGCCGCTCGCATCAGCTCTGTCTTATTTTGCGCGAACTCGAACAGCCTCTCGTAGGCGGGAAGTCCGCTGCAGTGAGCTAGCAGCATGCGCACGGTAACCGCTTCGCGTCTGGTTCTCTGGTGCGGCGGATTGAGAGTTACGAATTCCGGCAACACATCAGCAACGCGAGCATCGAGATTCAGACTCCCTTGCTCGTACAGAAGCATTGCCATCGTCGTACCGGCTATGGCCTTGGTAACGGAAGCGAGATCGAAGACGGTATCTCGCGTGACCTGCGGCGCACTGTCATTGTAGGTGAATCGTCCGAAGCCATGCGAGGCAACGAGTCTCCCCTGGTGCGCCACGGCGAGCGAGGCTCCGGGGAAGGCCTTCTGTTCGATGGCGTCGCGAATTACCGCAAACGCCTGGGCAAATTGTTTTTGCTGGTTCTCGTGGGCGGGACGCAAGGCAATCGGCAATGCGGTCGATGTTTTCAAAGCGGCTCTTCAGCCGGCTTCCGGCACGGCAAAGCAGTGATGGAACCTTATAATACGGACTCGATGATAAACCGCCCGTCCCTGCGCGGTCGGGCATTATTGCCCACGAGACAGGAACCAGGTCCATTTTGACTCGCTACGTTCGTCTTCTACCACGGCTCGCGTTACTTCTAGCACTGTTTTCTCCGCTCATCGCGCTGGGTCAGCGGACCACCCTCACCGCGCCAGCAGCGCCGGACCGCTTTGCGCCGCTGGACGCCGTCTTGCAAAATGCGGTTGCGAAACGGCTCGCGCCAGGCGTGGTGTGCATCGTCGGCCACAACGGCATCCCCGTTTATCGCAAGGCGTGGGGGTATCGCGCCGTGAATCCTGTGCTTGAGCCCATGACCGTCGACACCATCTTCGATATGGCATCGCTGACGAAGGTCATGGCGACGACCGGGTCGATCATGCGCATGGTGCAGCTGGGGCAGATCAAGCTGAATGATCCGGTCGCGAAGTACCTACCCGACTTCGCACAAAATGGGAAACAGGAAGTCACCATCCGGCAATTGCTCACGCATTATTCCGGGCTGCGCGCCGACCTGGATTTGCGGCCTTCGTGGAGCGGTCTGGAGGAAGGCTACCGCCGGGCGAATGCCGAGAAGCTCATCAATCCTCCGGGATCGACGTTTCTATACAGCGACATCAATTTCATTGAGCTGGGCGAGCTCGTGCAAAGGGTCAGCGGTATAACGCTGAACCAATACGCTGAGACGTTCATCTTCACCCCGCTGGGCATGAACACGACACGCTTTCTGCCGCCGCTGGTGTACCTCGGTCGAACCGCACCGACCCTGGTAGACGAGAAGACCGGCGAAGTGCTGCGCGCTGTCGTGCATGACCCCACGGCGCGCGCCATGGGAGGCGTCGCAGGCCATGCGGGACTCTTTTCGACGGCTGATGACACGGCAAAGTTCGCGCAGGCGCTGCTGAACGGCGGAGCGCCGGTGTGGTCACGCGAAATCGTGGAAAAGATGACCACACCGCAACAGCCGCCTAACATGACGGTCGTCCGTGGCTTGGGCTGGGATATCGACAGCCCGTTTTCCTCCAACCGAGGCGAGTTATTGCCGGTAGGATCGTTTGGGCATACCGGCTTTACCGGAACGTCGCTGTGGATTGATCCTACGACCAACACCTATATCGTTTTGTTGACGAATGCGGCTCACCTGAAAGAAGGAAACGTTGTAGCTCTCCGCACGGAAGTGGCGACAGCGGTTGCATCAATCCTGAACCTCAGCACGTCGCAGGAACAGAAGTACCGGCTTTCACGCATCACGGGATATAACGAAGCGGCGGCCGCTAGCCGGCGGGTTGTAGTGCGGAACGGCCGCGTGCAGTTGGGAATCGATCAGGTCGAGGCCGACGACTTTGCCGCTTTGCGACTGGCGGGTGTCAGCCGGCCACGACTCGCCCTCCTGACAAACGGCATATGCGCTGACAGTTTGGGTCACAAGACGAGCGAGGTGCTGGCGCGGGCGAAGGCCCTTCAACTGACCACGATTTTCATGCTGGAACGCAGCCCGAGCCCAGAGACAGCTCCCAAAGAGACGGCAGGCGGAGTTTCAATAACCACGATCGCTTCGGATTCGTTACCGAAACCGTCTCTTCCCGCGGAGGCACTGCGGAATATTGACGAGGTTGTGATCGACCTGCAAGATTCCGGAACGCGGTTCACGAGCCCTGCCGCAGTGGCATTTCTGGAATTCGCAGCGAAGACAGGAAAATCGGTTGTTGTGTTGGATCGTCCTAACCCACTCAATGGCGCATACGTGCAGGGGCCCGTTGTGCAGGGCGGGTCCACTGTGTCTCTACCCGTGCGTCACGGTTTAACAATTGGGGAACTGATGAAGCTTATCAACAGTGAGCGCAGCCTCAACGCGAAACTCACGGTCGTTCCCATGCGGGGATGGATGCGCGGCGATTGGTATGACTCCACGGGCGCAGTGTGGAGCGATCCAATGCCGGAAATCCACCGCTTAGAGCAGGCGATTTTGTATCCCGCGGTCGCGATGCTGGAACCTGGAAGCGTCTCAGTCGGCAAAGGCACCGAATCTGCTTACCAGCTGGTGGGAGCGCCGTGGATTCACGCAACGGAGTTAGCGGAATACTTGAACGATCGACAGATTGAAGGCGTTCGTTTTGTCCCGACACAGTTCACGCCCACTACGGGCAGCTTTGCTCATCAGCAATGCGGTGGGGTGAACGTGGTGGTCGTCGATCGGGAGACCGTCGATCTTGCGGAACTGGGCCTTGAGCTAGCGGCAGCGCTGCACAAGCTCTACCCGCAGCAATTCGACCTTAGCAGCTTGTCCGTGAGTCTCGGGAATGCGTCGGTTCTGCAGGCGTTACAGGCAGACGAAGACCCGCGTCGCATCGCCGACGGATGGCGCGACGGACTTCAGCAGTTTATGCAGGTGCGGGCGAAATACCTCATCTACTGATAGTCCAGATTCTTGACGGCTTTCGCTCGGTCGATCTCGATTGCGCGTTCGACGACCATTTCCACCGACGCACCCTGGTCGAGCTGAACGTCAGGTCCCCGCGTCAGCAGCACGGTGGCAAGTCCCACGACGCTACCGGTGGCAGCACCGATAGCTGCGCCCTTGCCCCCGCCCGCGATCGCGCCGATACCTGCTCCGGGAAGCGTCGTGCTGGCGATGGTCTGCGCGTCCTTGCCTTTTGAGCCGGCTTGCTGAATGGTCCCCTCACTACCCTTGATGTCGGTGTCTTTGGATCCTGGCGTACCCTGCACAGCCCCAGGCAGCAGCACCGTGTAGCCATTCGGGAAGACCAGAGAGGTGAAACTCATTTGCAGTTGCGCCCGCCCCTTCACCCGTCCAGGACGCGTGATGCTACGGATCTCGCCTTGAACGAAGGTTCCCGCCGGGATGAGCAACTGGTTATTTTGTGTGATGGGGAAGACGGTTTGTGCATAGACTGGGTCGCCCACGCGAGCATTTCGCGTGCTGATCCCTTGCTTCAATACCAGCGGAATTCGGGCTCCGGCAGGAACAACCAGGGGCGGCTCCGGTTCTGGGGGCGTGGGGTGGTCAAGTCGCGATGCCCTGGCCGTTGGAGCTACGCGCGGTGCGAGCTGCGGTTGTTCTTGCGCAAAAAGAATAAGCGAGCTGACGAAAAGCGCGGCGATCAGCGTGAGCGTACGCTGCATGAATCCCCCAAAATCGATTTTCTACACTATTTTAAAACGCAACCGCCGTGCGTAAGTCGCGCCTACTGCATGTTGTACAACGCATTCACGTGAGCCGTTACCGTGATTTTCTGCGGAGTGAACTCTTCCGTGGCAGGTGGTGGCGGAGCCGCGGCGCCAAACGCCATTGGAGAAGCTCTCATCATCGGCCGCATGATCGGTCCCGGCTCTGACACATCCACCGAAGCATAGGACAGCGTCCCCAAAGCGTGTCCGCTGCTTTGTGCGACAGCGCTTGCTAATTGCTTGGTCTTGCGCATCGCATCGTCCACTGCCTTCACCTTGGCTGCGTCCATGTCTTCCAGGATGTAGCTTACGGATTGGCTGTCCGTCACATCGAGGCTGAAGAGGTCATTGGTCAGCGGACCGACTTTTGCGAAATCTTTGAACTTGATGCTGATGCTGCTATTCACGCGGTAGCCGATGACCTTGCGCTTGGGATTCTTGTAATCGTAGACGGGAGACACGACGAACTGCCCGATCTCCGCCAACTTGGGATCCAGGCCGTTCTTGCGCAGCAAATCGCGTATCTGCTCGGCCGCTTGTTTCGCGCGATCACTGGCCGCTTGCAGGCTGTCGTTCTGAGCGGCGATGTTGAAGTGCACCAGCACGGTATCCGGATCGGCTTCGAATTTGCCGTCAGCGCCCACGAACACCGTGTTGGGGATGATGTCGTGCTCACGGTCTTGAGCAAGAGCGTGCGTAGCACTGAGAGCCAGCGCGCCTGCGACACAGATTCTGATCCACAAAGCTTGTTTGTACATGATGAAGCTCAGACGGCTCTCATTCGTCAGGGTGAGCCATCCAGGAGACCCGGCGGATCCCTTACAAGGACGCATGATAGCTGGGCTCGTCATCGTTTGCCAGTGGAGGGCCTACGTCATTAGAAGCGCCAATTGATCATTACGAGTTCTAATTGCCTCCGAGGCGTGTGACTACTTCCGTGATCAGCGAATTAGTAGTTGCTTAGAGAAGTGGCTTGTAAGTGCCAGATTCCAGGCTCCGACGGCGCTCCGAATGCCCCATTCCGTGGCAGGTCAGTTGCACCTGCAACCGCGGCGGTCAACCAGCCGCCCACATCGTTTGTAACGGGTGATAGGGCGGATTTCCGCAATCCGCCCCGTGCTCCCTTAAGGAGAGTAATGTCTGTAACCGGTGTTCTCAGTAGCAGTTTGTTCAACTATGCAACCCAAGCCTTTCAAAGCAAGGGGCAGCAGTTTCGCCAGGATTTTCAGCAATTGGGGCAAGACCTGCAGAGCGGCAATCTGTCCGCTGCTCAGACGGACTTCTCACAGTTGCAGAAGGTTAGTCCGCTGGCAAATCCAGGTGCCACTGCACAAACCAACAACCCTGTCGCCCAGGACTTCCAGCAGCTCTCCAAGGACTTGCAGTCGGGGAATGTAACGGCGGCGCAACAGGACTACGCCAAGATCCAGCAGGACTTTCAGAGCGCCGGCTTGAAGGCGCATCATCATCACCATCACGGCGGAGGGTCAAGCACAACTGCGGTGCTGCAGCAGTTGGGTCAGGCGCTCCAGTCCGGCAATCTCTCAACCGCGCAGCAGGCCTATGCCACGTTGCAGCAGCAGTTTCAGCAGTTCATACAGGATCCGGGGACCGCGGGAACCACTCAGCAGCAAAATACAGGCAGCACCTCGGTCATCGCGTAATGGACCCGGCTCTAACGAGCCGGGCTCACGCGTCATTGCCGGCTCGCGCAGTGTTGCGTGGAGGACGAGGAGGTCGTGGCTAACGGCGGATAGCGGATGGCCGGCAGCCCTCACAGCATCGACAGCGCATCTACATCGACCACCAGGTTGCCGCGCGGGACCTTCCGTTCCAGCGCGTACTCGATCATGGCGCGCAGCGCCGAATTCATCTTCTCGCGGCTCTTCGATTTGATCAGGAAGTGATAGCGATACTCGGTCTTGAGTCGCACGATCGCCGCGGCTGCCGGACCAAGCACGCGCACCTCGGGCAGACGCGTTTCCTGAAACCATTTGCCTAGAATGCCCGACCAAGCCAGCGCTTCGTCCAGTTTCGTGCTGCGCACCAACACGTTACTTACGGCGGCGAAGGGCGGATAATGCATCCAACTGCGAAAGCGCGCCTCTTTCTCGTAAAAGCCCTTGTAGTCATGGCTGGCCGCGAACTGGATCGCATAGTGGTCGGGAAAGAATGTCTGCAAGACTACGCGCCCCGGCGTCTCGCCGCGACCGGCGCGTCCAGCCACTTGCGTCAGCAACTGAAACGTTCGCTCGGCTGCACGAAAATCAGGAAAGCTCAGAGCGGCGTCGGAACCCACCACTCCCACCAGCGTGACATTGGGGATGTCGTGTCCCTTGGCGATCATCTGCGTACCGACCAGCAGATCGATCTCGCCAGCCTGTAATGCGCTGAGCACGCGCTCCAAGTCGTCGCGACCGCGCACGGTATCGCGATCAAGCCGCGCAATGCGCGCCTGCGGATATAGCGAATGCAGGATGTCTTCCAGCTTCTCCGCGCCGGTGCCGAGATATTGCACGTACTCGCTGCCGCACTTCGGGCACGTCTTGGGCGCAGGCCGCATGTATCCGCAGTAGTGGCAGATGAGCCGGTGTTCGCGCTTGTGGTAGGTCATGGCGATGGCGCAGTTCTTGCATTGCACCGTCTCGCCACAACCGCGGCACAGCACGAATGAGGAATAGCCTCGCCGGTTGAGCAGCACCATGACCTGCTCGCGCCGCTCCAGCCGCTCGCGAATTTCTTCCAGCAGCCGCCGCGCGAGGATCGCGTCCTTGTGCGTACGCTGGAACTCGTCGCGCATGTCGACGACTTCCACCTCGGGCAGCGGCCGCTTCTCGATGCGCTCCGGCAATTCCAGCAGCTTGTATTTGCCGTGGGTCGCGTTGTAATACGTCTCGAGCGACGGCGTTGCCGAGCCCAGCAGCACAGCGGCATTCGACATCTTCGCCCGCATAACCGCCACATCGCGCCCGTGGTACCGGGGCGTCTCTTCCTGTTTGTACGAGGTGTCGTGTTCCTCATCAACAATGATCAGGGCGAGGTCAGGGACGGGAGCAAAGACCGCCGATCGAGTGCCTACCACAATGTGGCACTCGCCGGAACGGATGCGCTTCCACTGCTCGGCGCGTTCGTCGTCGCTCAGCGCGGAGTGAAGGATGGCGACCTCGTCGGCAAAGGTCTGGTGCAGGTCGGCGGCGACGGCTGGGGTGAGCCCGATCTCGGGTACCAAGAGAATTGCCGAGCGATTTTTCGCGAGCACCGCCTGCATGGCCGACAGGTACACGGCGGTCTTGCCCGATCCGGTCACGCCGTGCAGCAGCATCGGCTGAAAGCCACGCCCATCCACCGCCGCGATGACAGCTTCGAGCGCAGCCTTCTGCGCCGGGGTGAACAGGAATTCCAGCTTGCGCGGCTTGAGTCCCGAAACGTGGAAACCAGCCTGCTCCTCGTGCAGTTCGACTATGCCGCGCTTCACCAGGGTCTGAAATGTCGTGCGCGGGACAGCCAGCGTGCGCAGCGTTTCGACCGTCGCTGTTTTGTCCGGCTGAACCGCCAGGTAGTCGACAATCGTCTGCTGGTTGGCGTTGAGCCTGCCAATCACTTCTTTGAGCGCGGCTACCTGAATGGTGCGGCTGGCGTCGCGCACATCGCTGAGGTCCTCGCGCGCGATCCATTTCTTGCGCAGCAAAGTCTGTAATACGGCGCGCGATGCGCCCGTGCCGGTACGCAGCGTGGCTTCGCGCACAATCTCGCCGTCGGCCAGCCGGTTGAGGACGCGATACTCCTGCATCTGGTGCTCAGGCTCTTTCTGCGAACGGAGCGACGAGCCGACGGTCGCGGCCTCGTGCAAGGCTTCCATTCCCTTCTCCGTGATGTGATAGCCGATGACCCGGCGGAATTCCGCGGCCAACGGCAGCATGCTGCGCAGCACCTCGCCAATGGGCGCGATGTAGTACTGCGCGATCCAGCGGCCCAGCTGCATCAGCTCGGGTGTAAGCGCGGGAGCGGTGTCGAGGACTTGAAGGATGGGCTTCGCCGCGAAGTCGGGCTTACGATCATGAACGTCGGTGACGACGCCGCACAGCCGCTTCTCGCGAAAGGGGACAATCACGCGTCCGCCGATACAGGGCTCCGGCAGACTAGGCGGTACCGAATAAGTGAACGTGGCGTCGAGCGGAACGGGCAAAGCCACATCGCAGTAAGCGGGCATGAGCTATGAGAATAACCACAGAGACACGGAGCCACCGAGGAATCGAGATCTTAGAAACCTCTGCGTCTCTGTGCCTCTGTGGTTAACGTGCATTGGCTTACTCTTCCTTGCGTGCGAGCGGTTGCAGGCCGAGATATTTCATCACCATCTGCAGATCCTTCCACGTCTCTTTCTTTTGGCGCGGATCGCGCAACAGGAACGCCGGGTGATAGGTCACAGCCAACTTGCAGACCAAAGGCTCGCCGTTCTCGTCGACCTCGCCCGGCGGTGAGAAGTCGTAGAATCGGCCGCGCAGCGCGGCCATCGAGTCCTGCACTCCAAGCAGGTTTTTCGCGGCAGTCGCGCCCAGCGCCACGATCACCTTGGGGCGAATCACTCCGATCTGTCGCATGAGGAACGGCGAGCATGTATCGCACTCGTCGCGCTCGGGGGTGCGGTTCTGCGGCGGACGGCACTTCACGATATTGGCGATGTACACCTGCTCGCGCTTCAGTCCCATCGCTGCGATCATGTTGTTCAAAAGCTGCCCGGCGCGCCCGACAAATGGCAGGCCCTGTTCGTCTTCGTCCGCGCCGGGTCCTTCGCCAATGAACATCAGCTCGGCGTGAGGATCGCCGGTGCCGAAGACGATTTGCTTGCGGCCCAGGCGCGACAGCTTGCAGCGCGTACAGTTGGGGCCGATATCGTCGAGGATGACGCGGAGCAGCGATTCACGATCGCCGGATGAGGCGGCAAGAGAATTCGCCATGACATCATCCTCGACGATGATGTTCGCCGAATCCATCAATTCGATCGAAGATGATTCGGCCGGCCTTTCGACAGCTCGCCGGTACAGCGGCCCAACGCCCAGCTCACGATAGAACTGCAGACGATTGCGAAGTTCAGCTTTGCTATCGGGAGTAAGTGTCATCGGTAACAGTTCGTGGCTTTGAGCCCGGAGGGCGTGACATGACAGCAAAACACGAAGCGCAGCGGAGCGCTGGGTATAGTGATCATTAATGCAATAGGTCCCTCGGGGACGGGATAAAGCTGTGTCGCCGGGTGACGCCCACGCCCTTCGGGCTCCAGACCGTCCCAATATTCTCCAATTCACCGTACAGCTTGCAGTGTAGCTTTTCCCTGCCGCAACCTGACCGCCGTTTGCAGAATTTTCTGTGCAATTTCCAGCTTGTCGGCCTGCGGAACGGCGAAAGTGTCCGTTGCCGTGACGATGGTGACCTCGTTGCGCTCGGAGTTGAAGCCGATATCGCTCCGCGAGACGTCGTTGACCACGATCGCGTCCACGTTTTTGTTCGCCAGCTTGGCGCGCGCGTTCTCCAGCAGGTTCTCGGTCTCAGCGGCGAAGCCGATGAGCAGCGGCGTGGACTTGCCGCTGGCACGGCGCAGGCTCCCGAGATCGGCCAGGATGTCGGGGTTGGGCTCGAGTTGCAGCTCCCTTGTCCCTTGGCGCTTGATCTTCTCGGTCGCGACATTCTTCACGTGATAGTCAGCGACGGCGGCCGCCATGATGATCATCGTCGTCCGCTCCCAGCGATCGAGCACGACAGTACGCATCTGTTGCGCAGTTTCGATACAAATCGTTTCAGCAGCTGATGGCGGCTTCAGCGCAGTTGGCCCGCTCACCAGGATCACCGTCGCGCCCCGACGCAGCGCGGCCTCGGCCAGCGCGTATCCCATCTTGCCGCTGGAGCGATTGCTGATGAAACGCACAGGATCGACCGGCTCGTAGGTCGGCCCGGCCGTAACAAGTACGGTTTCACCCGCGAGGTCCTGCGAAATGCCAAGTCGCTCGAGAGTTGCCGCGACGATGGCTTCCGGTTCAGCTAATCTGCCAGTTCCGACCATGCCACAGGCAAGGTAACCACTGCCTGGCTCGACAATGTGAACGCCGCGCTGGCGAAGGATTTCGAGATTCGCTCGCGTTGCCGGATGATCCCACATGTTGACGTTCATTGCAGGGGCGACGATCACAGGAGCCTTGGTGGCCAAATAAAGCGTGCTGAGAAAGTCATTGGCGATCCCCTGCGCGAATTTGGCAAGGGTATCGGCCGTGGCCGGGGCGACCAGCAGCCCGTCGATCGACTGCGTGACTGCGATGTGCTCAATGGCAGACTCGACATTGGCGTGCTCGCCTTCGGAGCCGAACATGCTGGTGATGACCTTCTCGCCCGACAGCGCAGCGAAGGTCAGCGGGCGCACGAATTCCTGCGCAGCAGCGGTCATGATGACCTGCACGCTCACGCCGCGGTCCTGCAACACGCGAACGATCTCAGCGGCCTTATAGGCCGCAATTCCGCCAGAAACGCCAAGTGCAATTTTCATGGTCTTCGAGCCGAAGGTACACCGTCAGGGATGCGGGCGCAACCGAAGAGGATTCACCACGGAGCCGATTCAACTTCACCAGAGATTTACAGGAACGCTACAATCGGCGCATGTCGAAGTGCCTGGTGATTGTGCTTGTCCCGCTTTGGATTGTTACGTCTGCGATTGGCCAGGATAAAAAGCCGCTTGCGGACGCAGGTGTGAGCATATGCTCCGAAAATGCCGGTGGAGGTATGAGCGCCTGGGTCACTTCACCAAAGGGTTTCTCAGCAGCCGTCGAGCTACGAAGGAGAATTACGGGAGCTGGTGCAAAGCGACGCTGTACAACGTCTTGGGTTTTGCACGTGCGCAGGCAGAAAGGGGCACCACGTACAGCCGTACTGGCCGAACGCGAAGACGTTCCAGAAGACAACGAATGGATTCAGGAGAACTCGTTTTGGGTGGACGCATGGTCTCCGGATGGCAACATGATATTAACGTCCCAAATTGAGGCTCAAGGCGACTGGGATGAGACCACACCGGTCGTATACGACTTCCGAAGCGGCAAGTACTGGCGCATCGAACTTCATGCTTTATTCGAGAAGCACATCCCGCCTGATTGTTATGTGGTCTATCGACCGCGAGGATTTGGTGAAAACGGTACCGTCGTCATCTGGGCATCTTCGACGGACGATGACCGCGAGGAAGGAACCAAGCCCTGTTTTCCTGAAAGTACGTGGCGGCTCGACTTCCGCACAGGAACTCTCTTTCGACAAGACTGACGGTCGCATGTGAAGAGTCAGCCTCTGTGCTCTCCGTGGTGAATCTTTTCTTCCGCTACGCGAAATCCTGTAAGGTAATTCCGATGGGCCGCATCCACCTTCTCTCAGAAAATGTAGCCAACAAGATCGCTGCCGGCGAGGTGGTTGAGCGTCCGGCCTCGGTCGTAAAAGAGCTGCTGGAGAACTCGCTTGATGCCGGCGCACGCCGCATTCGCGTGAATATTGAAGCAGGCGGCAAGAAGCTCATTCAGGTGATTGACGACGGCTGTGGCATGGTGCGCGATGATGCGATGCTCGCGTTCGAGCGGCACGCGACGTCCAAGATCCGCAGCGCCGACGATCTGCTCAGCATCGCGACCCTCGGCTTTCGCGGCGAGGCGCTGCCTTCGATTGCGTCGGTCAGCCGTCTTCGACTTGAGACCCGCGCGCCCGAGGAGGATGCGGGGACGGTCATCGAGATCGCCGGAGGCAAGCTGCTGACGGTCGAAGAAGCCGGCCTGCCGCCGGGAACTTCGATCACGGTTCGCGACCTTTTCTTCAACATCCCGGCGCGACGGAAATTTCTCAGAGCAGAATCGACTGAGCTCTCGCATATCGCGTCGCTGGTGACGCACTACGCGCTCGCGCATCCTGAAATGCATTGGGAGCTGCACTCCGCGACCAATGCCATGCTCGTTGCGGCTCCTGTAAGTGACCACTCGCAGCGTATCTATCAGGTTTTCGGTCGTGAGACGCTCGACCAGTTGTTGCCGCTGAGCGCGCTTCTGCCACTGGAGCGCATCGGACTGCCGCAGCCTCCACCATGGCGACGCGCGCAAGTCGACGAAGAGGACGGGCCCGCCGAGCCGGTCAAAGGAGACATCAAGCTGCACGGCTTCGTCTCGCGGCCGGAGATTCAGAAGCTCAACCGCAATTCGATATTCATCTTCGTGAATGGCCGCCTGATTCGCGACCGCCTCGTGCAGCATGCGCTGACGGAGGCCTATCGCAACATCATTCCATCGACGGTCTATCCCGTTGTGCTGCTGTTTCTGGAGATGCCGTTCACCGAAGTTGATGTGAACGTGCATCCGTCGAAGGTCGAGGTGCGCTTCCGACAATCGACGCTGCTGCACGATTTTGTTCGCGACTCGGTGCGCGCTGCGCTAATGAAAGCTCGTCCCGTGCCGGCGTTTGTCACCGAACTGCGCGCCCAGCCGACGGCGTCCCCGGCGCTCTCGCCAGGAGGAGGTGTCACCGCAACCGACCTGGATGGTCTGGGTGTGACCGCAGCCGACGCGGCCTTCGCGTTGCATGCGCCTGAGGCTCCTCCGATGAGCGCGCGCCTGCAGTTCGAAGGCAGCGGCATCGCGGTCGAGGGGAACGCAGCAATTTCCGTGGCACGCTTTGGGCCGCAGACGTTCGGCGGAGCCGTTCAGGCCGCACCCGCGGCAATCGCTCCGCCCACGAACGGTTGTTCGGTTTCAGTTCCCGAAGACGACGCATCTGTCGGCCTGGAGTCACTCGCAACGCTCAAGCCGCTGGGGCAAATTCGCGATTCGTTCATCCTTGCGGTCAATCCGCAGGGACTCTGGATCATCGATCAGCACGTGGCGCACGAGCGTGTGCTGTTCGAGAAAATCTGCAAGCAGCGGCTGGCCGCCTCTCCGGAAAAGCAGCAGTTGCTGATGCCGCTCATCATCGAGCTCACGCCCAGCCAGATGGCGGTCTTCGCCGAAATCTCCGACGAGTTGCACCTCAACGGCTTTGAGGCTGAGCCGTTTGGTACCCGTACGATCGCGGTGAAGAGCACGGCTGCCAGCATCAATCCCGGCGACGTGGAGCACATGCTGCACGAGATCCTCGACCAGTTCGAACGCGAAGAGCAGTCGCTCAACCTGGAGAAGATTCGCACCGGCATCGCTGCGACCATTGCCTGCCACGCTGCCATCAAGGTCAACATGCCGCTCGAGCAGCACAAAATGGAATGGCTGCTGGCCGAGCTCGCGAAAACCGACTGCCCCATGAGCTGTCCTCACGGACGCCCGGTGGTCTTGCGTTATTCTGTGAAAGACATCCAGCGGGCCTTCAAACGTATTTGAGTCCAACATCCGTAGCGTGGTGTCTCTGAAAATGTCTTGACCGCCGGTGGCGCTTTGAAAGGGCGCGGATTCAGCCGCGCTGTGGGCTGTACGAAACGTCCGGCCTTCAGGCCCTGAGGAAGTGTGCCCCTCAGTGGCTGAAGCCGGTTTCGATGGGTCCTGTGCGGCACGCCTGAAGGCATGCCCTTTCAAGGCTGTTGGCTGTAGCCATTTTGGAGATGCCGTTCCACGAGCGTCTTATGCAGGAACAACAACTCCAGGACCTTCGCCGCGAGAAGTGGCATTTGAACGGGCATCCTATCCGCACGCTCGACGACGCTCGGCAGTTCATCGATTCGGTAGGCTTTTGCCTGCTCTATCCGCAGCGCCCGCCGGTGTTGGCGCCGACTTTCGTGGGAGCGTTTGTCGGTGATGATGAGAAGCTTCCCACCGCGCAAACGGCCTTCGCCGATCCGCGTGCTCGCGAAGCCAAGAACCTCATGGTCCGCCTGCTGCGCGACAAAACCGCGTACGAAGCCAATGTTTTCGCCGAAAACAATTTTCTCGTCTCGGCTTCGGTGTTTCCCTACTTCTACGGCCTGGTGGGCGATCGCAACCCCAAGCAGGCGCCGAAAGCCACCACCCGCTCGGGCTACTCGCCCCTGGCCGTGGATAGCTTTCAGCTCATCAACAAACACGGCCCCATTCCCAAGCACCGCCTGCGCGAGATGCTGGGCAAAGAGATTACCGAAGCGGCGCTCGACCGTTCGCTCGACGAACTTTGGGCCAAGCTGCGCATTACGCGTGTGGATTACAAGCAGGACGAAGGCGTCTTCTGGGACATACTCTTTCGCTGGGCTCCGGATGCAGTCAAAGAAGGAATGCATGTCTCGTTCGCCGAATCTCTGACTGCATTGGTTTCGAAGTACCTGGACGGAGTACTGGCGGCAACGCAGGATGAAATCGAGAACTTCTTCTCGCCGCTCATTGGCCGTGCGCGGGTACGCGAGGCGGTTAACGCGCTCCAGGCGGCGCGGGAACTGAGCTTCGTGCACGTGGGAGGCCGCGTACTGCTGCAGGTCTCGTCACTCCAGGCAGCGCAAGTTCCGGCCAGCCTGCCGGAGAGGGCGCGACCTTCGGAAAAGGACGCTACTCCCCGTAACGTCCGCAATATGCCGCTCGTCCGCCGCCCCGGCCGGCGAACTCCGGCGAAGAGCGAAAAGCCCAGAGCGAAGAGCGATTCCCAATGAGCACTCGCAGGCTGGTAATCGCGATTGACGGTCCCGCGGGATCGGGCAAGAGCACGATCGCAGCGCGCCTGGCGAAGAAGCTGGGCTACATTAATCTCGAGAGCGGAGCCATGTATCGCGCGCTCGCTCTGAAAGCGCTGGAAACCTACGCAGACCTCGAAGACGAGGCGGCGCTTCGCAAGCTCGCGAAAGATACGCAGATTGAGCTAATCCCCCGAGAGGGGGGCAATTCCGTCCTCCTGGATGCGAAGGACGTTTCGCAGCGCATTCGCGAAGAGGATGTGACCGCGGCCGCCTCGCGAGTCTCAACTCATCCAGCCGTGCGGCGTATCATGGTTGACCGGCAACGCGCCATGGGCCAGCAAGGCGGAGTGGTGATGGAAGGCCGCGATATCGGCACCGTCGTATTTCCGAACGCAGACGTGAAGGTTTTTCTCGATGCGGATCCGAACGTGCGCGTCGAGCGCCGCCTGTTGCAGAATGCCGCTGCAGTTACTGCGAAAGACGCGCAGCAGGTGATGGCCGAGATCGCAGCCCGCGACCGCCGCGACCGTACCCGCTCCGCGTCACCGCTGGTGGCTGCCCCTGACGCGGTGCATATCGACTCGACGCACAAATCGATCGACGAAGTGGTAGAGGCGATCGACAGCATTGCGCAGGAGAAACTACAGCACGCCTAAGATCTGCCTCACCTGGCGGGGCATGTCGGCCCGCCGACCACGTACGTGCTCTTGTTCTGCTCGAAGCACCACTTCACCTGATCGGGTGTGAATTCGTTCACGGTATCCGGGGGTACGTCGCCCTGATTCACTTGTTTGAACTCAAAGCTGATCGTGTCGTCTTCAGCTACGGTCGCCAACAGATATCCGTAGACATCGGTCGTGATTACTCCCGCTCTGCCGTGATCGGTTGGCAGACGATAGCGCACGGCCCCCGCAGTGCCGACAATCCAGCCGGGCAAAGCATCGGCGCCGGGATGGCAGGCGTCCGCATAAATGTTGTTGATCACGAAATGGGAGTGGCTGGCGAGGACGTAGACGTTTTTATGCGTCTTGTTGCGGAAATCCAGCAGCGCCGCATAGGCCGCCCGGCCGCTCGACTGCTGCTGGGCTGAGTCATTCATGCTATGCCCGGCGCTGAGACTGTCCGGCAGCGCGGCGTGCATGCCAACCACCACGGTGCGAACTTCTCGGTTGCTCTCATCCCGCTGCAAAACATTCTTTAGCCAGTTGAGTTGCGCTGCATCGAACTCGTCGAGCGTAGCGTTATCCAGCGTGATGAAGTCGATGCCGCGGTCCATCCAGTGGTAATAGGTTTTGAGCTGATGGTCCGCGGGATTGTCAGCCAGCCGCTGCTTCTGAATGACAGGTTGGTCAAGCCAGTCGGCGAACTGCGGAATGTATT
>Ga0335077_10005183_pt1 | contig 15951 bp, 15 predicted proteins | sample Lox_Sample_31_FD_207151 | JGI IMG/M metagenome (GOLD analysis project Ga0335077, IMG submission 207151) | Soil microbial communities from Loxahatchee National Wildlife Refuge, Florida, United States - Lox_Sample_3.1 | ecosystem: Environmental > Terrestrial > Soil > Wetlands | place: USA...
GGCGCGCGCCCGGGCGCAGGGCTCGGCGATCGTCGCCTGGATGGCGGAAGAAGCGCGGCGGCGCGGCATCGGCGAGATTTTTCTGCTGACGACCACGGCCGCAGCCTTCTTCGAGAAACTGGGCTTCCGCCGCATCGCGCGCGACGCGGTGCCGCCTTCGGTGGCAGCGAGCCCGGAGTTCACCACCCTTTGCCCGAACAACGCGGTGGCCATGGCGCGGCGGCTGCGGCCCGAGCCGGGCTAGCTGCTTCAGCCCCGCGTCGGACAAAGCGCAGCGATCTGGCGCACGGCCAGGGTGGGATCGACGATGGAGACGGCGAAGGTCGTGCCCTGCGTCTGCCAACCGCCTTGGCTCCAATGCGGCAGGTTCTGGACGGCGACGTAGGTGGTGCTGCCAGGCGCGACGACGACGGTCTTGAACTGGTTGGGATAGAGCTTGTCGCTGCGCACCTCGATCTCGTAGCGGCCGGGCGGCACGTCGCGATAGAAGACGCCGCCCGGCGCCGAATCGCCGACCTTTTGGCGATTGAGCGACACCGCCGTCCATTGCTGCGAATCGTAGACCGAGCCCGAACGGAAAAAATAGAACCGCGCCAAGCCGGCGGGCGGTGACGCCGAGCTCGGCCGCTCGCATTGCATGGTGGTGCAGGAGAGAAGCGAGAGCGCGCTCAGCGCCAGCACGGCAAGCAAGCAAAGTTTCATAGGTTTTCTCCTGCGCCGCGGGCACGCCTGTGATCGCGCCTGGACCGACTTGCCGGGTTCCTATCCGCCACATCGACCTGGCGCAATCCCGGCCCCTGGGGTCGGCCCGAACGGCGGCGCTCGCGCCTCGTCAGCCTCTCATAGCGTCCGCTGCGCAACCAACGTCTCGCTCGTGCGTTGATCGTTCGAGCCGATTCCCTACTGCAATGGCCGATCCCAACCCCGTTCCCGCGCCCGGCTGGCCCGGCACAGCGCCGACCTGGACGTCCAGCGCCAAAGACGTGGTCACGACCGCGATCGGCGCGAGCCGCGTCTGGGCGACGCTCGGCTTCGGCATCGTCAACGAGATCTACTGGCCCTCCGGCGGCGAGCCGCAGCTCCGCGATCTCGGCTTCATCGTCGCCGGCCGCTCGGGCTGGCACGAGCTGAAGCGCATCAATCGCTATACCCTGTCACGGCCCAAGCCCTACATTCCGCTGCCGCGCATCGTGCATGAGGGCGTGGATTATCGCCTGACGCTGGAGCTCGTACCGGACCCGCTGCGCGATGTCGTGCTCGTCGACTTCCACCTCGAGGGCAAGGACGTTCGGCTCTATGCCCTGCTCGCGCCGCATCTCGGCGGCAGCGGCGAGCACAACAACGCCAGCGCCGGCGCCGATCTCGTCGCCTGGAAAGATCACTACGCGCTTTTCGCCCGGGCCGATTGCGGCTTCTCGCAGAGCAGCGCCGGCTTCGTCGGCAGCTCGGATGGCTGGCAGGATTTCGCGCGCAACGGCCGCATGAGCTGGCGTTACACCGAGGCGCGCGACGGCAATGTCGCGCTGATGGCCGAGCTCGCCGAGACTTCCGGCACGCTGGCCATCGGTTTCTCCAGCACCATCGAAGGCGCTGAAACGCTGGCCCGGTCGAGCCTCGCGGAAGGCGTGGCGGCAGCGCGCGAGCGCTTCACCGCGGATTGGGAACGCTGGGCGGAGGATCTCGACATTCCCGAAGCGCCCGAGGCGGTGGTCTCCGAGGCCTACATCTCCGCGACGGTGCTGAGGGTCCATGACGGCAAGAGCTTTCCCGGCGCGCTGGTTGCAAGCCTCAGCATTCCCTGGGGCAACACCAGCAACAGCATCGGCGGCTACCATCTGATCTGGACGCGCGATGCGGTCGAGGCCGGCTTGGCGATGGCCGCGATCGGCAAGGTCCGGGCCGCGCGCCATATGCTCTCCTATCTCGTCGCGACGCAGCACGCGTATGGCGGCTGGTGCCAGAACTACTTTCCCGACGGAAGACCGTTCTGGACCGGCGTCCAGCTCGACGAGGTGTGCTTTCCGATCCTGCTTGCGGCAAGGCTCGGCGAGCAGAATGCGCTCGACGGCCTTGCCGGCGTGCCGGACATGATCTGCCGCGCCGCCGGCTACATCGTCCAGCGCGGCCCGGGATCGCCGCAGGACCGCTGGGAAGAGAATACCGGCATCAGCCCCTTCACCCTTGCCGTCGAGATCGCAGCGCTCGTCGCCGCCGCCGAGCATCTCCCGCCGCCGCAGGCGAGCTATGTGCTGTCGCTGGCGGATTACTGGAACGAGCGCATCGAAGACTGGACTTATGTCGAGGGCGGGCCGCTCGCGGCCGGAAACGGCATCGACGGCTATTACGTAAGGCTGGCACCGCCAGCCGATGGCGGCGGGCTGCGCGGTCGGATCGATCTGCGCAACCGGGGCGGCGAGACGATCGATGCCGCGGCGCTTGTCGGCATGGAGTATCTCTATCTGGCGCGGGTCGGTCTGCGCGAGGCGGGCGATCGGCGCATTCAGAACACGCTCGCCCTCACCGAGCGGCTGCTCAAGGTCGAGACGCCGCTGGGAACGGCGTATCACCGCTACAACGACGATGGCTATGGCGAGCACGCGGACGGCGCGCCCTTCGATGGCGAAGGCATCGGTCGCGCCTGGCCCTTGCTCACCGGCGAGCGCGGTCATCTCGAGGTGTTGCTGGGCCGGGATCCCCTGCCTTACCTCGAGGCGATGGCGCGCATGACCGGCCCGGGCGGGCTCATTCCGGAGCAGGTCTGGGACAGCGCGTCGATTCCCGACCGCTGGCTGTTTCCGGGCAAGCCGACGGGCAGCGCCATGCCGCTGGTCTGGGCGCATGCCGAATTCCTGAAGCTGCTCTGGGCGCGCCGGCACGGGCGGCCGATCGAATTGCTGGCCAGCGTCGAGCGACGCTATCACGCACAGCGCCCCGCCGCGCCGACCTGGCATTGGCGCGCCGACGCGCCGATCGAGGCTCTGCCGCCGGGCCGCGCGCTGCTCATCGAGCAGCTCGAGCCGTTCCGACTGCACTACGGTTTCGATGGCTGGCGCGCACCGAGCGATATCGACTCGCGGCCGCTCGGGCTCGGTATGCATGGCGTCCGGCTCGACGCATCGCACCTCGAAGGTCGCGCCGCGCTCGACTTCACCTGCTATTTCTCCGAGCGCGGCGTTTGGCAGGGCCTCGACTATCGCATCGCGCTGCATCGCGAAACGTAAGCGATCGGCCCGAGCATATTGCAGCGCCGCAATCGCCGGCAGCGGCGAGTTGTCCACAGCCCGCGCCCAGCGCGACTGTTCGCCGTCATTATCGAGCATAACGAACAAGCACCCGCCAACCTCAGCTGCTAGGCTTTCTCTTTGTCGACCAGGGGAAGGGTGATGACGCTCGAGGTTTGGAGAGATCGCATAGCGGAGCTGCGCGAGCTGGCTGCGTCGACAACGGATCTGCACCGCAAGCAGCGCTATCTGGAACTTGTCGAGAGATGGGAAGAATTCGCCCATGCGCTCGAGCATGCGCGCGACGACGAGAGAATCCGCATCGGCGCATGACGCCCACGGGCCGATGAGTTCGCCAAAGCAACGCGATCCGCGGCGCGAGCACTATCGCATATGGATTCACCACGGAGACACGGAGGGCACGGAGGAGAAATGTTGAGTGCGCGAAGCGCGACTTTCTTCGGTCTCCGTGATCTCCGTGCCTCCGTGGTCAATCTTTCCTGAGGCAGGCATCGTCAGCCTGACCCAGGATTCGACGATCATGCGAGCGACGCCGCCGGGGCGACCATGCCGCATGGTCATCCCCGGCGTGCGCCCGCCGATCGCATCCAGAGCGTTTCCTCACTGCACGATGATCGTTCCCTGCATATGCGGATGGATCGAGCAGATATATTGATAGGTTCCAGCCTTATCGAAGGTGACGCTGAAGCTGTCGCCGGTGTCGAGCGCCGACGACTTGAAGGTCTGCGGGCCCTCGTCGCTCTTGACGGTGTGCACGTCGTCGTCCTTGTTGGTCCAGACTACCGTGGTGCCGCGCTTCACCGTCAGCGTGCGCGGACCGAAGGCGTAGTTGTCAATCGTCACCGCCGCTTTCGCATCTGACGCCGCGAGCCCTGGACGCAGGTAGAGCGCACCGCAGAGGAGCGCCGCCAGGATGGTCGCGAACAGCAGCGTCGTTGCCAGGTTCTTCCGATACATTGTCATCGCTGCACCTCAGGCCTGGAGCGGCGCGTCACGGAGCGTAACGCGCTCGGCGACGACATCGATGCTGCGCACGCCCAGCATCGATTTGAGCTTGTCGGCCGGCACCTTCAGCGGGCCCGGCCCCGGACCATCACCAGGCGCCGGCTGCGGGAAGGCGGTCGAAAGGGCCGTGTGATAAGTCACATTGCCTTCGACCTTCTGGATCACCTGGTGGATGTGGCCGTTGAGGACCGTGACCGAGCCGAACCGCTTCAGGTAGTCGAGAGCGGGCGCCGAGTCTTCCGTGCCCCAGCCCCATTGCGGATAGATCGACCAGAGCGGCATATGGGCGAGGACGATGATCGGCGTGCTGGCGCTGCGGCTCTTCAGATCGTCCTCGAGCCACTCGCGCTGCGCCGCGCCGAGCCTGCCTTGGCCACCGCCCTTGAGGCCGACGACGTTGACGAGGGCGACGAAATGCACGCCGTGCATGTCGAAGCTGTACCAGCCGCCGGTGTTCTGGGCGCGGCCGAAACGCTCGAAGAAAAGCTTGCCGTCATCGTCGATCGTGTCGTGCTCGCCCGGAATGTAGAAGGTGTCGAGCTTCGCGCTCTTCATGATCTGGGCCGCGGTGTCGAATTGCTCGGGCTTGGCGAGATGGCTGACATCGCCGGTATGAACCAGGAAGGCCGGCCGCGCCGCGGTGATGCGGGTGAGCGCATCCGTCAAGGTGCCATTCGGATCCGGGTTGACCGGGGCCTTGAAGCCGATATGCGTGTCGCTGATCTGGGCAAAGCTGAAGCCCTCGGCCTCGGCGGCAACCGCCTCGCCGTCGAGCCGCAGTGCCTTCGGAACGCCGCCCGATATCGTCCAGAGCACGCCCGCGCTGCCCCACATCAGGCACTGCATCGCGCGCCGGCGGTTCAGGCCGCGCGCGTCTTTCACATCTTCGCTCATCCTCTTACCTCTCGATCTGCAACAGGGATCCGCCGCCTCTCTCTGCCCGGTCTGGTCCCCAGCGCCTGCGGCAAAGCCGGCCAAGGGACCTGTCCCCATTCGGGGAAGGCCGAGACGGGCGCCGACGCCTCAGCGGCGCCGTCGTCGCAGATCAGGATTCGTCGAGTGTCCTGGTTATTCGCCGCCCGGCGAAAATTTTTTCGGGAATAAAGCCGGCCCGGTCCCGATCTATACTCTCCCGATGGGACAGGATTCCGCCTTTGCCGCCGTGGCGCTGCCGCATCTCGATGCCGCGTTCAATCTTGCGCGCTGGCTCACCGGTAATCGGGCTGATGCAGAAGATGTGGTTCAGGAGGCGATGGTGCGAGCCTTGACCTATTTTCCGAGCTTCCGCGGCGGCAGCGCACGCGCCTGGATTCTGCAAATCGTGCGCAATGCGGCCTATGCCGCGCTGAAAGCGCGGCAGGGCGAGCGCTTTGTGCCCAACAACGTCGAAGGCGAGGCGGACATCATCGACGCAATCCCGGACACTTCGGACAACCCGGAGACGGCGCTCATCCGCGCCCAGGATCTGAGCCGGGTCGACGCAATGATCGCGCAGCTCCCCGTCGAACTGCGCGAGACCCTGATCCTGCGCGAAATCGAGGAGATGTCCTACCGCGAAATCGCGCAAGTGACCTCGGCGCCGATCGGCACGGTCATGTCGCGGCTGTGGCGCGCGCGGCGTCTGCTCGTCCAAGCGGCACAGCGGGGTGACAAGTCATGACCGGCGGGAATTGCGACAAGGCCCTGCTGCTTCAGGCGGAGTTCGACGGCGAACTCGACGCGGCGGAATCGGCCGAGCTCGCCCGGCACCGCGCCAATTGTCCGGAATGCCGCGCGAACTGGGCGACGCTCGTCGCCGCGGGCGAGGCGATGCGCGGCGCGAGCCGTCATCGCGCGCCGGAGGAGCTTCGCCGCGCCATCGAGGCGCGCGTCGGCACCGCCCCCGTGGGGGTCCCGCGCCGCTGGTCCTATCGCTGGCGCGAGGCGGCAAGCTTTTCGATCGGCGCTGCGCTCGCGGCAGCGATCGTGCTTGCCGTGATGCCGCCGCAACAGGAGGGCATCGTCGGATCTCTGGTGGATGACCATGTGCGCGCGCTGCAGCCGGGTCATCTCACGGACGTGCTGTCGACCGACCAGCACACGGTGAAACCGTGGTTCGACGGCAAGCTCGACTTCGCCCCTCCGGTCAAGAATCTCGCGGCCCAAGGTTTTCCCTTGATCGGCGGCCGCCTCGATTATCTGCGCGGCCATCCCGTCGCGGCGCTCGCCTATTCGCGCGGCAAGCACCTGATCGATCTCTTCGTCTGGCCGGAAGCCAACGGACCGGTCGCCCCTGCCAACGCCACTCACGATGGCTACAACGTCATTCACTGGACCGCCGGCGGGATGTCGCTCTCGGCCGTCTCCGACCTCGAGCGCGACCAGCTCGAAGCCTTCGTCCGCGAGTGGCAGCGCGCCCCCTGACGGCGCGCCGGCCGCCAATTTAGATTCACCACGGAGGCACGGAGGACACGGAGGATAAGCGTTGGGCGCGCGAAGCGCGCCCTGCCCTCGCCGAAGCGAAGCCGCTTCCGCTTCGCGCAGGCAGGCGTTCTTCAGTTCTCCGTGGCCTCCGTGGCTCCGTGGTGAATCTTTACCCTGCGTCGCGCACAGCGATAAATGCGACAGAGGGCGGTCCCGTCTACTCCGCGGGGGCAGCGGACAGCGAGACGACGCTGGCGCGTATCACGCGTCCCGCCGCGACGACGCCGAAAACGATATCCGTCGGCAGAATCGCCTCGTGATCGGCGGGATCGAAGGGATGCTCGTAGGTCTTGACGACTCCGGCGACGGGATGGCGGAGATCTTCCAGCGCCGCGCGGATCTTCGGTCCATCGGTCGAGCGCGCCTCTGCGATCGCCGCGGCGAGCACGCGCATCGAATCATATCCCTGCGCCGCCGACATGGGCGAGGCGATATGCGGTCCGAACTTGCTCGCAAAGGCCTTCAGGAAAGCCGCCTGAGCCGGGGTGCGCGCCTCTTCGATGAAGGTTTCCGGCATGGTCGCACCGACGCCGCTCGGCCCGGCGCCTTCGATGAAGCTCGACATCGACAAGGTCCAGCTGCCGATCAGCGGCACGGTCCAGGCAAGCGCCGACCGATCGCGTGCAATCGCCGCAAGCTCCGGGCCGATGCCGTAGGTCAGCAGCACATCGGCGCCGGCAGCGCGAGCACGGCGCAGCTGCTCCGTCATGTCGGTGTCGCCGATGTTGAACTTCTCGACCGAAACCGGCTCAAGCCCGTACCGGGCGAGCGCCGCAATCAGATCGTGGCGTCCCACCTGGCCATAGCTCGTGGCGTCCGACAGGATGGCGGGACGGCGATAACCGCGACGCACCGCTTCCGCGACGATCGCCGGAGCCTCGATGGCGGTGCTCATGGCAAAGCGGAAGACGTAGTTCTTATCATATTCCGGCGGCGCAAACTCCTGTGCGATAGTGGCCCCGGTGGCGACGCTGACGATCAGCGGGATCTCCGCCTGCTCGAAATAAGGGGCGGCGGCCAGCGCCACCCCGGTGTTGATGATGCCGATGCCGGCCGTCACCGGATCGGTCTTGGTCATCTCGCGCGCGATGCGCACGCCGCGCTCGTTATGCGCCTCGTCGTCGCGCTCGATCAGCACGATCGGCCGGCCGAGAATGCCGCCCGCGCGATTGATCTCGTCCGTCGCCAGTTCGACGCCCTGGCGCATGCTGATGCCCATATCGGCCGAGCCGCCGGTGTAGGGACCGATGACGGCGATGTCGATCGGTTCGGTCGAGCGGGCGCCGGCGAGCGCCGCCGCCGACCCCAAGGCGAGGCAGCCACCCATCAGGGCCGCAGCCAGGATCGCGTGTCGCGCGCGCGGGCTCATGCGACATTCCGCGCTTTCGCTCGCGCGGCCGCAGGCGTGAGCAGCGCCGGCGCCGCGTGGCTGCAAGGAAAAGTGACGCGCACTGCCGTCCCGTGCCCAACCTCGCTGGCAATCTCAAAGCTGCCGCCGTGCAACTCCACGAGGTTCTTCGCCAGGGGCAAGCCGAGACCGGTGCCCTCATAGGTGCGGGTAATGGCGTTCTCGACCTGTCCGAAAGGCTCGAGCGCCTTGGGGAGATCCCCGGGCGCGATGCCGATGCCGGTATCGGCGACCTCGATGACGACCCCGGATGAAGCGCGCCAGGCGCGCACCGCCACGGTCCCGCCGGCGGGCGTGAATTTGATGGCGTTGGAGAGCAGGTTGATCAGCACCTGGTGCAACCGCGTGTTGTCCGCCGCGATCGGCGGGAGCCCGGCATCGGGCTCGTGCCGCAGCAGCACGCCTTTCTCCGCCGCCCGGTTCGCCAGCAGCGTCGCCGCCTCGTGGATGCTGAGGGCCGGGTCGACGGGCTCGAGCGCCAGCTCCGTCTTGCCGGATTGCAGCTTTGCGAGGTCGAGAATGTCGTTGATGATCTTCAGCAGGTGGCGGCCGCTCTTGACGATGAGGCCGCCATATTCCTTGTAGCGCGCCGATACCGGCCCGAAGGCTTCCTGGTCGATGAGCTCGGCGAAGCCGATGACGGCGTTCAACGGCGTCCGCAGCTCGTGGCTCATCGTCGCGAGGAACGCGCTTTTGGCGCGGTCCGCCGCCTCCGCACGCTCCCGGGCGCTGCGTTCGGCCTGCGCTGCGCGCTCGCGCGCATTCGCCTCGCGCACCAGCTTGGCGGTTCCCAGCGCGACCAACAGCGTGAGCATCGCCATGAACAGAAGATCGGCCGCCGCATAGGTGCGGAAAAAGGGCTGCATCCAGACGGGCGGGGTGGTGACCACGATCTTCAGCGGCAGCCCCGAAACTGGCTGCACGAACGACAGGAAGCCCGGGTTGAGGTTCAGAAACCGGAGGACATCCATGCCGATGAGGGCGTGGCTGTGCTGCGGCGCCACCACCGCGGCCAGTACCGCGCCATCTTCTTTCGCCAGCGCCGCCATGCCAACGTCGGCGTTCTGCCCGTAGAAGCTCATGAAGTAGGTCGGATCGGCCAGCGCCACGATGACGCCGCGCAGATCGCCGTCGCTATCGAGAATGGGTCTGGTCAGCACGAAATAAGGATGGCCGTCGACCTTCGAGAGCGATGGAGGCTCGATGAAGAGGCCGACGCCGCGCCATTTCTTCTGCTCGGCGAAGCCGGGATAGTTGGCGTAGGAGAAATGCGGCGCCGGATAGTGCCGCGAATCTTGGATCATGACGCCATTGAGATCGAGGATGGTGATCGCCTTTACCTGCGGGAGGCGCGCTGCCGTCTCATGAAGAAGCATGTGTAGCGGTACCGATCTCCGTCCCAGCTCGGGATCGGCGGCTTCCTTGGACACGATCTCTTCGAGCGCGAGGTCGATGCCGCCGATCGAGCGGCTGGCATGCTCGGCCAACAGGGTCGCGCGCGACTGCATCGCCTGCGCCGCAACGGTTTCAGCCGATTGCATCAGCTTGGCCATGAAGATCGCGTTCGCACCGTGGAGGACGACGAGAACCAGCACGCTGTACGCCGTGAGCCTGCGCGAGAGCTGCATTCGCAGAAACCGCGAGACCGCACGACGCCTGCCTGTACTGCCCACCCGGAAGAGGCGCCGGGCCATTCGACCACCACCCCCCGACCTGGAGCTGAAGCGTTCAGCTCACGCCGCAGAAAACCAAGAAAGAGTTCCCGAACCCACCTCTAATCCTCGTAGCGCGCGTCGCCGTCAGCATCTGTTGCGCTTTGACCGGCCTCTGCCGAGATCGATGCGCGCTTCGTCGCCGACGCCGCAAGCTCGTTCGCCATCATGTCGTAGTCATCGGCAAGGGAGAGCAGGTCGTCGCGCAGGGCCGGGTCCGTCTCGATCTTCGCGCAAGCACGGCATTCGCCGGCTCTCGCCCTGAGGTGTCCGACATGCACTCTTGCTAGCCCTCATTGCCTGGCAACCCAGAGACAATAGAGTTGGGGGTGTTGCCAATCGGTAAAGACGGCAGAGAACGTCAGGATTGCGACGCCGCTGTTAAGGGCGAATTTACCGCCCTCCGGGCGGTCGCGGGCTCGATCGCGATCCCCGCCCGACAAGCATCACGGCTCTTCGCGCTTGCGAACCTCGAGCCGATGACCGTTCACCTCGATGGCGAACTGGTAAAGCCCGAGCAATGCGGCGAGCAGGATCAACCCCGGGCCGAAGAGAACGCCCGACAAGATGAGCATCGGGATGCTGAGCCAGACGCTGTGCGCCGTGGTCAGCGCGTCCACCGCACAGGCGATGCCGGCGATGAAGAGGAGCAGCGTGATCACCCAGGCGACGATTCTCATGGCGGCACTTTGCCCTGACCTGCCCTGGACATACTATAGATCCGCGCTCGCGATTTCCTTACGCAAGGATTGCGATGCGGGATAGGGCGCGCAAGAACCGGGGGCCTGCCGAAAACCTCCGCTCGGCGGGCGCAAGCAGAGGACGAGCAGACATAGAGCCATCGTGCCTCTGCACGACTTCCCGTCCGCGTTCTGACGTCTGCGATTGGCGCCTTTCCCCTGCTTGGTATCCTCTGCCCGATTGGCGCGTTAAGGCGAGTCTTGACATCACATATGTCAACAGCGCCATATCCTGATCAACGAACCCGCGTCGGTCCCGCCCCGTCTCACCCCGGGCGCAGGGGTCGCGAGCCCGAGCAGGTGATCCTCCATGGCCCTCAAGACAGTCCACGCCCCGCTCCCCGGCGTCTTCTACCGCCGACCGGCTCCCGACCAGCCGCCTTACAAGAAGGAGGGCGACATGATCGCCGTCGGCGACACGATCGGGCTGATCGAGGTGATGAAGACCTTCACGCCGGTGGTCGCCGAAGAGGCAGGCCGCGTGATCAAATTCGTCGCCGAGAACGAGGAGGCGATCATGGCGGGGCAGCCGCTGCTCGAGATCGACGGCTGAGCGGCCCCGAGACGCGCGATGCCCATCGGAAAGCTGCTGATCGCCAACCGCGGCGAGATCGCCGTGAGGATCAACCGCGCGGCAAAGGCGCTGGGAATCGCCACGGTTCAGGCGGTGAGCGCCGCGGACCGGTCGATGCTGGCGGCGAAACTGGCCGACGAGGTGGTCGAGATCGGGCCGCCGCAAGCGAGCAAATCCTATCTCAACAGGGATGCCATCATCGCGGCGGCCAAACAAAGCGGCGCGGACGGCGTACATCCCGGCTACGGATTTCTTTCGGAGAATGCCGATTTCGCCGAGGCGGTCGAAAGCGCCGGCCTGACCTTCGTCGGTCCTCGCCCCGACACCATCCGGCGCATGGGTGACAAGGCCAGGGCGCGCGCCATCGCGGCGGCGGCCGGGGTTCCCACCGTTCCCGGCAGTGAAGGCCGCGTCACCGGCATCGCCGAGGCGCGCGATCTCGCCCGCGACATCGGCTTTCCCCTGATGATCAAGGCGGCGGCCGGCGGCGGCGGCCGCGGCATCCGCGTCATTCATTCCGAGAGCGAGCTGGAGCAGCTGATCCCGCAGGCGTCCGGCGAAGCCCTCGCCGCTTTCGGCGATGGCGGGCTTTATCTCGAGCGCTTCATCGCGCGGGCGCGCCATGTCGAGGTGCAGGTCCTCGGCGACGGCGCCGACGCCATCCACCTGTTCGAGCGCGAATGCTCGCTGCAGCGGCGGCGGCAGAAGGTCTGGGAAGAGGCGCCGGCCGCCGTGCTCGACGACGCGACGCGCGCGCGGCTTTGCGCCTCGGCGGCGGATCTCGCGCGGGCGACGGCGTATCGCGGCGCCGGCACGCTCGAATATCTCTATGACGAAACCAGCGGCGAATTTTTCTTCATCGAGATGAATACGCGCATCCAGGTCGAGCACCCCGTGACCGAGATGATCACCGGCATCGATCTCGTGCAGGAAATGCTCCGCATCGCCGCCGGCGAACCGCTCCGCCTGCGACAGAGCGATGTGCGTCGCCGCGGTCATGCCATCGAGTGCCGCATCTGCGCCGAGGATCCTGCGCGCGGCTTCGCGCCGTCGCCCGGGCAGGTGACGCGGCTGAGCCTGCCGGAAGGCGATGGCATCCGCTTCGACACCATGCTCTACGAGGGCTACGTGGTGCCGCCCTTCTATGATTCGCTGCTGGGCAAGCTCATCGTCTGGGGCGAGACGAGAGCGGCGGCGCGCCGGCGTCTCGAGCAGGCGCTCGCCGCGATGCGCATCGACGGCATCCATACCACCATCGCTCTGCACAAGGCGCTCGCCGTCGATACCGAGGTCGCGGCGCTGCGGTTCCACACGCGATGGCTGGAGACCTGGCTGGCGAGCAATCCCGTCGCTGCGGCGGCGAGCTGAGGAGGCGTCATGGCGATGAAGACCCGGTATTCCTTCGGCGGCGACGAGCACGTGTTCGTCGAGTGCGACGAGGAAATGTCGCTCGAGGCCTTCTTCAAGAGCCTGTCGCTCACCAGTGCCATCCGCGAGGCCGGCATCAAGGGCGTGACCGAGATCTGTCCGGCCAACGCCTCGCTGCAGGTCAAGTTCGATCCGGACGTCATTGCGCCCGACGATATGATGGCGGAGATCAAGGCGCTCGAGACCGCCGCCGAAAAGTCGGAACCGACGATCGAGACGCGCATCATCGAGATCCCGGTGTTCTACGACGATCCCTGGACGCGCGAGACGCTGATGCGCTTTCGCGAGCGGCATCAGGATCCCAAATCGACCGATCTCGAATATGCCGCCCGCGTCAACAGCTATGGCAGCGTCGCCGATTTCGTCGCCGCCCATGCCGGCTCGCCCTGGTTCGTCTCGATGGTCGGGTTCGTCGCCGGTCTGCCTTTCCTCTATCAGATGGTCGAGCGCGCGAAGCAGATCCAGGTACCGAAATATCTGCGCCCGCGCACGGACACGCCGAGGCTCACCATCGGCCATGGCGGCTGCTTCGGCTGCATCTACTCCGTGCGCGGCGCCGGCGGCTATCAGATGTTCGGCATCACGCCGATGCCGATCTACGATCCGAAGCAGCAGATCAGCTATCTCCGCGAGTTCATGATCTTCTTCAGGCCCGGCGACATCGTGAAGTTCCGGCCCGTCGACCGGACCGAATACGATGACGACGTGAAGAAGGCGGAAGCCGGCCGCTTCCATCCGCTCATCAAGCCGGTGACTTTCTCGCTCGACGCCTTCCATCGCGACCCCGCCGGCTACAACGCCCAGCTGCTGGAGGTCCTTCATGGCCATTGAGGTCGTCAAGCCTGGGCTGTCCACCTCGGTGCAGGATCTCGGCCGTCCCGGCTACTACCATCTCGGCATTCCGCTCTCCGGCGGCATGGATCAATACGCGGTGATCGCCGCCAATCTGCTGGTCGGCAATGCGGAGGGCGATGCCGTTCTCGAAGCGGTGTTCATGGGGCCCGAGCTGCGCTTCACCGCGGCGGCTTTGGTCGCGGTGACCGGCGCCGAGCTGCCGCCCAAGCTCGACGGCGTCGAGCAGCCGGGCTGGACGGCCTTCCGCGTCAAGCCGGGGCAGGTGCTTTCCTTCGGCTTCCTGAAAAGCGGCGCCCGGGCCTATATCGGGGTCTCCGGCGGTATCGACGTGCCGCCGGTGCTCGGCAGCCGCTCGACCTATCTGCTGGGCGCCCTCGGCGGCTATGAGGGGCGCGCGCTAACGGCGGGGGACGTCGTGCAGGTGGGCGCCGCCAAGCGCGCCGCTCCGGAAGGCCGTTCGGTCGCGCCGGCGCTGCGCCGCGCCGTGCCCAGCCCGGCGGAGCTGCGCGTCCTCACCGGCCTCTATTGGGATCGCCTCACCGAAGCTGCCGGCGAGCAGTTCTTCCGCGATACCTGGAAGGTGGCGCCCGAGGCGGACCGCATCGGCTATCGCTTCCGCGGCGGCCATGCGCTTGCGTTCAAGCCGCGCGAGCAGCCCTTCGGCGCCGGCTCGGACCCCTCCAACATCGTCGACAGCTGCTATCCCTACGGCTCCATCCAGGTGCCGGGTGGAACGGAACCGATCGTGCTCCATCGCGATGCGGTTTCCGGCGGCGGCTATTTCATGATCGGCACGGTGATCTCCGCCGACATGGATCTGATCGGACAGCTGCAGCCGAACATGCCGACGCGGTTTGTCGCCGTCGACATGGCGGCATCGCTGGCGGCGCGGCGCGAACGCAATGCGCGGATCGAGCAGCTCCGGCGGACGCTGGCGTAACGCGACCCGCGTCGCACGAGCGGCGGCGCCGGCGTCGGGGGAAGAAGGAGGATAACAATGGCGCGCAAAGTCGATCCGATCACCCTGTCTGTCATTCGCGGCATGCTGGAGACGACACAGCGCGAGATGACGCTGTCGCTCGAAAAGACGGCGCGGTCGAGCGTCTTCAACCTCGCGCACGACTACTCGACGGCTCTCTTCAACCATGTCCCCGAGATGATCCTGCAGGGTCAGGACATCCCGATCCATCTCGGCTCCCTCATTCCGGCGATGAAGGCGGTCGCCGCCTATTTCGGCGACGACATCCGTGACGGCGATTTGATCCTGCACAACGATCCCGCTTTCGGCGGCAGCCACGCGATCGATGTGTGCATGTACAAGCCCGTCTTCTACAAGGGGAAGCTGCGCTACTGGACGGTCTGCAAGGGCCATCTCACCGATATCGGCGGACCGGTGCCGGCGAGCTACAACCCGAACGCCACCGAGATCTACGGCGAGTGCCTGCGCATCCCGCCGGTGAAAATCTGGGATCGCGGCACGCCGCGGCGCGACGTGCTCAATTTGATTTTTGCCAACATCCGGGCGCGTCGCGACCAGGAAGGCGACTTCAACGCGCTGATCGGCGCGTGCCAGGTCGGCGAGCGCAACCTCATCGCCATGCTGGAGAAATACGGCGTCGCCGAGGTCGATGCCTGCATTGCCGAGCTGCTCGACATGGCCGACCGGCACATGCGGACGCTGATCAAGGCGGTGCCGGATGGCACTTACGAAGGGACGGCGATACTCGAGGACGCCGGCCATGGACATGGCGATTTCGAGATCAGGGCGACCGTCACGATCAAGCGAGACACCTGCCACATCGCCATCAGCAGCCCGCCGCAGATCCCCTATTTCATCAATTCCTATGAGGGAAACTCGCATTCCGGCGTCTATCTCGGCCTGATGATGTTCGCGCAGCTGCCACCGCCCTACAACGAAGGGCTTTATCGCTGCGTCACGGTCGATTTCGGACCGAAGGGGACGATCTGCAACGCGGTCGAGCCGGCGCCGCACATGAACTGCACGACGACGCCGATGGAGACGCTCACCGACGCGGTGCGGCTCGCCTTCGAGAAGGCGGTGCCGTCGAAAGTGTCGGCGTCATGGGGCCATTCGAACGGCTTCAACATCTCCGGCTGGGACTCGCGCAACAATGAGGAATACGTGACCATGGTGCTGGCGACCATCATCTCGGGCGCCGGCGCGACGCCGCAGCAGGATGGCTGGCACGCCTGCGGGCCCGAATGCTGTTTCGGCGCCTTGACCTCCGGCGATGTCGAGCTCCTCGAATATTCCTATCCGATCGTCATTCATCGCTACTCGCTGGTCGAGGATTCCGGCGGCGCCGGCAAGTTTCGCGGCGGCTCGGGGACGGCCTGGGAGGTCGAGCCGCTCGACCGCGACATGACGTTCATCACTTTTGGCGAGGGCCGCCGCATTCCCGCGATGGGCGCCGCCGGCGCGTTCTCGAAACTCGTCGACAGGAAGGTCGGCCGCCTCGAAGTACGGCGCGGCGGCCGGGTCGAGACGATCCGCAAGAACGTG
>Ga0335077_10005187_pt1 | contig 15943 bp, 14 predicted proteins | sample Lox_Sample_31_FD_207151 | JGI IMG/M metagenome (GOLD analysis project Ga0335077, IMG submission 207151) | Soil microbial communities from Loxahatchee National Wildlife Refuge, Florida, United States - Lox_Sample_3.1 | ecosystem: Environmental > Terrestrial > Soil > Wetlands | place: USA...
ATTGGCCAGGTCCTCCGGCGGCGGCGTGTATGCCGCGGGAGGAGGCGGAGTTTTCTTGAAAAGCTGCATCAGTACCACCACCAGCAGAATTCCTAGAATTGCGACCAGCGTGAAAGTAATCATGCGGGTGTCCGCTTACGCGCTGGTCTTTTCTCCCGCGCCGGACGCCGTGGACAACGCGCCGGAAGGTCCGGGCAGCTCTTTCGGGATGTGCGGCGGCGGCACGGCAGTCTTGGCACGCTCGGCCTTGAGAGCCGCCAGCTGATCGTCCACGCTGTGGCCGCCTAGCTTGGCGAACTCGGCTTCCAGGTCGTCGTCTTTGCCCGCGCTGGCAAGCTGATCGAACGCTTTGGCGGTGGCTTCTTCCTTGGCGACCGTTTGTTCGAAGCGGTTGAGCTGCGCGAAGGCGTTGTCCGCGTTGCCCACTCCGGCGATGGCTTCGCTGACCTTGCGCTGGGCCACGGCGGCATTCTTACGGGCAACCAGGGTGCCCGCGGTGCGCTCGCCTTCCTCGATCTTGCGCTTCAGCTCGCCGACCTGCTGCTTGAGCTTCTCGCTGGTGGCCTGGGCATTGTCCACCGCGGTCTTCATGCTGTTGACCTGCTGGTCGCACTCGGCCTTCTTGGCGAGCGCCTTGCGGGCCAGGTCCTCGTTGCCGGCGTCCAGCGCCATGTTGGCGCGGCCCTTCCATTCCTCGCTCTGGCGCGCATACTTCTGGTACTCGGCGTCCAGGGTGTTGTAGTTGCTCATGGCGGCGGCGCTGGCGCGCACCACCTTGTTCAGCTCGGTCTTCATGTCGGCCACCGTCTGGCGAACCGTCGCCTCGAAAGTGGCGTCCTCCAGGACGTCTACTCCGGCGTTGGCCTGGCCGCGTGCCACGCGGCCGATGCGTCCGAATATGTCAGAAAGAAATGCCATCGTCTTTTCTCCTCGCCTCCTCAGGCTGCCAGCCCGCCGATCACGCGGCGGGCGCTCATCACATCCACCAGCAGAAAATGCACGCAGGATAAAACGTCGTCCTCATCGTCCGGCCCCATCTCCTGCAGCTTGCAGAAATTGTTCAGCGTGACCGTGACATTGCCGCCGCCGGCATCGTAGATCTGAAACGACGAGGTGCTGATACCGTTCTCGGCGTCCAGCATCTTCGCCATGATCTCGGACGTGACCTTGGAGCGGGGAACCGTGACGCACGGCAGGGAGAAGAAGACGATGTCGCCTTCGATGACCACCTGCAGGGAGACTCCGCTGTCGACGTCGCGGACGCGGAGACTGTCTGGAGCGGGTTCCGTTACTTCGTAGCCGCGCTCCGCCAAAAGTGCGTGAATGTGCCCGGTGTGGGGGCTGGTTGTCGGTGTCATAGGGGTTTGGCAGTTTACTCCTCTATCATTACGCTTCCTGCCGCGATTGTGTTCCCGCCGCGGCCAACGGGCAATTGCAATCTGTAATATGTATATTGCAAATTGCGATTGTTTGTCAAGAGGAAAATTCGTTGTGTTTTCAGCGCCCTACAAAGAGGTTTCCGAAGCCGCGTCGTATACTGGCGATGGTAACGAGGAGTTGTATGGCTTCCTGGGACCTGATGTTCCGCAGCTTCCGCGTGCTGCGCCGCGACAAGCAGCTGGTTCTGTTCCCGATCCTGAGCACGCTTGCGGCGGCGGCGGTTTCCGCGCCTTTTGCGTTCGCTTTGTTTGGCACGGGCGGAGTGCCCCACAGGTGGCAGCCGGTCGATTTCGCACTGGTGTTTGCCTGGTATGTCACCGCCAACTTCGCGGTGGTCTTCTTCAACTGCGCCCTGGCGGCGAGCGCTCAGAGATTCTTCGAGGGCGCCGATCCTTCGATGGGGGAGGGAATGCGCGTTGCACTCGAGCGAGCGCCGGCCATTCTTGGCTGGGCGTTGATATCGGGGACGGCCGGCGTTTTCCTGCGCTGGCTGAACGAGCGCGCGGGGCTCGTGGGCCGGATCGCGATCGGGGTGTTGGGCTTCGGCTGGAGCCTCGCGACGTACCTGATCGTGCCTGTGCTGGTCATCGAGGAGCGTGGGGTGATGGACTCGATCCGGCGATCGGGCGAGCTGCTGCGCAAGACGTGGGGCGACCAGATCTGCGGGGCCATCGCCTTCGGATGGATGGGGCTGCTGTTCGCGATTCCGGGTGTGGTGCTGGGCGCGATCGCGGTGAAGGGCTTCTGGCCGCTGCTGCCTGTGGCGATGCTGTATATCGTGGCTATGGCCGCCGTATTCAGTGCCGCGCGGCAGGTATTCACGGTTGCGCTGTACCGCTACGCGACTACCGGCGAGCCTCCCGAGGGCTACACCGGAGAAGGCCTGAGCGGCGCGGTGAGGCAGCGCTAACTGTGAGGCTCGGTGTTCTTACCGTCCTCGCGGCGTTACCGGGCATTGCCGCGGACCCCCATATCGGCACGATCGACTTCTATGGATACGGCTCGCTCGACGTGAGTCAGTTGCGCGCCTCGTTGCCGTACCGTGTGGGCGATCCGGTTCCGTCACAGAAGTCGCGAACGGCGGCCGAGCAGGCTTTTGCCAAGGCGATGGCCCGCGAGCGCGCATCGATCTCCGCGCTCTGTTGCCTGCCCGACGGCCGCACGGCGCTCTTCGCCGGACTGCCCGATCCGGAGGCCCCGCCGCTGGCCTTCCTTCCGCGCCCAACGGGCACTGCGAAGCTTCCAGGCGAGATCGTCAAGCTCTACCGCGACATCGATCACGAGACCGGGATCGCGGTCAAGTCCGGACACGCCGGCGAGGACGACTCGCACGGATACAGCCTGGCCGAGTATGCCCCCGAACGCGCGCTGCAACTCAAGCTACGCGACTATGCGCGCGACCACACCGCGGCTCTATATCAAGTGCTTCAAGAGTGCCCCGACGACGAACATCGCGCCGCCGCGGCGGAGGCGCTGGGCTACGCGGACGAGTCCCGGCAGCAGATCGCAGGCCTGGTTCGCGCCTCCCTGGACTCGAACGATGAGGTGCGCAACAACGCGATCCGCGCGCTGGGCGTCCTCGTCTCGTACGACCCGAAGGCGCTCCCGGACATCCCACTCGAGCCCTACATCGCGCTGATTCACTCGATCGACTGGTTCGACCGCAACAAGACGGCGTTTCTATTGGAATCGTTCACCAGGTCGCGTAATCCGGAGGTGCTGCAAACCTTACGAGCGCAAGCCCTGGCGCCGCTGCGCGAGATGGCGCGATGGCAGAGTCGCGGTCACGCGTTTCCCGCGATCCAGATCCTGGGCCGAATTGCGGGACTGGATGAGGAGCGCATCCTGAAGCTCGCGATCGCCGGCGATCCAGCCCCGATATTGGAAGCTCTCCGCCAGTGAATCAGAACAGGCAGCGCACGCCGAGTTGGGCCCGGCGGGCGTTGGTTCCGTCGGGGAACCCGGCCGATGCGGTACCGACACCGAATGCTCCGGGAGTCAGGGTGAGAATCCGCTTCGCTTCGCTGTAGGCCTGGTTGTTGATACTGGTATCCACGGTCGTATTGCTGAGGTTGAACACCTCGAACGTCAGGTACAGCCGGGCGCGCTCGGTGATGGGAATGACCTTGGCAATGCGCGCGTCGGCCCGGTACGTGGGCGGCGTGTACAGGCTGTTGACCGGCCAGAACGGCACGCGAAAACTCCCGCCAAACCCGTCGATGCTGTTGGTGTAGGCCATTCCGGGCACGGCGGTGTCCGTGGTGCGGATCTGCGCCGTCGTCGGGCGCCCGCTGGCCAGGGTGGTGATTGCGCCGAGCTGCCAGTTGTTCACCACGTACTTGAAGAAGGCGCCGTCGCGATGTGTGAATGTGGGCTCCTCGACAAACGAGAGCACCATGCGGTGCCGCTGATCGAGTCCGGAGCTGCCTTTGTCGAATGCGTAATTCCCGTTGTAGGTCGTGAGCGTCGGGCTGGCGAAATACAGAGCATCGGTAGCCGCGCCCTGGCCGTCGTCGATCGAGTGGGCCCAGGTGTACGAAGCCAGCGCCTGAAACCCATGGGAGAAGCGCTTGTTGACTTGCACCGCAAGGGCGTTGTAGAAGCTCTTGATTCCGTTCTCGTCCTGGATGACCCGGCCATAGCGCGGATCCACGCGGTTGGCCGCGAGATATACCGGTGTGGCGAAGGCGCCGACCGTGTTGCCGCCGGCATCGTTGATCGTATAAGTCACATCCGGACCAGGGATGCCCATGTTGAGATCGCGCATGGCGAGTAACTGCACGCCACGGCTCCAGATGTAGGACGCAGTGATTGACACGTCGCGGCTGATCAGTCGCTCCACACCGATCGTGCCCTGTTCCGAGTACGGCGTCCGGAGATTCGGCGCCGCAAACTGAATGTTCGCGCCTCCCGCGGCCATCCCGGGCGGAACGGCGTTCAGCCAGTTCCCGAAGACCGGGCCCGCTGCCAGTTGAGCCGGGTTGTTGCCCTGCAGATTGACCGAAGTCTGGAAGACTCCGTTATTCGTGAACAGGTTGTCGATCAGCGACGCCGGGAAACGTGCATGAAACACTCCGAAACCGGCGCGCACCACCGTTTTCTCATTCAAACTGTAGGTTACGCCCACCCGTGGGGCGAGATTGAGATTACCCGTGGGGATATGCGCCGTCTGCGGGTAATCGGGATTGACGATCTTCGGCTGGGGGAGCTGGGCATATTCGTAGCGCGCCCCGTAGGTCACCGTCAGTTTAGGTGTGATGAGAAACTGGTCCTCGGCGTAGAACCCATAGTCGCGGATGGTCGCGTTGACTACCGGGTTGCCGAATGCCTGCGAGTAGCTCTGCCAGTTCTTGGCGCCCGTGGGATTGCCCGAGAAATCCAGCGCGAACTGCGAGACGGTCTGGTAGGTATACAAGCCGTACGCGGGACTCAGGTAGTAAGTGTAATCGGCGGTGTTGGCGATATCGAAACCGAACTTGACGATGTGCTTGCCCTTGGTCCAGGAGGCGTTGTCTACGATCTGGAACCGCTGCTCGTTCGGCTCCACCCGGGGCAGGTAACCTACTCCGTTTCCTAGCCCGGTCTGTCCCGCCACGGTGAGGCCCACAAAGCTGAGCATCGGATTGAACATTGCCTGGTCGAACGTATCGGCCTGGCGGTCCGTGGCCCAACCGAGCCGGAGCTCGTTCACCCAGTTTGGCTTGGGAACCGCTGTCCAGGATGCGCGGCCGTTGCGCACGCGAACGGAATCGTCGCCGTTGCTGCCGATGGCGGCGCCCGTCGTGGAGGAGATGTTGGTCTGGATGCCGTTGGGAGAGAGGAAATGCAGGTAGTTCAAACTGGCGCTGAAGGTGTTGCGCTCCGATGGCCTCCAATCGAGCCGTCCGAATCCGAGCTCCTGGTTGGCTTCGCGCGGAATCAACCCGTAATAGCGCGGCAGAATCGTGTTGATCGCCGCGCACTGCGCGGGAGTCGCCGGCGCGCCGCAGCCGATGAAGCTCTGCGTGCTCGGATCGATCACCCCCGCCCGGGCGATGCTGGAAACGATCGGAAAATCCCTGCGGGTGAAATCCCCATTGATGAAGTAGAACAGCTTGTCCTTGATCAACGCGCCGCCGAGGCTGAACCCCGCCTGGTGGCGGACCTCGTCGGGATTGATGGTGGCGAACCGGTCTCGCGCATTGAGCGTCCGGTTGCGGAAGAACCAGTACGCCGTGCCGTGCAGCCCGTTGCCGCCGCCGCGCGTGACCGTGTTCACCACGCCCCCCACGGCACGGCCGAACTCGGCCGAAAAATTGGAGGAGACCACCTGGAATTCCTGCACCGCATCCTGGGAGATTTGGGACGCGATGCGGGTCCGCCCGGCGTTCTCGTTGTAGAACTGCTCGGTGGTGTCGTTACCGTCGATCAGGAAGGAGTTGCCTCCGGCCACGCCGCGGAACGTCAGCAGTCCGAAGGTGCTGTCGTTGGTGACGCCCGGCGTCAACAGGACGAACGAATCGACGCGGCGTCCGTTGATCGGCAAATCCTGGATGAACTTGGAGTCGATGACCTGTGAGACGTCGGTCTTGGTGTCCTGGATCGCCGCGCCGGTCAGCGTGACTTCGACCACCTTGACGTTGGGACTTACCGTCAGATTCACGCTCAGATTCAGATTCTGGCCGACCTGGAGATCCAGATCCAAGGCTTCGTAAGTCGCGAAGCCTGGCGCCGTGACCATCACCCGGTACGCCGAGCCGGGAGTCAACGCCGGTGCCGTAAAGACACCGCCGGTGTTTGTGGTCAGGGTGCGAAGCGTACCCTGTGCGCCGTTCGAAATCACCACGGTGGCATCCGGAACGGCTACACCCGACGGGTCGCGAACCACGCCGGAAATGGCCGCCAGTCCGGCGGCGGTTTGCCCGAAAGCGCCCGCCGCCGAAAGAAACAGTAACGAAGCAATCAAGCCGGAACGCATAGATCTCCCTCCGTTGGCTACTAACTGCAACTACGCCCTTTTGGCGGACCAGTGGGAGCTCGCCCGCGGGTCCTTCCCGTTCAATACCTGCTCGACGATGTCCATGTCGTCCTGCGGCGCGGCAGACGCGGCCGATTGATGAGGCTTGGCGGCTTGGATGGCTTCCACGTCGTCATCGGCGCCGAGAAACTCCAGCAACATGCTGACCAGCTCCGGATCGGCGGCAATCCGCCGGATCTCCTGTAGCTTTTGGATACGCGCTTCGATTTTTCTTACGTTGAGTTGCATGAACTTACTCCTTGGTGATCTGGCTGTGTGGTTCAAAACGGAAAGTGAGGACCATGGCACTGGATACGCCCTGGCCGTTCTCCTGTGCCGGCTGAAAGCGGAATAACTGCGCCGCTTTCAGGGCTTCGATAGTTAGTAACCCGGCCGCGGCTCCCTTGGTGGAAACAACGCGCGCGCCGGTAACCCGCCCGCCGGCATCGATCGTGACCTCGACATTCACCTGGACGCCCGCGCTCAGTCGGGAACGGACCTCTCGCGGCACCGCTGGAGCCACCTCGTGGATCACCTGCGGGCCGGCGTACGTGCGCGTCTTGAGCGGACCCGGACGAGCCGGAGCTGGGGTGGCGGCCGGCTCGGCCGCTGGAGCCACCGGTGGGGGCGCGACCGGGCGGGCTGGGAGGGACATCTGTACCGGCGGCAAACCCGGGTTATTGGCAGCGGGTAATTCGTCGACGCCGGGTGCAACGGGCAGTGCGGCCGTGCTCGCCGGCGCGGCTGCGGGAGCGCTGGGCAGCGACAGTTGCCGAAAGGGTCTGAGAGCGGGTCGCTCTGGCTCGCGGGCGACCGCTGTTGCAGCCTCGACGGGCGCCCGGCGGGCCTTCTCCCCCGTGGGGGCTGCGTGGGCCGGCTGGAAAGTACTGCCCGCCTGCGGGCGGCTCGCCGTTGACTCGGACGGCTCCACCCGGCTGACCACCGCGGGATTCCGCGTGCCGCTCTCGGCGGCAGCCCGGGGCGCGCGATAGTGAACCACCGCGACCGCGGCGGCGGTGGCGATACCCGCCAGCACCAGGCCGCCCATCAACCGGCGGTTGCGGCCGGCAGCGACCGGAGGCGGTATGGCCGCCGGCATCTCCACCGGAGCGGAATCCCCTACCTCATCCGTGACGCCGGCCGTCATGGGGCCCGCGGGCTCGAACGAAATCGGAAGCAGGGGCACCTCGCTGTTGGTGAACTCGCCCTGGATCTCGCCGTCCTTCCAAAAAAAGAAGCCGGCCGTGCACGCCCGGCTCGGCAGCGTCTTTACGATGACAAACAGGCTCTCCGGTTCGGGAAATTGCCGCCGGATCAGCGAGAGGTCGGCGGGCGACAGAAACAAGCCGCTTCGATTGTGGCTGCGATAATAACCCACCACTCGCCGCCGGGCAGCGGCGCCGTCCTTTGCCAGCGCTCTGGCGAAAAGGTCTGCATTGGGGGTATAGAACACCTCCTCGCCATCCAAACGCGGTATCGCCGCAAAATCCTCCACGACGATCCGGATTCGTCCCTTATCGATCTCCGCGCTTCCAAGCAGTACCCCGCCGGCTTCGTTCCCGCGGTGGGCTTTGCCATCGATGATCTGCAGGGCCTCCACCTGGAGCCGGTCCAGCATCTCCGGATCCAGATACACCGTGACGCCGATATCCAACTCGTCCCATCGATAGAAGTTATCGAGAGGCGGCCTGGCGATCGCGTCACTGGTGGCGGGAGATTCCGTCATAAGATCACACGCTCTCGTGCCTGGCGGCCCAGCGGCCCGACCCATTCGGCTTCGGTTCGGCGATACCGATTTGGGGAGACGTCTCAAGATCACCGGCGGCCGGCAGGTGCGGCAAGAGATCAAGATCCAGCTTTTCCGCGGCCTCGCGTACGTGCCGGTCCACAACCTGCGTGGTACGCTCCCGAAACGCGATCAGCAGAGCGTTGTCGCAGACCGCGTTGATCAACCGCGGAATCCGCTGGGATGCCGAAACCACGTCGGCGACCGCTTCCGGCGTAAAGGGCAGGTCCGAGCCGCCCGCGGTGACCCAGCGATGCCGCATGTAGCCGCCCACTTCCTCGGGAGCTAGCGGCCCGAGGCTGAACCGCGCGCCGACGCGCTGTTTCAGGGGTCGCATCTCCGGATCCTTCAGAATGTCCAGCAGTTCGACCTGGCCCACCAGCAGGATCTGAAGAGCCGGATTCTCGCCCTGTTCGTAATTGCCCAGCATCCGGATTTCCTCCAGTACCTCCGCACTGAGCTTGTGCGCCTCATCGACGATCAGGACCGATACCTTGCCCTGGCGCAGTCCCTCGGCCGCCAGATTCTGAAGCATCCACAGACGCTGTCCTTTGTTCGATGGGATGTCCCTCAAGCCGAATTCCAACAGCGCAAGCTCCAGAAACTCCGCCGGAGTCAGAATCGGGTTGACGATCTTGCTGTACTGTAGCTTTCCCGCGGGCAGAAACCGCAGAATCCGGGAAAGCAGGGTTGTCTTCCCGGTGCCTACTTCCCCCGTCAACATCACGAACCCGCTGCGGCGCAGGATCGCGAACGTCAAGCCGCTGAGCGCTTCGCGGTGCTGATCGGTCAGAAAGAGAAACGAAGGATCCGGCGTCACGCGGAATGGATCTTTGCGCAGGCCAAAAAGGTCGTTATACATGACCGTACCAACTCCCCCAGGGTGGATTTCGGAACCAGAAGCCAAAGTCAGCCGGAGCCGGAGCAATAGCCGCAGACGAACCGGAACCTGTTGGAAAACCGAGCAGGGTCGCAACGCAATGTCCAAACTCGAAGGTATTGAAAAAAAGAGGGTTCGAAATGGTACCCGACTCAGGTATCCCCTGGACGGCACTACTGCCTGGGAACTGTTCCCCAAAATTCGGAATACAGGTCCCGCATCATGGGTTTACGGACACCGCTCGAGCCCGTCGCGGGGGCTGGATTACTCGTATCTCAGGCAGACGATCGGATCCAGATTCGCCGCCCGGTTGGCGGGGTAGTACCCGAAGAACAGTCCGACGCCCACCGACATCGCCACGCCGGTCACCACCCAGAACGGTGAGACGGTCGCCGGGATGGAAGCCAGCGTGCGCGCCGCGGTCGAGATCGCGCCGCCGATCAGAATCCCCAGCACCCCGCCAATCCCCGACAGGGTGATTGCTTCGAACAGAAACTGCGCGCGGATATCGCTCTTGCGCGCGCCGATGGCTTTGCGGATGCCGATTTCACCTGTCCGCTCCGTCACCGAAATCAGCATGATGTTCATCACCCCGATACCGCCCACCAGCAGGCCGATCGAGCTGATCACGCCCGTCAATAATGCCATCGCGCCCGTCAGCCTGTTCCACAGATCCAGGAAGAGGCTGGAGTCGGCGACTTCAAAGTCGTTGTCTCCGTTGTGCGCCACATGGCGCCGCCGCCGCATCGCGTCCACCACTTCGTTTTGCGTCGATGCCAGGTCCACCTCCGGCAGTACCGTGAAGATCAGAAAAATCTCCCGGATTTCCGGGTAGTTCTTGTGGAAGTTGGAGAGCGGAATGCACGCGAACTGGTCCACTCCGAAACCGAAAATGCCGCTGTCTTTCTCAAACACCCCGATCACTTCGTACAGCTTGCCGTTCAGCCGCACCTGTTTGCCGATCGGGTCCGCGTGCGGGAACAGCGACTCGGCGATGGCGTTGCCGATGCACACCACGGCGCGCGCGTGGGCCTCGTCGAATTCCGAAATGAACCGGCCCGTGGCCACCGTGAACAGGGGAACGGCTGCCGCATAGTCTGGCGGTGTGCCGCGGATGATCATCCGCTCCACCCGCTCTCCTTCGTACGAGATCGAGTCCGGTTGCGCCGCCGGTGTAATCCGCTGCGCGAATGCCACCGCGATGTCCACACCCGGCACCGTTTCCTTCAGGTACTTCGCGTCACCGATCTCCAGGTATTTGCGGATGCGGATCTTCTGCGGCAGCGGCGCGAATCCCGTGTATCCCGGGGGAATCCGCATGATAAAAAAGCTGCGCGATCCGAAAGACTGGATACGGTTCTGCATGTACCCGTTCAGCCCGTCGATGATCGCCGCCACGCTGATCACGCTGGTCACTCCGATCACGATGCCGAGAATGGTGAGGCCCGAGCGCACCTTGCGCGAGCGCAACGTATCCACCGCAACACGGAGGTTCTCTCTGATCTCGCTTACGGTCATGAGGATTACTCCGTGCGCAGCGCCACCACCGGGTCGAGTTTCGATGCCTTCACCGCCGGATACAGCCCGAAGAACAGCCCGATGATGGAGCTCAGCACCACCCCCAGCGTCGCGACCCATCCTTGCACCGATGCCGGGAAGTCGGCCACCTGGCGCACAGCCAGCGCGCACCCGAACCCGCCCAGCACTCCGACCGCGCCGCCAATGATGCACTGCACCACGCTCTCCGCCACAAACTGTTTCAGAATGTCCAGGCGCGTGGCGCCCACCGCGCGCCGCACGCCGATTTCCTTGGTCCGCTCCGTAACGCTCACCAGCATGACGTTCATAATCACGATCCCGCCCACCACGGCCGAGATCGAGCTCACCATCATAAACACCGCGAAGAACGCCGAACTGATGCTCTGCCACAGCGAGATGTAGTTCTCCGACGTGCCGATATAGAAATCGTCATCCTTGCCCGCGCCCACGTGGCGGCGCGCGCGCATGATGCGGCGCGCGTCATCCTGCGCCTTGGTGAACGCATCGTCCGGCCCGTCGGCCTTCACCTGAATGACCAGGCTGTTGTACTGACCACGGACTTTGAGGAACGTTCGCAAGGGGATCACGATGAAATTGTCCTGGTCCTGGCCGAGCACGCTGCCGATCTTTTCGAACGTGCCTATCACCAGGAACTCCGCCGAGCCGGCGCGGATCGTGCGGCCGAGCGGGCTCGCATCGGGAAAGAACTCCCGCGCCACGCGGTCGCCGATCAGGCACACGTCGCTTGCATGCCGGTCCTCCATGTCCGTGAAGTAACGCCCCGTATCCACGGTGCGCGTGTCGATCTCGCTCATGGTGGGCGTGTGTCCGTACAGGGTCGCATCGTCTAGCTCATGGTTCTGGTAGCGCAGCACCACGCTCGAGTTCAAGGCTGCGCCGACGTACTGACAGTGCTGGCAGTTGGCCTCCAGCGCTTCCATATCGGCGGGATAAAAGAACCGGTTGCGCTGCGCCCGATTGATCACTGTGAAGTCCGCCACCGCGAATGGCAGCCGGCCGATGCGGAATACGTTGGTGCCCAGGTTGGCGATCTTCTGCTCCACGTAGAGGTTCGCGCCCTGCACCAGGGTCATGACGGTGATCAGGGTAGCCACGCCCATGGTGATCCCCAGCACCGTGAGGGAGGCGCGAAGTTTGTGGGCCCGGATGGAATCCAGCGCCAGCGACAGATTGTCTCCTACCCCGATCATTAGTACTCAGATTCTAGCGAAAAACTGCCTCCCGAAGCTGCTCCCGAGCGTATGAGCAGGTGGAGCAAGTTGATGAAATCACTGGCCGTACTTGCCGTCCTGGCCGGCGCCGCAGCCGCCCAGACCCCGGACGTGGACGACATCATGGCGCGGGTGGCCCGCAATCAGACCAACTCGCAGGAGGCCCGCAAACAGTACACCTACCGTCAGAAGCAGCTCCTCCGGATGTTGCGCGGCAGCGGCAAGCTAGCCCGCGAAGAGCGGCGCGAGTACGACGTCGGGCCGACGCCCGACGGCTCACACAAGGATCTGGCGCGTTTTGAAGGCAGGTACGAGTACCGGGGTAAATATGTCCCCTACGACCGCCCGGGCTATGAATACAAGGAGATGGACATCGACGGCGAGCTGATCAACGAGCTCTCCGAGGACATGACCAACGACAAACACTCGCGCGACGGCCTGGCCTGCGACCTGTTCCCTTTGACGGAAGCGCAGCAGCACAAGTACACCTTCGAACTGAAGGGAACCGAAAAGTATCGCGGCCGCGACGTGTATCGTGTCAAGTTCCAGCCCAGGCCGCACCAGGATTTCGACGATGCCTCCTGGAAGGGAGAAGCGCTCATCGACGCGGCGGAGTACCAGCCGCTTTTTGTGCAGACCAGCCTGGCGTTCCGCATCCCGGCGCCGGTCAAGATTCTGCTGGGCACCAACATCACGGGGCTGGGGTTCGCGGTGAGCTACGAAAGATTCGAGGACGGGATATGGTTTCCGGTCAGCTACGGCGGCGAGTTCGAAGTGCGGGCGGTATTCTTTTACAAGCGGAAGATCTCGGTGGCGATGACCAACCAGGACTTCCGTCGCACGCATGTGGAGAGCAGCGTGACGTATGTGAGCCAGGATCGGTGATCGGGATTCAGAGCGCGGCCCGGCAGGCGTGCGACTTCGGCGAGCTGATGCGCGCGCATCGCTCGATGGTGTTCAGTGTCGCCTACCACTTCCTGCACGACCGCGACCTGGCCGAGGAGATCGCGCAGGACGTATTTCTCAGCCTGCACACAAATCTCGACGATCTGGAATCTCCGGCGCACGCCGCGCACTGGCTGCGGCGCGTGGCGGTGCAGCGGGCCATCGACGCCGCGCGCCGAAGGCAGCGCCGGCCGGTGGTAGCGCTGGATTCGCTGCCCGAGCCTTCGGTGCGGCCCGCAACGGGAGACCCGCTCCTCGGCGAGATGCTTCGCAAGCTGGTGGCCTCGCTGCCCGAAACGCAGCGGATGGTGGTGGTTTTGCGGTACCAGGAAGACCTGGACCCCACGGAGATCGCCGGCATTCTCGGCATCCCGATTGGAACGGTGAAGAGTCATTTGCAACGGTCGCTGGCGCTGCTTCGCGAGAAGCTCGAGCGCCGCGGCGTGGGAGAACGCTGAAATGGACTGGTTGGATGAGGAGTTGAAGCAGGCGCTGGCCCGTAAGGAGCCGGGCGCGGATTTCGATGCGCGCGTGCGGCGGAAGCTCGTCCGCACGACGCCACGGTGGCTGGCGGCTGCCGCCGCCGTCATCGTGATCGCCGGAGGCGGCGCCCTCTACCGGCGGCACCAGGGCGAACAGGCGAAAGAGCAGGTGATGCTCGCCGTGCGGCTGACAGGGGCAAAGCTGAATCGCGTGCAGGTTCACGTTCAGGCGCTGGGAGAGCGGCAATGAAGATCGCCGTCCTCGGCTGCGCGCTCGCCGCCGCGCTGTTCGCGCAGCAGTTCAAGTTCAATCTGGATCATCTCGCCCCGAAAGCCAGCGAGAAAGTCGATCTGTCGCTGAGTGCCGACTTGCTTCACTTTGCCGCCAATTTCCTGGATACCGGCGATCCCGACGAAGCGAAAGTCAAGAAACTCGTCGGTGGCCTGCAAGGCATCTACGTCAAGAGCTTCGAATTCAAAAAGGAAGGCCAGTACACCAAGGGAGATCTCGACCAGATCCGCAATCAGTTGAAGGCGCCGGAGTGGCAGCGGATGATGGGCTTCGAGAGCTCGGAGGATCGCGAAACCGTCGAAGTATGGGTGCGCAGCGAGAATGGAAAAATGACTGGCCTGGCCCTCCTCGCCACCGAAGCCACCAGCCTCACCGTGGCGAATATCGTAGGGTCGATCGAGCTCAGCTCCCTCTCGGAGCTGGGCGGCCACCTCGGCATCCCAAAACTGAAGAAGAAGTAGAGCGGGACTCTACAGCAGATCCGGGCCGCCGGCAGCAACAAAGCTCGCGTGAACCTCGGCGCGGCGTTCGCGGAGCCTCCGCGCAAGCTCTTCGAAACCTTCGGCGCTCCGGATGGCAGCCAGCCACGGATCGCTCTCCAGGGGCGCATCGCAAAGGAATCCGCCTTCGATCACGTCCGAAAGCATGGCCAGCGCCTGCCGGCCGTCGCCCGCCCGCGACACATGCCGGGCCAGGTAATACATGCTTTCCGGGTCGTGGCGCACGCGAACATCGTGTCCCTGCGCTAGGCGAATGCAGCCCGGCGAGTCCCCTTCTAGCAGCGCCAGGAGCGATTTCATCAGCGGGAGCACGACGCCCCCTGCCACGCGCTCCCTGTCCCTTTGTACGAGCAGGCCCAGAGCCTCCTGCTCACGTCCCATCGCGGCCATCGCCGCGCAGTCCAGATAAAGTGGCGAGCCCCTGGGATAGTGCTCCAGCGCGTTGGGGTAATCGCCCAACAGGAAATAGCTGTGGGCGACGCTGGTGGCAATGTTGGGGTCGAGCAGCCGCACCCGCTGATGTGCGGCAATGGAGGCCTCCATTTCGCCCGAATACCGGCATGCCTGCACCAGTCCTGCAAACAGGTCGGCATCGTTTCGCCGCGAACGTGCCCTCTCGAGGAGGCGCAGCATGGCCTCAGGCGCTCGGCCGAAGTCGCACTGGATCGGGGTGTAAAGATTGTGCGCCAGGGCGAGATTCGGGCTGACCGCAAAAGCCTGCCGGAACGCGCCGTCCACGATCTCGGTGGTCTCCTCACCTGCCTCGCCGAACTTCTGGATGAAGCGCAGCACCCGGCCAAGCGCAGCCCATGCAGGCCCGTATTCCGGGTCGAGAGCCAGGCACCGGCGATACAGGTCGCGCGCCAGGCGGGCGTTGACAATGCCGCGCGCCCACATCAGTTGGTTGCCGCGCAGAAAGTACTCATAAGCCGCCGCGTTGGCCGGCGCGCCCCGCTCCGCCTGGCGCCATTCCTTCTCGGTGATCGAAGGCAGCAAGGACCCTGCGATCCGGCTCGCCAGTTCATCCTGGACGGCAAAAAGATCCTGCATGGATGCGTCGGCGGTATGCGACCACAGGAGCTCGCCGCCGGGCGCGCCGGCGAGCTGGCAGCTCACGCGGATTCGTGCCCCCTGCCGGATCACGGACCCGGTCAGAATGGTGTCGACCTGGGCCTCTCTGGCCACAGTCTTCGGCTCGGCATCGGCCGCGAAGCGTGCCGCCACCATGCTGGACCGCACGATCAGGCTTCCGAGACCGGCGAGCGAATTCGTGATCGCATCCGGCAGGCTGTAAGCAAGGAACTCCGCCTCGTCGTCCTTGCGCAGCAGGCGGAACGGAAGCACGATGAGCCGGCGCACCACTCGCGGACGCACATCCGCTGGGCCCGCGGCGGCGTTCTCCGCCGAAGACAGTTCGTGCCCGAGTTCGACGGCGGAAGGGCGGGCGGATGGCTCCTTGGCCAGCGCGCGCCGGGCGATGCGGTCCAGCGCTTCAACCTGGGGAGAGCCGCCGAGAGGCGCGGGCTCGTGGTGCAGAATGCTGTACAGAACCTCGATCGCGGAGTTACCCGTGAATGGAGTCTCGCCCGCCAGCATCTCGTAGAGCACGCACCCGGCGGCAAAGATATCGGCCGCGGGACCGCAATCGAGGCCCCGGGCCTGCTCCGGCGACATGTAGCGCGGTGTGCCGGTGATCAGTCCCGGCGTGGTCGCCAGGGTGGCGGTTTCTCCGGTATCCAGGTGCGGGCGGGAATGCGCCAGCCCGAAATCGAGCAGCTTGACTCCGTGGGGCGTCAGAAACACGTTCGAAGGTTTCAGATCGCGATGGACGATTCCCTGCTCGTGCAACGC
>Ga0335077_10005188_pt1 | contig 15942 bp, 11 predicted proteins | sample Lox_Sample_31_FD_207151 | JGI IMG/M metagenome (GOLD analysis project Ga0335077, IMG submission 207151) | Soil microbial communities from Loxahatchee National Wildlife Refuge, Florida, United States - Lox_Sample_3.1 | ecosystem: Environmental > Terrestrial > Soil > Wetlands | place: USA...
CGACCAGCTCGAGGCTCGCGCTGTAGGCAGCAGCCATGGGCACGGTGCCGGCCGCCGCCGCCTGCAGCGTGGGCAGACCGAATCCTTCACCTCCGGAGGCGAGCAGGTGCACGTCCGCTGCCTGGTACCAGGCAGCGAGCTCGCTCAACGGCAAGCCGCTGCCCTGCTTCATCGCGAACCGCGGGCTGAACTCCACCTTGTCTTCCAGACACAGATGGCGGACGTCGGCCCGCACGTCATAGGAGTAATGCTCCGAGCGCGCGAGCTCGTCGTCGGGATCGGTATGCAGATGCAGCACAGCGTCGGGACGCTGAGCCGCGAATCTGGCGAAAACGTCGAGCAGACGCGGCAGCAGCTTGCGCGGTTGATTGCGGCTGTCGGAGAGAACGACGAATCTCCCCTGCAGCCCCAATTTCGCCTTCGCCTGCTCCCGGTCTGCCGGTGGAGCGAAGGTGTCGAGATCGACCCCGTGCGGGATGTACTCGCACTGGATGCCGCAGCGATTCGCGATGCGCCGACCGTAGCGGCTCATCGCGACGGGCAGGTCGACCTCGCGCAGCAGCTCGATCCAACTCGCAGGCAACCGCTCGTCCTGCGTGTTGCCGTCCACCGGAAAGTACAGGACCCACGGCGTGTCGGTCAGCTCCAGCTGGCGGCGGACGCGGGCCGCGGTGAAGAACGGCAGCCACCAGATGTCCGCCAGCGCGATGACTGCGTCCGGCCGATGGCGAACGAGATACTCGTGGAGCGCGTCGCTTCCCAGCGGATCGAGCTGGGTCGGATAGACGCTGCAGCCGTTCCACTCGAAGGCGCTGCGTGTCTGCCATCCGAGGATGTCGACGCGGTGGCCGCGCCGAGCGAGCCCTTCGCACACAAAACGGGTGACGTTTCCGAAGCCGGACGGCGTGTCTGGGCTGTCGGACATCCAAAGTAGGTGCATGATCCGCTCGTCGAGCTCGACTGCCTCGCGGACGCGCGCCATGACGCTGCCATAAGCACTCGCCTGCGCAAGGCACGCCGACAAGGCCGCGAGTGAGCCGCCTCACTCGTTTAGCTTGATGTCATTAAATGCCGAAACTGCGGCGACGGTCAAATCTCACAAAATGAGAGATTTCGACTTTTGCACCAGAGAGGGTTCACAGCGCGCGCATTCGACGCACGCGGCGTGTGTGCGGCACGTGTTTCGTCGGCTGAAGCCGACATACTGCCTCTCTCCCCTCGGGAGAGCGGTCGGGGTGAGCGCGGTATTCCCGTCTCCCGCGAGAGAGGGTTGGAGCGAGGGAAAGGCGTTACGCGATCGGCGCCGGCTGCGGCGCAGATTCGTAGCACCCCACTACCGACTGGTCGAAGTCGATGATGGAGCCGGTCATCAGACCCGACTGGTCCGAAGCGAGAAAGGCCACCGCCCGCGCGACCTCGTCCACTTTGAGCAGGCGCCCCGTCGGCAGTTGCGCTTCCGCTTCCTCTTTCCAGCCGTCCTGCGCACCGTGGTACAGGCGCATGATGCGGTCCTCTCCCGGCGTGTCCATCCAGCCGATGCACAGGCCGTTGACTCGGATCCCGTGGCGCATCACGCCGAACGCCACGTTCTTCGTGAGCGTGGCGAGCGCGCCCTTCGATGCGCAGTACGCCGTGATGAAGGACTGCCCGCCGTGCGCCGACATGCTGAGGATGTTGACCACGCTGCCGCGGATGGATTCGCGGCGCATGATCTTGAGCGCGTCCTGCATCAGGAAGAACGGGGCGCGCACGTTGACTGCGAACATCGTGTCGAACAGCTGCGGCGAGGTGTCGAAGATCGTGCCGCGGTCGGTGATCGCGGCCGCGTTCACCAGAACATCCACACGGCCGAACGCGCGATCCGCTGCGGCGACGACCTTGGCGCAGTCCTCGATCGCGCTGAGATCAGCTTTGACGAACTCGGCTTTGCAGCCGTGCGTCGCGAGACGTTCGGCCACCGCGCGCCCTTTGTCGGAGCTGCGCCCGCAGATCACGATGCCTCTTGCACCGCGCTGCGCGAAGTCCGTCGCAATTGCTTCACCCAGCCCCTGCGTTCCGCCGGTCACGACCGCGATGCGCCCGTCCAGCCGGACGGCGCCGTAGTTCTGTTCGCTCATGGATTATTTCCTCGTGATAGATGTGTCATTGTACGGCCAGCCGTTCGGCACCGCGCTCAAGGGGAGGGGATAATACGGCAAGCGATGAAAACGCTTCGCATCGGACTCGTTGGCTCGGGCTTCATGGGCAAGGCGCACGCGCTCGCCTATCGCAGCGCGAGCGCGGTATTCCGCCTCCCGGTCCAGCCCGCGCTCGAGCTGCTGGCCGATGTGACAGCCGACGCCGCGGCGGCGGCCGCCCGCGACTTGGGCTTTGCCCGATCAACCGGCGACTGGCACGCGCTCGTCGCCGACTCTCAGGTGGACGCCGTCAGCATCACCACGCCGAATGTCCTGCACGCACCCATCGCGCTCGCCGCCATCGCGGCGGGAAAGCATGTGCACTGCGAGAAGCCGCTCGCTCCCACGGCGACGCAGGCACGCGAGATGGCAGAAGCAGCGCAGCGCGCGGGCGTGAAGACTCAGGTTGGATTCAACTACCTGAAAAACCCGCTGCTCGCCCTGGCGCGCGATATCGTGGCGAGCGGCGAGTTGGGCGAGATCGTCTCTTTCCGCGGCATCCACGCCGAAGACTACATGGCGGACCCGGCCACACCCTGGCATTTCAGGATGGATCCGGCCGGCGGCGGCGGCGTGGTCGCCGATCTCGGCAGTCACATCACGGCGATCGCCCGCTTCCTGCTCGGCCCGATCAGCGAAGTCTATGGACGCCTCGAAACGGTGATCAAGGAGCGGCCCGAATCCGCAGGCAGCACGCGCATGCGCGCGGTGGAGTCCGATGACATCGCGCATGCGCTCGTGCGATTCGCGCGCGGGTGCGTCGGCACACTCGAAGCGAGCTGGCTCTCGCGCGGGCGCAAGATGCAGATCGAGTTCGAGGTGGTCGGCGCCAAGGGCGCGCTCGCCTTCTCGCAGGAGCGCCTCAACGAGCTGCACCTGTACACTGCTGAAGGCGCCGCGAACCGCAACGGTTTCCGCACCATCGTCGCGGGCCCGGAGCATCCGCCGTACGGCGCGTTCTGTCCCGCGCCCGGGCATCAGCTCGGATTCAACGACCTCAAGACCATCGAGATGCGCGACTTCCTCCTCGCCATTGCCGGTGAGCCCGCCGCCGGACCGGATTTCCGCGAAGGGTGGGAGGTGCAGAAGGTGATCGACGCCATCATTCAATCCTCGCGCGAGCGGCAGTGGGTGCGCTTGACCTAGAAAGCGCGCATGAATCCCCCGACGGCAGCGCGTGAAGCGCCCAGACTGAGGAGCAGCTTCGAGGCGTAGCCGTTTCACGCGAGGAGGACGGGCCCGCTGGCGGTGTGACCGGCGCCCTGGCTATACTGGGCGAAACAAGCGGCGCGAAGGGGTGCAGCGCATAGAGCCCGAGCACGAAAAAAAGCCGCGTTAACAACGAAGACACCTTAGGAGGGGGACTATGAATCGGCTAACGACCGTTCTGCTGGCCGCCTGCTGCGCGGCCTCCACTTTGCTCGTCGTCGCCTGCGGCGAGCGCAGCGCTCAGAAGCAGGCCCAGCCTGGACAGACCGCGGCACAACCGGGCCAAGTCGTGCAGATCAACATGGCCAGCATGTTCCCGACCAGCCTCACGCTGATCGGCGAAGCGGCACCGAAGCTGGTCGAGAAGATCAAGCGCGCCTCGGGCGGCACGCTCGTGCTCAAGGTTTACGAACCAGGCGCTCTGGTGCCCGGATTGCAGACCATTCCGGCGGTTTCCAAGGGATCAGTGGATTCCGCCTGGTCCAGCCCTGGCTTCTTTTCGGGCACCGACTCGGCCTTCAACTTCTTCACCACGGTCCCATTCGGGCCTGAGGCGCCCGAGTTCATGGGCTGGATGTACTACGGCGGCGGGATGGAATTACAGAACGAGATGTTCGGCAAGCACGACATTCACGCCATCCCCTGCGGCATCACCCCGCCCGAGGCCTCTGGCTGGTTCCGCAAGGAGATCAAGAGCGTGGACGACCTGAAGGGCCTCAAGATGCGCTTCTTCGGCCTCGGCGCGAAAGTGATGGATAAGCTCGGTGTGTCCACCCAACTGCTCGCACCAGGTGACATCTTCCAGGCGCTGCAGCTGGGGACCATCGACGCGACCGAGTTCGCTAACCCGTCTCTCGACGAGAAGCTCGGGTTCTACCAGGTGGCTAAGTACTACTATTTCCCAGGCTGGCATCAACCGGCATCCTTCCTCGATTTCTTCATCCACAAGAAAAAGTGGGATGCGCTCTCCGACCAACACAAAGCCATCATCGAGCAGGCCTGCGGCGACATGCTCCGTCAGATCCTGGCTGAAGGCGAGGCAACGCAATGGGCCGCGATGATGCGGATGCGCGACCAGCACGGCGTGATCATCAAACGCTGGCCGCCGGAGATCCTCAAGGCCTACGAGAAGGCCTGGAAGGAGGTGGTCACCGAGGAGTCGGCCGCCAATCCCAACTTCAAGAAAGTCTACGACTCGTATGCCGCTTACCGCGCCAACTACGCGCTCTGGCACGACTACGGTTTCTTCAAGTAGTCGAGCCCGCGCTGCGGCCGGGAAAACAATCTAAGTAGCGAAGACAGCGCCAATCCAGGCGTTGCGGCGCTGGCAGCTGCATATAGGGGGGAGACGATGGACAGGCTGTTGCTCATCAGTGACGCCATCAACGCGGTCCTCGAACGCATCGCGACGGCGGTCGGTTGGCTGTTTCTCGTGTTGACGGCCGTCATCGTGTTCGACGTGCTGTCGCGCAAGTTCGGGTTTCAGCTTCCCGAAATGGGCTCCACCCGATTGCAGGAGATCGAGTGGCAGCTGCACACCGCGATCTTCTGCTTCTGGCTCGCCGTCGGTTACATCAAGAACTCTCACGTGCGCATCGACATCGCGCTCACCAAGGCGCAGCCGCGCACACGCGCCTTGATCGAGCTCGCTGGATGCCTCGGCTTCGCTATCCCGTATTGCCTGATCGCCATCTATTTCAGTCTGGATTTCACCTGGACTGCCTTGGTCGATAACGAGTCGTCCGCGTCGGCGAACGGGCTGCCGTGGTTCTGGATTCCCAAGGGCTTCATCTCGCTCGGCCTGATCCTGCTGCTCATCGCCGTCGCCTCGGTGCTGATGCGCTTGATCGTCTATCTGTTCGGGCCGCAGCGCTTGCGCGCCGCAAGCACCACAGCCGCAATTCAGGGCAGCTGAGGAGCGAGCGATGGACTGGATTCAGCATCACCTCGCACTGATCATGTTTTTCGTGCTGGCGCTCGCCCTGTTCTGCGGCTACCCGGTCGCGTTCGTGCTGGGCGGGATCGCCATTCTGTTCGGCGTCATCGGAACGCTGTTCGATGTGTTCGAGCCGATCCAGTTCTTCAACCTGCTGCCGCGGGTCTGGGGCACCGCCGCCTCCAACCCGATCCTGGTCGCGGTGCCGATGTTCATCTTCATGGGGACCATGCTCGAGCGCTCCGGCGTGGCCAACGATCTGCTGCACTGCCTGCAGGTGTTGACGCGGAGGATCCCGGGCGGACTCGCCATGTCGGTGACGCTGATGGGCACCATCATGGCGGCGACGACGGGCATCGTGGGCGCCTCGGTAGTCATGCTGACGATGATCGCGCTGCCTTCCATGATGCAGAGGGGCTATCAGAAGGAGCTCGCGGTAGGCACGATCGCGTCGGCCGGCACGCTCGGCATCCTCATTCCTCCTTCGATCATGCTGGTGATCATGGGAGATCTGCTCTCGGTATCGGTCGGATCGCTTTTTGCGGCGGCCGTGCTCCCCGGCCTGATCCTGTCGCTGCTGTATCTGATCTACATCGGGATCCTGAGCTTTCTCAAACCGGCTCTGGCGCCCGCGTTGCCCGCAGATGTGGGCCCCAAGAGCCACGCCGAGTTCTGGCGCATGATCGCCAAGAGCTTCTTCCCGCCGGTGTTTCTGATCACGCTGGTCCTGGGGTCGATCTTTGGCGGCTGGGCAACGCCCACAGAAGCCGCAGGCGTGGGCAGCCTCGGCGCCATCCTGCTTGCTTGGTACAACGGGCGCCTCAACATGAAAACGATGCGGGATGTGATCGAGCGCGCCGGACTCACCAACGCCATGGTGTTCTTCATCGTCTTCGGCGCGACGCTGTTCTCTTTCGTGTTCCGCGCGCTGGGCGGCGATCATCTGGTGGTCGAGCTGCTAGGTCAGATGGGCATCGACACCGGCTGGGAGATTTTGATTTTCATGCAGGTGCTCACCTTTGCCCTGGGATTTTTCTTCGACTGGATCGAGATCTGCCTGATCGTGCTGCCGGTCTTCGCACCGGTCCTGCAGGGCGTGGATTTCGGCTCGCACCTTGGACCGGGCGGCCCGATTCTGTTTCTCACCTGGTTCATCATCCTGATGTCGGTGAACCTGCAGACATCGTTCTTGACGCCGCCATTCGGGTTCACGCTGTTCTACATGAAGGGAACGGTGCCGCCCGGAGTCACAATGGCGCACATCTACCGCGGCATCGTCCCGTTCGTGCTGTTGCAGCTCGCAGGGCTGGCGCTGGTGCTGATCTTCCCTTGGCTCGCTCTGTGGCTGCCGCGCGCAGCGGGTTTCCTGTCCTGACCCGCGAGTGCGGAGGGAAGAAGCGTGTGTCGCCCCGCAAGCGGCGTGGTACGCTGATGCATAAGCGGCACCCCGTCTTCTTTGCCGATACGGCACAGCCGAGCGATGAGCACTGCTGAACCCCGCCGATTTCTTCTCGCCATCGATGGCTCGTCCCATGCCGATCGCGCCGCGCAATATCTCGCCTGCAATGGCGCCGCGCTGGCCGTAGGCGAGGTCCTCGTGCTGAACGTGCAGCCGCTGGGACATGAAAGCTACGCGTCGCCGGACGACAAGCTGGTGCGCACCGTCGCCGAGCTGAGCGCAGACGCCACCGCCAGCGCGCGTCGCCTTCTGGGTGAAGCCAACCTTCCATATAAGCCCGTGACTGAAGTCGGCGACGCAGCCGAGGCGATCGTGCATGCCGCACAGGAAGCCCGAGCGGATGAGATCGTGCTCGGCCGGCACGGATCGAGTCAGCTGGAAAGACTGATCCTCGGTTCTGTCGCGTACAAAGTCATCCATCGCGCGGCGGTCCCGGTGACTGTCGTCGAGCCTCCGGCGGCAGGCGCTGGCGCGCTCCAGAGTACGGCTGTCCGCAAGCATCGCGTGCTGCTACCGTTCGATGGCTCCGAGCAGGCGAAGAGGGCCGTCGACTACGTGGCCGGCCTTTGCCGCGGGTCAGTCCCGTTCGAGGTCGAGCTGTTCCACGCGCCGACACCAATTCCGGCGACGATGCTGCCGATCGACAAGCTGGTGGACGCGCACTACGAGGAGCAAGGCAAGACCGTGCTTCGCGACGCCGAGGATGCGCTGCGCACGGCCGGGATTCCATACACTGCCCGCGTCGTGCCGGGCAATCCGGCCGAGAAAATCGTCGAAGCGGCCGAAGAGGGACATTGCACCCGGATCGTGATGGGCACGCGCGGCCCAGGCGCGCTGGCGAGCGTGTTTCTCGGCTCGGTCGCCTACCGGGTGGTTCAGCTCTCGCCGATTCCGGTCACGCTGGTCAAGTAACCGGTCCAGCCGGAGCTCGGTCTAGAGAACGGCTTCGGCCACCACCCGCAGCGCGTCGATGCTCGCGTTGCCCAGCAGGATCGAGCCGATGCTGCCGTCGCGCGCGCCTTCCTTCCACGCCTGCAGCCGGTCCTTGATCCGCTCGGGCGGGCCGATCAGTGCAGTTTCGTCGATGAGGCTGTCGGGGACCGCGGCAATCGCCTCGTCGCGGCGCCCAGCGAGGTATGCGTCCTGGATCTTCGCGGCAGCCGCCTCGTAGCCCAGCCGCCTGCAGTAATCGTTGTAGAAATTCTTGCCGCGCGCGCCCATGCCGCCGATGTAGAGCGCCAGGTGCGGTTTCATCGAATCGCGGCAGGCCTGCACGTCTTGGCCCATCGCGATACCCACGTACGGGGCGATGTCGAAGTCGTCCAGCGTCTTGCCCTTTCCTGCCGCGAGCCGGCCTTCGAGCACCGGCTCCGTGATCAGGCCGGTGCGCTCGGGGCTCATCAGAAAGGGCAGCACGCCGTCCGCGACCTCGCCGGCAGTGCGCAAACCGGGGGGCGAGATCGCCGCGGTGTAGATCTTGAGATTGGGATTCAGGTGCACGATGCTCTTCAGCGGTTTTCCGAGGCCGGTCGCACCGGGGCCCGCGTAGGGAATCTGGTAGTGCTCGCCCTGGTGCTGCAGGGGGGCCTCGCGCGCGAACACCTTGCGCACGATCTCGATGTATTCCCTGGTGCGCGTGAGCGGCTTGCCGTAGGGCACGCCGTGCCAGCCCTCGACCACCTGTGGCCCGGACGGGCCTATGCCCAGCAGGAAACGGTCGTTCGACATGGCCTGTAGCGACGCCGCCGTCATGGCGGCGCAAGCCGGCGTACGGGCCGGGATCTGCATGATGCCGGTACCGACCTTGATCCGGGTGGTGCGGGCCAGCACCCACGCCGCCGGCGAGACGGCATCGGTGCCGTACGCTTCGCTGGTCCATACCGACGTGTAGCCAAGCCGCTCGGCCTCGAGCACCACCTCCATGCGCGGGCCGCCGGCCTCTCCCGCGTAGCGCAGCAACAGTCCCAGCTTCATGCGCCCTCCTCGATCAACGCGCCCGATGCCAAAGCCAGGGAGCGCGACGCACCAGGATGTCTATCAGGAACAGCAGCAACGCCACCGCGACGAAGTAGCGCCACAGCGGCGCGCTGGTCACGCCGCCATCCCCGAGCGGCTTGAAGATCTGCTCGGCGGCGGGGGTGAACACGCCGCCGGTCTGCTCGCTCAGCGCGCGCAGCAGCGGCAGATTGGCGGGCAACAGGCGATATTCGTCCGAATAGGCGTAGAACAGGTTGCGCGCGCCGGCGCGCGCCACCTCGGCCGCGCTGATTCCGCGGCTCGCCAGCAGCTCGAAGTGCCACGGTGCGCTCACAGACGCCGTGAGCGGAACCTGCGCAGCGTATCGCCCCGGCGCGACCTGGCGCAGCGCAACCACCGAGCTGCTGCCGCTCGGCGCAGTGACGCGTGCCTGCGGCCACAGGCCGTTGCGGAAACTGCCGCCGGCGCCGAGCGCGGTGAGCTGAACGAGCGCGTTGCTGCCGTCGCGCACGACTCTCCAGCTCAAACCGTCTCCAGCGTCGCGCCGTGCGCTGTCGCGCACGACCTGCGCCCACAGCGTGGAATAGCCCGGCCAGCGCAGCCAGTCGGCGGCCCAGCGGTCCTTCGCGTCGGAGGCGAACAGCACGGTCTTGCCCAGCCCATAGTGCGTTTCCGCCAGCAGCGGCAAATCCTTCTTCGCCTCTAGCAGCACGTCGGAGAAGCGCTTCGGCTTACTCTCGACGTAACCCTTGAGCGCTGGCGCGGCCGCGAAGTCCACGCCCGCGATGGTCGGGCTCCACGCCTTGACATGCGGGCGGAACGGCTCTTCGACGACGGAGTCGCCGCGCAGCCTGCGGATCTCGCCCACGAACAGTCCCGGCGTATCCTCGTCGGTCTTGGCGAGATAGCACCTGCCGTGGCCCCACTTGGCGATGGTGCACATGAACTCGAGATCGTAGCCCTCGCCGAGAATCACGGTCGACAGCGTAATGTTCGCGGCGGCGAGCTCGGAGACGATCGATCTGAATCCGTTTGCCAGCGGTTCTTCGTCCTTCGGCCAGGGATCGCTGCCGTTCACGAATCGCGTCCGCCCGCGGGATCCGCGGCCGCTCTGCGAGGGATTGTCCGGAGCGCGTGCCGTGTACCCGTCGGACAGCAGAATGATGTGCTTGACTTCCGCCTTCGACTGCATGAGCAGGCGCTGCGCTTCGAGCAGCGCGGTGTAGATGTTGGTCTGACCGCTCGAGGTCATGCGCGAAATCAGCTCTTGAGCCTTGCGCTTGTCGCCCACCGGTGCGAGCGGCACCACGCTCTGTGGCATGGAATCAAACGCAACGACTGCGAGACCCTGCTCCGGATCGAGCAGATCCACCGTGGCCATGGCGGCGGACTTCGCCGCCTCGATCTTGCCTCGCCGCATGCTGGACGAGCGGTCGAGCAGCAAAACCAGGTCGATGTCCTGACGCTTGCGCTTAGCCTCGAACTTTACCGGCAGCAGCTTCTCGACCTCGCTCTTGGCAAAGCCTTCCTGCCCATAGGTGTTCTCTCCGGCAACGAAGATCAGCCCGCCGCCCTGATCGCGCACGAATGCCTGCAGGCGCTGCGATGCGTCGCGGCTCAGGCTGTCGGCGCGGACATCGCTCAGAATGACCACGTCTTTGTCCGCGAGCAGGCGCGCATCGTCCGACAGATTCTGCGGAGACGCGGAAGACACGCGCATCCCCTGCTCCGTGAGCGCGTCTGCGAGATAGCGCGCGCCGCTCTTCCCGCCTTCGACGAAGAGCACGCGCAGCCGCGGCCGCACCAGCACCTCGTCCGTGAGCGCGTCATTGCCGGGAAACTGGTCGCCCTTGGCGCGGACGCGAGCCGTGACACGCTGCAGGCCCGCGCGAAGGAAATGCACGTTGAACGCGACACGGTTGTCTCCGGGAGCGAGCACAACGGCACGCGAAGCGGCAACACGGTCGCCGATCAGCAGATCGACCTGCGCGGCGGCGCGCTGCTGAGAGAACAGCCGGGCCTCGACATCGACCGCAGTCCGTTCGTGCACGCCCTCCGGCACGACGATCGCCGCGACCCACGCGTCGTTCTCGGCCGTCGTCTCCGCCGGGATGGTGAACACGCGCACGCCCTCGGCGCGCAAGCGCGCCAGCGCACGCCACACGTCGCCCTCGGTCTCGTTGCCGTCGCTCAGCAGCACGATGCGCTTGATGGAGCCGGCCTCGAAGCCGGGCACCGCCGCCAGCAGCCCAGTCTCCAGGTTGGTGGCGCTCTGATGGATCAGGTCCTGCCGCGAGCGGGGACCGTCGCCGGTCGCAACGGTGAGCGAGCGCGCCTCGTCGACCGAGTCGAGCAGCTTGGCGCGATCGGCGAACACCACCAGGCGTGACTGGGCGGGCTTGTGCTTGGCGTTGACCTGCCCGATCCACTTAAGCGCCTGATCCAGGAAATGCGGTGACACACTGGCCGAGATGTCCACGACGTAGGCCACCGACAGGTCGGCGCTCTTGATCTGCAGCGTGGGCCGCATGAGCGCGAAGACGATGGCGACCAAGGCTAGGGAGCGCAGGACGGTCGCGCTGGTCATGCGCAGGCGGCCGGCGCCGACGCGATTGCGCCAGGCGAGGAACCATACGACCGGCAGCACCACCAGCAGCGCTAGCGGCCAATACGAACCCACGGTCATGCCTGACATGGGCCGCTCCTATCCGGCGAGCCGCTTGGTGTACACGGTCCACTCCACCAGCAGGAACGCGACGGCGATCAGCAGCAGCAACATCCACAGCTCCCCGTTCCACAGGCGCGCTGCACGGGTCGTGGGTGCGCCGTCGGCGGTGAGATGCGTGTTGTTGATCAGCGCGTAGCTCGGGTCGGGCAGATTGGCGACGACCAGCGCCTGGCCGCTGGCGCTGCTCACCGTGTAGACGTCGGCCTGCTGCGCGTCGAAGACGACGCCCTGCGCGGTTGGCGACGCCGCCACGGGATTGCCGCTGCCATCGCGCACCTTGCCTTGCCGCAGCGGCACTTCGATGCTGCCGAGCGGACGCGCGAGCACGGGCATCGGCTCGGTGACCCACGTCAGCGCATTCCCCAAGAAGACTGGGAAGTCCGCCTGCAGCGCGAAGTTCGAGTCTTCCAGCGCGAAGCCGACCTTGACCCAGCGCACGCGCGATTCGCGGGCGGCCACCAGCGTCCCTGACGACGACCCCATGGCCGATACGAGCGGTTGAGCTGCCGCTCCTTCGGTCCGGTCGACCGCGGCGCGGGTGAGCCGGACGTTGCGCCAGGCGATTCCACCCGTCACTGCGTGGCCGTCATTCCAGTCGGTGACGCGCGCGTCCGTGAGCTCGACGCCGGAGGCGCCTCCCAGCCACTTGCGCGCGGGCGGCGCCAGGAGCAGCGCACCCGTCGACGGCGCCTCGGCCGGAGCGAAACGATCGAATATCAGGGCATCGCGCCCCCCGGCGTGAGTATAAGCATCGGGACGAACGACTGTGACGTGCACGCCGGGCAGATTGCGCAGCGCGTCCTCGAGCGGCGGATTGCCGGGTGTCACGAGGAGCACGCGCTTCGGCCGATGCGGCGGGACTACCGCATAAGCGACATCGTCGAACGGAAACGCGTCCGACTGAGACACGGCGGCCGCGCCCAGCACTCCGCCCTCGAAATTGGAGATATCGAAGATGGCATTGGCGGTCTCGCCCGCATGCAGCACCTCGAAATCCCGCGACATCGAGTAGCCATCGCCGCCTTTGATCAGCAGGCGGACGCGCTGATCGCCGGGCGACGCGTTCACCACTTGCACGAAGGCTTCGTAACGGGTGGGATCTTGCGTTTGTGCGCGCACCTCGAAGGCGGTCACGGCCACGTTGTCCGCGGGCTCGAACACGCGGTGCACGATCGCGCCATCCGGCACGGCGAGCTGCGCGACACCGTCGGTGAACAGGTGCACCTTCACGCCGCCCGCTGCCGGTGTGGGCGGAATCGATGCGTTGCCCCATCCAGGAGGCGGGGCGCGCTTCAGCTTTTCGAGCGCGGCGTTTCGATCCAGGAAACCGGAACCGGCGATCCGGCCGTTGGTGTCGATCAACATGACTTCGCTCGCGCCGGCCTGCCGCAGCAGCGTGCGAGCTTCGTCCAGCGCGTGCTGCCAGCGGCTGCGCCCGTCGTGCATGCGCGCGGCCATCGACGGCGAATCGTCGAGGATGAGTATCACGCGCTGCGAAACCGCGCCGATCGAGGGCACTTCCGGCCGGGTGAAAGCGAGCGCCAGGCTCAAGCCGGCCGCCAGCGCGAGGAGCAGCGCCAGAAGCCGCCGCACGTTCGCGCGCCTGTGCGAGCGCGCGACGCGCGCCCATACCAGCAGCGAGGAAACGACCACCTTCGGTGGCGGCGGCTTCAGCAGGTGCAGGAGCGCGATGATCAGCGCGACGGCGCCCAGAAGCACATAGGCAGCGTACGGGGAAAGCGCGAGGAATCTCACTGCAGGGCTCCGCCGGCGACGCGAGGTTTACTGTTTCGCGTCCTTCGCGTCTTCCTTTCCATGCTCGGTCAGGAAGTAGCGCTTGACGGCGTCGCGGTAGGAGAGCGGTGTGCGGCTCTCCGTTAGCGTGGCCTCGTGCTGCGACCGCCACTCCGCCACGATGTTCTCGTAGTCGAGCTTCGAAGCGTGGCGCTGCGTCGCAGCATAGAAGTCTTCCTGCGTCGCTTCGAGCTGCTGCTCGTCGTTGCGCTCCACGCGCACTTTCGCGACCGGTTTCGCGAGCCGCGGTGTCTGCGCGCCGAGCAGCGGTTTCTTATCGCCCTCTGCGGACACCGGCGGTTCCTTGGCTTCGCCGCTCGTACCACCCGCCTTGCTCGGGCCGCCCCGATTGGGGCCCTTCGCCTCGCCGTCGATGCTGGTGTTCGCGCCCGCCAGGGCGGCCTGACCCTCGGCGCGCGTCACTTCCTGTGACTCGCTGCTCTTGCCACTGACCGCGCGCATACGGCTGTTGTACTGGACCAGGCCCTCCGCCGGCTGACCCTGGAGCTTGCGTTGCTCCTCCCGGGCCTGCTGGCGCAGCTGCTCCTGCACGCGGGCGGTCGGTTCGGCGAACTTCGCTTGCGCCGGCTCGGGCGCCGGTACAATGTCTTTCTTTTCGGGCTCGGGCAGGCCCTCCGCCGCTTCGCCTTTACCTCCAGGCGGAGTGTCTCCGACGTCGCCATGTGCGACCTGCTCGCCCGCGGACTTGGGCTTGCCCCGCAGCAACTGCAGCAGCTGATCGACCACCTTCGCATCGCGCGCGGCGGTGGCCGCCCTGGTCTCTTGCTCCTGATCGAAGAGGGGCTGCTCCAGCACTTGACCCGTCTGCAACAAAGCGGCGCTCTCCTGCTTGGCCGGCGCATCGGGCACCAGCGGCTGCGCGGCAATCTTCTCGACCGGGTCCGCGCGCGCGATCCCGCCGAGATTCTTGACACTCGCAGGCTGAGCGGACGCCGCAACGGGCTCCTTCATGACCGGCAGCGCGATGCGCGGCGAGAGCCAAGCGAGACTGCCGGCGACCACAGCCAGCCCAAAGGCGCTGAACGCGCTGCGCGGCACCCCCATCGGGAACAAGCGACGGGCATCGAGGGTCTGCGCCGTCTGCGCCGCGCGCGTGAGCAGAACGTCGACGAATGCATTGCGCGGCCCGCCCTGCGCGAACCAGTGGGCGCTCTTCAGCTCGTCCTTCAGGTCGGCGCTGCGATCGGCGGCCTCCGCTGCCTGAGTCAGGGACGTGGGCCGGACCAGCCGCCATGTGAACCAAGCCACCACGAGCAGCGCGGCTATGAGGAGCAGCGAGGCGAGCGCGGTCAGGACGGGGGCTGGGAGCCCGATGGCCTCGAGCACTTCGGCGGCAAACCACAGCGCGACGAGCGCCCAGGCCAGGCCGGCCAGGTCGTGGACACGCCGGTTCCAGCTCAGGCGCGAGGCCGCCTTGGTAAGCCAGCGAAACAGGATCTCGCGATCGGACATTCGAGGAATGGTGAGATCCGCAGCGGCCCCCTCTCCCCTTGCGGGCGAGAGAGCCTGCCCCGGACTTGATCCGGGGAGTTGGGGTGAGGGGTACTCCGGAATCGACCGTTACAATTCAGCAGTGAGTCTACCATAGGCGGTCGCCGGCTCCGCCCCAGGGAGCGGCGCGCGCCCGACCCGATATAATCCGCGCTGCCATGCCGCCCGTTTCCACCTCGAGCTCCCGCCTCGTATACGACGCGCTGAAAGCGACCGGCGTTCGGCTTATCTCCGCCCTCCCCGAAACCTGGCTCGTGCACTTGATCCGGATGGCCGAGGACGACCCGGACATGACGCTGGTGCGACTGGCGAAAGAGGAGGAAGGCGTAGGCGTCTCGGCCGGCGCCTACCTCGCCGGCGTGAAGTCGGCCATGCTCATGCAGAACCACGGTTTTCTGGCGGCGGTGAACGGCATCGTCTCCTGCGCGCAGCTGTACCGCATTCCGCTGCTCATGCTGATCACGCATCGCGGATCGTTCGGCGAGCGCGATCCCTGGCAGACCGAGGGCGGCGGCGTGACCGAGGACGTGCTGCGCGCGCTGCGCATCGCCTATCAATATCTCGACCAGCCGGCGACGGTCGCGCATCGCATCGCCGAGGCGCAGACGCTGGCTTATTCGTCGAACAAGCCGGTCGCGCTGCTCCTGTGCCGCGATCTGATGTGGGAGCCATGAAGCGCCTCGATGCCCTGCGCGCCGTGTACGACAAGCTCTCGCAGCGGGTCGTCGTCACGATCATGGGCGCCGTGGCGGCGGAGCTGCAGTCGATCGGGCATAAGCCGAACTTCTTCTACCTGCAGCACGCGATGGGCATCGCGTCCTCCATCGGGCTGGGGATTGCGCTGACGCGCCCGGAGTTGCCCGTCGTCGTGCTCGACGGCGACGGCTCTGTCCTCATGAACCTGGGCGGGCTCACCACCATGGCCCGCTACCGCCCCAAGAACCTTTTGCACGTCGTCTTCGATAACGAGAGCTTGCTCTCGGTAGGAGGGTTCCCGACGGCTACGTCGACCGGCAGCGACATCGCCGCGATCGCACGCGCCGCCGGCGTGCCGCGCGCAACAATGGTCCGCTCGATGGACGAGTTCGCACGCGCCTTCGACGAGGCGCTGGCTGCGAAAGAGCTCACTACGATCGTAGCCAAAGTCGAA
>Ga0335077_10005189_pt1 | contig 15941 bp, 11 predicted proteins | sample Lox_Sample_31_FD_207151 | JGI IMG/M metagenome (GOLD analysis project Ga0335077, IMG submission 207151) | Soil microbial communities from Loxahatchee National Wildlife Refuge, Florida, United States - Lox_Sample_3.1 | ecosystem: Environmental > Terrestrial > Soil > Wetlands | place: USA...
GCCCTCGAAGTCGACCCCGCCTGGTACCCGCTCTTCCTCGACAGCCTCATCCAGACCGCGCGGCAATTCGACACAAAGTTCTCGCCAGAGGTGGAGCAGGCTTGGCGCGCGGCCACGGCGCGCGGGATGGCGTACATGCGATCCAAGAGCGAGTCGGGGAGCTGAACGGCGTCCTGTGCGCGCGTCAGGTCGGTCGTGACGCGAGCTGACTACACATCGGCCCGTTTTCCCTACCCTACGCACTGCCGCTGGAGGAGCGTCCTCCAGGGGCGTGTGACTCGCGGCCGCCTGCTGCCGCCATTCCGGCCAGTCCGTACAGAGCGACTCTTCCCGGGTGTTTCAGGGATCTTTCATACCACCCTGAGCATCCTTGGCGCACCCGGGAGGATGGTTGGCTTTGAGCACGGAACCGACGGCCTCGATCTTCTTCCTGCGTGGCGTGGAGGTGCCACCTGCGACGCGCAGCGAGCCGACTGCGCCAGAGGCCCCGCCACCCCCTTCGCCGGCAGTGCGCAAACCACCCAGGAGCGCGGGGCAGCGCGCGCTCCCGTGGCTGGTCGTGGCGGTGTTCGCGTACTTCGGCGCGCGCGCGGGGATCCGCTTCTGGCAGGAAAGACAGTTCCAGCTACCTGCAGGCATCGTCTCGGGAAATGGGCGACTGGAAGCGGATGAGATCGACCTCGCGACGAAGTTTGCGGCGCGGATAGCCGAGCTGTACGTGAACGAAGGTGACGTGGTCCGCGCCGGCCAGGCGGTCGCCCGGATGGACACGCGGGACCTGGAGGCGCAGCGCCAGACCGCGGAGGCCCAGGTCCGGGAGGCGCGGCGGGCGGTCGACGAGGCCCAAGCCAGCGTGGCCCAGCAGGGCACGCTGGTGAACCTGGCGACCGCCGAGTTGGAGCGGTACCGGCAGCTTCGAGCGAAGGATTTCGTCTCGGAGGAGGATCTGGACCAGCGGCAGCAGACGTACGACGGCGCGGTGGCGGCCCTGGCCGCGGCCACCGCGAGGAGTGGCGAGGCGCAGCACGCGCTGGACGCCGCTCGGCACGTGGTGCAGCTGTACCAGGTCAACATCGCCGACGACTCGTTGCGGGCCCCGCGGGGGGGCCGCATTCAGTATCGGATTGCCAATGTGGGTGAGGTCCTGGCGGCCGGTGGCAAGGTCTTCACGATGCTGGACGCAACCTCGGTCTACATGGACATCTACCTCCCGACGGCGCAGGCCGGCCAGATTCAGATCGGGGACGAGGCCCGCATCCTCCTCGATGCCTATCCGGGGCGTCCGATCCCCGCGTTCGTATCGTTCCTGGCCAGTGAGGCCCAGTTCACCCCCAAGGCGGTCGAGACCAAGTCCGAGCGGGACAAGCTGATGTTCCGTGTGAAGGTGCGGATCGCGCCCGAGGTACTGCAGGGTCATGAGGGAGCGGTCCGCACTGGCCTGCCGGGGATGAGCTACATCCGCGTGGACTCTACCGCCGCCTGGCCCGCCTTCCTGCAACCCACTCGGCGCTCTCCGCCGGCGTTATGACCCCGTCGGCGGCGGCGTCAGCGCGACTGCTCGACGTCTCCCACTGGTATCGCGACATCCTGGCGCTCGACGCCGTGACGCTCGAGATCCCCGCAGGCTGCATGGTCGGGGTGATCGGCCCGGACGGTGTGGGGAAGTCCACTTTGCTCGGGCTCGTGGCGGGGGCCAAGCGCCGGCAGACCGGTCGTATCGAGGTCTTGGGTGGCGACATGGCGAGCGCCCGTCATCGACGGGCAGTATGCCCACGCATCGCGTACCTCCCCCAGGGGCTGGGCCGCAATCTCTACCAGGACCTCAGTGTCGAGGAGAACATCGAGTTCTTCGGCCGCCTGTTCGGCCACGGCCGAGCGGAGCGCCGTCGGCGCATCGCCGAGCTTCTGGAGCGCACCGGACTCACGCCGTTCGCGGACCGGCCGGCCAAGAAGCTCTCGGGCGGGATGCGGCAGAAGCTGGGGCTCTGCTGCTCGCTGATCCACGACCCCGACCTCCTGATCCTCGATGAACCGACCACTGGGGTCGACCCGCTCTCCCGGCACCAGTTCTGGGACCTGATCGCGGACATGCGAGCCCGGCATCTCGACGGACCGATGAGCGTGCTTGTCGCGACCGCCTATATGGAGGAGGCGGCGCGATTCGACTGGCTCACCGCCTTGGACGGCGGGCGCATCCTGGCCAGCGGGACACCGGCCGATCTCAAGCGCCAGGCGGGAGCCGAATCCTTCGAGGAAGCGTTCATCGGCCTACTGCCCGAGTACCGACGCGCGGGCCACGCGCCGCCGGTGATTCCTCCCCGCACCGCCTCCGACGGGGCGCCAGCGGTCGAGGCTCAGGGTCTCACGCGGCGATTCGGAGATTTCACCGCGGTGGACCAGGTGAGCTTCAGGATCCACCGCGGCGAGATCTTCGGCTTCGTGGGCGCCAACGGCTCCGGTAAGACCACGACCATGCGAATGCTCACGGGGCTGCTGGCCCCGAGCGAGGGCCGAGCCTTGCTGTTCGGCCATCCGGCCGAAGCCGGCGGGATGGAAGCCCGCCGGCGCGTGGGCTACATGTCGCAGTCCTTCTCGCTGTACACCGAGCTCACGGTCGCGCAGAACCTGTCGCTGCATGCCCGTCTGTTCCATCTGCCGCGGGCCCAGGCGCGGGCGCGCATTGCGGAGCTGGTAACGGAGTTCGGGCTCGGGGACTACCTGAGCCAGCGGAGCGGCGACCTGCCGCTGGGCATCCGACAGCGGCTATCACTCGCGGTGGCGGTTGTGCACCAGCCGGAGCTCCTAGTGCTGGACGAGCCCACTTCGGGGGTCGATCCCCTGGCGCGTGACGAGTTCTGGCGGCTCCTGATCAAGCTTTCCCGGAGCCGAGGAGTCACGATCTTCGTCTCGACCCACTTCATGAATGAAGCCGAGCGGTGTGACCGGGTCTCGCTCATGGCAGAGGGCAGAGTTCTCGCGACGGACACGCCTACGGCTCTCAAGGCGAGCCGGCAGGCCGCCACCCTAGAGGACGCCTTCATCTCATTTCTGGTCGAGGCCGGCGGATCGAAGCCTGCCACACTCCCGGAAGGGGCAGCTACCGCACCGATCGTTTCCGCCGCGACGTCCGGGGCCAATGCGGCGTGGTTCAGCCCCCGCCGACTGTGGGCCTACGCCATCCGGGAGACGCTCGAACTGGTGCGGGATCCGATCCGGATGGGCTTCGCCCTGTTCGGAACCGCCTTCCTGATGACTATCCTCGGCGCCGGGATCTCGACCGATGTCAACAACCTCTCGTTTGCGACGCTGGATTATGACCACTCGGTGGAGAGTGATACCTACCTGGAGGAGCTGAGGGGCTCTCCCTATTTCACGGAGCACACGCCCCTGGCGAGCGAGGCGGAGCTGGAGCGGCGCATGACGCGTGGAGAGATCAGCGCCGCGGTGGAGATCCCCGCAGGGTTCGGTCGTGACCTCCGCAAGGGGGTCCCGACCGAGGTTGGCGTGCTCATCGACGGGGCCATGCCATTCCGGGCCCAGACCATCAGCGGCTACCTCCAGGCGGCCCACGCCCAGTACCTGTCGGACTTTGCCCAACAGAACGGAGTGCCGGCCGCCGCCGTGCCGATAACTCTCGAGACTCGTTTCTGCTACAACCAGACCTTCGACAGCATCTACGCCATGGTCCCGAGCTCGATGGCAATGCTGCTGGCACTCATCCCGGCCATCCTGATGGCCCTGGCCGTGGTTCGCGAGAAGGAGCTCGGCTCCATCACGAATCTGTACGTGACGCCCGTGACCCGCCTGGAGTTCCTGATCGGCAAGCAGCTCCCGTTCATCGGCATCTCGCTCGTGAACTTCTTTCTGATGCTGGGGCTGGCCCTGAGCGTGTTCCACGTCCCCATCAAGGGCAGCCTCCCCACGCTGCTCCTGGCCACGGTCCTGTACGTCACGGCGACGACGGGCTACGGGATGGTGATCTCCTCGTTCACGCGCTCACAGGTGGCCGCGCTCTTCGCGGCGATGCTGCTCACGGTCCTGCCGGCCACTCAGTTCGCGGGGATGCTGACGCCCACGTCGTCGCTCACGGGGACACCGTACCTGATGGGGCGAGGCTTCCCGATGACCTACTATCGCCTGGTCAGCGTCGGCACCTTCACGAAGGGGCTCGGCTTCGCCGACCTCCGCGGCCAGGTGGCCGCGCTTTCGGTGTTCATCCCGACCTTCACGCTCCTCAGCTGGTTGCTCCTGCGGAAGCAGGAGCGGTAAGATGCGGACCCTCTCGACGGTCTTCTGGCTCGGCACGAAGGAGCTTCGGAGCTTCTTCCGCGACCCGGTCTTCGTCTTCCTGGTGCTCTGGGCGTTCACCTTTGCCGTCTATACCCAGGCGCAGAGCAGCTCGCAGGAACTCCACAATGCGGCCGTGGGCTACGTGGACGAGGACCAGTCGGCGCTGTCCCGCCGAATGATCCATGCCCTCCTGCCGCCGTATTTCAAGCCGCCGCAGCCGGTGCCACCGAGCCAGACCATGCAGCTGCTCGACCTGGGCCGCTATACGTTCATCGTGGACATCCCGCCCCACTTCCAGCGGGATGTGCTGGCCGGACGGCAGCCAGCCCTGCAGGTGAACATCGACGCGACGGCCATGGTCCAGGCCGGATTGGGCGCGGGCTACCTGCAGCAGATCTTCACCAGCGAGGCCGGGAATTTCGTGACACGGACCGAGGGGGCGTTCCTCTCCCGGTCCCAGGGCACGCCTCGCTCGCCCGTCACGCTGGCCTTGCGCCTGGCATACAATCCCAACGCCACCACCGCGTGGTTCACCAGCATCATGGGGATCATCAACAACGTGACCATGCTGGCGATCATCCTGGCCGGGGCGGCGGTGGTGCGCGAACGCGAGCACGGCACGATGGATCATCTCCTGGTGATGCCGGTGACTCCGTTCGAGATCGCGCTGGCCAAGGTCTGGGCCAACGGCCTGGTGATTACGGCTGCGGTCGGCATCTCGCTCGCCGTCATCGTGCGTATCCTGCTCGCGATTCCGGTCGCGGGCTCGGTGCCCCTGTTCATGGCCGGGGTTGCCCTCTACCTCTTCTTTGCGACGGCGATCGGCATCTTCCTCGCCACCGTGGCGCGCACCATGCCGCAGCTCGGTCTCCTGTACATGCTGGTCGCAATGCCGATGAACATGCTCTCCGGGAGCAACACCCCACTGGAAAGCATGCCCCCGGCGCTGCGGACCGTCATGGAACTGTCGCCATCGACCCACTTCGTGGCCTTCGCGCAGGCGATCCTCTACCGCGGCGCCGGCTTCGATGTAGTCTGGCCGCAGTATCTCATGGTGACGGGGATCGGCGCCCTGTTCTTCGGGCTCGCCCTGCTTCGGTTCAGGGCGGTGTCGGCACGCACCTGATGGGTCGTGATCGACCTCTGGGGCGATGGGGAACCGGGGGTTATGCGACCAGTTCCCCTATCGCGGATGATGGTCACGACTGGTGCGTCAGAACGCCAGCCAGAGGAAGGCGTAGATGGTGTTATTGCTGGAAGCGGATCGACCCGAGCTAGCAGCGGCCGACGGATCCCATTCGTACCAGCGGCAATCCGGCAGCCTCGAGGGCATGCGAGTCCGGGATCGCGCTCAACTGATCCCTCTTGACACTTCTCTGAGGTGGAGCGGCGCTATCCTGAGGGAACTCTACCGAGGAATCATGCAGCTTCGAATCGCTCCCAGGAATGGTCTTCGAGGCCTACGGTGATCGAACATAAAGCGGTAGATGAAGCCCTGACCCTCACTCGACGGCTCCGCGCCTCGGGCGTTCGGCATCTCGTGGCCGACCGCCTGCTCGGCTGGTCGGCGCTCGGGCCGGTTTATATGGGCCTTGATTCCAGAGTGGATCAACCAGTCCTGATCCGACTGGTTGATTCCGACCTGGCCTACGACATCGGGTCCGAGGAATTCCTGCGGGGGGTAGCGGATACGGAGGAGGTGCTCGGTACGGTGGTCCTCGACCCATCGCCGGAAACCGGCCAGGGAGCGGTGTGCAGCCTCAGTCCCTTCCGGCAACCCGAGCGACTGGTTGACCGCCTCGGTCAGTTGTCGCCCCCCAGCATCGAGGAAGTGACCAGCGTCGTTCGCGAGACGGCTCGGGCGCTCGCCCAAGCGCATCGGCACGGTCCCACTCGGAGCGAGGTGCGCCTCGACGACCTCTACGTCGTCGGGGGCCGGATCGTTCTGACCACGCCCCCAGGCGAGTCGCACGGCCTACCAGGCGGGAGCGACGCCGTTCGCTCGCTCGCGACGGTGGCCATCGACCTGTACTCCCGGATTCCCTGGGCGTCCCCAGAGGTTTGGGCCATGCGCCGCGCGAGACTCGAGCCAATCGCCGCGGGGGAAGAGGCGCCGTCGCTGGAGGGCTTCGTTCGGCTGATTGAAGATCTCGGTTCCGGCACCGGGGGTGGGCATCGGTCCCGTTCGAGCATCGTGAGCCGGATCATGACCAAGATCCGGGGCCGCCACGGGGCCGAGTAAGCTCCGTCAGTGCTGACCGGGGCGGCCCGCCGCGGCTCCGTCAAGGCCCGAGAGTTCAGGTCTACCGATCCACGTACCGCGCCATGGCCGGCGAATAGCGCGGGCCGGCCACCTTGCCCGCGGCAAGAGCGTCGTCCAGCTCGGTCATATCGTTCCGTCCCAGCGCCAATTCTGCCGCAGCCAGGTTCTCCTCGAGGTAGCTGCGCCGCTTGGTGCCCGGGATCGGCACGACATCAGGTCCCTTGGCGAGCAGCCAGGCGAGCGCCACCTGGCTCGGTGTTGCTCCATGGCGCCGAGCCACGCTTCGCACTGCCTCGGCCGCGCGGACGTTGGCGTCGAAGTTGGCGCCCTGGAAGCGCGGGTCGTTCCGGCGATAGTCGCCCGCGGGATACTCCTCCGCCCGCTTCACCTCTCCGGTAAGAAAGCCGCGGCCGAGTGGACTGAACGGCACCAGTCCGATCCCCAGCTCGCGCAGGACCGGGATGATCTCGGCCTCGAGGTTCCGCTCCCAGAGAGAGTACTCGCTCTGAAGCGCCGACACCGGGAAGACCGCGTGTGCCCGCCGGATGGTGCCGACGCCGGCTTCGGACAGCCCGAAGTAGCGCGCCTTCCCTTCCCTGACGAGCTCCGCCACCGCGCCCGCAACGTCCTCGATCGGTACGGTGGGATCCACTCGATGCTGGTAGAGGAGATCGATATGATCGGTGCCGAGCCTCCGGAGTGAGCCCTCCACCGCCTTCCGGATGTCGGCGGGCCTGCTGGTGACACCCGCCATCTGCCCGTTCTCGATCTTCCACCCGAACTTGGTGGCTATCACTACCTCGTCCCATTTGCCCTTGAGGGCGCGGCCCAGCAGCTCCTCGTTGGTGAATGGCCCGTAGACCTCCGCGGTATCGAAGAAGTCGAGCCCCAGCTCGAGTGCCCGGGCGACAGTCGCCAGCGACTCCGCATCGTCGGGGCTCCCGTACGACTGGCTCATCCCCATGCAGCCCAAGCCAAGGGCCGTGACGGTAAGGCCCTGCGTGCCGAGGCGCCGTTTGGGGAGCATGTTCACCTATCCTTTCAGAGAGGCAAGGTCGGTGACGAATCGATACTTCACGTCGCTCTTGAGCATCCGCTCGTAGGCGGCGTTGAGCCGATGCATCGGGATCAGCGATCTCGGACGATACCGCGACGGCCGCGAAGCCGGCAGTGCTACCCGGGTCATCCTCAGCGGCCCCGAGGAGTATGACAACTAGCGATCGTGAGGAGTTGACGGAAGAGATAATTCGAGGTATTCGGCGCCGGGAACCGGGTTGTGACGATAGGGCGGGATGGTGCGGAAGCCGAGGGCGGCGTACAAGGCGCGAGCCGGCGCCATGGTGGGGACAGTGTCCAGACGGATGGCCCGGTAGCCGGCGTCGCGAGCATGCTGAATGGCGGCCAGCGTCAGCTGGCGGCCGAGCCCGAGGCCTCTGGCTTCGGGTCTCACGAAGAGGCGCTTCAATTCGGCGACATCGGCCGATAGGGGACGCACGGCGACACAGCCGATGGGGGAGCCGTCTCGCTCCCCGAGCAGGATGATGCCTCGTGGCGCCGCATACGGGCCCGGGAGACCCCGGAGCTCGTCCTCGAATCCCTGGAATCCCAGATCGAACTCCAGGGTTCCCGCATACTCCGTGAAGAGCATCCGGGCCTTCTCGATGTCGGCTGGGTCGCTGGCGGGGCGGATAGCGGTCACGAGGCCGTCTCGGCTGATTCCGGCGTTCAGGGGGCAGCATCCAGCGGCGGCGGGAAACCGGCCGGAGGCCGCTCCAACAATACTATCAGCCGTTGGAACTCCCTTGCCCTCCTTTCCTGCGACGGGCACCTTAGACCTCGTCCACCATTCAGGCCCGCGTCCCAACCCACGAGATCACGTGAACCGCCTCGCGCGCCGCGCGCTTCTTGGCCTGGCCCTTACCGCGTCCGCCGGGGCCCGGACCGGCCAGGCTCGGGACTGCTGCACCGCCACGATCCGGGTTCAGGTGCCTCCCGGCACGGGGCCGGTCTACCTGACGGGGAGCCTGCCCGAACTAGGCCCGTGGCACCCCGATGGCCGACTTCTGACCGGCGATGGGGTCGAGCGCTCGACGACGATCGCCGCGCCCGCGGGGACGTCGCTGGAGTACAAGTTCACGCTCGGATCGTGGGACCGGGAGGCGGTCCTGGCCTCCGGAGCCACGCCGCCTAACTATCGGCTGGTGCTCGACCGCGACACGACGGTGGCGCATGTCATCCCGGGGTTCAAGCCGGGGGTGCGGGCCTATATGGCCGATTGGCGGGGGTCCGGGGTGCTGGGGCGCCTGGTCTACTGGACCGACGTCCCTTCCAGGTTCCTCGGCCCAACACGCAACGTCGAAGTCTGGCTGCCACCCGGCTACGACTCGACGGGGACGGCGCGCTATCCGGTGCTCTACATGTCTGACGGCCAGAATCTGTTCGACCCGCGAATCGCCTTCACCGGCGTCGACTGGGGCGTGGACGAAGCGGTGGTCCGGCTGGTGCGCCAGGGGCTCATTCCGCCGATCATCGTCGTGGGAGCGTGGAGCACGTCCGCGCGAGGAGCGGAGTATTCTCCCTGGCACGACGCGCCCAAGTATGCCCGGTTCCTGATCGAGGAGCTGATGCCCAGGGTGAACCGCGAGTTCCGGACCCTGACCGGCGCCGCGAACACGGCGGTGATGGGCTCCTCGATGGGCGGGTTGCTCTCCTACTATCTCGTGAGCCACCACCCCGACGTGTTCGGCGCGTGCGGCTGCATGTCGACCCACTTTCCCCTCTCCGAGGCGGTGGCCGCGCAGCTCCTGGGGATTGGTCCGACCACGGCCACCCCTGACACCGTGCCGTACATCGTGCGGGATATCGCGGCCGGCGCCAAGGTCCCGCCCGGCACCCGCTACTGGTTCGATCACGGGACGCTCGGCCTCGACTCCAGCTACGCGCCAACCTACGCGGCCGTGCGGAACTGGCTGCTCGGTCAGGGCCTGGTGGAGGGCCGTGATTTCGTGATCCGGACCTACGATGGGGCCACCCATAATGAGGCCTCCTGGCGGGCGCGCCTGGCGGACCCCCTGCTCTTTCTCTTCGGACCCCGCCGGTGAACTCTCGCTGGCTCGTCCCGGTCGCCGCCTCGCTGCTGTTCGGCTGCTCCAGCGGCGCCGGCTCCAACCCTGCCCCGACCGTCGACCTCTCCGCCCCGCGCTGGGCGCAGGACGCGATCTGGTATCAGATCTTCGTCGAGCGCTTCCGCAACGGCGATCCATCCAACGACCCGACCGCTCATGACATCGAAGGGGTGACGTCCAGGCCCGCGCCCCCGGGCTGGACCACGACGCCCTGGACCCACGACTGGTATCGGCCCGACCCCTGGGCCAGGGGTCGGGACTTCTATGGCGCGGTGCAGTATCGGCGCTACGGCGGGGACCTGCAGGGCGTCATGGACGAACTCGACTACCTGCAGCGACTCGGCGTGACGGCGCTGTACTTCAATCCTCTCAATGACGCGCCTTCCCTGCACAAGTACGACGCGCGCAACTACCATCACATCGACCGGAACTTCGGTCCGGACCCCCGCGGGGACGAGCGGCTGATCGCCACCGAGCAACCGAGCGACCCCCGCACCTGGCACTGGACGGCGGCCGACAGCCTGTTCCTCGAGCTCATCCGGGAAGTCCATCGCCGCGGCATGCGCCTGATCCTGGACTACTCCTGGAACCACACGGGCATCACCTTCTGGGCCTGGCGCGACCTGCTCCGGAACCAGCGTCAATCACCGTACGCCGACTGGTATCAGGTCGACCGGTTCGACGACCCCGCCACCCCTGACACCAACGAGTTCGCATATACCGGGTGGGCCGGCGTTCCCTGGTTACCGGAATGGAAGAAGATCGGCCGACCGCCGGGGGCGACCCGCGGCCCGATCGACGGCAACCTGATGCCCGGAGTGAAGGCCCATATCTTCGCGGTAGTGCGCCGGTGGATGGACCCCAACGGGGACGGCGACCCGCGCGACGGCGTGGACGGGTTCCGGTTGGATGTCGCCGACGTGGTGCCGCTCGGATTCTGGCGGGACCTCCGTCGCTTCGTGCGGCAGATCAATCCGAATGCGTATCTCGTGGGCGAGGTCTGGTGGGATCATTGGCCGGACCGGATGTGGGACCCGGCCCCGTGGCTCCAGGGCGATGTCTTCGACGCGGTGATGAACTACCGCTGGTATGCGCCGACCCGCAGCTTCTTTGCCGGGGCGCCGCCCTTTCTCAACGCTACTGCCTACGCCAGGGCGCTCGACTCGCTGGGCCGCGGGGTACCCCTGCAGTATCAGAAGGCCATGATGAACCTCACCTCGAGCCACGACACGCCGCGGTTCGCGACCTCGATCTACAACCCCGGCCGCTACAAGTACCACGCGACCCCCAAGGAGGACTCGACCTACCGAGTGGACCGTCCCGACGCCCGCACCCGGCTCATCCAGCGGCAGATCCTGGTCCAGCAGTTCACGTGGGTCGGCGCGCCGGAGATATGGAATGGAGATGAGGTGGGGATGTGGGGAGCGGATGACCCCGACGACCGGAAGCCGATGGTCTGGGGAGACCTCAAGTACGATGACGAAGCCGCGGACCCGCTGGGCCGGCCCAGGCGGCGCGACACGGTGGCACCCGACACCGCGTTGCTGGCCACCTATCGGCAGCTGATTGCGATGCGCCGACAGTACACGCGACTGCTGGTGGACGGGGCGGTGCGCTGGCTGGTGACCGACGATGCCGGGGGCCTCCTCGCCTATGCCCGGGTGCTGGGCCCACAGACGGCGGTCGTGGCGTTCAACACCCACGATACCTCACAGCGGATGCGGGTGCCAATGAACGGCCGGTTCCGGCGAGTCTTTCCGGCAGGCGATAGCGCCACGGCCTCGGGCACACTGACTTTGCCGCCGCGGGGAGCGGAGGTGTGGGTGGGGGAGACGGGTGAGAAGTGAGAAGTTAGAAGTGAGCGGTGAGCGGTAAGCGGTGAGCGGTGAGCGGTAAGCGGTGAGCGGTGAGCGGTGAGCGGTAAGCGGTGAGCGGTGAGCGGTGAGCGGTGAGCGGTGAGCGGTGAGCGGTGAGCGGTGCCAAAGCTGCTCGCACAACCATTTCTGTCAATTGCCATCCTTCCAGGCTAACGGCTAATGGCTTATGGCTGACGGCTGACGGCTCATGGCTGACGGCTGACAACAGCACCAGCGTCGCCGGCGACGAAAAGGTAACCTTTCCTTCCGTGACCGTGGTCGACACACCGGAGTATCCATCCCACAGGGCCGTGCCATCAGGGAAGACGCTCGACACCGGGATCGTCTTTGCTCCCACCGGTTGATCGACGGCGATCACGACGCGATCGGTGTCCTGCTTGGTGATGAGGACCCGACCGAACACCGGGGGCTGTGTCTGCAGGGTCTGGTTCAGACCGGCGCCGACCGACGGGTGATCGTGCCGGAACTGGCCGATCAGGCGCCAGTGACGGAGAATCGCCGCCGTCTCGCCACCCTTGGCCAGGTCGGACCAGTTCATGAGCGAGCGCAGGTTGGCGTCGCCCTGCGCGCCCGCCACATGCAGCGGGCGGGAGAGCTCGTCTCCGTAGTAGATCTGGGCGGCGCCAGGCGCGAGGAGAAGGCGGATCGCGGCCCCGTAGGGGTCGCGACGATCGGGGTCGTAGGGCTGTCCGTCGTCGTGCGAGCTCAGATAGTTCACCTCGGCCACGCCGTCGAGCGGCCCGTGGAGCATACCCGCGTAGTAGCCGAACAGCGAGTCGAGCGGCCAGCGCGCATCGGCCTTGAAGGCGAAGTTGATCAGCGCATCGTATCCGTGGCTGAAGAAGTCAACGCTCCGGTCGCCGTAGTCGAATTGCCTGCCCTCCTCCACCGCCCAGCCGAACACCTCGCCCATCATGAAGAAGGGAATGCGGCCATCGAGTCGCTGTTGCGGGTGATGCCGCCGCCACACCTCGTACGCGGCCGAGGCCTCGACCTTGAGCTCATCGCTTGCCCCGGGTTCGAAGTGCTTCGCCGTGTCGACCCGGTACCCGTCGAACCCGAAGCGTCGGACCCAGTCGGTGAGCCACTTGATGAGGTAATACCTGGGCGCCCGCGGGAAGCCGGTCCGCACGAAGAAGCTGTCCAGACTGGCCTGCTCCTCCCTAGCGCGGCCCTCCCGCCGCCACTTGTCGAGCAGCGCCGACGGCAGTGCCACGGGGGCATCGCTTTCGGTGCGGATGTCGGGCAGATTGGCCACCAGCGTGCACTCGACCGTAGTCGCATATCCCCGGTACGTGCACTGTGGCGTGGTGCGCACCCAGTCCGCCGGCCACACCGGGTCCTCCGGGGTGACGGGGCCGGTGTGATTGAGCACCGCGTCCATCAACACGCGGATGTGATGCCGGTGCGCGGCGTCCACCAGCGCGTGCAGATCCGCCGCCGTTCCGAAGGCCGGATCGACGGCGGTCCAGTCGCGGGTCCAGTAGCCGTGATAGCCGTAGGTCTTGCCGGTTCCCTCGTCGACGCTCCCGTGAATCTGTTCGACGAACGGGCTCAGCCAGATCGCGTCGACGCCGAGGCTGTCGAAGTAGCCCGCCTGGATGCGGTCGCGCACACCGCGCAGATCTCCGCCCTCGAAGTTGCGCAACAGCGCGCCGTCGTGGGCCCGGCCGAGAGCGTGGTCGTTCGCCGTGTCCCCGTTCGCGAACCGGTCAATCAGCAGGAAGTAGATCGTGGCATGATTCCAGAACGCGGCGGCCCGCGGGTCGGTTGGCGGGGCCAAGCGGGCGGGCGAGGACGCGCCGACTCGCTCCGTCGCGGCCGGCGGTGCCGGAGCGCAGCTGGCCGCGAAAAGGATCAGACCGAGGACTGGGGGAAGCCGGGGTGCCATGTGGTGGTAGCTTCGGTGTCGTCGCGATCCTCGACACGCAGAGTCAGCAGGGCCGCCACCAGCAGCGACGCCCCGCCGACGGCCAGCGCGTAGATGGCTTCCCCGCCGAAAAAACGACCGACCAGGAAGCCGAGAATCGCCGCGGCGACGATCTGCGGGATGACGATGAAGAAGTTGAAGACCCCCATGTAGTAGCCCAGCTTGGACGGCGGCAGCGAGCCGGTGAGTATGGCGTAGGGCATGGCCAGGATGCTCGCCCAGGCGATGCCGATTCCGACCATCGAGCCGAGCAACAGCCGCGGATCGTGCAGCATGATTATCGACAGGAGCCCGAGCGCCCCGCACACCAGGCACACCGCATGGGCCACCTTGCGACTGGTGCGCCGAGCCAGGACCGGGATGGCGAACGCCACCACCGCCGCCACCCCGTTATACACTCCGAACCCGACGCCGACCCAGTTGGCTCCCTCATTGTACAGTGCGGAGGTGGGGTCGCTTGTCCCATACAGGTGGCTGGTGACGGCCCGGGTAGTGTAGATCCACATCGCGAACAGGGCGAACCAGGAGAAGAACTGCACCCAGGCCAGCTGCTTCATGGTGTGCGGCATGTCCTGAAAGTCGTTGAGGATCGTGACGAAGCCGTTCCGATAATGTCCGGACCGCTGCAGGAGCCCGCTGAGGACGAGCAGGAGTCCCACCACGCCCAGGCCAGCCGAGAGGATCATGACCTGATAGAGCGCCCGCGCCGCGAGCCAGAAGCTCAGGGCGGCGCCGACGACGGCCAGGATCACGCCCAACCGCACCTGCCGCTGGCCGTTGGCCGCGAACTCCTCCGACGCGCGCCGCTCCGGCGCGATGTGCTCCCGGGCCTGATTCTCCTCGAACGCCGCCATCTCGTCGGGCGAGTATTCCCGCGATCGCAGCACCGTCCAGAGCACCGCCGCAAAGAAGACCGCGGCGCCGAAATAGAAGGAGAGGCGGACCGACTCCGGAATCTGATGCGGAGGAGCCTCGTTGCTCACCCCGAATTGGGTGGTCAGGAGCCAGGGGAGGATCGAGGCGGTGACCGCTCCGGTGCCGATCAGGAAGCTCTGCATGGCGAACCCCACGGTCCGCTGCGCCGACGGGAGGTTGTCGCCAACGAACGCCCGGAACGGCTCCATCGAGATGTTGATGGAGGCGTCCATCATCCAGAGAACCCCGGCCGCCACCCAGAGCGCCGGCGAGTTGGGCATCACCAGCAGGGCCAATGACGCCAGGATGGCGCCGCTCAGGAAGTAGGGCCGCCGCCGGCCGAGGCGGTTCCAGGTGCGGTCACTCAAGTACCCCACGATCGGCTGCACGATGAGGCCGGTCACTGGTGCGGCGATCCACAGCAGCGGAATGTCTTCCACCTTCGCCCCCAGAGTCTCGAAGATCCGGCTCACGTTCGCATTCTGGAGCGCGAAGCCGATCTGAATGCCCAGGAAGCCGAAGCTCATGTTCCAGATCTCCCAGAACGAGAGCCGCGGCTTGGCCCGGACGGCGAAGGATGCGGCGGCGGCGTGTGCCATTGATACCTGTCGAGTCAGAACGGTGAGTGAGCGGGGGCGGGGGCCGGTCCGGCGCGGCGGGCCGCTTCGAGCAGACGGGCAAGCCCGTCGACTTCGGGGTCGGAGAGCACATCGTCCAGCAATCGACGAATCGAGCGCTGCCAGTTGGGCCGCACAGAGGAGCGGGTGCCCGGCAGGTTCACCCCGATCTCCTCGAGCCAGAGATCCTCGAGCCACGGGACGACCAGCGGGCTCTCGGAACCGCCAAGCCATGCCAGGAGGGCGGCCAGGAACTCGCGCGGCTGGTCCACGCGCTGACCAAGCCGCGCGGCAAGCCACTCGGCGGCCTGGGCACGCTCGGCCCGCACCTCCGGCACGGCCGCCTCCGAGAGCAGGTGATAGCGCACCCGCTCCGCGATGTCATTGCCGTCGAGCCACCCGGCAAAGGTGGGAGTATCGTGGGTTCCGACCAGCGCCATGACGTCCCGGGTGGGCGGCTCCACCGCCGGGCCGGCGCTGGCCTGGAACTCGGCGAGATACATCCCCCAGATGCGGTGCCGCGAGAGAGCTTCCCCGATCTCGGGCGGCACGGTGCCCAGGTTCTCTCCCACCACCTCGCAGCGGTGCAGACTGGACTCGAGCGACAGCACGGCGAACAACTCGTCCGCGGGGTAGGAGACGTAGGTCCCCTCATGCAGACCGAAGCCGTGCGGGATCCAGTAGAGCCGGGTCCACGCCATGATATGGTCGATGCGAAGCACACCCGCCAGACTCGCCTGATGGGCGATCGAAGCGGCCACGTATCGATGCCCCTCGCGGCGCGATGCCGCCGGCAGCACCGGTGTGAAGCCCCAGTCCTGGCCGCTCGGAAAACCCTGATCCGGGGGAGCGCCGACGGACATTCCGTCGCAGAAGAGCTCCTGCCTGGACCACGGGTCGTACCCGTCTGGATGCACGCCCACC
>Ga0335077_10005192_pt1 | contig 15940 bp, 17 predicted proteins | sample Lox_Sample_31_FD_207151 | JGI IMG/M metagenome (GOLD analysis project Ga0335077, IMG submission 207151) | Soil microbial communities from Loxahatchee National Wildlife Refuge, Florida, United States - Lox_Sample_3.1 | ecosystem: Environmental > Terrestrial > Soil > Wetlands | place: USA...
TCTCGAACACCTGTTTCTTGACCGCCATGTCCTCGAATACCGCCTCGATCACGATGTCGGCGTCTTTCAACGCGTTGTAGTCGGTCACGCCTTGGAACAGCGCCATGCGCTTGTCCATCTCCTCCTGCGTCAGCCGCCCCTTCGACACCGTGCCGGCGTAGTTCTTGCGGACCACGCCCAGCCCCTTGTCCAGGGCGGCCTGGCTCACTTCGAGCACCTTCACCGGAATGCCGGCGTTGGCGAAGTTCATGGCGATCCCGCCGCCCATGGTGCCGGCGCCGATGAGCGCGGCAGATTTGATGTCGCGCGTGGGCGTGTCCTCCGGCACGTCGGGAATCTTGCTCACCTGGCGCTCGGCAAAGAACAAGTGGCGTAGCGCCTTGGACTCCGTGGTGGCGCGCAGCTTCTCGAACAGCTCGCGTTCCTTCTGCACGCCCTTGGAAAAGGGGAGCTTCACGGCCGCCTCCACGCAGTCGACGATGGCGAGCGGGGCTGGATAACCGCGGTATTCCTTGGCGATGCGTGCCCGCGCCGCCGCAAAAAATTCCTCCGCCGGCTGATCGAGCTTGACGCTCAGCATGCTCGTCTTGCGCGCTTCGCGCCCTTCCCGCACGACGCGGTTGGCGAAGCCGGCGCCGGCGGAAGCGATCTCTCCCTTGACCATCTCGTCGATCAGTCCTAGCTCGAGCGCCTTGTCCGCGCCGACGGGCTCCCCGCTTGTGATCATGTCGAGCGCACGCTGCGCCCCGATGACGCGCGGCAGGCGCTGCGTGCCATGCGCGCCGGGCAGGATGCCGAGCTTCACTTCGGGCAGCCCGAGCTGTGTGCCGGCAACCGCGCAGCGGAAGTGACACGCCAGCGCCAACTCCAGCCCGCCGCCGAGCGCGAAGCCGTGGATCGCCGCCACGATGGGCTTGGTTACGGTGTCCATATACGCAGCCAGCGCCGGCAACGTCGCCATCCCCACCGGATAGGGCTTGCCGAACTCGGAGATGTCGGCGCCGCCTGAAAACGCGCGACCGCTGCCCTGAATCACGAAGGCCCGTACATTCGGTTCATGCTCGCCTTCCTTGATCGCGTCCAGGATGCGCTGGAGCACGCCCTTGCTCACGGAAAGCGCGTTGACGGGCGGGTTGTCGAGAGTGATGACGCCAAGGTGCCCCTGGACGGCGTAGCGAACGATGTCGGTCATGACCAAATCCTCAAGGCGGAGTGACAATGGAGACACGCCGAGCACACGCAACGACTGACAGCGCCTCGACGTGCGAGCGGCGGAACCTCGGACGGTATCGCCCGCCGCCCGTCGCGATGGCCCCGGATCCCACGCTGGTTTTCATCGAGGTCAGTCTAGCCCAACGCGGCACCCTTGCAAACCGCGACGCCCGGGGCGAGATCGGGTTGCTGCTAGAATGATTCGCTGGGTCGACAAGGAGAATCGCTTCGGAGGAAAAGCCAATGCACGGCCTCATGATGAACGCGCCGCTTCTGATCTCGTCGCTGATCCGTCACGCGGAGCGCTATCACGGCGACACCGAGATCGTCTCGCGCTTGGTCGAAGGCGGCTTGCACCGCTACAACTATGCCGAAGCGCATCGCCGCGCCCGCCAGCTCGCCAATGCGCTTCTGTCCCAGGGCGTGCGCACCGCCGACCGCGTCGGCACGTTGGCGTGGAACGGCTTCCGACACTTCGAGACTTACTATGCGGTGTCGGGGATCGGCGCGGTCTGCCACACCATCAACCCGCGCCTTTTCCCCGAGCAGATCGCCTACATCATCAACCACGCCGACGACCAGTATGTCTTCGTGGATCTCACCTTCGTGCCTCTGGTGGAGAAGCTCGCCGAGCAGTGCACGCAGGTCAAGGGCTGGGTGGTGATGACGGACAAGCCGCGCATGCCGCGGACCAAACTGCCCAACGCCCTGTGCTACGAGGAGCTGGTCAACACCCACTCGGACCGCTACGACTGGCCGAGCTTCGACGAGAACACCGCATCGTCGCTGTGCTATACGTCTGGGACCACCGGTAACCCCAAAGGGGTGCTCTACTCGCATCGCTCGACGCTGCTGCACGCGTATGCGGCCTGCCTGCCCGATGCGCTGAACCTGTCCGCGCGCGACGTGGTGATGCCCGTGGTGCCGATGTTTCACGTCAACGCTTGGGGCCTGCCTTATTCGTGCGCGCTGGCCGGGGCCAAGCTCGTGTTCCCCGGGGCGGGCATGGACGGCGCCAGCCTGCACGAGCTGCTCGAGCGGGAAAAAGTCACCGTATCGGCCGGCGTGCCCACCATCTGGCTGGGCCTGCTCAACCACGTCAAGCAGAACCGCCTCAAGTTCACCACGTTCAGCCGCACCGTCATCGGCGGCTCGGCGTGCCCTCCGGCCATGATCCAGACATTCGAGGAAGAATTCCGCGTGCGTGTGCTGCACGCCTGGGGCATGACCGAGATGAGTCCGCTGGGCACTGTCTGCACGCTCAAAGCGAAGCAGCTCGAGCTCCCGGCACAGGAGCGCCACGCGATCCAGAACAAGCAGGGCCGCCCCATCTTCGGGGTGGAGATGAAGATCGTGGACGACACGGGCGCGGAGTTGCCGCGCGACGGTAAGGCATTCGGGGACCTGCTCGTGCGAGGCCCATGGATCTGCAGCCAGTATTTCAAGGGAGAGGGGGGCGACCCGCTGCGCGACGGCTGGTTTCCAACGGGGGACGTGGCTACGCTGGACCCGGACGGATTCATGCAGATCACGGACCGCTCAAAGGACGTGATCAAATCGGGCGGCGAGTGGATCAGCTCGATCGACCTGGAGAACACCGCCATGGCGCATCCCGCCGTCGCGGAGGCGGCGGTGGTGGGCGTGCGTCATCCCAAGTGGGATGAGCGACCGCTGCTGCTGGTGGTGCGCAAGCAGGGCGCGCAGCTCACGCGCGAAGACATGCTGGCGTTCTTCGAAGGGCGGGTGGCGAAGTGGTGGATGCCGGACGACGTGGTGTTCTTAGACGCGCTGCCCCACACCGCCACCGGGAAGTTGCTCAAGACCAAGCTGCGCGATGACTTCAAGGACCACAAGCTGCCGTCGGGCTGACCACCCGCGGCCGGGGCAGCGACTGCACGTCTGCTCCCGGCTCGGCAGCAGGCTGCTACTTCAGCGCCTCAACCACCTTGGGATCCTTGAATAGGCCTTCCATGATCTTCTTGAAGGCCTGCGGCACCACCTTGCGCGAATGCGAGGGCGGATCCAGCCCGCCGTCCCCCAGGTTGTCCTCGCCCGAGGCCTGGCTTGCCGCGAGCGACTGGTCTTCCTTGTTGAACACGTTGAGCCTGACATCGTAGTTGAGAAACACCCTCTGGTAGGTGTCGCTCTTCCATTCCAGCAGCGTGATCAGCACCGAACGGTCGGTGCCACTCTTGACGAGCTGCTGGCGCGCGTCGGCCGGCTTGAGCGAAGGCGCCAGGACCATCTGCGAAGCCTTCACGCCCGATGCCCGCAAGGCCGACACGATGTCGGCCCCCATGTCCGTCGCCAGCGGCTGGCCGGAGGCCGTCTCAACGTCAAAGGGGTTGGAAAACCCGCCGCGGGAGACGCCTACAAAAGCAGGCGACTTGTGGTTGTCCAGCACATACGGCCGTTGGTCGAGCACTCCCACCTCTACCGTCTCGGTGGACGACACCGGCAAGTCGGGCGGCTGATTGTCGTACTGGTGCTTCACCCCGACTGCGCAACCGCTGCACAGGAGCGCCAGCGCCACGCCTGGAATCATCCAGTTCTGCATGATCCTCCCTCCGATGAAGTGGCTTCGATCCGGGCTGCGCTTCTTCTAACACCTCTCGCACCGGATAAGCCGCCGACATTACCCGGCTGGTGCAGTCTTGGCAACCGGCGCGGCCCGGGTCTTGATCATTCGCGGCGGCGGCGCAGGATCGCTCAGAGGGTGGCCACGCACTCCAGGTTGTCGATCAGGCGCGTTTCGCCGAGCTTGGCGGCACCCAAGACCACGAGATCCCTGTCCTTCGGTTCGGGCGCGGTCAGCGTGGCGCGCCGGCGCACTACGACGTAGTCCACATGCCAGCCGTGCCGCGCGAGCTGAGCATCGGCGGCAAACTCCATGGCCTCGAAGTTGCGGTCCCCGCCCTCCACCGTCGCCTTCACCTGCTGCAGGACCTGGTGCAGCCGCGGCGCCTCGCGGCGCTGCTCCGCCGACAGAAAGCGGTTGCGGGAGGACAGCGCCAAGCCGTCTTCGGCGCGCCGGGTTTCGGCCGCGACGATGTGGATCGGCAGCGCCAGCTGCTCCACCATGTGAATCACGATGTGCAGCTGCTGGTAGTCCTTCTTGCCGAACACCGCAACCTGCGGCTGCACCATGTTGAACAGCTTGAGTACAACCGTGGCCACGCCGCGGAAATGGCCGGGGCGGAAACGGCCCTCGAGCTTGTTGGCTACGGGAGGCGGGTCGACCATGAACACCTGCGCCTCGGGGTACATCTGCGACTCGTCCGGGTGGAACAGGACCTGGACACCGTCCGCGGCCAGCTTCTCGCAGTCCTCCTCGAAGGTGCGCGGATACTTTTCGAAGTCGTCGCTCTGTCCGAACTGGAGCCGGTTTACGAAGATCGTGGTCACGACACACGGCGCGTGCTGATGGGCGAGCCGCACCAGGCGCAGGTGACCGTCGTGGATGTTGCCCATGGTGGGAACGCAGGCCACCCTCGCCTCTTGCTTCAGGCGCTGGCGCAGCTGTTCGACGGTCTTGATGACATCCATGACAAGGATGGGCTGCGGGCCCCTCGGCGAGCAGCCGCTGTATCCTGGGGTGAGCTCTAGGCCCCGAGGCTGAAGAACTCGCGCGCTCCGCGCATCTCGCTGATGCGCTGCAACAGTAAATCAAAATCCCCAGGCCGATCAACAAAATTCAGGTTCCGGCTGTTCACGATCAGCAGCGGCGCGGCGTCGTATGCGTGAAAGAAGCGGCCATAGGCCTGGATCAGCCGCGCCAGATAGTCTTCGCTGATGCCGCGCTCGTAGCTCGCCGCACGCCGCCGCACGCGCGCCATCAGCGTCTCCACCGGAGCCTGGAGATAGATCACGAGGTCCGGCACCAGCGTCTGGGGCGCAAGGTGTCCGTAAATGCGCTGGTAGAGCGCGAGCTCGTCGTCGCTCAAGTTGAGGCGCGCGAACATGGGGTCCTTCTCGAACAGGAAATCCGCCACGGTGGGGCGCTCGAACAGGTCGAGCTGCTTCAAGCCCGAGAGCTGGTTGACGCGCTGAAACAGGAAAAACAGTTGCGTGGCCAGAGCCCAGCGCCGCGGGTCCTGATAAAAGTTGGCGAGGAAGGGGTTGGCCTGGGGCTCCTCGAGCAGCAGGTCGGCCGCGTTGCGCTCGGCCAGCAGCCGCGCGAGGCTGGTCTTGCCGGCCCCGATCGGTCCTTCGACCACGATGTATCGACGCCTAATCATTTGCGTCGATCGGGGTTACGCGTTGATCCGCGACCTGAGCGAGCAGCTGCGCCACGCCTCCGCGCCCCGGGATGACCGCGTCCGGGGTCACTTCCGCCAAGGGCAGCAGCACAAAGGCGCGCTGATGCATGCGAGGATGCGGCACCTCGAGCCCGGTCTCACGGATGACGCGGTCGCCCAGCAGCAGCAAGTCGAGGTCTAGTGTGCGCGGGCCGTTGGGCTCGCCGCGCACGCGCCCGTGGCGTGCTTCGAGCGCGAGCAGCTCCTGGAGGAGCTCGCGCGGCGAGAGCTGGGTGTCAAGCACTGCCACGGCGTTGACGAAGTCCGCCTGGTCGAGTTTGCCCACCGGTGCGGTTCGATAGAGGGAGGAGCAGGCGAGCAGGCGGGTGCGCGGCAGCCGGCCCAACTCATCGAAGCCGCTCCGCACCTGGCGCACTGGGTCCTCCAGATTGCTGCCGAGCCCGATGTGTGCAATCTGGGAACGGGGAGCCCGGGACACCGCGCCTCAGGATACGGGGTCGGCCGTGACAGCCTCTTTGCCGGCCTTGCTGCGCGGGCGGCGCCGGCGCCTGCGCTTGCCGCCCCCGCGGTCGGGCAGCAGCATGCCGGCGCGCCCCTCTTCTCCAGCCCGCATGAAGCGCTCCCACCACAGGCCGACCTCGGCTTCGACTTCGCCGCTGTCGCAACGAAGCAGCAGGAAGTCGAGCCCGGCACGCAGCCGTGGATGCTCCAGCAGGCGATACGGCCGGCTGCCCGAGCGGTTGAGAAAACGCGGCTGCAGCGCCCAGATCTCCTTCATGTCGGTGGTCAGGCGGCGCGGGATGGCGAGCTTCTCCACCTGCGCGGCGATCACGTGGTCCATGGCCTGGTGCAGCCCGGGGATCGGCTTCATGCCCTCGGCCTCCGCCAACTTCCACGCGGCGAGCACCTCGTGCCACAGCAGCGCGGCAAACAGGAACCCGGGAGAAACGGGTTTGTCTTCACCCACGCGCGCATCGGTTTTCTCCAACGCCAGCATCACGAAGCGCTCGCCCAGCGGCTGCTCCAGGATCACGTCGAGCATGGGCAGCAAGCCGTGGTGCAGCCCTTCCGTGCGCAGCCTCAAGACGCACTGGCGCGCATGACCAGACAGCAACAGTTTCAGCATCTCCTCGAACACGCGCGCGGCGGGTACGTTCTGGATGAGCGGCGCCAGCCGCTTGATCGGCGCGCGCGTCTTCGGCTCGATTTCACCGCCCAGTTTGGCCGCCAGCCGCGCGGCACGCAGCATGCGCACGGGGTCCTCACGATAGCGCTGCTCCGGGTCGCCAATCATGCGGATCACGCGCTTCCTGAGGTCGGCGACGCCATTGGTGTAGTCCAGGATGTCCTGGGTGGCCGGGTCGTAGAACAGCGCGTTCACCGTAAAGTCGCGCCGCAACGCGTCCTGCCATTGCGTCCCGAATACGTTGTCGCGCAGGATGCGCCCGTGCTCGTCGCGCTGGTGCTCCTCGGCGCTGGCGGGCACCCCGCCCCGGAACGTGGACACCTCCACGGTTTCGGCCCCGCACATCACGTGGACCAGCCGGAATCGGCGTCCGATGATGCGGGAGCGGCGGAAGATCGCGCGCACCTGCTCGGGCGTTGCATCAGTCGCGACGTCGAAGTCCTTGGGCTCGACTTCGAGCAGAAGGTCGCGCACCGCGCCGCCCACCACGAAGGCTTTGTACCCCGCCTCCTGCAGCCCTGCGGTGACGCGCCGCGCACACGCGTTGATGCGCTCCCGGGCAATGCCGTGCAGCTCCAATGGAATCACCAGGGGCTCGCGCGGCTTGCCCGGCCGCCCGGAGAGTACACGCTGGATGAGCCGCTTGATCATTCGGTCCGGTCTATGCTGGCGGAAACCGGGTCATCGGGGAACGCGCTGGGGGACTCAGGCAAGAACTCGGGCCTCGTGTGTAGATGCTTGATATACCGAACTTGTTCCCGACAGGTTCTGAGCACCAGCCGCGCGGGTTTAGTCGCTTCTATTCGCCCCGTTGTTCCGCCGGCTGGCCCGACCAACGCCTCATTATAGGGGAACCGGGACCCCGTATAGGCGCTCCAGGTTTTCCGGGGTGAGGACCCGCTCCGTTGGCCCGGCCAGCGGAGGCCCGGCGTCATACAGCAACACGGCGTGGTCACAGCGGCGGCGCGCCAGGCCGGGATCGTGCAGGACCATCATGACCGCCCGGCCCTGCGCGCGGGCGAGACCGGTGAAGCAGTCCAACGCCTGCATTTGGTGGCGGAGGTCGAGATGCTGGAGCGGCTCGTCCAGCAGGTAAATGGCGGGGTCTTGAGTCAGGACCAAAGCCAGGCGCGCGCGCTGGCGTTCACCCCCAGACAGGTGGGACAGCGTCTGGCCGGCCAGCGTCTCCAGATCCACGCGGACGAGTTGGTCGTGAGCCAGGCGCTCGGCCTCCGGGTCGTACCCGAGAAGCGAGCGACGGTGCGGATAGCGCCCGAGTGAAACATAGTCCAGAACGCTACCCCAGAACTCGATCGGCTCCTCCTGCAGCAGCAAGCCGATGCGCCGCGCGCGCGCTGCGGCGCCCATGTGGGCGAGCGGCGCGTCGTCGACGCGCACGCTCCCGGCAAGCGGCCTGCGCACGCCGGCCAGAGCATGCATCAGGGTGGTCTTGCCGCTGCCGTTGTTGCCGAGCACCGCCCAGCACTGCCCTGGGAACAGGGCCAATGACAAGTCCTGGCACAGGACCCGGCCGGGGAATCCGAGCGTGAGTGCGTCGGCCGTCAGCCTCATCGGCGCCCCGAGAGCAGGAGCAACACAACGGGGACGCCCAGCAGCGCCGTCAACGCCCCCACCGGGATTTGCAGCGGAGCCCACAAACTGCGCGCGCCGGTATCGGCCAGGGAAAGGAGCGTACCGCCGGACAGCACGGCGCTCGGAATCAACCAGCGGTAGTCCGTGACCCCCAGCAGCCGCACCAGATGCGGCACGATCAGCCCGACGAAGCCGATGGGCCCGGCCAGCGAGACACAGGTCACGGTTGCGGCCGAAGCTATCAGATAGATTGCGACCTCCGCGGCCGCCACCGGCACTCCCAGAGAAGCGGCCTTGGTGCGGCCCAGCCTCAATACATTGAGCGTTCCCGACCCCAGAACGCTAGCCGCCCCGAGCGCTGCCAGCGCAAGCCACGCCCACTGGGGAGAGGTCGCGTCCGACAGGTCGCCTAGCAACCAGAAGAGCATGCCCTTCACCGGCGTCTCCGGGGCAAGAAGCAGGATCAGGCTGATCAGTGCGCCACAGCCGGCGGAGAAGACGACCCCGGTCAACAGCAGCCGGTAGAGGTTCCAGTCCCCGGCCCGGAAGCTCAGCCCGAAGACGGTTAGCACAGCCGCCAGCGCGCCCGCCAGGCCCGCGAGCTGCGATGCGGCGTAGCCCAACCCCAGGCTCGTGGCAGCCAGGAGTCCGAGTCCGGCGCCGCCGGAGATACCCAACACGTAAGGATCGGCGAGCGGGTTGCGGAGCAACACCTGGAGCAGCGCCCCGGCCAGTGCCAACAGACCGCCGCAGGCGAAGCCCGCGAGCACGCGTGGCAATCGGATCTTGAGCACGATGTCGCCGACCGGACCCGGCGCGTGATCGAGCAGCGCCGCCGCGACATCTCGCGCGGGCAGCGCGACGCTGCCCACCATGAGGCCGAGACACAGGCTGACCGCGCCCAACGCGGCAAACACAGCGAGGATGAGAACCGGGCGCGACACCCGTCGAAGCGTCCGGCCCGCTACCGCAGGCTGATGATCATCCAGCCCTGCTCCAGTGCGGTTTCCTTGAGCGTCTCATCCGGATCGACGGCGATCGGGTGGGTCACCTTGGACAGCAGCGGCAGGTCGTTGAGCGAGTCGGAGTAAAACCACGTCTCCGTGAAGGAGTGCCAGCTCAGGCCGTGCTCGGCCAGCCAGGATTCGACTCGCGCAACTTTGCCCTCACGGAACGAGGGCACGCCCTTGACGCGACCGGTGAACTCGCCGTCTATCTCCTCTGGTTCGGTGGCAACCAGGTGCTCGATGCCGAACTCGCGCGCGATGGGCCCGGTGACGAAGCTGTTGGTCGCGGTAACGATCGCGCGCGCGTCGTCCCGGTGGCTGTCCACCAGGTCGCGCGACTTCCGGGTGATGATGGGCACAATGCGGTCGCGCATGAACTCCCGATGCCATTCTTCCAGCACCTTGCGTGGATGCCGCGACAGGGGTTTCAACTGAAAGTCGAGGAACGCGTGGATGTCGAGCGTGCCCGCCTTGTAGTGCTCGTAGAAGTGCTTGTTCTCGGCCTCGTGCACCTCGCCGTCGAGCACGCCTTTGCCGATCAGGAACTGCGCCCACTCGAAGTCGCTGTCGCCGGCCAACAACGTGTTATCCAAGTCGAACAATGCGAGGCGCATGAGTGCCGGGAGGAGAGCTACCGGGAGTCTAGCGGCGCGGGCGCAGGGGACAAATGCAGTGGACGGGCACGCGTGACAAGGAAAATGGGGTGTCGCTGCGGGCAGTATAGCCGAAAGGAGAAGAGATGAATCTGACCGCCGGGCTGCTGCCCGCGCCGTGGTACTGGGTGGCCCATCTGACATTGCTGGGCGTGCTGATCCACGTGGCTGTGGGCGCCCCGTGGCGCCAACTGGCCGACCCAACGCGGCTCAATGTCTGGCTCGGCTCCATCGTGATCTTGGCCGTGCTGTGGAGTATCCGCGCCGGGGTCCGCCCCGGCTTGGGCTTCCACCTGCTGGGCGCAACCGCGTGCACGCTGCTGTTCGGGCCGCGTCTGGCTGTCGCTGCAATGGTGCTGGTGGTCGCCAGCCAGGTCGCCGCGGGTACGATCTCGCTGTACAGCGCCTCGGCCAATGCCCTCGGCATGGGCGTAGTCCCGGTGGCCGTCAGCCAGGCGATCCTGCGCCTGGTGGAGCGGCGGTTGCCGCCAAATCTGTTCGTCTACATCTTCGCTGCAGCGTTCTTCGGCGCTGCATTGACCATGCTGGCAACCGGTGCGCTGGCGAGCCTGTTGCTCGGGGCAGCGGGCGCCTACACGTTCGAATATCTGTTGAGCGAGTACCTGCCATGGTTCGTCCTGCTGGCGTGGGCCGAAGCCTTTACCACCGGTGCGGTCATCACGCTGGTCGTCATCTACCGCCCCTCCTGGATCGCCACCTTCGACGACCGGCGTTACCTGGGCAAGGATTGAGGAAGCCTTCCGTCAACGCAGCTGAAGCACTTCGCGCAGCAACGGAAGGGTGATTGGGCGCTTGACCTGCAGCGAATACTCGTCCAGCGCATCCAGCACCGCCATGAGCGAGGGCAAGTCGCGCCGGCCGTGATGCAGCAGATAATCGGTGAGCTCGAGCGAAAGCGCAAAGCCGCGGCCGCGTGCATGGCTGCGCAGCGCCTCCGCCTTTTGCTCATCGCTCAACAGGCGCAGCTGGAACACCAGACCGGCGGCGAGCCGCGTTGTGATGTCGTCGCGCAGACCAAGACCGGAGGGCGCGGCATCGCCTGCGGCCAGCAGGCGCGCGCCGTCCTCGCGCAGCCTTTCGAACAGCCGGAACAGCGACGCCTGCCCGTCTGCCGAGAGGCGTTGCACGTCGTCCACCGCGATCAAGGTCGGCGCTGCCGCTTGCTCCAGCGCTGCGAGCTCGCTCGACCGCGTGCAGATCACCGCGCGGCCGGCGCCCCGCGATCTTTGCGCCACCGCGCGCAGCAGGTGGCTCTTGCCGCAGCCGGCTGGGCCCCACAGGTAGATGCAGCGCTCCTGCACCGCGCCGGCAAGCCAGGCGTGGAGCACCGCGAGCACTTCGCTGTTGCTACCGAGCGCGAAGTTCTCCAGCGTTGGGGCGGGAGGCTCGGACAGGCGGAGGATCAGCTGGTGCATGCCATCACCGTCAAACCACTCGTCGATCGTGGGTAGGCTCGAGCCGCACGCGTTGCTCGGCACGGTTCGCGAACCGGCGTTGCGTCGAGCCGATAGGTCTTTTCGGGTAGAATTCCGTGCCGCACACCGTAACGGAGCGGCGCTGTCGCTGGTGTGGCATCTTAGCGCAACATCGAGTGCGGGACGCCGCCGATACGCCGACCCACTGTGCGCACTCGCACCTCCGGCGTTTTCTTCATCCAGAAATCATGGCCCGCGCGCCCGTCCTCCCATCCGAGACACAGCCCGACACTGGGCTGTCCTATCGCGCGGCCGGCGTGGACATCGATGCCGGAGACCGCCTGGTGGACACGGTCAAGCTGATCGCCCAGCGCACGCTGCGCGACGGCGTGCTGGCCGGCATCGGCGGCTTCGGCGCCCTGTTCGAAGTGCCCAAGAAGTTCCGCAACCCGGTGCTGGTGTCCGGCACCGACGGCGTGGGCACGAAGCTCAAGCTCGCCTTCCAGCTCGGCCGGCACGACACGGTGGGCATCGACCTCGTCGCGATGAGCGTGAACGACATTCTGGTGCAGGGTGCCGAGCCTATGTTTTTTCTGGACTACTTCGCTTGCGGACGCCTGGACGTGGCCACCGCCACCGCGGTGATCAAGGGCATCGCGGTCGGATGCGAGCAAGCCGGCTGCGCCTTGATCGGCGGGGAAACCGCCGAAATGCCGGGCATGTATCCCCCCGGGGAGTACGACCTGGCCGGGTTCGCCGTGGGGGTCGTGGAGAAAGATCGAATCATCGATGGCAGCCGCATCGCGCCTGGAGACGCCGTCCTGGGGCTGGCCTCCAGCGGCGCACACTCCAACGGCTACTCCCTGATCCGGCGCATCCTCGAGCGGGAAGGCGCGGCCCTATCCGCAGATTTCCACGGCCGGCCGCTGGCCGACGTGCTGCTGGCGCCCACGCGCATCTACGTCAAACCGATACTCGAGCTGTTGCACAAAGTCAGGGCGAAGGGACTGGCGCACATCACGGGAGGGGGCTTGCTGGAAAACCTGCCGCGTGTACTGGCCGGCGGGCTGACCGCGGAGCTCGATCGCGACGCTTGGCCACGCCCGGCGCTGTTCTCCTGGCTGCAAGACAAAGGCGGCGTGGCCGATCAGGAGATGTTCCGCGTGTTCAACTGCGGGATCGGAATGGTGCTGGTCGTGGCCGACGAGGATGTCGAGCGCTCCATGCAGCAGTTGCGCGAAGCCGGCGAGAGCGTTTACCGCATCGGCCGCATTCGCGCACGCGCCGCGGGCGAAGCGCAGACCCTCGTCGCGTGAGCACTGCGTGCAGCGCCTCGTCATCCTGATCTCGGGCCGCGGCAGCAACATGCAAGCCCTGCTGGAGGCCGGCCTGCCGGCCGAAGTGAGCGCCGTCATCAGCAATGAGCCGCTCGCGCGGGGCTTGGACATCGCGCGCCGATTCGGCGTCAGGACACAGGTCATCGACCATCGGGAGTTCGCCGATCGTTCCGCTTTTGACCTCGCGCTCGGCGACGCCGTCGCGGGCCACGACCCGCACCTGGTCGTGCTGGCCGGATTCATGCGGGTGCTGACCGGGGGGTTCGTCTCCCGCTTCGCCGGCAGGCTGATCAATATCCATCCGTCGCTGCTGCCGGCCTTTCCCGGGATCGACACTCACCGGCGCGCGCTCGAAGAGGGCGTACGGGTCCACGGGTGCACGGTTCACTTCCTGACCCCCGCCCTCGACAGGGGCCCGATCGTGGTCCAGTCCGCGGTTGCCGTGCTGCCGGACGACACGGAGGAGGCGCTGGCCGCTCGCGTGTTGCGGCAGGAGCATCTCGTGCTGCCACAAGCCGTGCGCTGGTTCCTCGAAGGCCGCCTGGAGGTGCAGGGGAGCCGCGTGCGGGTCGCCGGCTCGTGCGCATACCCCGACCCGATCACTTCGCCCCTGCCGACATGAAGCACACCATCGCGTTGTTTGCTCTGCTGCTGTCAACCGTCCAAGCGCTTGCCGCCCGCGCGCCGGACGAAGGCGTCCCCTCCCGGGTCGAGGTCAAGTACCGGGTGAGCGTTGCCGGTCTCCCCGTCGGGCAGGGCGTCGACGTCTTCCAGCACGACGGCAAGACCTACTCGATCGTGAGCGAGTCCACGGTCGCCCTGGTGCTCACTGTCCGCAGGGAGGCCAAGGGCAGCGTTACGGCCGGCGGTTTGCGCCCGCTGAGCTATGTCGAAACGCGCAACGGTCGGTTCAAGCGCAGCGCCAACTTCGACTGGGCTGCAGGGCAAGTGCAGCTGACCGAAGGCGACCAGACGCAGACTGTGCCGCTCCCCCCAAACACCTGGGACGCAGCCAGCCTCGCCTGGAACTTCGCCTTCTCGCGCTCGGACGGCAAGGACCTGCAGGTGCACATGACCGATGGCCGACGGGTCACGCACTACACCTACACGATACTCGGCCGAGAGAAGATCACCACGCCACTAGGCGAGCTGGAAACGATGCACGTGAAGAAAGTTCAAGAGAACGGCGATAAGCGCGCCTTCGAGGTGTGGCTGGCGATCGACCGGCATTTGCTCCCAGCGCGCGTGCTGGCAACCGAGAAAGACGGCACGGCATTCGACTCGATGGTCGAAAGCGTCAACCTCGCGCCGTGACCGGACTCACGCGCGGCCGCCTGGATGCGGCGGTCTCCGCGCTGCAGGTGGTACTGGGCCTGACCCGCCCCGCCGATGCGGCATTGGGACTGTTCTTCCGGGACCATCCCGAACTGGGCCAGCACGATCGCGCTTTTGTCGCCGAGTTGGTGTTCGCCGTGCTGCGCCACCTGCGCTTGCTGGAGCACCTCGCGGACGAACCTCAGCCTCGGCGGCTGGCGTTGGCTGCGCTCAGCCTCATACTCGGCTTTAGCGTGCGCGAGCTCTCGCCCCTGCTTGCGCGCGGAGACGACACCTGGCTGGCGCGGGCGCGCGCGTGCGACCAAGCAGGGCTGCCGCTCGCGACGCGCACCAGCCTGCCCGACTGGCTGTACGACCGCCTCGCGCGGGAGCGCACCGGCCCCGAACTGGAGGCGCTTGCGCACGGGCTGCTGCAGCCCGCGCCTCTGGACTTGCGAGTCAACACGATGCTCGTCAAACGCGACGAGGTGCTGGCGGCGTTCGAGCGCACCGGCATTCCCGCCATCGCCACGCGTTACTCGCCGGCCGGTATTCGCCTCGAAGGCAAGCCGCAGCTGCAGCGCCATCCGCTGTTCCTCGACGGCAAGGTGGAGGTTCAGGACGAGGGAAGCCAGTTGCTCGCTTATCTGGTTGCGCCCCGGCGCCGTGAAATGGTCGTGGACTTTTGTGCCGGTGCCGGCGGCAAGACGCTCGCGCTGGGTGTGCTGATGCACTCGGAGGGGCGCCTGTACGCCTTTGACACCGCGGCGAAGCGTCTCGCCAACCTGAGACCGCGCTTGAGACGCTCGGCGCTGTCAAACGTGCATCCCCAGCTCATTGCCGGCGCCGGCGATGCCCGGGTGAAGCGGCTGGCAGCCAAGATCGACCGGGTGCTGGTGGATGCGCCTTGCAGCGGGTTGGGAACCCTGCGCCGCAACCCGGACCTCAAGTGGCGTCAGCGTCCGCAGAGCGTGACGGAGATGGCGCACAAGCAGCGCGTCATTCTGGAAGCAGCCGCAGGGCTGCTCAAGCCGGGCGGACGGTTGGTGTACGCCACCTGCAGCCTGCTGCAGGAGGAAAACGAGGCAGTCGTCGACGGCTTCCTGAGCGCTCATCCGCAGTTTGCCGAGGTCCACTGCGGCGAGATCCTGCGTCGCCAGGGTATCGAGCTCGACACCGGCCAGCGCTTCCGCGTCTTTCCGCACAGCCACGCGATGGACGGTTTCTTCGCGGCCGTCTTGGAGCGTACGAAGAGTGGATAAGCCGATACAGATGCGCTTCTCATGGTGGTGCGCACTGGGACTCCTGTGGCTGACCCCGTCCGCACTGGCACTGCAGCCCGCCGACGCAGTCGAGGAGACGGTGACGGCGCAGATCGCCTTCACCCCGGGCGGAGATCCCGCCCGGATCATCGTCGAGGCGCTGCACGCGGCGCGTCGCCAGATCCTGGTGCAGGCCTTCAGCTTCACACATCGGGACATCGCCCGCGCATTGATCGAGGCGCAGCGCCGCGGCGTGGACGTGCAGGTGATCGCGGACGCGGAGCAGACGGAGCTCATCGAGAACAGCGTCATCCCGCAACTGGCCTCGGCAGGCGTGCCGGTATTCCTGGACCGGGAGCACGTCGCCGCGCACAACAAGGTGATGGTCATCGACGAGGGCCACCCCTCCGCCGTCGTGATCACAGGCAGTTATAACTTCACCTTCGGGGCGCAGTTCCGCAATGCCGAGAACCTGGTGCTGCTGCGGGGCGGACCCCACATCGCTCGCGCCTACGCCGACAACTGGCGCACGCATCGCGCCCACTCTCGGCCGTATTCGCGACCGTGAACTGCCGTGACTCGTGGTTCGTGGTTCGTGACTCGTGATTCGTGATTCGTGATTCGTGATTCGTGATTCGTGATTCGTGATTCGTGATTCGTGATTCGTGATTCGTGATTCGT
>Ga0335077_10005193_pt1 | contig 15939 bp, 13 predicted proteins | sample Lox_Sample_31_FD_207151 | JGI IMG/M metagenome (GOLD analysis project Ga0335077, IMG submission 207151) | Soil microbial communities from Loxahatchee National Wildlife Refuge, Florida, United States - Lox_Sample_3.1 | ecosystem: Environmental > Terrestrial > Soil > Wetlands | place: USA...
AGTCTCGATAACCGATCATCGGGGCTTCCCATCAGGCGTGGCCTTGATCCCGTCAGCAGGAGGGCTCTGGTCATTCGCCGGCGGATACGGCGACTCGAAGATTCTGGTCCGAGCACGCCTCGCGTCCGGCCGTATCGCTGCGCAGACCACGCTGCCCTAGGCTCAGCCTGGCCCGCCTGGACTCCGGCCTCGCGCGCGCCGCGCGCCGGGCAGCAAACGGGCAGCAAACCGTTCTTCTGGGCCCGTGGGAGCAGAAACGGTTGAATGGCGCCGAGCGCTCCAAAGCCTGATGGATCGAGCGATTGCGTGTCCTCGGTCGCCACGTGGGTAACCGCTGTATTGGTCTGTCACGCCGGAGGTCGCGGGTTCGAGTCCCGTCGCTCCCGTTGTTTACACCGCGTCTTGCCCGCTTCTGGACGAGGGGGCGACGTGAAGCGGTCTACATCACTTCGTCGTAGTAGTCGACCGAGTCGCCGTGGATGACGACGATTTCGACCCGCTCGCCGGTGACCGGATCCTGAGTGACGATCGTCTCGCCGTCCTTCGTCGCGCCGGGGGCCGGCTTCTCGTCCGAGGACTTCCCACCCTGCTTCAGCGTCTCGGTGCCGTTGTCCGGCGTCGCCTGCGAGATGACCGTCGACGGGAACTCGATCTTGACGTCCTTGATCGCGTCCTTGCACGCGACCTCGACCGTCACCTGCTCCCCGGTCTGCGCGACGCCGTTGACCAGGATCGGGCCCTGGTCGTTGGTCAGGACCCCGCAGGTCAGGTGGGTGAGCTCGTGGGTGACGAGCTTGTAGACCGCGGTCTTGGGGATGATGGCCGACTGGATATAGGGCACGATGCTGTCGCCGGGTAGCGATCGCAGCGGAGTATGTTCTTTCGCGATCTTGTCGAGCTCGATCACGTGGGTCAGCTTGCCGGAGAAGGTCGACCAGGGATCGTTCGCCTCGCGGAAGGGATCGGTCATCCAGTCGGCCGCGTCCTCCGAGGCATCGAGTAGCTGAACCGAGTTTTGCAGCTCGGCCCGTGCTTCGTTCTCCTTGCCTGCCTTCGCAAGCGCCTCCGCGGAGCGCTCCAGCTCCAAGGCCCCGCCGACGTTCTTCTTCAGAACCTTCAACGCGTCGACGCCGTCGTGGAACGGCCACTGGGGCGCCGGCGAGTTGTCACCGCCCGCGGGCAAGGCTCCGGCTATGCAGAGCAGCAGCAACGACCCCGCGAGAATCATGGCGACCCGGACCACCGCGCGAGCGTACGCTTTCCGTCGGAGCCGTACAAGCCCTCGACGCGCCGCGTGCGAACGACTACCTCGCGGGCGTCGTCTACTGCGGCGAATCCGCTGCTCCTCGTCGTGACCCGTCTCCCCCGTACCCCCGCGGCCGCGTCCTGTCACGCCGGAGGTCAAGCCCGACAGCGCGGCGTGTCACGTCGTGCAGCCGACGACGCTCTCGATCCGAGTCGCGTCGGCGATCAGCGCGGCTGCCTGGGTGGCCGGCATCGTCTTGCCCGACTGTGCCCGCACCTCGAGCCGGAACACCGCCAGCGTCAGGCACATCAGCTTGGGCTGGCCCAGCGCCAGGAACCACCGCGCGACCTCCACGGTGGCTTCGAGGCTCCTGCCCGGCCCCACCTGGGCCACCGCCGCAGCGAGGTCTGCGAGCTGCGCGGCGGCTCCCTTCACATGGACGGTGAAGCTCCCACCGGCAGCGTTGCCGCTCGCATCCGTCGCCGTGCAGGTCACTGTCGTGTCTCCGATCGGGAACAGGTGCGGCGCCGCGGGGACGCACGCGAGTCTCGGGCCGGTATCGAGGTTGTCCTTCACCGTCACCGGATACGTGGAGACGGCCGCCCCCGCCGAGCCGGTCGCGTCGACGGTCACGTCCGGTGCGCTGACGGTCGGCGACGTCTTGTCGATGTCGATCCCGGAGAAGGTCGCGCTCGTGCTGTTGCCCGCCCGGTCCGAGCACGTCCCGCTCACGGACTGCCCGGCGCCCTCGGTCGTCACCGTCTGGTCCTGCGTGACGCTCGCGACACCCGAGCCGCCGGGATCGTCCATGCAGTCGAAGTGGACGACGACGTCGAACCGCGTCCACGTGCCGCCCTGATAGGAGTTCCCGTTCGCGGTTGCCGTCGCGGTAAGGGTGGGCGGCGTCGTGTCCTGCGTGCCACCGCCCGATGACCCGGAGAACTTCTCGACCCGGTCGGCGGAGGCGTCGGTGACGTAGACATCGCCGGCGGCATCCAGGGCGACGCCCGTCGGCCCGGCCGAGGTGCCGAAGGAGAAGCGGGGGTTGCCAACCGCGTCGAAGTCCTCGATGCGGTCGTTGCCGGTGTCGGCGACGAGAATGTCCCCGGCCGCCGTCACGGCGACGCCGGTCGGGCTCGAGAACTGGCCGGGGCCCGAGCCGGCGCTGCCGAACTGGAAGCGGACGATCCCTGCCGAGTCGAATACCTCGACGCGGTCGTTGCCGGTGTCGGTGACGAGAATGTCCCCGGCCGCCGTCACGGCGATGCCGGTCGGGCTCGAGAACTGGCCGGGACCCGAGCCGGCGCTGCCGAACTGGAAGCGGAGGTTCCCTGCCGAGTCGAACTGCTCGACCCGGTTGTTCCCGCTGTCGACGACGTCGATGTTGCCGGAGCCGTCGACCGCGATCCCCGCCGGTGCGTCGAACCGGCCCGGTCCCGACCCGGCGGCGCCGAACTGCGCCTGGAAGTTGCCGAGGGAGTCGAACCGCTCGACCCGGTTGTTCCCGCTGTCGACGACGTCGATCCGGCCCGCGCTCTCCACCGCGATGCCGTACGGTTGTGAGAAGCGGCCGGAGTCGACACCCGAGACACCGAACTGGAATCGGAAGCTCCCTGCCGAGTCGAACTGCTCGAGCCGGTTGTTCCCGCTGTCGACGACGTCGACGTTGCCGGAGGTGTCCACGGCGACGCCGGCGGGGCGGTCGAACTGACCGGGGCCGGATCCTTGGCTGCCCCACGCGAAGAGGAGCGAGTAGCCCGCCGAGGCCGCGCCGGAGACGCCGAACGCGAGCGCACACACCGCAGCCCATACGACAACGGCCAGGCGCAGACGTCCGCGTGCTCCCACAGGCATCCCTCCCCCGGCCGAGTATGGACCGCAGTCGGAAGCGACACAAGGCCGGGACCCTGCGCAACGGCGACTGCGGGCCCCGCGGTCGCCTGCCGGTGCGCCTCAGTCCTCGGGCGCGGGCGTCACCACTCGCAGCCGGCGCGAGTGCAGATCTCTCACGGGGACGCGGACGACGTCCAACGCGTAGCAGTCCTCGAGCGCGACCGTCTCGTCCACCCCGCTCCCGGCACGGTCGGCGACGCGGTAGAGGAAGACCTCGTCGGTCAGATAGACGGAGACCGCGGGTATCGGACCCTCGGCCGTGTGGCGGCTCCCGGCGCTGTCGAGCACTCGCATCTCGCTCCCTCGAACGGCGATCCTCCGGGGAACCTTGACCGCCTCCGACGCCTGGTCCAACCGCACTCCGCCGCAGACCTGCCGCGGGAACTACGTACCCGTGCGCAACGACCGGTGACTCGACCAGGGGCGACGCGGGCGCGAGCGCGGGCGGCCGGTGCGACGCTCCCGCCGAGAGGAGGTGAGCGGCATGTTCAGGTGGATACGCCGCCGTCGCCGTCAGCCGGACCCGGCGCCACAGCCCCGCGATCAGGAGCGCGACTCGGGCGAAGAGGAGTACGAGTCGGAGGAGGAGGACGAGCGCGAGGTCGGGCCGTCCGGGTTGACGAGGGTGAAGACGGACAACGTCTGACCGCGCCGCGGCCGGCCCGTTCAGGCAGGGTCGGCCGTCGCGCCCTCGACGAGCGCGTCGAGCACGAGCAGCTGGAAGTGCTGGATCAGCTTCTCGCTGCCCAGCAGGAGGCGGCCGTGGTCGATCGCGCCCGAGCGCAGGCCGCGATGGACCGACTCGACGAGCTCGCTGTCCTCCCGGCCGACCTCGGCGCCGAAGTCGGTGATCTCCTGGACGATCTCGTCCGAGGCGCCCGGCGCCCAGAAGCCGTCGACGAAGGTGGCCGTCCGATCCGGGTCGAGTGGCTGGAACACGAGCACGCGCACGTGCGGAGGCCCGGGAAAGACGTTGAGCGTCCAGTTCGGCCAGACGTAGTGGAACTGGCTGCCGCGGAGCGCGTCGCCCGGGTCGTACGGGAGCTCGCCCCCGTCCCGCAGCGGGCCGTACTGACTCGAGCTCCAGCGGGAGGTCGTCAGCAGGTAGGCGTCCTGGTCGACGTCCACCAGCTTGCTGAAGCTCTTGTGCGCGACCGGACAGTGGTAGCACTCGAGGAAGTTCTCGACGACGATCTTCCAGTTCGCCTCGATCACGAACTCGCGGGAACGGCCGCGGTAGGTGAATCCGCCGGGATCGACCCCCCGCTCTGCGGCCTCGCGCGGCAGCTCGCCGAGCACGTCGCGCAGCGGCGGGCCCGCGGGATCGGGGTTGACGAAGACGAGCGGGCCCCACGTGTCGACCTGCACGCGGCGGAGCCCGAGCTCCGACGCGTCGAAGTCCGGCTCCCGGTCCGAGCGGGGCGCCGCCCGCAGCGTCCCGTCGAGGTCGTACGTCCAGGCGTGATACGGACACTGCAGCGTCTCGCGCCGCCCGCAGCCCTCGACGACCTGGTGCCCGCGGTGGCGGCAGACGTTGGCGAACGCGCGCAGCTCGCCGTCGCGGCCGCGCACGACGACGACCGGCAGGGCGCCCGCGTTGCACGTGAAGAACGACCCCGGCTCCGTCGCCTGCACGGCAGGCCCGGCGTACTGCCACGAGCGCCGGAAGATCCGCTCGTGCTCGAGGCGCAGGATCTCCGGGTCCGAGTACCACGACGCCGGCAGCGTCTCGCCGTCGAGGAGCCGGTCCCGCAGCGCCGGTGGCATGACCACGGCCACGCCCGCACCCTACGCGATCAGCGCGCGGATCTCCTCGGCCGCGCGCGCGGTCTTCGAGCCGATGTTGGACAGCCGCTCGGCCGTGACGCGGTTGCGCGGCCCCCACGCGTTCACGATCGCGAGCGGCCGGCCGCGCTGGTCGAGCACCGCGGACGAGACGCCGTACAGCGTCTCCTCGAGCTCGCCGATGCAGACGCTGTAGCCGCGGCGGCGGTCTCCGGCGAGCTCCTGCTCGAGCCGGCGCCGCTCGGTCACGGTCGTCGCCGTGTAGCGCTTGAGGCGGCCCGCGAGGAGCACGTCGCGCTCCTCCTTCGGCAGCCAGGCGAGAAACGCCTTTCCACCCGAGGTCGCGTGCAGCGGCAGCGAGCGCCCGAGCCAGTTCGGCGAGAGCACACGCGGCTCCTCGACCTGGTCGACGTAGACGAGGTTGAAGCGCTTGGCGACGGCGAGGCTCACCGTCGCGCGTGCCGCGCGCGCGAGCCGCTCGAGCACCGGATGGGCACGGCGGACGAGCGAGTCGTGATCGTCGCCGGCCGCGATCTGGAAGATCGCGTACCCGACGCTGTACCGCTGGCTCACCGGGTCGCGCTCGACGAGCCCCTGAGCCTCGAGCGTCGCCAGCAGCCGCCACGCGGTGCTGCGGTTGAGCTCGCAGCTGCGCGCGAGCTCCGGAACGGTCGCGGGCCGCGACGCGTTCGCCACCGCCTTGAGCAGCGCGGCGGCGCGGTCGACCGCCTGGACCGAGTGGTTCACCATACGAACAAGCATTGCACAATGTGACCTTGACTTGAACCGGCGAGGGTGGTTCAGTTCTCCCTTCGATCCCTGAACGCCCAAGGAGGCGACGGCATGAGCGACCACCGGGATCCCATCGACCCGGAGGAGCGGCGCGGTCTCACCCGCGACGAGCTCCTCCGCCGTGCCGCCGCCGGCGGTGCGTTGATTCTGACGGGCGGCGGGCTGACCTCGGTCGCCGACGCCGCCGTGCAGGCCGCGTCGCCGAAGCGCGGCGGAACGTTCCGGATCGGCGTCTCGGGCGGCTCGGCGAAGGACTTCATCGACGGCCAGAACATCGTCACCCGTCCGGACCAGGCGCGGATCGCGACGGCCTGGGAGCAGCTGATCGAGTTCGATCCGAACTATCAGCTGAAGCTGACCGGCCTCGCGGAGGAGATCACGCCGACGACGGCGAGCGTGTGGACGATCCGCGTGCGCGACGGCGTCGAGTTCTCGAACGGCAAGACGCTCGGCGCGGACGACGTCATCTACTCGATCCGCCGGCTGATCAATAAGAAGCTCGGCCTGTTCGGCGGGGCCGCCCTCTCCTCGGTCGACCCGAACGGGATGAAGAAGCTGGACAAGCGCACGGTGCGCCTGACGCTGAAGAGACCCGACGTCACGATCACCGACGCGCTCGGCCAGTACATCGCCAACATCGTCCCGGTCGGCTACAGCCCGAACGCGGTCGGCAAGGCGAACCCGAACATCGGCACCGGCCCGTACGTCCTCAAGAGCTTCACGCCCGGGCAGCAGAGCGTCCACGTCCGCAACCCCAACTACTGGCGCAGCGGACAGCCGTACTTCGACCAGGTCGTGATCATCGACTTCCCCGACGACACCGCGCGCGTCAACGCGCTGCTCGGCGGGCAGGTCGACGCGATCACCGACGTGCCGCCGGCCCAGGTGGCCGTCGTGAACGGGCACTCGGGAACGAAGGTGCTGGAGTCGCCGAGCGCGGCCTGGACGCCGATCTGCATGCGCGTCGACGCCGCGCCGTTCACGGACGCACGCGTCCGCCAGGCGATGCGGCTGATCGCCAACCGGCCGCAGATGGTCGAGCAGGCGCTCGCGGGCCACGGGCACATCGGCAACGACCTCTACGCGCCCTTCGACCCGATGTACGACCACGCACTCGCGCAGCGGGTGCAGGACATCGACCAGGCGAAGTCGCTGCTGAAGGCCGCCGGCCAGTCGAACCTGACGATCGACCTCCAGTCGACGAACGGCGCGCTCGGCATGAACGAGGGCGCGCAGGTCTTCGCGCAGCAGGCGAAGGCCGCGGGCGTCACGGTCAACGTCAAGATCCTCGACAGCGGCGCGTTCTACAGCAGCAACTACCTCAAGTGGACGTTCTCGACCGACTTCTGGGGAACGCGGAACTACCTGTCCCAGGTCGCGGCGGGGAGCCTTCCGACCTCGCCGTACAACGAGACCCACTGGCCCGACAAGGCGCACCAGAAGTTCCTCTCGCTCTACAGCCAGGCGCTCGGCACGGTGAACACCGCGAAGCGGCAGGCAATCGAGCACGAGATGCAGCAGATGGAGTACCAGTACGGGGGCTACATCGTCTGGGGCTTCAGCACGCTGCTCGACGGCTACTCGACGAAGCTGCAGGGGCTGAAGCAGGGCGACAAGGGCGTCCTGCCGCTCAACGGCTTCGGCTACGGGTACCGGACGATCTGGTTCGGCTAGAAAGGAGCGGAGAGCGGGGGCGGCGGGTCCGCCCCCGGCGCCCGACCGGCATGCGCTTCTTGTGGCACGGGATCACCGGCTTCGTCATCCGGCGACTGCTGCTCGGGCTGCTGACGCTGCTCCTCGTCTCGATCGTCGTCTTCGCCGCCACGCAGACGCTTCCGGGAGATCCGGCCCGCGCGATCCTGGGCCGCAGCGCGACGCCGGACTCGCTGCGCGCCCTGCGCGCGCAGCTCAACCTGAACCACTCGGCGATCGTCCAGTACGGCGACTGGCTGAAGGGCCTTCTCACCGGCAACCTCGGAACCTCGCTCGCGGCGCGGCAGCCGGTGAGCGCCGTGATCGGCAAGCGGGTCGAGAACTCGGCGTTCCTCATGTTCCTCGCCGCGATCGTCAGCATCCCGCTCGCGATCGTCATCGGCGCGGTGACGGCGCGCCGCCGGGACTCGAAGTTCGACCACGGGATGTCCGTCGGCCTGCTCGGGCTCGCGGCGCTCCCCGAGTTCGTCGTCGCCATCCTGCTCGTCGTCCTGCTCGGGACGACGGTGTTCCAGGTCTTCCCCGCGGTGTCGCTGATCCCGCCGCAGGACTATCCGTGGCAGCACATGAACGAGCTCGTGCTGCCGGTGCTGACGCTCGTGATCGCCGTGACGCCGTACATCTCGCGGATCATGCGCGCCTCGATGGTCGAGGTGCTCGAGAGTGACTACGTCGAGATGGCCCGGCTGAAGGGCATGTCGGAGCGCAAGGTCCTGTGGCGCCACTCGGTGCCGAACGGGATCGCGCCGACGATCCAGGTGATCGCGCTCAACCTCGCGTACCTCGCCGGCGGCATCGTCGTCGTCGAGTTCGTCTTCGGCTATCCCGGGATCGGCGCGGCGTTCGTCGACGCGGTGGCGAACCGCGACATCCCGGTCGTACAGGCGCTCGCGATCCTGATCGCGGCGGTGTACGTCCTCCTCAACGTCGCCGCGGACGTCGTCACCATCCTCGTCAGCCCGCGCCTGCGGACGTCGCTGAAGTGAGCGAGGCGGCCGCAGTCGCGACCACGCCGCCGCTCGTCGCGCCGGCGCAGCCGCGCCCGGTCGTGCTGCTGCTGCGCCGCTCTTGGCAGCAGGCGCGGACGAAGGTCGGCGTCACGCTCGTCCTGCTCCTCGTCGGCATCGCCGTCGTCGGCCCGTTCTTCGCGCCGCACTCCCCGTCGGCGTTCGTCGGCGCGCCGTACGCGCATCCGTCGAGCCATGCGTGGCTCGGGACCGACAACCTCGGCCGCGATGTCTTCAGCCGCTTCCTCTGGGGCGGGCGCTCCGTGCTCGGCCTGGCGATCGCGGCGACGGCGCTCGGGCTCGCGCTCGGCGTGACGATCGGTCTCTTCGCCGCCTACGCGAGCGCCACGGCCGACGACTTCCTGATGCGCGCGATGGACGTCATCCTCGCGTTCCCGTCGCTCGTGCTCGCGCTCGTCGCGGTCGCGACCGTCGGGCCGCAGCTGTGGCTGCTCGTCCTCGTCGTCGGAATCACGACGGCGCCGCGCGTCTCGCGGGTGACGCGCGGCTCGTCGGTCGAGATCGTCGAGCGCGACTTCGTCCGGGCGGCGGAGGCGATCGGCGAGCCGCGGCGCAAGATCCTCCTCGGCGAGATCCTCCCGAACGTCGCGAGCCCGCTGTTGGTCGAGGCGAGCCTCCGGCTCACGTACTCGGTCGGCCTGATCGCCGCGCTGAGCTTCCTCGGCTTCGGGCTCCAGCCGCCGGCGGCGGACTGGGGGCTGATGATCAACGAGAACCGGCAGGGCCTGACCGTCCAGCCGTGGGGAGTCGTCGCGCCCGTCCTCGCGATCGCGCTGCTCACGATCGGGACGAGCCTGATCGGCGACGGCGTCGCGCGCGCCTCGTCCGGGATCGAGCGCGGGAGCGACGAGGAGTGAGCGCGGCCGCGCCGGTGCTCGAGGTCGAGGGCCTCCGCGTCGAGGTCGAGCGCACCGGGATCGACATCGTCGAGGAGATCACCTTCGACGTCGGCGCGGGCGAGGTGCTCGGACTCGTCGGCGAGTCGGGCTCGGGCAAGTCGACCGTCGGGGTGGCGCTGCTCGGTCACGCGCGCCGCGGCGCGAGGATCGCCGGCGGACACGTGCGAATCGAGGGGCGCGACATCCTCGGCCTCCCCGCGGACCAGCTGCGCGCATTGCGAGGCCGGACCGTCTCGTACGTCCCGCAGGATCCCGGCGCCGCGCTCAACCCGGCGCTGCGGATCCGCCTCCAGCTCGAGGAGACCCTGGCCGCGCACGGATTCGGCTCGTCCGACGACGAGCGCGCGCTGCGGCTCGAGGAGATGCTCGACGAGGTGCTGCTCCCCCACGACGACCAGTTCCTCCGCCGCTATCCGCACCAGCTCTCCGGCGGCCAGCAGCAGCGTGTCGGGCTGGCGATGGCGTTCGCGTGCAGGCCGCGCGTGATCGTCCTCGACGAGCCGACGACGGGGCTCGACGTGACGACGCAGGCGCACGTGCTCGAGACGGTCCGCTCGCTCTGCGACGCGCACGGCGTCGCCGCGGTGTACGTGAGCCACGACCTCGCCGTCGTCGCGACGCTCGCGGACCGCGTCGCGGTCATGTACGGCGGCCGCATCGTCGAGCTCGGACCGGAGCGCGCGCTCTTCAAGAACTCGGCGCACCCGTATACGCGGCGGCTCGTCGAGGCGATCCCGGAGCTGTCGGGCCGGCACGCGCTCGAGGGGATCCCGGGCACGCCGCCGCGTCCCGGGCACCGCGGCGCCGGCTGTTTCTTCGCGCCGCGCTGCATGTACGCCGTCGAGCGGTGCACGACCGAGTTCCCGCCGGCCGCACGCGTGTCCGGGCGCCACGTCGTGCGCTGCTTCCGCCACGAGGACGTCCTCGCCGTCGGCGCGCGCGAGCGGCGGCCGGCGGCACCGCGTCCGCAGGGCCCGTCCGAGACCCTCATCCGCATCGAGAGCGTGAACGCGGCGCACGGCGACCGGCAGGTGCTGTTCGACATCGGCCTCGCCGTCCGCCCGCGGGAATGCGTCGCGCTCGTCGGCGAGTCCGGCTCGGGCAAGACGACGCTCGCGCGCTGCGTCGCCGGTCTCCACCGCAGCTTCACCGGCACGATCGAGTTCGACGGACGCGACCTTCCGCACGACGCGCGGGCGCGCGACCGGAAGACGCGCCGGGAGATCCAGTACATCTTCCAGAGCCCGTACAGCTCGCTCAACCCGCGGAAGACGATCGGCCAGATCATCAACCAGCCGCTGCGTCTGTTCTTCGAGCTGAACCGCCAGCAGCGGTACGACCGGATCGCCTCGGCGCTCGATCGCGTCCAGCTCGGCCCGTCGGTCGTGCCGCGGTATCCGCACGAGCTGAGCGGCGGCGAGCGCCAGCGCGTCGCGATCGCGCGCGCGCTCGCGGCGGAGCCGACGCTGCTCGTCTGCGACGAGGTCACGTCCGCGCTCGACGTGTCGGTTCAGGCGGCGATCGTTGACCTGCTGGCGGAGCTCCAACGCGACATGCAGCTCGGGCTGCTGTTCGTCACGCACAACCTCGCGCTGATCCGGACGATCGCGGAGCACGTCGCCGTCATGAGCGGGGGACGCATCGTCGAGGCCGGCAAGGTGGACGACGTCCTCGACTCGCCGCAGCAGGACTACACGAAGGCGCTGCTCGCCGACACGCCGAGCATGGAGACGGCGCTCGCCGCCGCCGAGCGCGAATGAGTCGCGCCGTCGCCGAGCTGCACGGCCGCGTCACGGCCGGGTTCGAGCGCGTGGCCGAGGAGGTCCGCGCCTCGGTCGACGGGCCGGGCGCCGCATTCGCGGCGACCGTCGACGGGGAGCTCGTCGTCGACGTGTGGAGCGGGGCGGCGGACGATGCCGGGACGCCGTGGCGGGAGGACACGCTCGTCCTCGTCTTCTCGGGCACGAAGGGCTTCGTCGCCGTCTGCACGCTCGTGCTCGTCGAGCGCGGGCTGCTCGACCTCGAGACGCCCGTCGCCCGCTACTGGCCGGAGTTCGCCGCCGCCGGCAAGGAGAACCTGCTCGTCCGGCACGTCGTCTCGCACGAGGCGGGGCTGCCCGGGCTGCTCCCGCCGGTCTCGGCCGCCGACCTGCTCGACGGCGAGGGAATGGCGGCGCGGCTCGCGGAGGCGGCGCCGTTCTGGACGCCCGGCACGCGGCTCGCGTACCACGCGCTCACGTACGGCTGGCTCTGCGCGGAGCTCGTCCGGCGCGTGGACGGACGCTCGCTCGGTGCGTTCTTCGCCGACGAGGTCGCCGGCCCGCTCGGCCTCGATCTCTGGATCGGCCTGCCGCCGGAGCTCGAGCCCCGCGTCGCGACGCTCCGGCGCGCGGACGACTTCGGGATCACGTATCTCGGCGACGAGCCGGAGCCGCTGCTCGCGGCTCTCTACGGCGGCCTGCTCGACGGCTTCGTCTGGAACGAGCCGGCCTACCACGAGACGGAGATCCCGGCGGCGAACGGGATCGGGACGGCGCGGTCGATCGCGCGCCTCTACGGCTGCCTCGCGCGCGACGGCGAGCTCGACGGCGTGCGGCTGCTCGCGCCGGAGACGGTGCGCCTCGGCCGCCGCGAGCTTTCGCGCGGGCCGTGTGCGGTCACGCGGCGGCCGTACGCGTTCGGCGTCGGCTTCGAGCTCCAGACCGAGCTGCTCGCGCTCGGCCCGCCGACGGACGCGTTCGGGCACACGGGCTCCGGCGGGTCGCGGCACGGCGCATGGCCGGGCCTGCGCGTCGGGTTCTCGTACGCGATGAGCGAGCTGCGCAGCGAGGAGGGGGACGACCGCGGGCGGCGGATCCTCGCCGCGCTCGCGGAGGGGGCGGCGCGGTGACGCGCTCAGACGCGGCGGGCGCGCTCGAGCGTCTCCCAGAAGTCGTCGCCGGTGCGGATGGTCGGGACTCCGTCGACCGCCGGCAGGTCCCACAGCGCGGCCCCGCCGGTCGCGAGCGCGCGCGCGACGAGCCGCCGCCGCTCCTGGCCCGCGCGCACCTCGCGGTCGAGCGCGGCGAGATTCCAGCGCGCCTCGACGGCGGCGGCGAGCGCCGCGACGTCGTCACGCCGGTCGGGATCACCGGCGAGGTTCACGCGCTCGCCGGGGTCGCGCGCGACGTCGTAGACGAGATCGGGCTCGCCGAGCCCGCGCACGAGCTTCAGGTCTCCGCGGACGAGCGTCACCTGCGCGGAGCGCACGCCCTCGGCGAGGTACTCGAGCGGGATGTCCCGCTCCGGCGCCGCGCCGCCGTCGAGCGCGGCGGCGAGGCTCGCGCCGTCGAGCCCGGCCGGCGCGTCGCAGCCCGCGAGCTCGGCGAGCGTCGGGGCGAGATCGAGCAGCGACACCGGACGCGCGACCCGGCCCGGGGCGAATCGTCGCGGCGCATGGACGATCAGCGGCACGCGGATCGAGTCCTCGAACGGCGCCATCTTGTACCAGAGCCCGCGCTCGCCGAGCATGTCGCCGTGGTCGGAGGTGACGGCGACGATCGTGTCGTCGGCCAGGCCGTGCTCGGCGAGCGCCGCGAGCAGAGAGCCGACGTGGTCGTCGACGAGCGAGATCGCGCCGTAGTAGCCGCGCCGCGCGGCGAGCACGCGCTCGGGCGGGACCGGGATCCGGTCGGACTCGAGCATCGCGCGCAGCCGCCGCGTCGGCAGGTCGACCGGCTCGGGAGGGTCCGCGAACCGCGGGACGTCGACGGCGGCGCCGTCGTATCGCTCCCACTGCTCCGCCGGCACCTCGTACGGGTCGTGGGGATGCGTGAACGAGGCGACGAGCAGCAGCGGGCGCGACGGGTCCCGCGCCGTCTCGGCGATCGCACTGCGCGCCGTCTTCGCCACCGCCTCGTCGTAGGCGAGCTGGAGCGTCGCCCGGACAGGCCCGGCGCGGAGCACGCTGGAGAGGTCGTGGTACCACGGCAGCCGCTCGTCGTCCTCGAGCCGCCAGTCGGGGATCCAGTCGAGCCCGGCCGGGTAGACGTCCGGCAGCGGGCGCTCCTCGAACCCGTGCAGCTGGTCGGGGCCGATGAAGTGCATCTTCCCGGCGAGCACAGTCCGGTAGCCCGCGGCGCGGAGTCGGTGCGCGAACGTCGGCACGGCGGCGGGGAGCTCGCCTGCGTTGTCGACCGCGCCGGTGCGCGACGGCAGCAGGCCGGTCAGAAGCGACGCGCGCGACGGGACGCAGAGCGGCGACGCGCAGAGCGCGCGCTCGAAGACGACGCCCTCGTCCGCGAGCCGCTCGAGGTTCGGGGCGCGGACGACGTCATTGTCGTACGCGGGGAGCGCGGACGCGGCGAGCTGGTCGGCCACGACGAGCAGGATGTGCGGCTTCTCGCTCAACCGGCCCGGTTAGGGTGCCTGCCGTGAACTGGGAGGTCTTCGTCACCTGCGCGGTCACCGGCGTCGGCGACACCGTCGGCCGGAGCGACCGCGTACCGGTGACGCCGGAGCAGATCGCGGCTGCGGCGGTCGAGGCGGCCGGTGCGGGAGCGGCTGTCGTTCACATCCACGTGCGCGACCCGGAGACCGGCAAGGGCGCGCGCGATCCGAGGCTATATCGCGAGGTGGTCGAGCGCATCCGCGGCTCCGGCACCGACGTCGTCGTCAACCTCACCGCCGGCATGGGCGGAGACCTCGTCCTCGGCGGGGAGGAGGCGCCGCTTCCGCCCGACGAGGACGGCACCGACATGGCCGGCGCGACCGAGCGCCTCGCGCACGTCGAGGAGCTGCTGCCGGAGATCTGCACGCTCGACTGCGCGACGATGAACTTCGCCGCCGGCGGCGACTACGTCCTCGTCAACGCGCCCGGGATGCTTCGCGCGATGGCGCGGCGGATCCAGGAGCTGGGCGTGCGGCCGGAGCTCGAGGTCTTCGACACCGGCAACCTCGTCCTGGTCAAGGAGCTGATCGCCGAAGGGCTGATCGACGACCCCGTCCTGATCCAGCTCTGCACGGGCATCCCCTACGGCGCGCCGGACGACCCGTCGACGCTGATGGCGATGGTCAACCAGCTGCCGCCGGGCGCCGTCTTCTCGGCGTTCTCGATCGGCCGGATGCAGCTGCCGTTCGTGGCGATGGCGGCGCTCGCCGGCGGCAACGTCCGCGTCGGGCTCGAGGACAACATCTGGCTCTCGCGGGGAGCGCTCGCGTCGAACGGCGAGCTCGTCGAGCGCGCGGTGCGGATCCTCGAGTCGATGAACGTCCGCATCCTCGGCCCGGACGAGGTGCGCGAGAAGCTCCGGCTCCGGCGCGCCGCGTGACCGTGCCTCCGGTGCGGACGGTCGGCCTCCTCGGCGCCGGCGTGATCGGCGGCGGCTGGGCTGCGCGGTTCGCGCTGAACGGCATCGACGTCCGCGTCTTCGACCCGGATCCGGAGGCGCCCGGGAAGGTCGTGCAGATGGTCGACAACGCGCGCCGCGCCCTGGCCCGGCTGACGCTGGCGCCGCTTCCTCGGGAGGGCTCGATCGCGTTCGTCGACGACGTCGCGGGCGCCGTGGCCGGCGCCGACTTCGTCCAGGAGAGCGCGCCGGAGCAGATCGAGCTGAAGCAGGAGCTGCTGGCGGAGGCGGCGGCAGCGGCGGGGCCGGACGTCGTGTTCGCCTCGTCGACCTCCGGCCTCCGTCCCTCGGTCCTGCAGGCGCGGATGCCCGGGCCCGAGCGTCTGACCGTCGGCCACCCGTTCAACCCCGTGTACCTGCTCCCGCTCGTCGAGCTCTGCGGCGGCGCGCAGACGGCGCCGGAGACGATCGAGCGCGCGGCGACGCTCTACCGCTCCGTCGGGATGCACCCGCTGACGGTCAGGCACGAGCTCGACGGCTTCATCGCCGACCGGCTGCTCGAGTCGCTGTGGCGCGAGGCGCTCTGGCTCGTCAGCGACGGGACGGCGACGGTGGAGGAGATCGACGACGCGATCCGCTACGGCCCCGGCCTGCGCTGGTCGGCGATGGGGACGTTCCTCACCTACCGCATCGCCGGCGGCGAGGCCGGCATCCGCGACTTCATGGCCCAGTTCGGGCCGGCGCTCCAGTGGCCGTGGTCGCGGTTGACCGAGGTTCCCGAGCTGACCGGGGAGCTGCTCGCGACGATCGAGCGCCAGTCCGACGCGCAGGCCGCCGGCCGTTCGATCCTCGAGCTCGAGCGGCTCCGGGACGACTGTCTCGTCGACGTGCTGCAGGCGCTCCGCACGCACGACGTCGGCGCGGGCGCGACGCTGCGTGAGTACGAGAACGCGCTGCTCGAGCGCGCGGCTCCTGCCGACGAGACCGTGTCGGCGCCGCTTCGGCTCCACGAGACGCGAATCCAGCCGGCGTGGATCGACTACAACGGGCACGCGACGGAGAGCTCGTACCTCCGCATGGCCGGCGACGCGACCGACGCGCTGCTGCGGCTGATCGGCGTCGACGCCGACTATGTCGCCGGGGGTGGGAGCTACTACACCGTCGAGACGCACATCTGCCACCTGCACGAGGCGACAGCCGGCGAGCGGATCGACGTGACGACGCAGGTCCTCGGCGCCGACGAGAAGCGTCTGCAC
>Ga0335077_10005194_pt1 | contig 15939 bp, 16 predicted proteins | sample Lox_Sample_31_FD_207151 | JGI IMG/M metagenome (GOLD analysis project Ga0335077, IMG submission 207151) | Soil microbial communities from Loxahatchee National Wildlife Refuge, Florida, United States - Lox_Sample_3.1 | ecosystem: Environmental > Terrestrial > Soil > Wetlands | place: USA...
CTCAGGCTTGGGACCGGCCAGAACTCCCAACGAGAGCGACAGGGCCACTGCAACCGCCGCAACGAGAAAATGTACTTTGTACATCTGTTTCGATTGGTGATTCATTACCTCTCTCCTTTTCTATCTTAAATTCAGACCACCGTTTGCTGCAGGGGCTTGTTTGCCGCGATTAGCGCCAGCCTTCGTACTCGTCTTCGTCCCCGGTGCAAGCCCGAACCGTGGCCGTGCCGATATTGAAGCCACCCTCGAGCGCAGTTACGTTAAACACGGAGTTCAACGCCTGGGCCGCTGTCGACGTCAGCGTTACGCCCACGCCGTCCAGCACCAGTTGGCCGTCCTGGGTCTTAAGAGGAAGCTTGATGCCTGCGGGAAGCTGCAAGTTGAACAGTGGAACGCGACCGATGAGCGCCCCCTTCACGATCACCAGGCCGGTAATCACAGGCGCGGAACCAGTGGTATCAATAATGAAGCTCTCCAGGCGCACCGTGGGCTCAGCGCTTTCCGGCGAGCTGGCCGGCGCGAGCGTTAGTCCTCCCGAGTGCAGAATCTGAGCCTTCGGGTTGTCCAGTTCCACCGCGCCGCTGGTAATCGGGAAATTTACGACGCCATTGCGCAGGCGTGTCGGTCTAACCGTGCCCGCGCGCAGCCCAAGGCCTTCGAGTGCGGATACGAAACCCGAACTCAACGCGACTTTCGTGACGCCGGATTCGATGGTCTTGGTCGGCTGCGCGTGGACCGCAGAGCCCATTAGAGCCAGGGCGGCTACGAGAGCGACCCGGCTAATTGCCGTTGCTACCTTCATGACTGTTTTCTCCTTCTGGGTGTGCTCAGAAGCGCGTACCCGGAGTCCCAAGCCACCTTCAACTATAGAGACAAATTATTTGACTGCAAGAAGAAATTGAGTAATAATAAAAGAAAATTTAGTGCCAGTTAAAGAGGAAGATAGTTTTTGATTATTGGGTAAAGTCGGGGGTGAACCGATGCTTTCAGAAACGCTGAACAAGGGTTTGGGGCGGTATGAGATCGGAGAGAAACTGCGGGCCCTGCGTCTGAGGAAGAAGATGGGGCTGGTCGAACTCGGGCGGCACACCGGCCTTTCTGCGGCCATGCTCTCGAAGGTCGAACGGGGAAAGCTGTTTCCCACCCTTCCAACGCTGTTCCGAATCGCACTCGTGTTCAACGTGGGCCTGGAATATTTCTTTTCTGATGATCGCAAGCGGCACGCTATCGCCCTCGTTCGCAAGACGGAGCGCCAGCGTTTCCCGGAACGCCCCGACGAGCGCGACATCTCGTTTTACTTCGAGTCGTTGGATTTCAGTGCCCTGGAGCGACGACTAAATGCCTACTACGCGGAATTCCAACCCCTTCTGCCGGGCAAGGCTCGCCCACACCACCACGCGGGTGTCGAATTCCTTTCGGTCTTGCAGGGGACACTGGAAATGCGCATTGGAACTGAAGTGTGCACCCTGGACGCGGGAGATTCGATCTATTTCGACTCCACTCTTGCGCACTCCTATAGGAGGGTGAGTTCAAAACCGTGTGGCGCGATTGTCATCACTGTTCCATGAGCGGTACAGAGCGATTGTCGAAATCTCGAGCGTGGGGTCAATTTTTCAGTTTTACCTTTCTGGCAGGAACGGAAAAAGAAAAATGTTTCTCTCAATCAGCGACAAAAACAAAGTTCTGAACAAACTCCTCGGGGATTTCGCAGGAAGGCTTACTCGCGAAAAGCGGCCGAAACTGACAAAAGCGCCTCGCGCTGTAGGTTCCCGTAGCAGTCTGGACCTGTCTGTCCAGTGTGGGAGCCTCGCGTCCATGTATGCTTGACATTTCGGCGTCCGCGGCCAGGCCATGAGCAGCGCGGACGTCGTTACTGCGAGCTACCTGCGTAGCCCCGTTTTTTCCAGCAGGAAGTGAGAGACCAGCCATTCCTGACCATTGCGATAACCCCAAAGCTCTGCGCAAGCCAGAAAAAAGGTTCGCCAGCGAACCCACCACTTCCTAACTTCCTGCGGTCCATAAGCCTTGGCCAGGATGGGCAGCACCTCTGCCTTTCTGGCGTCCATATTGCGGAGCCACGCATTGGCTGTCTTCTGATAATGCCTGCCGTTAATTCTCCAGTGTTCCCGAACGCAGAGGTGCCGCTGGAAGTGCAGCAGCAGATCATCGCTGGGCATGATTCCACCGGTGAAGAAATGCCTAGCCATCCAGTCGCTTTCATTGCGTGCCTCGTAGGGATAGGCAAAGGAGCGGTGAGAAAAAACATGCACGAACAACCGCCCGTCCGGTTTCATCCAGGACGCAATTCGTGCCAGCAGCTCTTCGTAATTGCGCATGTGTTCGAACATTTCGACAGACACAATCCGGTCATAGGCGTGATGTGAAGTGAAATCATTGATGTCTACTGTAACCACTTCGAGATTCGTGATTCCCCGGCGCCTTTTCTCCGAGTCTATGAATTCTCGTTGAGGCTTTGAATTGGAAACCGCCAGGATCGAACTGTTGGGAAATCGTTCGGCCATATACAAGGACAGGGAACCCCATCCACAGCCCAACTCTAGGACGGTCTGCCCGTCGCGGAGTTCTGCCCGCTGGCAGGTCAAAGCCAGCATGGCTTCTTCCGCTTCATCGAGTGTGTGGACGCCCGTCGGCCAATACGCGCAACTGTACTTGAGTCGCCTTCCGAGGACCGCTTGAAAGAACTCAGGCGGAACTTCGTAGTGTTGTTGATTGGCGGCCGCCGTGTGAATGGCGATCGGCCCACTGCGAAGCTCCTTGACAAAGGAAAGCTTGCGCTCGAGGTTTGCCTCCGTGCTTCCTCGATCTTCCTCCCGTAACCTTTGGCGGACAAGAAACCGCATGCCTAGGCGTATGAGTGCGTCAGGCAGAATGTCTCGTTCGAGCCATGGTTCGTACCATCCGCGGACGGACAAATCGACCGCTCCGGAGACGCGGGATTCTTGGACCGGCAGCCATTCTCCGTGGGCACTCGTACTCATGCGAGTTTTTCCTTTCTTGGAAACCACGGGACGAAGGCGCTGGTGGTTTGCTGGTATAGCCTATACTCTTCGCCGCGAGACCGCAGGGCCTGCGCCTCAGTAGCGGGAATTCCCGTGACTCGGAACAGAAAAAAGAGCATGAGCGCCGGGCCGGTCCATGCCAGCCATCCCCACGGAGAAGCCGTGGCAAAAAGCGCGTAAGACACCCAGATGAGCCACTCAAAGAAGTAATTGGGATGGCGCGAATAGTTCCACAAGCCCTTACGGCAAACTTTGCCTCGATTGCCCGGATCCGATTTGAACTCGGCGAGTTGACCATCGGCGGCCATTTCTCCAGCGAAAGCGACCAACCACAACGCCACCGCCAAATACTCCAAGACCGATAAAGCGAGGTTCGAGTTCAACGATATCAATAGAAATGGAAGGGACAAGAACATAGACAAAACCGCTTGAAATTCAAAGAAGAAGAAGAACTTCAATGGTAGCTTCGTTTTCCACTCCCTACGGATTTGTTGGTAGCGGCCTTCTTCCGAATGGCCAATCACCCGCTCGCGCAGAATGTATAAGGCCAAGCGCGCACCCCACAGTCCCGCCATGGCCTCAATCAGCCATTTGCGCGGCGCGTATCCCGGTCCCTCCACGGCGTAGAGCACCGCAAGCACAGCCAGCCCGAAGGCCCAGCCGAAGTCCACGATTGCGGCGTTACGGATCGCAAGGTGTATGAGCCAAAGCACAGCCATAAGTGTCATCACCGCTGCCGCGCCGTGGCTGGCCATTAGAAGTGCTGCAGTCATCTGCTCACACCACCTGCTAACGACGACTGTCCTACCCGGGTATAAACGATCGCGAGTCTTTTGAATGCGTGATTTGTCGGGAAATAAAGGAAAACAAAGGCGAGGGGGGCCAGGAGAAGCCATGCTACAACAGCGTGTAGCGTAGAGAGCCCCAGCGCCGTGATGGCCGACCCGGGATGCTGCCGGATCATCGTAAGAACCCGCTCCGCTGACAGCGACGACCGTGGTGCGCCGAATAGAAGGTCGCCCATCCGCATCAGCGGCAGCAGCAGAGCCAATTGCAAAGGTGCGGCAAGGTAGTTGACAGCCTGAATCGCGGGCAGGTTCAAACCCAAACTCATCGCGACAACCGTGCAAAGCAAAGTGGTCGTTCCGACCACCGGAAAAACTGCCAGTGTTATCCCGCACGCAACGCACCACGCAATCTTGCTCGGGGAGGTTCCTTGCAGAAACAGCTCCCGAATTGGCTTTGTGGGATTCAAGCTCGATCTCCACGCACTATCAAAGTGTCGCTCCCAGGCGCCTCAGGTGATGTTCCAGCGCCGTGAAATCCGGCAGGAACACCGTGGGGCGGCCACCCGTTTCCGCCTGGGCGCGCGTGGCTTCCTTTCCCCCCAGCCACAATTCCGTCCGAGTCGGTAGCCTCTGCGCCACCTGCCGAACTTCCTGGAGCAATCTCGGCATGGCCTCCGTGCCGGTGATTGCCAGTACGATCACGTCTGGCCCCGCGCTGCGCGCAGCATTCAAGATCTCATTCGCGGGTAGGTTCGCCCCCAGGTAAATCACTCCAAGCCCTCCGCCGGCGGCCAGCATTGCCGCCGCAAGAATGCCAAATTCGTGCTCTTCACTCGCTGGTGTGGTGAACATCAACCGCGCCACCGGCTGTTCCGGTGAGTACAACCTCATGAGTCCACCCAAGAGATTCCGTACCAGGGACGAGGCGAGGTGCTCCTGCGCCATGCTCAACTTTCCCGCATGCCATTTCTCTCCCACTGTGCGCATCAACGGCAAAACCACGCGGTGAATGACATCGCGTGCCGAAAGTATCGTCGCCAAGCGGCCCAGTTCGCGATCCGCCGCGGCGTAGTCGTAGCGCAACACCGCGTCCAACACGTTCTGGATCTGTTCCACACGTGGTCGCTCTTTGCGAGTTGTTCCCGGTAGGCCCGGCGCTTGGCCCACTTCGAGTTGCCGCTCCACCATCGCGCGGAGTTGGCGGTCGGTCAGAGACGCCACCTGACCAATCGCATAGCCTTGGGCAACCAGGTCTCGCAGCACCACCAGCCGTCGTACTTCGCCCTCTCCGTAGAGCCGCCCCCGCTCGCCGCGTCGCGGCCGCACCGCACGGTAGCGGCGCTCCCACGCGCGCAAGGTGTCCAGAGGCAGACCCGTGAGCTTTGAGACCGCACGAATCGGATAACCGCCAGCAGCCAATGCCAAAATCTCCTTCCTGATGCGAACGCAGAATACAAGTGAAATCGACAAGTGTCAAATGTTTGTCCAGGACAAACGATTGACGCGTTTAACCTCTGTCCAGTACAACGGATTGGGATGGCGGAAACCCGAGGTTGCAGCGGTGGCGGCAGAAAGCCACGGCCTCGTGTTTCAAACAAAAACCTTTGGCTTGGGAAAGCACGCCGGAGGGAAACGGAGAGGAAAGTGAAGCAAGTTGCTGTCATCGGTTCCGGGATCGCAGGAATGGCCGCGGCGTACTACCTGAGCCGGAAACATGTGGTGACCTTGTATGAAAAGGAAAATCGCCTGGGCGGGCACACCCACACCGTCTCTGTGCCGACCGAGTCCGGTGCAGTGCCGGTGGATACAGGTTTCATCGTTCACAATGACCGGACCTACCCCAACCTGGTACGTCTCCTCGGCGATTTGGGCGTGGAGACCCAGCCAAGCGATATGAGCTTTTCTGTATCGTGCAGCCGCACCGGGCTCGAATATTCCAGCCGCGGAGCGAATGGTTTCTTTGCCCAGCGAAAGAACCTACTGCGACTGGCGCACTTCGGGCTGTTCAAGGAAATCCTGCGCTTCAACCGTCAGGCAGCCAAAGTCCTTGCCCACCCTAGCCACGAAAACATCACCTTGGGTGAGTACCTGGAGAGTGGCCGTTTCAGTGCCGCCTTTCGCCATTTCTACCTCTATCCCATGGCCTCCGCGGTATGGTCTACTTCGCTCGAAAAGATGTCGGAATTCCCCGCTGTGACGCTGATTCGTTTTTTTGATAACCATGGACTGCTTAGCCTCAACACGCAGCCCAAATGGAAAGTCCTGCGCGGCGGCAGCCACAGCTATATCAAGCCGCTGACCGCACCCTACAGCGAGCGCATCCACACCGGCGTGAATCTCCGCAACGTGCACCGGCACGACAATGGCGTCGAGTTGAAGTTTGCTTCCGGTCGCTCGGAGTGGTTTGATGAAGTCGTCCTTGCCTGCCATGGCAACCAAGCCCTCTCTTTGCTTGCCAAACCAACCGCCGTGGAGTCAGACGTGCTGCAACATTTCCGCACCAGCCGGAACGAGACTGTTCTGCACACTGATGAAAATCTCCTGTCCCGCAATTCGCGTACCCGCGCTTCTTGGAATTACCATCTGAGCGGAGACCATACCGGTGGCGTCACCATGACCTACCACATGAACCGCTTGCAATCGATGCGCGTCCGCGAACAGTTTTGCGTCACCCTGAATCCCAATGGCCACATCCGCCCTGAGAAGGTGCTGCGCCGTCTCACGTACTTCCATCCTCTCTACACCCGTGAAGCCATTGGCGCGCAGACTCGTTGGAGCGAAATCAGCGGCAGGAACCGCACGCATTTCTGCGGCGCGTATTGGTTCTATGGCTTCCACGAGGACGGGCTAAACTCGGCTCTGCGAGTTGCCCGTACCCTCGGAGTGGATTGTTGAACGCCATGGATTCCGGAATCTACATTGGCCAATTGCGGCACCGGCGTTTTGAACCGGTTCGCCATGAGTTCACTTATCCCCTGTTTATGGTGTTCCTGGATATCGACGGCATTCCGGCGCTCATGCGCGTTTCGCCATTCGCCAGCTACAATCGCTTCAACTGGGCCAGTTTTGATGAGCGGGATCATTTCGGCAACGCCCGTCTCTCTCTCCGTGAACGGCTTCGCGCCGACGCTCAATCAAATGGCCTTGAACTTCCGGACGGCCCAATTTATTTGCTGACTCATCTCCGTTATCTTGGCTACAACTTCAATCCGATTTCCCTCTTCTATTGCTGCGACCACAGGGGAAAGATTTACTCGATTCTTGCGGAGGTGAATAACACTTTCGGCGGAAGCCGAAACTATTGGTTGTCCCCCGCTAACCAGGCTCCCGGCAGGAATTCTCTGCGCTATTCCGTACCCAAGACCCTGCACGTTTCGCCCTTTATGAAAATGGCCCTGGACTATGCCTTCGTCCTAACGCCTCCGGGAGAGCAGCTCATCGCGCACATGGATGTCTTGGATGGAGGACACAAGACGTTTGATGCCACGCTGCGCCTCCGGCGAGAGCCTTGGTCAGCCCCTGCACTTCATCGTGCCTTGCTGCGGCACCCTTGGATGACCGCCAAGGTGATTGCCGCGATCCATTGGGAAGCGCTCAAGCTCTACCTAAAAAAGGCTCCCTTTTTTGCCAGGCCAGAAGCAACAATATCGCCTATCGGCTACCATCGGCAGGAAGGAGATTCCACCCTTGTCGAAGTTGCTCACTCGTAATGCCAAGCACTTATTGTTGAAGTCCCTGGAAGGCTTTTCTCAGGGCTTTTTGGAGATCGTCTGCCCGGACTGCACCTACGCCTTCGGAGACCCTCACTCCGAGCTGCGCGGTCTCGTGGAAATTCACAATGAACGATTCTTCCCACGGGCTCTTTTCGGCGGCGATATCGGCATGGGGGAATCATACATGGACGGAGATTGGTCCTCTCCGGACCTCGTCGCGGTTGTTCGCCTTGCTCTCCGGAATACTTCGCTGCTGGAAGATCGCAATCGCGCCCTTTCCATCCTTCGCCGCTGGCTGGAGACGCTGCACTTTCGCCTTCAGTCAAATAGTCTCGCCGGAAGCCGCCGCAACATCCACGCGCACTACGATCTCGGCAATGACTTCTTCCGTTTATTCCTCGACCGCAATTTGGTTTACTCCTGCGCCTTCTATCAGAACGAGAACGACTCGTTGGAAAACGCACAGATCGAAAAGCTCGACCGCATCTGCCGCAAGCTGCTCCTTGGGCCACAGGACCATGTGTTGGAGATCGGCACGGGTTGGGGAGCTTTCGCGATTCATGCAGCCCGCAACTATGGTTGCCGGGTGACCACTACGACCATTAGCCGCGAGCAGCATGATTACACGGCCGCGTTGCTGCAAAGTGCTGGGGATGTCCGCCATCAGGTGCAGCTGCTTTTTCAGGACTATCGTGAGCTTCGCGGACGCTACGACAAGATTGTGAGCATCGAAATGTTCGAGGCTGTGGGCTACCAGCATTACGATGATTTCTTTCGTGCTTGCGACCGTCTGCTAGAGCCGGATGGCACCATGCTGCTTCAGACGATCACGATTCACGACCAGAGATTTGAGCGTTATCGGAAGAAAACAGATTGGATCCAGAAGTACATCTTTCCTGGTGGTCAACTCGCCTCGCTATCCGCTGTACTTAGTTCGCTCGCTCGGGCAACAAATCTGTCTCTATTCCATGCCGAGGATATTGGCACGCACTACGCCAGAACTCTCCAGGAATGGCGGGCGCGTTTCCTGGGCAACCTCGCGGAGGTTCGCGCTCAGGGTTTTGATGAACGCTTCATCCCCATGTGGGATTTCTATTTGGCCTCCTGCGCCTCGACATTCTTGGAACGTTATAACAGCGATGTACAACTCCTCTTGACTAAGAACTTCAATCGCCGAACTCTGTTTGGCGAGCCATGGCTGCACGAGGATACTTCTGCGCTTGCATTGAATCTCGGCGAGCCCGAATGCGTCGACCATTCGATTGAGTGTTGACCGACTTAGGTCACAGCACCTAGACGGAGTCATGGTGACGTCCCAAGGTATGAGTTTTCCGTTCATACCGCACTCTTGCTGACAGAAACAGGCCTGCCACCACTGATTGCATGAAGCACAGGAACGGTGGCGAGCTGTCGTCTAGCCCGCGCTGGGTCTCAGGCCAAGTTTGCTCGCAGCGAGCCAAGTTACCGCGGAAACGCTGCTTGCCAGCACCATCCCCCAAGCCAGATCCACCACAGTCACTACGAATGGCCAGTCCTTTAGTGTCGCGAGGTTCGTGAGATCGTACGTCGCGTAAGTGATGAGACCGAACAATGCTCCGACGAGCAACGCACGTACCCAGGAGCCCTTGTCCACCGCCGGGGCAATCACGAATGCAACCAAACCTCCAGCAAACAGGAGGTAAAAAAGGATCGCCGCAACCCAATTAACGTTGGACTTCATCAGGAATCCGATGTGCTTAGCATAAAAACTCTTGGCAACAAGGCCAAGCCAGACCATATCCAGGGCAAAGAATACTGGTAACGCAATACAGTAGAGCTTTAGGAACATGATTTCACCACCCACCAAAGTTTACGTTCTCTCTCCAAACGAAGCACCAGCATGTCTTAAGCACGCAGAACTTGAGTTTGTCGTCACCATGGCCAGGTAGTCCTGTTTAGCGCCGGATTTGTTGGACAGTGAATTGAGTGTATTCATGCGGCAGCTCCGAGCGCAATAAGCTGCTGGCGCGCCTGGGCTGGCGTGAGGTAGCCCAGGCGCTGGACGATCCAGCGTTGGTTGTAACGCTCACGAAATTCCGCCAGTGCGCACCGCAGTTCCTCCACGTTCCGAAACACCCTGACCCACAGCAACTGCTCTTTTAGCGTGCGAATGAACCGTTCCACGCAGCCGTTGCATTCCGGCTGGCGCACGAACGATGGGGAAGACTCCATGCCCAGAAAGGTGATTTCAGCCTGATAGTCGTCACTCATGTACTGGCTGCCGTGGTCGTGTCGGTTACGGATGCCCGCAGCCGCGCCGGCGCGAAAACCGCCGCAGTATTCGCGCACTCCCTGCCGCAACGGCTCCAGCGCCTCGAAGCGCGTGGCTTTCTTGGCCGCGTGCAGGCCCACGCATTCCGTGGTGCAGTGATCCACCGCCACGAACACCGTCACCTGACCTTCCTCGACGGTTGCTGTCATGGTGTGGTCGCTGGCCCAGACTTCGTTAGGCCGCGCGGTGATGATCGTGCCCGTATGTGGATTCTCGGCCTTTGTAAGCGTGCGTGACGGCGCGAGCAGCTGTGCTTCGCGCATCAGCCGCAGCACCCGTGCCTTCGACGTGCGCACTTCCGCAAAGCGCAGCCGGGCCCACACTTTGCGATGGCCCTCACCGTAAAAGGGAGAAGCGGCGAGGACCTCGCGGATCTTCTCGAGCAACGCCGCATCGCTCCAAGCGGTCTTCGGTCCGCGCTGTCCCAACACTCGCCCCGGCTGTGTGGCGATTTCTCGCCGATAATAAAAGCTGGAACGCGCCAGCTCCCATTCCCGCGTGACACGCACCACGCCGTAACGCCGTCCCGTGAAGGGCGAAGCGGCGCGGCTCATGGCTTCGACCTCCGCCAGACCAAAGGGCGTCCGGCCTCCAGGCGGTGAATTTTCTCCCGCAGCAACTCGTTGCTCATGCTCAGATCGGCCACCAGCGATTTCAGCCGTTGTGTCTCTTCGTTGTCGACATCGACTTCCCGCGCTTTCAGATTGGCCGCGCCGCCCTCTAGGAACTGGTCCCGCCAGCCAGACAGCGTTGCCGCGGTCACCCCCAGTTCGCGCGAAAGGGTTTCGAGGTCTTCCCCGCGCAGCAGCCGCAGCACCGCGGCAAACTTGCGTTTCGCCGACCACCGCCCCCGGCCATCGCGCCGCCCTTCGGGAGCCCCTTCACTCGCCCTTCGGGCTCCCTCCGGGCCTCCCGAAGCTGATTCTTTCTCCTTGCTCATACACACCTCCTCGTGATCTCTGATTCATTTTCATCACAATTCGGTGTCCAAGAAAATCCTAGGGGGCGGGATGGCCAGGTAGTCCGGACGGTCGGAGATCAGCTTTTGCCGATAGGCCTTATGGACAGCTCCTTACACTAGGAGAAATACTCCCGGCATACGCTGCACGTCTCCGGCCAGCATTCCCTTCCAGTGGCCCTCAAGCAACGCGATAAATAGGTTTTGACACTCCAGACTTTTCTTCCGCCCGCGCGAGCTCGAGAGACCAAGAAACAGACGATGTGGCTGGTGCAAACTTTCCAGAACGAAAAGAATCTGCTTCTTGCGAAGAAATACTTATAGAATATGTCAAATGTATTTTATGTTTACGCCCTTCTAGGATCGTTGAGTGGTAGACTCCTAAGGCCAGCCATCTCATCAAGGCGAAAAGCATCGACGAAGATAAATTCAATAGCAGACGCGATCAACGTATGACTACTTCCAGCCATGTGCTTGTCTGGCTTCTTGTTGGTTGCTTGCTGGGCGCTCCGTTTATCGTTTTGGCACACGAACGACATACGACGCCCGAAACCCAAAGTCATCTTCCTCGCATTCATGTGGATGCTACGGGACATTTTCTCCAGACGGACGATGGAAAACCATTCTTTTGGCTGGGCGATACCGCCTGGCAGCTCGTGGCTGCCACAACCCGAGAAGAGTGTTCCTATTACCTGAGAACCCGTGCTCGGCAGGGATACACAGTCATTCAGACTGTGGTGCTTTCGGAGTTCGAAGGACTGGATAAGCCGAGCCCTCTCGGTTTTCGGCCGTTCATGAACGACGATCCGACAAAGCCGGTCGACGCTTATTTCGATCGTGTCGTGGAAATTGTTACCGAGGCCGAAAGCTTCGGCTTATACGTCGCGCTCGTGCCCGCCTGGGGAGATAAACTAACTGCGCCGTGGGGAAAAGGTCCGCGAATCTTTCGGAACGATAACCTGCCCGTCGCCAGACAGTATGCGCGCTATCTCGGAACAAAACTGAAAGGACACGCCAACGTCATCTGGGTGCTGGGAGGAGACCGTCCGGCTCGGCTCAGGGGAATGCAGAATGAATTCCTTCTAAAGATCGCTGCCGAAGCAGGCTTTGAAACAGACCATGACTGGACTCCAATCTGGCGCGAATTCGCAGCAGGCCTTGCCGAAGGCACTGCAGAGAAGCCTTTGATTACCTACCACCCACAGGGAGGGCGAGATTCGAGTTCTGTGCTGCTCAAAGACGAGGGTTGGCTATCGATCAACGGAATGCAGAGTGGGCACGGGGGCGGACATGATGTTCCCGTTTGGGAATGGGCGACGCGCGATTACGCAATTGAACCTGCAAAACCGACCCTAGATCTGGAGCCGAACTATGAGGATCATCCGTTCAATCCTTGGCCACGTTGGGATCCCGCGACCGGCTATTTCCGCGATCACGACGTGAGGAAACAGACCTACCGCTCCGTGTTTGCCGGGGCAGCTGGCGTTACGTATGGGCACCACGCGGTTTGGGGATTCGTCGGTTCACGAAACGATGTCGAGAACTACGCCGACCGGGACTGGATTGATGCGCTTTACCGTCCGGCGGGGAGGCAAATGCAATTCCTCAAGGATCTCATGCTCTCGCGACCATATTTTTCCCGGATACCAGACCAATCCTTAATTGTCGGCGACTCCGGGTCAGGGGGGCTTCACCTCCAGGCGACTAGGAATCGTGAGGGCACTTTTGTTTTTGTCTATTTTCCGATGAACGATCAGAATGCAGAGATTGACCTGACAGCGTTGAAACCCAAACGCTGGATTGCTTGGTGGTACGATCCACGAACAGGTGTTGGTACACGGATTGGCAAAGTCAGCGGTGGCCAGACGATGCGTTTCCGGTCACCACCTTACGGACCCGATTGGGTGCTGGTCTTAGACGACGAGGCAGCAGGCTTCCCGTTGCCGGGCCTTAAATCTTACCGCCAATAGAAGTCCAAGAGAACTGGACAGTTGTGCGCGTCATTGCGTCGGTTTGTCTTGTGAACGTGCCGGACTCGTGCGTCCCCACTTGGATCCGACTGACGAGTTTGTCCTTTTGCCGCTCCAATCGTCCGATCGTGCGTTGAAGACTAGCATTCATAGCGATCAATGGGCGGTTTGATGCCGGGTCATGCCTCCCATCACGGCAGTAAGAATACGAACGCGGAGAAAACGCGGCAGCGACAGAAGCGAGTAGCTCAGGAACTTACCTAGCGCACCCGGAATCACGGTCGTCTTTCGTCCCAGTGCTTGAAGGGATGCCTTGGCAACCGTGGCGGGGGTGTCCGCATTTCCCATGCGCATGTCAGCACGGCCCGCGAACCCGCTGTTCACTGGACCCGGAGCTGAGGCCAAGACATCCACGTTTAAGGGGCTAAGTTCTCGATGCAGACCTTCCGCGAGAGATTGCACATACGCTTTTGTGGCGGCATAGTGCGCCGCGCCGGACACACCTTGCCAACCAAGCAGTGAAGCCATCAGGACAATTCCACCACGGCCACGCTTGGCGAACCGCTGCCCAAAAACCACCGATTGCTCCAGAACCGCGAAGCAATTCACGTCCAGCATGTTGCGTTCCGTGTCGAGGTCCGCGCTGAGTAGGGGACCAGAAGTACCGAAGCCAGCTGCAGCGATGAGCAGTCCGACGTCGAGGTCTCTCGTTGCTTGTTCGACGGCAGCTCTTCCCTCCGCTGCGCTCAGATCGGCGGCAATAACCCGAGCTTGAACCCCGTGCCTTTGGCTAATTTCTCCCGCCAGTTGCTGGAGGCGGTCGCCACGCCGGGCCACCAAAACCACATTCATCCCAAGCGCTGCCAGTTCTTCGGCAAACGCCTGACCGATTCCGTCCGATGCGCCCGTTGCCACCGCCCAAGGACCATACTTCTGTACAAACGATTGCCGATTCACTGCCACTCCTCCTTGAGAGACTTGCCCTCTGCTCCACAAAACGCCCGGACGAAGAATGTCCGCCCAGCCGAGAGAATGTTGCTCCGTTTTTGTTCGTCCGCTTCCGCTCGCGCAGCCGTAAGGCATCCGGCCATTGACGAAAACAGGACAAGGAATGCCGTATGCCGTTGTACGTCCGAATCTCCCGGCATCAGGGCAGACAGACGTTCTTCATACGCGTCCAGAGCGTCGCTAAAGCGCCGCTTCAGGCGCAGCGGCATACGCGCGAGTTCACTTCCTAAGGCCGCAATCGCGCAACCATGCTCCGGGTGCTGCAAATGCGTTTCGCTGAGATAGAACTCGATGACCGCTCGGAGTGCTTCCGGGCGCGGCACACCGTGCACCCTGCTCGTCAACTCCTTGGCGACGCCCGTCAGCGCACTGCCGATCGCCTCCACCACGATCTCGTCCTTGCTGTTAAAGTGCTTGTAAAAGCCCCCGTTGGTCATCCCGGCGGCGCGCATCATGTCCGCCAATCGGACGGCTACGCCCTTCGCTCGGAGCTGTGTTGCAGCTGATTGGATGATAAGTGCCCTGCTCTTGTCTTTGTGGTCGGTTGCGTATCTCATGCCATAAGATTATCATGATAATCCTTCAGGTGAAAAGACAAATTGGCCATTGTTTAGCTCCTTTTGGGAAAAAGCTATAGGCCTCGAGCCTCAGATAGAACCATGGTTGACACATTTCAACCACGCAGCTTGCCGTGCTTCAGAAACGAAAGGCGTCGTCACAATCGCAATATGAATCTGGCAGGATGCAAAACCCTCAGACCCGCCCAACAGGGTTTGGGCTGGAGAGCACAGCGAACGTCTGCCCCTCTTCCAGTCGACGTGGAACTTCTTCTCCTGACTCTCCCCTTTATAGAACGCGCAAACTGGAGAAGTGGTATAGTAGCGCACTGGGTGGCGACAGGAGCATCTGACCAAGTCTATCGTTGACTTGGACCCGGTTCCTTTTTACTGTTTTTACTAAGAGTGTGCGGAACAGGGCTTGCCTAGCGCTAAAAGGAGCTAACGGCGATTGAAAGTCCCTGAGCGCCAAGTGGTTGGAAAGCACGGTTTCCCTTGTTTTTGCCGCATTTTTTGAAGATTGTGCCGGACAATCCAGGTATCGCTACCAAGCCTTCCCAAGCCTCTAATTTTCTAGCGTATCCGGACAGTGTTCCTGTTGTTGGGCTATTTTTCGGCGAATTGAAAGCGAGACGCCGAAAGAGTCCGGAAGCCTGTCTCCCAAGTGCGGGATCAGATATGGACTGCAGACCACCGCTCAGAATCGGCGCCCGTCGCCCTGGATGGCGCTCAACGAACTTTGGATGTATACATAGACATGACCTTCCTGCGCCGCGTCGTAATGCTCTTTCTCAGCTGTAAGTTTGGCCGGTATCCAGAGGCCAGACGGGCCGATTGCGCCTTTCGGATGATTCAAGCGTCCGTTGCCTTGCTCATGCTGTTGTCGCTGGTGGATCCATCGCGTGCCTTCGCGGCGAATCCTGACCTGGAGACTGTGCTGACTGGCTCGCGCCAGCGTATTGAGAAATTGGACTATCGCATGACCGGGCGACTCACACGGGTGGAAGGCAATGGCAAGCGTACGAGCTACAAGTTTGTCGCCAAGGCTCACTGGTTTCCCGATGGTCTGCGTCTGCTATGCGAGATCTCGGGGCCTGGCTCAGAGAAGACGAGCCTCCTTCTGCATATGAGTGTGAGTGGGCACGTGACCATCGAGGCCGCACTTCCTGGCGAGAAGGCCGCTAGCGTGTTGCCATTCGAACGTTGGAACGACCCACTGGTGGGAACAGACTTCTCCTTTGAAGACATGATAGAGAGCCAGTTCTTCTGGAGGAATCAGGAACTCCTGGCACTGGAGAAATACGGCGCGCGGGATTGCTTTGTCCTTAAGAGCAAGTCCGGCTCTCAGGACCGGACTTATTATGATTCGGTAACATCATGGATTGACCGCGGCATTCTGTACCCTGTGCATGTGGTGAAGACGCTTCGCGGGACGGGGCAGCAGAAAGAATTCATTTACTATGGGCTGCGGCAGGTCGGCGGCGTTTGGTCTGCGACGCAAGTGGAGGCGACGCTGAAAGGCAAGCCCGGCTCCTCGATTCTTGTAATCGAAGGGGGCTCAGGAAAGGCACATCTTGGACGCAAGGACTTTGATATCAGCCAGTTCAGCGTTCA
>Ga0335077_10005195_pt1 | contig 15938 bp, 14 predicted proteins | sample Lox_Sample_31_FD_207151 | JGI IMG/M metagenome (GOLD analysis project Ga0335077, IMG submission 207151) | Soil microbial communities from Loxahatchee National Wildlife Refuge, Florida, United States - Lox_Sample_3.1 | ecosystem: Environmental > Terrestrial > Soil > Wetlands | place: USA...
GGCGCGAGACGCGGAGAGGCTATGGCCGGCCGAGGACCGTAAGAAGGATAACATCTCTGCGGCGAATTACAAGGAATTCCTCTATGGAAAGCGAAGCCCTTCACTCCCTAGGAAACGCGCGTGAGGTTTTCGCCGACACATCGTACTTCTACGCCCTCCTGAATCCGAGAGACGAGCATCACCCAAGAGCCCTGGAGATATCGAAACAAGTAAGATCCCGAGGCGCGGAGGTCTTCACGAGCTGGGATGTGGTGGTTGAGACCGTAACCGCCCTCCGATATCGTGCCGGTTTTGAACTCGCGAAACTCTTCATCACAAAGGCCCCTGTCAATTTCACGATTCTCTTCCCCTTCGAGGCCGAGCGCGATTTGGCGGTGAGGATCTTTCTACAGCGCGGTCGTGAACGGGAACTGTCGCTCTGCGATGCCGTGTCTTACGCAATCGTCTCCACACGGCTTGCATGGGCGCCGTGTCTTTCGTTTGACGCCGACTTCGCCGCGCTCGGCCTGACCATCCTCCGCTGATCAAACCGATTCGAAATATCGAGCCAGTTCCCAGTCGGTGACCGCTTTTTCGAACTGCCGCACTTCCCACTCGCGGGTGCCGGCGTAGTGCTCGACGAAATCGTCGCCCAGCCAACAGCGAGCCATTTTGCTTTCCCGAAAGAGTTTCGCGGCTGCGGCCAGGGTACGCGGCAACGGCGCGACCTCTCCGGCGTAAGCGTTGACGGTGGGCGGCGGCAACTCCAATTTGCGCTCGACACCATCGAGGCCGGCGGCCAGCGACGCCGCCATAGCCAGATATGGATTGATGTCGGCGCCGGAAAGCCGCAGTTCGACGCGCGTGGATTTGCTGCTGCCTGGAATGGCTCGAATGGCCGTGGTGCGGTTATCCACGCCCCATGTGGCATTCACGGGCGCCCACGCACCGGGCACTGTCCGTTTGTAGGAGTTTATGGTCGGGCAGATCACGGCCGCCATTTCGGGCAGGTTGGCTAGCAGACCCGCGATGTAGTGCTTCATGAGAGCCGACATTCCGCCATCTTCGCTGGAGAAAAGATTCGTGCGTTTCCGAGCGTTGGAAAGGCTCTGATGAAGATGGCCGCTCGATCCCGGCAGGTCTGGGTTCCACTTGGCCATGAACGTAGGGATCAGATCGTGCCGCGCGGCAATTTCCTTGACCGCGGTTTTGAATAGCGCGGCTTTGTCGGCGGCTCCAACGGCCTCATCCAGGGCGATGGCAGCCTCGTACACTCCCGGGCCGGTCTCCGTGTGAAAGCCCTCGAGCGCGCAGTTGAAAGCACTGAGATGATCGAGCAACTCGATCACCAGGTCTGAATTGCCGGAAGCGCGTAGGACGCTGTAACCGAACATGCCGGGCGTCAGGGGGGTCAGGTTGCGAAAGTTCTTTGTGCGCAGGCTCTCGGGCGTTTCGCGGAAAAAGAAGAACTCGTATTCGGCGGAAAAGTACGGCGTGTAACCCAACTCTTCGGCCCTCTTCACCACGCGTTGAAGAACCTGGCGCGGCGCGATGGGCAACGGTTTCCCGTCCTTGGCCACAAAATCCAGCAGAAAAAAGGCGGTGCCGGGCTCCCAGGGAATCAAGCGAAACGTGTCGAGCGCAATGCGGCAGTTGGCGTCTGGATATCCAGTGTGCCAGCCTGTGAACTTCGCATTGTCGTAGAGCATGTCGGCAATGTCCCAACCAAAGATCACGTCGCAGAAGCCCAGGCCGGACTGCGCCGCCGACAAGAACTTTTCCTTGCTGACGTACTTGCCGCGCAACGTGCTGTCGATGTCGAACGCGCCCAATTTAACGCGCTGGATATTGTGCTTTTCGAGAAGATCGCGAATTTCACCAGCCTGCATCAGAGACATACCCAGACACTCATACGTTAGATTCTCGCACGGCGACTTCGTGGCGACTCCACTTCGGCCCCTTGTAACGGTGGCGGGCGCCGACGGCGTACAGGATGGCAAGCGCGATCAGCAATCCAGCCAGCGTTTCGCCTGCAAGCTCGTTGGGCGGCATGATCAGCACAAAACAGATGAAAACCGCGAAGGCGATGGCGATGGCGTTGATCGCCGGACCAAACCGGCCCAGGTTCCACACCGCGGAAGCCGGCCAGCCGGGACCGGCCCGGCGCGCGCGCAATCCCAGCCAGACCGGAATGATGTAGGCCAGATACAGGGCCACGGTGCTGAGTGACGTCACGATGGGAACCGCCTTGGTCCACACCATGGCGGCGATGGACGCGAGCACGATCGACCAGATCGCCGGCGCGGGCGTCCCATGTCTTGGATTGACAGCGCGCAGAAGGTGCGCCCAGGGCGTGCCTTCGTCCCGGGCCAGAGCAAACAGCGCGCGTGAAGCTGACGTAATGCAGGAAAGCCCGCAGAACCACATGGCCATGGATGCCAGCGCCGCCATGGCATTGCCCGCCTTGGCGCCTAATGCGGTTCCAAGGATCGCAATCACTGCCGGAATCGCGTTGCCCTCGGCGTCTTTCGCCGCCAGCACGCCTGGAATATGGCGGATCGCAAGGGTCAACGAGATCAGCAGCAGGTAGCCGACGATGCCGGAGACCGCCACGGATAACACAATTCCCCAGGGCGCGTGCCGGCGTGGGTCTTCCGTTTCTTCGGCCATGTGCGCGGAGGCATCGAAACCTGTGTACGTCCACTGCGCCTGTAACAGGCCCAGCACGAAGGCCCAGGGGTAGAAGGCGCGGCCATTGCTGTTTATCGGCTGAAACAAGAAGCTCACCGGCTGTTTCGGTGCGAGAAACAGTAGCCCGGCCACCAGGATCACCACTCCAGCGATGTGCACCGTAACGCTGAGGTCGTTCAGGATGGCAACCAGCCTGACTCCCCAGTGATTCAACGCGCCTTGTGTAATGAGAATGAAGGCGAACATCAGCAGCAGATTGCGCGGAGTAGACGCCACGCCCAGAAAGGGCAGAATGAACTGGGCACAACTGTAATTGATGCCGGCCTGCGCGGCGATCAGGCCGAAGATGTTGAGCCAGGCAACCAGCCAGCCGGCGCCCGAGCCCCCGAGATCTGCCGCCCAGTGGTACATCGCCCCGGCGGTGGGATAGGCCGAACACAACTCCGCCATGCTGGCGGCCACCGTGAGCGTGAACAGGGTGGCCAAGGGCCAGCCCAGGGTCATTTCGAGCGGGCCGCCCATCTCCAGCCCGTAACCGTACAGCGTGACCGCGCCGGTAAGAATCGAGATGATGGAGAACGAAATGGCGAAGTTGGAAAAACCGCCCATGCTGCGGAACAACTCCTGGGCGTATCCAAAACGGCGGAGATCTTCCTGGTCGGAGCGGACCGGGGGCACCTACAAGCTCACTTCTTCTTTTAGCTGCTTGCTGATGACCTTTTCGATCAGTTCTTTCAGCGTGTCGCCGGATTCGCTGTGGATAAAGGCGTTTTCGACGATATCCCAGTCGAGCTTGTAGCTTTTGGCGAGCGCCGAAACCCAGATCTGCCGCACCGGCGTGTTCGGACTGACGACAAACTTCGCCGGCGGGTCTTCGAATTCTATGCCCAGGGCGCCGGCGTTGAAGTCCACGTCGAAGCCGTAATCATCGGCGGCTCCGACGAGTGCGCGATGCAAGGAAGTCAGTGCCTCGTCGGCGTGCTTTTTGAAGTCCTGTTCGTCCAGCATCCTTCACTCTCAAAAGCTCCGGGCACTGATTCCGGCCAGAGCCAGCGATAACCCGATCATCACCACTACCGTGACCCAAGCTGCAAAATTATAGAAACGCGAATTTGTCCACTCCTGCATGAGACGTTGATTGTTGGCCAGCATGATCATAAAAATCAGAACGATAGGTAATAATACGCCATTAATCACCTGCGAGAACAGGATCATTTTGACCAGCGGGAAGTTAGGCATCAGCACCACCGCGCCGCCAATCACAATGAGCAGGGTGTAGAGCCAGTAGAAGATGGGAGCCTCGCCGAACCGCTTGTCCACGCCGGTTTCAAAGCCCAGCCCTTCGCAAACCGAATAGGCCGTGGAGAGCGGCAGAATGCATGCGGCGAACACCGAAGCGTTCAACAAGCCCGCGCTGAACAGCAGGTACGCGTACTGGCCGAACGGCTTCAGCCCCACCGCGGCCTGGGCAGCGCTCTCGATATCCCGCGGACCATTGGACCAGATGGCGCCGGCGCACGCCACAATGATGAAGAACGCCACGACATCGGTCACGATGCAGCCGAAGATCACTTCCACCCGCGACTGCACGTACTCCTTGGCCGTAATACCCTTCTCAACCACGGCGGCCTGCAAATAGAACTGCATCCAGGGGGCGATGGTGGTGCCCACCAGGCCGATCAGCATCTCGATGTAATCCCGATCGAGCATGAGCACCGGTTTGAAGCTGTAGACGGCCGCTTCGGTCCAGTTGGGCTTTACCAGGATTCCCGAGATGATGTACGCGATATAAATGACGCACGCGAACAGAAAAATCTTTTCCGCGCTCTTGTAGTTTCCCTTCACGATGAGGAACCAGATGCCGACGGCTCCCAGCGGAACTGAAATGTACCGCGATACGTGAAACAGCTCAAGCGAACTGGCAATTCCCGCGAAATTGGCCATGACGTTGGTCAGGTTCACCAGCACCAGCAGCGTCATGACGACGAAGGTGACACGCAGCCCGAACTCCTCGCGGATCAGATCGGAAAGGCCTTTCCCGGTGACCGCGCCCATGCGCGAGCACATCTCCTGCACCAGGATCAGGGCAATCGTAATGGGAATGAGAGTCCAGAGCGGGAGATAGCCCCAACGCGCGCCCGCCTGTGAATACGTGTAGATGCCACCGGCGTCGTTATCGACGTTGGCGGTGATGAACCCCGGGCCGAGAACGGCCAAGAATATCAGAATCCGCGAGCGCAGCGATTTCAGCATGTGCAGGTTCCATCACTGATGCCTCAGCACGGAGATAATGTCGTCCGCGGTGATCACGCCCGCCAGGCGGCCGTCTTCATCCACCACTGGCAGGGCGAGCAGGTTGTACTTGTCAAATAGTTCCGTCACTTCTTCCTGTTTCTCAGTGACGGTGGCGGAAATGAGGGTCTCGGTGGCAAGCTGGCGAAGCGGCGTCGCGCCTGAGGCAACGAAAAGCCGCGCCAAAGGCACGGTCCCGGTCAGCCGTCCGTCGCCGTCCACCAGAAACACGGCGTTCAGGCTCTCAAGTTGGTCCTCGTTGCCCTTGAGCGCCGCCATGGCGTCGGCAACGGTGGCGCTCTCATGCAGCGAAATGAACTCAGTGTTCATCATGCCGCCGGCCGTGTCTTCCTTGAACTCCAGCAGCTCACGCACTTCCGACTCCGGCGCGACCTCCATCTCCTCGAGGATCTCCTCCGACGTGGCTTCCTCCAGCCCCTTCAGAACATCGGCAGCCTCATCCGGCGCCATCTCCTCGACGATATCCGCGGCTTTTTCGGGCTCGAGGGACTCCAGGATGCTGGCCTGCATCTTGGGGTCGATCTCGGTGAGCGCTTCGGCGGCAACTTCGCTGTCGATGGTCTCGAAAATCGCCTCGCGCTCAGCCGGACCCAGTTCCTCGACGATGTCGGCAAGGTCGGCGGGATGGATGGTCTCCAGCTTCTCGTGGGAAATGTTCAGCCGCAGGCGGCGCTGCGGATCCGGTTCGACGATATTACAGAACTCCCACCGGATGGAGTTGGGGGGAATGGGCCGTTGCAGTCTGCGGATCACGCGTGAAGGCAGCACGCCCTGGAGAAGCCGGCGGACGATGCTGCGGACTCCCACGTCGACCTCGAGAACGTAGAGGCAATTCCGGCCGTTCCCGTTCGTGCCATTCCCATTAGCAGCCGCGCTGCGGATCTCGAAGGTAACGTCATTGACCCGGACCACTTTGCGGCCGTTCACGTCGATGATCTGCTGATCCAGCAGGTCGCGGCCGATGCGCAGCATGTATTCGTCGGAATGGTATGGGGTGAGCAGTTCGTCGCTCAGACGGATTCCGTCCAGCGAGATGGAGGCCACTTGATCGTACCGGATGGTCAGCCAGGCCCAGCCGCCGCCAACCAGAAAGCGGTCGATCCGCGCGGGATGCACCAGAGGCACGATAGCGGCATCGCGCACACGCCCGATGCGCCGGCCTCGGATATCGAGGACCGGGAGTCCCAGCAGTTCAGTAAAGTAAAAGTGAGATTCCGCCATCCCAACGTCCGGGCGCATAATCTGACCCGAGCGCGACACGGGCGTTGAGTTTGACCAGCCAGTTGTGGTGCGCTCTACATGCGGCTATTGCGCCTGTTTTCAATATGACTCAGGCGAGCAGATGGTCGCAAGAAAATTCTGGAAAAATTTTGCGGACTGGTTCTATGGCGTACCTCGACTAATGAACCTCGATGGTATAGGGCATCAGCCGCATCATGCCTCCCCTCGCCCACAGCCGGAGTTGCCAGCCTTTGAGGACGCCACCCAGCCGGGATTCCAGGACGCTCTCCACCGACTGGCCGAACATGATGTCAAAAATGCTCCGCTTGGGAGGGTAAGGGACCAGATTGATGCGCTCACTTTTGGGGATCTTGGCCTTCTCCTTGACGATCTCGATGGCGCGGTCGAGCCCGCCCAGTTCATCAACCAGTCCGTTGGCCTTGGCCTGGGACCCCAGCCACACCCGGCCCTGGGACAGAGGCTCGATCTCGTCGAACTTCCGGCGCCGTGCCGTTGCCACTTTGTTGACAAAGCTGCGGTAGTTTTCATCGATGGCGCTGCGTAGCTTTTCGCGCGCGGCGGCTGACATCGGCTGATAATCCGAATCGACATCGGCGAAGCGGCCGCGCGTAAGCAGGTCCTTGGTGACGCCCAGCTTGTCGTACAGCCCGTGAAGGTTCGCCTTCCCGAAAACCACGCCAATCGAGCCCGTAAACGTGCCGGGATAGGCCACCACCGGGTCGCCGGTCATGGCTATGTAATAACCTCCGGAGGCCGCCGTGTCGGACATGGAAATCACCATGGGCTTCTTCTTGCTCAGCAGGTTCATTTCGCGCCAGATGGCATCCGAAGCGAAGACTTCGCCGCCCGGAGAATCGATGCGCACCACCACGCCCTTGATATCGGAATCGTTCCCTACCCGCCGCAGCAGCCTGTCAAAACTTTCCGACTCAATGCCGGAATCGCCCGAAAGGTCCTGTCCCTCTTCACCTCGCGAGATGCCGCCCTGACCGGTAACCAGCGCGATTCGCTGCTTCCCGCCGAGGCCGACCGAGGATGCGGGGATCTTGAGATAGTCATGCAGAGAAACCTTCTTGAGATCATCGCCCCCCAGCTTGCTCTTCACCTCGTCATACATCTGATCTTCGTAGAGCGCGCCGTCAATCAGACCCTGTTCGCGCGCCTGCGGAGTCAGGAACGGACCCTGGTCGATGGTGGCCCGAACCTGGTCGGGAGTCTTCTTGCGGGCCGCAGCGATTCCCTGAACCAGATCGCCATAGAGATCGTCGAGGATGCTGGTCAGCACCTCCTTGGTCTCGGGGCTCATGGAGCTGCGCGTGAACATATCGCCGAAATCTTTGTATTTTCCGGCATGCTCAATCTCCACCTGGACTCCCAGTTTGTCCAGCGTTTTGCGGAAGTACATTAGCTCGAACCGCATCCCTTTGAGGTTCAGCTCGTCCTCTGGATCCATGTAAACCCGGTTGGCTACGGTGGCGAGATAGTACTCCCGGGCGCCCGGAGTCTTGAGATAGGCGTAAATAGGCTTGCCGGACTTTTTGAAGGTCTCCAAATCGGTGCGGATCTCCTCCAGCTTGGCCCAGCCAATTTGCAGATCGCGAGGCTCCAGAACAATAGCCCGGATGCGGCCGTCCGCGGCTGCACTATGCAAGGCGGACCAGATATCCGCCACCGTGGGCGGCGTTCTCTGCTGCAGAAAAGGAATGGGAACTTCGACCGGCGCCCGCTCGGGTATGTCGTCTTCCAGATCCAGGATCAGGGTGGAGCCGTCGGCGATCGAGGGCGGCTTCTGCCGCATCCGTGCCAGCGCGAAGATCCCGATAAACAGAAACAAGAAGACCAGAATGATGCCGGTCACGACGCCAATGAGAAATTTGGCCATTACGACAGGGCTCCTATGCTCCGGTAAGGATCAGGTCGAACCGCCGGTTGACCTCGCGCAGATAGTCCTTGTTTCCGCCCTCGAGCTCGACCGTGGCCGACCCCGCATAACCGACCTCGGCCAGCGCTTTGTACACTTCCGGCCAGTTGATTTCGCCCTCCCGCAGGGGAGTCCACTTCGCCACCTCGTGCTCAAACTTGAAATCCTTGATATGCAGCTTGACGATGCGTTTGCCTAGCGTGCGAATCCAGTCCTGCGGATAGCCGAAAATCACCACGTTGCCCACATCGAAATACGCGCGAATCCACGGGCTGGAGAACTCGTCGATGTAGCGCGCGAATTCCAGCGGACTGAGCAGAAACTTGTTCCATACCTCCTCCACACCGATGATCACCTTCAGATCCTGCGCCATCGGAATCAACTTGCGGATCTGTTCCTGCGAGCGGACCCAGGCATCGTGATAGGACGTCTGGGCGTTGACCACCGCCGGCACGAGCAGCACCGTGTCCGCGCCCCAGAAGTGCGCATTGCGCAGGCTCGTTTCCATACCCTTGACGCTCTTCGCTACGACCGCGGGATCGGCCGATGAGAGCGGGTAATCCCAGTGCGCCATATTCATGACGGAATGAATGCGCAGCCCGGTTTTCTCGGCGGCCTTCTTGGTTTCCTCGGCTTCGTGCTCGTCGGGCATGGTGGGGCATTCGATTTGCTCAAAACCGACGTCGCGTGCGAGCTGAAAACGCTCGGCGATGCTCATGCTGGTCGGAAGCATCTCGAATTCCACGGCTTTCTTGATCGGAAGGCGGCCAGACGCCGTACCCGATCCCGGCCGTAACAAGGTCGCGGCCGCGCCGGCCGCCAGAAACGTTCGTCTGTTCATGATGTAAACCCTCAAGCGAAGCCGAGCCCGAGCTCGCCCGCTACCTTCATAATGTAGCGCTTGCCCTCATCGTACTCCTCGGCCGTCTTCAGATGCTCCAGCATCAGAGGCGCATCGATGGGGAGTTTCGACAGCTCGGAAAGATAAGTGCGGTAGTCCACCTTGCCCCGGCCTGGCACTACTTCAACGAAGTGCACGTTCATCTCCGGGATCCACTGCAGGTCTTTGGCGTGGCAGGACACGATCCAGGCGCCCAGTTTGCGAAAGCACTCGGAAATGAATTCCCCGCTGCCGTAGAACTTGACGGGGCTGTTGATGCCATTGCACACGTCCATGTGGACGGCGAATCCTTTGCGATCCACCGCCCGGATCAGCTTCAGATACGCATCCGGGCCATCCGGCAGGCTCCAGCCCATCATCTCGATGGTGAATTTGGTTCGTTTCGGCTTGACCTCGTCAATCACACGGCGGCAGTTCTCGACCGTCGCATCGAAAAATTCCTGGGAGAGATTCTTGGGATGCGGGCCGTACCACACGGTCGGGTTGTAGGAACCGGCGATGTCGGGACAGCAGCGCGCTCCTACCGCTTCGGCCAGCGCCAGCCGCTCGATCACATAACGCAGATTCTTGTCGCGTTTGCCAGGGTCGGGATCGAGCATGTTGACCCACGCTCCCACCTCCGCGATCACCACATTTTCAGCCGCGAAGGCCTTTTCGATCTCGCGCACCAGCGCAGTATCCTCGACCTTGGCCTGCGGGCAATAAGCCGCGCTATATCCCAACCGGCGATGCTCGCGGGCCAGTTCCCGCGGATCGTCGCTCTTAAGGAAAACGGGGCCGCCTAGACGAATGGCCTTGCCGGAGGAAGCCGCCAGTGTGGCAGCCGCCGCGCCGACAAAGGCACGACGAGTCATGGATAGATTTTAACGCGGGGCGGAATCTTTGAGTGGGTGGCGAAGTCTAATTGATGCCCACCGGAATCTTAATGACTTTCTTGCGGACGGCGTACTGCACGAGTTGCGCCTTGTTATGGATGTCCAGCTTGCGCATCAGGTTGAATTTGTGGGCCTCGATGGTCTTCACGCTCAGGTTGAGCGTACAGGCAATTTCCTTGACCGAGTTTCCTTCCGCCAGAAGCTTGAGGACTTCCTTTTCCCGGGGGGTGAGGGTGGCGAAGCGCGGCAGCCGGTCTGTCGACTTCACGCGCGAGCGGAAATCATCCACCAGTTGCGAGAGCATGCGCGGGCTCAAATAGCTGCCCCCGCGATGAATTTCGCGGATGGCGCCCAACAACTCGGGCGCCGGGCTGTCTTTAAGGACGTATCCGGCAGCGCCGGATTCCATGCATTCCACCAGATAATCTTCGTCGTCGTACATGGTAAGAAACAGGATCCGCGCCTCGGGACGCTCCTTGCGGATCTGGCGGGTGGCTTCAAAGCTGCTCAGCCCCGGCATGCCGATATCCATCAGAACCACGTCCGGCTTGGATTCGGCCGCCTGTGCGATCGCATCGGCCGCGTTGGCGGCCTCGCCCACGATCTCCATGTCCGGCTCAGAGCCGACCAGCGTCTTCATGCCTTGCCGAAACAGCGTGTGATCATCCGTTACCAAAACTCGAATCTTAGCCATACTCAATCTGCGCTCTCCGTGGCTTCCACTGCAGGACCTTTCCGTTGCCGCTTGCCCATGGGAAGCTCCACTGAGATCCGGGTGCCGCGACGCGGCCGGCTCCAGATCTCGAATTTGCCTCCCAGCAGCGCCACGCGCTCCCGCATGCCTGCCAAGCCGTAGGAGCGGCGTTTATCCAACGCTGCCTTTACATCGAAGCCAATGCCGTCATCTACGACGTTCAGCCTCAGTATTCCATCGGTTGAGTGCAGTGAAAGGTTTACGGTAGAAGCCCGAGCGTGTTTGGCTATATTCTGAAAGCATTCCTGGGCCAGCCGGAAGGCTGCGATCTGGCATTCCTTGGGAAGCGCTTCAGGCTGCGCGGGCAGGTGCAGTCGTACCCGGCCCGAGTAGACCCCGCGAAACCGGTTAGCCATCTGGCGGAGCGCCGCTGCCAGCCCTAGTTGCTCCAGCACGGCCGGACTGAGGTCTGCGATGGCGCGCCGGATCTCGGAGATTGTGTGTTCGGCCAGTTCCCGCGCCTCATCGATCGGGCCGCGCAGGCTCTCCGGGGCGGTCTTGCCCAGCAATTCCAGCTTGAGACGAATGCACAGCAGCGATTGCCCCGCCTCATCGTGCAGCTCGCGGCTGATGCGGCGGCGTTCTTCTTCCTCGATCTGCATCATGTGCTCGCCAAGCTTGCGTACCTGATCCTCACGCCGCGCCAGATTCTCCACCAGCCGCGCCTTCTCGGCGGCGCGAATGCAACGCTCGCCCACGGCATCCAGCAATTCCAGTTCACGCGGCAGCCAGCGGTACTCGGTGGAGAACGCGAGCTGGAGCACCCCGGCCGGACGGCCGTGCGCCAGCAGAGGGACGGACCAGAACCAGGGAAATCTCCCTCGCAATGGAGGATCGAGGATGAGATGGTCGGCCGGTTTACCGCGCGCGATGAAGAGCGGCTTGCTCAGGCGCTTGAGAACGCGCTGGCCGAGCGCCCGCTCCCGGCCGTCGAACAGCAGCAGCCTGCCGTCCTCGGCATGGCAAAACCGCACGAGGGTCCGCAGGAAGCGCTCCAGCAGGTCTTCCAACCCCTCGGCCTGCAGTTCGGCATGAAACAAGCCGTAGAAAGCCTCGGTTTCTGCTTCACGAACCTGATAGTAGGCGTTGTTCAGCGTCAGAATGATGCAGAATTGCAGTTGCTCCCGGGCCCAACGGAAGTTCCTGTAGTCGTCGGGATAGGACAGGATCAGCACGGGATCGAGCACGCGGTCGTACTCACGCAGCGCACGCACGATGCCCGCCGGAGGGACGTTCAGCTTGGCCAGGCGCCTGCCGCTGTATTCCACCAGCTCGAAAAAGTCTGCTGCCGGCCGGTCCGTGGAAAGGATCCGCGCCGCCGCGCCTGGCGTAATCGCGGACAGCGCCTTGATCTGTTTGGGGTCGTGGCGGAGCTTCCGCAAGCGAGATCGAAAGCTCGTATCGAGCTCAGCCAGATGCGGTTTGAGCACCGCAGCCAGCCGATCTAGCTGAGCTCTGAGCTGATCGCTCAACACATCAGCGGCATCCGCCAGCACGGGCGTGGGTTCGGGCGCGCGCACGCGTAGAACAATATGGTGGGGCGGGACCGGCGGGTGTCTCGGGGATTTCCAGTACAGACCGCTACTTGTCTGATGGATGCGCCGGCCTCTCCGGTTCCCGCAGTTGCCGTTGCCGGAACCGCCTCACTTTGGAGCGGTTCCCGCAGTCCTTCATGTCGCACCACTGCCGGCTTCGGTTGCGGCTGGTGTCCAGGAACATCCATCCGCACTCATCGCCGCCGCACTGCCGGACTCTCGCCAAGTCGCTGGATGTAAGCAGTTCCGCGGCCGATTTCGCAACCGGCCAGAGGACTCGGTCGAGCGCGCCCGGCTGCTCTTCCCAGTTCCAGACAAAGGCGCCCGCCGATGGCGTGAGCCGTTCATGGCCCCTCGAGTTCCCCAGCTCGCGGCGAAGCACTTGCACATCGGCCGCGCCGGATGGCCAGCCTTTCACTACGGACTTGAAAACGCGATACAGCGCTTCGCGAAGCGCGGCCACCCTGGCGAGAACAGCCGCCGCTCGTTTCCGTTCGGTGGCCGCACGGCGCGCCAGGCCGCGCGCTTCCGTCTGAGTCAGCACACCGGCCAGTTGAGCCCAGGTCATCAGATCGTCGTAGCTGGCGATTTTCTCCCGGACAACCATGTCGGCACAGTCTCGCGCGCCCTTCTTGGTGTTCTTGCTAACGCGCCCGCCAACCGTATTCACAAAGTCCAGGCACAGCCGTCCGCCGATAAACTTCATCCCTGACGGGTTCTGTAACTGATGTGAATCTGTTGACCGGTTACCTGCGTTCATCCCATTTCGTAACCGCTATGTCAAGTTTAGCAAGTTACGCAACCATTGCCACGCTGGTCACAAGCCGCCGTCTTCGCCCAGGATCAGATAGGCGTATAAGAAATCATTGGAGCCGTGGCTGGGCGTCCTCGAGCACTCCGCTGAGCATTACGGCCTGCTCGTGGCTTATTACCGCGCCAACGGCCTGGTGCCGCGGCATCACGGCCGAAAAAGTAAGGTAAGGGCACGCAATTTAGATCGCCCCTTCCGTTACAATCACTGCATGTCAAAAAGCCGCTTCCGCACCGCTGCCGTAATCGGAACGGGCATGATGGGCCCCGGGATTGCCGCCACACTGGCCTTGGGAGGGGTGCGCGCCACCATCCTGAGCCGCTCCGAAGAGAACGCCGCGAAGGGCCTTGCAGCCGCCCGCCGGCAGTTGCGCGCCCTCGTGGACAATGGGCTGGCGGAGTTGGTCGACGTGCGCGATGCCGTCGACCGGCTAACCAGCTCGTGCGCCTTTGATCAAACCGTCGGCAGCGCGGATCTGGTGATCGAATCCGCGCCCGAGAACATGGATCTGAAGCAGAAGATGTTCGCGCGCATGGACAGCCTCGCCGACCGGATGGCGGTGCTGGCGAGCAACACTTCCGGCCTCAGCATTACGGCCGTCGCGTCGCGGTGCCGGCGCCCCGAACGCGTGCTCACCACGCACTTCTGGAACCCGCCGCACCTGATGCCGCTGGTGGAAATCGTGCCGGGCGAGAAAACCTCTCCGCAGATCGCGCAACACGTCCGCGAACTGCTGGCCGCTTGCGGCAAGATCCCTGTTCTGGTGAAGAAGGACCGGCCGGGCCAGCTCGGCAACCGCCTGCTGCAGGCATTGGTGCGGGAAGCCGCCTTCATCGTCGAGGAGGGCATCGCGGACGTTGAGGATGTGGACCTGGTCGCCAAGAATGGCTTTGGGCTTCGCATGCCGGTCTACGGGATCTTCGAGCACCAGGATGTCGTCGGCCTGGACATGGGATTGGCTATTGTGGACTACGTGGCCAAAGATCTCTACAACCTGCCGCGCGCGCCGAACTTCTACCGGGCTAAGGTCGCGCATGGCGATCTGGGCGCGAAAACCGGCAAGGGTTTCTACGACTGGTCGAAAAAGTCCATTGAAGAAGTAAAGGCGCGCAGAGATCGATTCGTCATGGATGTGCTGCGCGCGAGAAAAATGGAGCGCGAAGCGCCTGCGTCTTAGACGGACGCTATTCCGCCCAGTTCATCGCCAGGCTCACAAACGTCCGCACGCCAACGCCGACCGGCCCCTTCGACATATACGGCTTGGCGTCATCCAGCCAGGCGGTGCCGGCGATATCCAGGTGCACCCAGGGTGTTTTCTCCGCAAACTCGCTGAGGAACAGCGCGGCGGTGATGGAACCGCCCGGACGGCCGCCCACATTGGCCATATCGGCAAATGTGCTCTTCAGTTGCTCCTTGTAATCGTCATCGAGCGGCATGCGCCACGTTTTTTCACCAGCCACGCGCGCTGCGTCGAGCACGCGTTTCATCAGCGTGTCATCGGTTCCGAAGGCGCCAATATTCACGTGCCCGAGCGCTACTACGACCGCTCCGGTGAGCGTGGCGGCGTCCACCAGGTGCGTGCAGCCCAGACGCCGCGCATACGTGAGCGCGTCGGCCAGGATCAGCCGGCCCTCGGCGTCTGTATTGATCACCTCAATGGTTTTGCCGGATAAAGAAGTAACGATATCGCCCGGGCGCTGAGCTCGGCTTCCGGGCATGTTCTCGACCGCGGGGATCAACGCTGTTACTGGAATGGGCGGCTTCAATTGCGACAGCGCGCGCATGGTTCCGATCATGGCGGCGCCGCCGGACATATCGTACTTCATTTTTTCCATGCCGTCGGCGGGCTTGATGGAGATGCCTCCGGTGTCAAAAGTAACGCCCTTGCCCACCAGGCCGAGATGCGCGGCGCCTTGCGCATTCGCAGGCTGGTAGCGCAAGACGATCAGCGCCGGTGGCTCGGCGCTGCCCTGAGCCACGCCCAACAGTGATCCCATGCCGAGTTGCCGCATGCGGTCCTGGTCCAGCACTTCACACTCGAGACCGTTCGCCTCCGCCATCTGGCGGGCGGCTTCCGCCAGCGACGTAGGCGTCAGCTTATTGGCCGGTTCCGTGCTCAGCTCACGCGCGAAATTTTGCGCTTCTGCGACCGTGCGGCCCCGCTCCGACGCACGCTTCAGGTCAGAGCCGCCGCCCGGCGCCGCAACCGTGAAATGGTCCACAACCTTGACCTCTTTTTTGTCGCTCTTGTACCGGTCGGGTTCGTAGTCGCCGAGCAGGGCGCCTTCCACCGCGGCTTGCACATGCTCCGCACCCGCGTACGAACCTGTGAGCCACATGCCGATGTTACGGAGCGACCGCGATTTCAAATGACGCAGCGCGGCTCCAGCCACGCGGCGCATCTCGGCGGAAGTGAATTTGTCGGCAGGCCCCGCCCCGGCCAGCAGCAGCCGCTGGGCTTTGAAACCCTGCGGACGATGCACCAGCGTCATCTCAAAGATCTTGCCGGTGATTTCTCCGGAACCGTAAACGTCGCTGAGCGACTCTTTGAACCGGTCATTCGGCGCGCCCTCAAAGGTCAAAGCGATCAGCGCATCGCACTCCAGGGATTCAACCGGCGTTTGCTCCAGGTGGATCTGCATTTAGTCTCCGTATTTGGCCTTGCTCCGGCGCACGGCGTCACGCGCTTCCGATTCCGCGGTGCGGGCGCGCTCGGCCTCGCGCTTATCGTGCATTTTCTTGCCGCGCGCCACGGCCACCTCGCACTTGATGCGGCCGCCCTTCAGGTAGATTTTGGTGGGAATCAGGGATAGGCCCTTTTCCCGGGTCTTTCCAAGCAATTTATCAATTTCACGGCGATGCAGCAGCAGTTTGCGGCTGCGCACCGGCGAATGATTTTCCCGGTTTCCGTGCGAA
>Ga0335077_10005197_pt1 | contig 15935 bp, 12 predicted proteins | sample Lox_Sample_31_FD_207151 | JGI IMG/M metagenome (GOLD analysis project Ga0335077, IMG submission 207151) | Soil microbial communities from Loxahatchee National Wildlife Refuge, Florida, United States - Lox_Sample_3.1 | ecosystem: Environmental > Terrestrial > Soil > Wetlands | place: USA...
CAGCTGACCGTCACGCAGGTCGACGGTCGCATCGAGACGCTCGCGCACATTCGGGGTGCAGGTTCGAGCGCAGCGCGAGGCGCCGCGCTCCACGAGCTGTTCTCGCTTGCGACCCGCACCGAGCAGAAGTTCCTGTTGCGCCTACTAGTCGGCGAGTTGCGGCAGGGTGCTCTGGCGGGAGTCATGGTGGATGCCATCGCTGCAGCCTCCGAGCTGTCCGTCGCAAGCGTGCGCCGCGCCGCGATGTACGCGAAGAGCCTGGGTGCCGTGGCCCGCGCCGCCTTGCTCGAGGGCGCCGCCGCGCTCGACCGATTTCAGCTGGAGCTCTTCTCGCCCGTGGCACCCATGCTCGCGCAGACGGCCACTGACGTTGCCGAAGCGTTAAAGGAGCTTTCAGGCCCGGTGGTATTCGAGTGGAAGATGGACGGCGCGCGCATTCAGGTGCACAAGCGCGCCGCCGAGGTACGCATCTACACGCGCGCACTGAACGAAGTCACTGCGGCGGTGCCCGAAATCGTGGAGGTCGCGCGCACTCTTCCCCGCGACACACTCGTGCTCGACGGCGAAGCGATCGCCTTCGATGCGGCGGAGCGACCGCATCCATTCCAGATCACGATGCGTCGCTTCGGGCGCAAGCTCAACGTCGCAGCGGCGCGTGCCGAGCTGCCGATCAGAGCTTTCTTCTTCGACTGTCTGCGCACCGACGATCAAAGCATCGCGGACCGACCGACACGTGCGCGCTTCGAGGCACTCGCGGAGGCCGTCCCGGCCGCTTTCCAGGTGCCCCGTTTGATCACCTCCGATGTGGCGGAAGCGCGCGCTTTCTACGAGGCGGCGCTTGCGGCCGGACACGAAGGGCTCATGGCCAAGTCGCTCGACGCAGCTTACGAGGCGGGCAACCGCGGCGCGAGCTGGCTGAAGATCAAACGCGCGCATACGCTCGACCTGGTGATACTGGCGGCAGAATGGGGTCACGGCCGCCGCACCGGCAAGCTCTCGAACCTGCATCTTGGGGCCCTGGATCCGACGAGCGGCACCTATGTCATGCTCGGCAAGACCTTCAAAGGTCTCACCGATGCCATGCTCGAGTGGCAGACGCAGGCGTTGCTGGCGCGAGAGACGCACCACGACCGCTGGACCGTTTACGTACGTCCGGAGCTGGTGGTGGAGATCGCCTTCAATGATCTGCAGGCGAGTCGCCGCTATCCCGGCGGCCTAGCGCTGCGCCTCGCGCGTGTGAGGCGCTTTCGTGACGACAAGCGTGCAGCGGACGCGGACACTATGGACACCGTGCGCAGGCTCTTCGCGGCGCAGGGCGGCGCAGCGCCCGAGTCTCCATGAGCTCGGCGTCGTGAGCGCGGCGCCGTAAGCGCGGCGCCGTAAGCGCGGCGTCGTAAGCGCGGCGCCGCCCTCTCACGCCGGACGCTTGTCGCGGATCCAGCGGCGATGCACGTCGAGGTACACCTCCTCGTAGATCGCGCTGATACGCTCGGCACGCGGGAACGCGGCCACGAACTCCGGCGCCACGTCGCCAAAGGCGAGCTCCGCAGCACGCCCCAGGTGCTCGAGCAGATAACGTGGATCCTCGTCCCCTACCGAGACGCGCACCGTGCTCAGCGAGATTCCTGCCTCGACGAGCGCCTGCTCGCTGAGCTCGGAATGGCTCGTGAGTGCCGGGCACAGAATGACGGTGTTCACGAGTCCGAGACTCACCTGCAGCCCGAAGGCAGGCTCGAGGCTATCGAGAAAGCGCTTGAGCCGGTCGCGACCCAGTCTCTGCGGGTGCGAGGCCGTGCCCTCGAAGTCGATCGTGAACAAAGGTGCCGGAAGGCCGAGCCGCATGCACCGCGCGCGCAGCTCCGCATTGCGGTTGCCCTCCACTGCCGAGCAGTGCACGTTGATCATGGGATTGAGAGCGAGACAGCGCGCGAGCACGATCGTATTGATGCACTTGGCCAGCAGCCGCAGCTCCGCGGTACGCATGCCGCTTAGCACCTCGAAGGCCTTGTCCGAGTCCAGGAACGCACCTTTCACGTAGTAAACGTTCCAGAACATGGTCTCGTCCCAGCGGCATTCGCGCTCGCGGCCATCGTGGCCGGTGGCGCGCACCGAGGTGCCCTTCGGCAGAAACATGCGCTCGGCGCGCCCGATGACGACGCCCGCCGTCGTGTTTCCCGAGCCGCACAGGTCCTTGGTGTAGGAGTGAACGACGAAGTCCGGCCGCTCGCGCTTGTCCGCGCGGCGCAGCGTGGGCTGCAGATAAGGCGTCGCGATGGTCGCATCGCAGATGACCGTCAGCCCTTGTGCGTGCGCCGTGCGGCAGATGCCGGGCACATCGAGCACGTAGCCGTGAGGGTTGCACGGGGACTCGACGTATACGAACACCTGCCGCCCCCGAGCGATCCGCTCGGCGTATTTCGACTCGACCTCGCGAAGCTGCCTGGCAAAGTCCTCCTCACGCTCGCCGTCGAACCACTCGACGGCCACGTTGAGGTTGCTGCGCTTGCCGTACCAGTCATGCAGCAGCTGATGCGTGCCGCCGTAAACATTGCGGCTCGCGAGCACGACGTCCTCGTTGCCGATCAGATTGGCGAGCGTCGCATCGATGGCGGCCATGCCCGAGTTGAAGTTCCAGGCGAAGTACTCGGGAGCTTCCGGCCCGGCCTCGAGATCGACGATGTGGTTGGCGAGACAGATGGATGTGGGGTTCAGCAGGCGCGAGTAGATCTCGTGCAGGAACTCCTTGCCCTGAAACGCGTCCTCGACCCACTCGGTGCAGGCATACACATAGGTCGCGGTGCGCGTAATGACCGGTGTGGCGCTGAAAAGCGCCGTCACGTTGTCGAAGAGCGGATAGGGACCCTTGAGCCCGACGGTGCTGGTGTGATCCATCAGCGACTGATAAGTCGCGCGCAAGGGGTTCTGCAGCGTGTCGAGAATCTTCGCCAGCTGAAAGCATGCGAAGCGCTTGGCGTTGAACCAGGCGATGCGATCGGTCCGATCGAGACTCGCGAGCACCTCGTTCGTCAAACGCCACACTTCGTGGCTCGCGCCCGCGGCGGCACCTAGGCTGGCGACGAGCTGCGCGAGCGCGGCGCCGTGCGCTGAGTCGGCCCGAATTCCAAAGTGCTCCAGCTGTTCCCTGACCAGCTCCTCCCTGGAGCGCGCCTCGCTGCTATGGCGCAGCGGACTCAAGTGCCGCGCGTGAAGAAACGATGCGTTGCTGTTCATGGCGGGCTCCTGCGGACGGCGCGCTCATCTGTGGTCACAGGCAACGTCCCGACTCGGGACGCTGCCGGGCCGGGCCGGGCCGGGCCTGGGGCGCGTGCCGCGACTGATTACGGTTGCGTGATATTTTATGCGTCTGCCCGTCCCTGGGGTTGGCTAAAGTACGCTGCGACTCGTCGCGGAGGGAGCGGATTCATGCGCCGGACCTTGTCGATCCTGCTCGCGCTTTTCGTGTCGAAAGTCGTCTTCGCGGCTGGCAGTTGCGCGGATCTCGCAAAGCTCGTGCTACCCCACGCGACGGTCACCCTCGCGCGCTCGATCCCAGCGGGCAGCTTCAGTCCCGAGAAGCCGTTCTCCCTTGCGCCGCCCGGTGCGCAACCGTCATACCGCGGCCTGCCGGCTTTCTGCCGCATTATTGCAGAGGCGCGGCCGGTAGCCGATTCAGTGATCCGCTTCGAGCTGTGGATGCCTGTCGAGGGCTGGAACGGGAAGTTCCTTGCGGTCGGAAACGGCGGCTACTCGGGCGAGATCTGGTATCCCGAAATGATCGAGCCGCTCTCCCGCGGCTATGCGACCGCATCGACGGACACGGGACACGACGGAGGAGCCGACGACGCCAGTTTTGCTCTGGGTCATCCCGAGAAGTGGATTGATTTCGCGTACCGAGCGGTCCATGAGATGACTGTGCAGTCGAAGGCGATCGTCAAGGCGTACTACGCTGGCCCTGCGAAGCTCGCCTACTGGAGCGGCTGCTCCACGGGAGGTCGACAGGGTCTCATGGAGGCGCAGCGCTATCCCGGCGACTTCGACGGGATCATCGCCGGAGCGCCGGCCAATTACATGACGAACTTGTCGGCGGCGACGGTCTGGACCGCTCAGGCGTTGCACCGGGACGCGGCCAGCTACGTCCCGCCGGCCAAGCTCCCGGTGTTGCACGCCGCGGTGCTGAAGGCTTGCGACGCCGGCGACGGCGTCGCAGATGGTGTGCTCGAGGACCCGCAGCGCTGCAAATTTGATCCGCAGGTTCTCGCCTGCAAGGGCGATAGGGATGATGCGACCTGTCTGACGAAGGAGCAGATTGCGACGGTCCGTACCATCTATAGCCCGCTCACGAATCCACGCACCCACCACGTGCTGTACCCCGGTCTCATGCCGGGATCCGAAGCGGGTTGGGCCAGGGGCGTCGGTCCGGTCAAGCCGCAACCCTCGGCTTTGATCACGGGGATATTCCGCTACGTCGTTTTCAAAGATCCTACCTGGGACTATCGCACGCTCGACTTCGACAGGGACGTGACGCGTGCCAACGAGGGTGAAGCCTCGATCGCCAATGCGATCAGTCCGAACCTGCACGCATTCTTCGCGCGAGGCGGCAAGCTCATCCAGTATCACGGCTGGGCTGATCCGGGAATATCGCCGCTCAACAGCATCAACTACTACCACAGCGTCGTCCGTGCCAGTGGCGGCGAGCACGCGGCGGCAGACACGTATCGGCTCTTCATGGTGCCCGGCATGGACCACTGTCGCGGCGGCGACGGTGCGGATCGCTTCGATGCAGTGTCGGCACTGGAGCAGTGGGTGGAGCAGAGAAAGCCACCGGACCGTATGGTCGCCTCCCGCATGCGCGCTGGCCAGGTCGATCGGACGCGTCCTTTGTGTCCATACCCGCAGGTCGCCACGTACAAGGGCGCCGGCAGTACCGACGATGCGGCGAACTTCATCTGCAAAGCACCTTAACTACGAGGTTGACGTCAGGCGCGGACGTCCGTGCCGAGCGCAGGGGGCGATTGATCTCGCGACGGGCGTTGGGATTGTGGTAACCCTATGTGCCCTTAGAGTGCGTAAGGGAAAATCTATGTGCCACTTTTCGCTAGGCCCGAATTCGATACCTCCCCCCGCCCTCCTCCCGCATCTTCTCGGGCCGTAGGTGAAGGTCGATGTCGGGCCTCGATCAGGAGCGATGGAAACGGGTGATCCAGCACCTCGATCAGGTGCTGGAGCTGCCCGAACCTGACTGGGCCGCCTACCTTGCGGAGCTCAGCCGTGAGGATCCCGTCACGGCAACGCACGTTGGCCGACTGCTGCACGCACGCACGCAACCTGAGTTCGCCGAGTTTCTCGCTGGCGCTATACCGCTCGGTGTAGCCGGCACAGCCGCAGCGTCTCTGGTCGGCCGACCCGTCGGTCCCTACGTCATCGAAGCCGAGATCGGACACGGTGGCATGGGCAGCGTATGGCGTGCGCGGCGGGCTGATGGTCGCTTCGAAGGCTCCGTCGCAGTGAAGCTCCCTTACCTCGCGTGGCTAGGAAAAGCAGGTGCGCAGCGCTTCCTCAACGAGGGTCGGCTGCTCGGGCGGCTTGATCATCCGCACATCGCGCGGCTGATCGACGCCGGTGTTCTCGAGGGCACGCAGCCTTATCTGATCCTCGAGTACATCGAGGGCAGTCCGATCGATGCGTACTGCAATGAGCATCACTTGGACGTGCGTGCTCGTGTGCGGCTGTTTCTCGACGTGCTGGCCGCGGTAGCCCACGCGCACCGGCAGCTCGTGGTTCACCGCGATATCAAGCCGGCCAACATCTTCGTGACACGAGATGGCACGGTCAAACTATTGGACTTCGGCGTTGCCAAGATGCTCGTCGCAAGCGCTGATGTGCTGGATGAGCCGCGCGCCGAGAGTCGCGTCCTGACTCCCGAATTCGCAGCCCCGGAGCAGTTGCTCGGTGAGGCCGTCACCACGGTGACGGACGTGTACGCGCTCGGGATGACGCTCTATTTGGTGCTCGCCGGCCAACACCCTTTCGCAGCGGCAACGGGCAAGAGCGCGCTCGGTCTGCGCACTGCGCTTGAATCCGAACCACCCCGCGCCTCGACCTGGAACCGCGAGCTGCGCGGCGATCTCGACAACATTCTAGCGAAGGCACTGCGTCCGCAGCCCCAGGATCGCTATGCGAGCGTCGATGGATTCGCGGAGGACCTGCGACGCTTTCTCGCCAACGAGGCCGTGAGCGCGGCTCCGGACAGCATGGCGTACCGGGTGCGCAAGTTCGTGCGTCGTCACAGGACGAGCGTTGCCGCCGCGGCTCTCGCGGCCGTGATTCTGATTGCAGCAACAGTAGTCACGTCCTTCGAGATGATTGAGGCGCGAGTGCAGCGCGATGATGCGCGCTTTCAGCAGCGGCGGGCCGAATCAGTCAACGAATTCCTCAATGCGCTGTTGCTCTCCGAGGGGGGTCCAGGGCGCCCGGCGCTCTCGACGAAGGAACGGCTGGATCTGGGTGTGCGCATGCTCGAGTCCGAGTACGCCGGCGAACCGAGTTTTGCCGGTCGCATGCTCATACAGCTTGCGGACCAGTATGGCAGTGGGGACGACGCCGATGGTATCGCGCTGGATCAACGAGCTTACCTGATCGGCAAGCGTGCACGAGACCCCGAATTGATGGCCCTGAGCCAGTGCAACGCAGCCCGCGCGGAGGCTCGATCGAACATCACGGCCAACGTTCCAAAGCGACTCGCGGAGGCACAGCAATTGTCCGCGCACCTGTCGCAGCCGAGTGTCGCTCTCCAAGTCGAATGCTTGCGGGCCGCCGCGGAGTTTTCTGTTCAGCGCGGCAGACTCGCCGACGCGGAAGTGCAACTCGATCGGGCACGTCACCTACTCGAGCAATCGGCGCAGACTTACACTGCAAGCTACACTTCGGTTCTCAACGACCTCGGAGGCATTTACAACGAGGCGGGTCGCCTGCCAGAGGCGCTCGCGATGGCCCAGCTCATCGGCGCGACTCACGAGCGCTTCGGGCGCGGGGGTACGACCGCCCGCATCATCGCCTTGCAAAATGAGGGCGCGGTGCTCTATTCGATGGGTGAACCGCGGCGCGCGTTGGAACTCTATGATGAGGCCGCTCGTCGCGATGCAGTGCATTACGCCCCCAACGAACTGCCGTTGAGTCTCGTTACCAACAAGGCCAGCACACTGACCAGGCTGGGCCGAAATGACGAGGCGCTCAATCTCGCTCGAAGCGCGGCTGAGCGCGCGAAGCTGGTGAACAACATGTTCTGGCTGGCGAACGCAGAGCGCGTGATGTTCACTGCCTGCCTAGGTGGTGGACGGCTCAACGATGCCCAACGCGAACTGGACGCCGCGGCGGCTGCGATCGCGGGATTCTCGGCCCCGAATCCGCGTTTGCTCACGTGGTTGGATGTATCACGAGCACGGCTCGAGCTCCAACTTGGCAAGCCTGCGGATGCGCTGCGGAATGCCGCGTCCGCGGTGGCGCGCACCCAGCTGCCATCGGGCCGACGCACGCTGGAAGCAGATACTGCGCTTGCGGTTGCAGCAAGCGCCGCGCTGCAGGCTGGCCGTCCACAAGATGCACAGAACTATGCGCACGCAGCCCTGGTGATCGACGAGGCCATCGCGCGGGGTCCGGACACGAGTGCCGATGTGGGTGAAGTGCTGCTGCTGCTTGCGAAGAGCGAGCGTGCGCAGAATCCCTCAGCCGATGTGCGACCGCTGCTCGAGCGCGCCGTGCGCTCGCTCACCAACGGACTCGGTCCCGATCAGCCCCTGACGCAAGAGGCGGCGCAACTCTTGCACGCGAACTGATCGGACCGGTCGACCGGAGCGGCACGGAAGCGTTCAGGCCGTCCGCGTGCGAGCACGCTCACAGCGCTTGCGGTCACGCACTGTAGCGTAGACCGTCTTGCCGACGATCATGCGTCCGAGCGAGACCCGCGCTTCCGGCGGTTTCACATCGGTGGGCAGCGAGGCGACGATGGCGTCCCCGCGTGCCTGAATCTCGGGCTCGAACTCCGGCGTGGTGAGGATGTACAGATCGTTGTTGCGCACGCCCGTCAATACTCGCTGACCGGCTTCGAGCGCGTCCATGCCCGGGGGCGGGCCGCGCATCTGCTTCATCCTCTCGGCCATGCGCGCCATCATCTTCGGATCGGGCTTGAAGCCGCTGTCGGCCATGTTGGCGGGTCTGTTGCGATTGGAGTTGCCGATATTGGTGTTCACCAGACCGGGGCAGAACACGGATACGCCGATGTTGCTGTCAGCGAGCTCGTTGCGCAGCGCCTCCATCATCCCGACGACAGCGAACTTGGATGCCGTGTAGACGCCCGCGGACCCATGCGCTATGACGCCCGCAAGAGATGAGGTGGCGACGACTTGTCCGCCCTCCCCGTGGGCCTTGATCAGTGGCAGGAAATTGCGGATGCCGTTGAACACCCCGGTGACGTTGACGCCCATTCCCCAGTCCCAATCATCGTAGGTCGCCGTGCTCAGGCCGCCGAAGACACCGACGCCCGCGTTATTGACGAGCACGTGGACCTTATCAAATACGCGTGTGGTCTCGGCGGCGGCCTGTTCCATCGCCTTACGATCCGTCACGTCCGCGCTGATCGCGTGCACCCGGTCAGTCGCGCCCGCGAGATACTTCATTGCCTCATCGAGATGCTCCTTGCTTCGGTAGGTGATCACGACCTTCATGCCGGCATCCGTGAACGCGCGCGCAACGCCCAGCCCGATCCCGCTGTCTCCACCCGTGATGAATGCGACCTTGCCCGCGACCTCCTTCATGGGAGTCGGGACGGCCGGGCACTGATCCGGCGTCGCCGGCGATTGCGAGGCGGCAGCAGTCGGCCGCGCACGCATCAGAGCCGCCGAGCCTGCCACTGCCGCGAGCGCACCGCTCTCGAGGAAGCGGCGTCGTGCGCGGCCAGTTTTGCTCAATGAACGCTGCGGTGCATCGTCTCGGTCTGACATGTCGGTCTCTCCTGCGGTTCGGTCGCTGTAGGCGTGCCACCGTCCAGAGCCATGGTCACGCAATCCCGGCACGTCGCATATTCTGCCATCTCCAGCAGACGCACCGGTACGCACAGCTCGTCCAACGTGCGCAGGAGTAAGCGCTCGACAGATTGCACATCCTTGGGCCAGGAAAAGCTCAGGCCGCCGAGCGATACCGTGATCCGGACGGGTGACGCCGGCGGTCCCTGACATGCAGCGAGGGCAGAGCTCGCGCCAATCGCTGCACACAGAGCGAGACTACGCAACACGGATGGTATGCTCATGGCCATTCATTCCAGACCTGAGTCCGGTCCTGTCCTTGGAGTCTTTGCGCAGGGTCGTCGGCGATCAGCGCGGAGCCGGCAAGTCAGAATCCTTATCGCCGGGCGCCTTGGCGGCCTCCCTCCGCTCCAGTTGGCTGGATATAAGGAAGGCAAGACCGATCGCGACGGGAACCAGACCCCACCAGAATTGCTGGTGCACCGTCTGCCACAAGGCGATGGTGACGGCAATGCCGATGAACAGCAGGACCAGCCCCATGCGTCGCTGGCGGACCGGACTCGACTCGCGCTTGCGGGAATCGAGAAAGAATTGCTCGGGCAGCGGCGGCAGCTCGATGCCCTTCTCGATCGCAGCCATGCGCTCCGCGTGATAGAGCTGGAACATCTCGCGCTTCCTGCGCGCATCGAGATAGATGCTGAGCATTCCGATACCCACCCCCGTGATGATTGCAATGACGGGGATCAGAACCGCAATGACATCGGTAGAGTCGGACATGTGAGCGATCCTCAGTGAATGGACGACGAGCTTGATACCCGCGGCCCGGCAAGTCGGTTTCTCCGTGACGGGTAAAGTCTCCTCATTCGATATGGTGTGAATGAAACCGATTCCGGGGGGCCGGGGTATAAGGATCGAGGGGTGCTCCATGCAGCAGACTGCGTCAGCTGATGCCGCGAGCCGCGACTCCGACATCGCCGACCTGCTCCGCGCGGGGCACCGCGATCGGGCGTTCGCCGAATTGGTGCGGCGCTACGACGCAAAGGTCTATCGGCTGTGTCACGCATTGCTGCGCGAGCATGCGCAGGCGCAGGACGCGGCCCAGGAGAGCCTCGTGCGGGTGTGGAAGTCACTCGAGAGCTATGATGGACGGGCATCGCTGTCGAGCTGGATCTATGCGATCACACGCAACCGTTGCCTGACGGCACTCGAGCGGCGTCGGACCATGGAATCGCTGAGTGACGAGGATGTCGAGACGCAGGTCGGGTCGCTGCAGGCGCCCGATGCGCAACCGACGGACGACGTGGGCGCCCTGCTTCGCGAGCTCGTCGATCTGCTGCCGGAGCGGCTTCGGCGCACGCTGCTGCTGTACTATTTCGAAGAACGTTCCTTGGGTGAGGTCGCGCTCATGCTCGGCTGTCCCGAAGGCACGGTGAAGACACAACTGTTTCGCGCGCGGGCGGCACTCGCCGAGCAGCTGCGGCGGCGCGGGCTGGACGATCCGAGACATTGGCTGGAGGCGGCGTCATGATGCCGCCGAAAAAGCTGAACGAGGAATTGGAGCGTGCGATCGATGCGGCACTGACGCGTGCGATCGAGCGGCCGCAGTTGCCCGCGCAGTTTCGCAGCCATCTCGAGGCCGCGCTCGTTCGTGCCGCGGACACGAAGCTGTCCGACCAACGTACGCAACTCGAGCGCGAACAACGCGAGCGCTTGGCAGAGTTCGAGACGAGCTACGTGCGCATACGCCGTGCCACCCTCGGGACGATGATCGGTGGCGCCTTCGCTGCCGGCGCTGTCGCAACGTTCGCGCTGCCCTGGCTCAAAGCGAGCGTCGGCTCAGGGGCACCACTCGTCCTTGCGTCCGCCGGTGCGGCGCTCGGTCTGGGGATCGGCGTCGCTTCGTGGCTGCAGCGGCGACGATCTTTTGGCTCATTGCCCTAGGTTCAATGCGCGCGGCTCGGCGCGCGTTGCTCGAGCGCAAGCCGCGATGATCACCCCGAACAGCCACATCGCGATCAGATTCTCTGCGAGTCGCACTTCGTTGGAGGTCGGCTTGCTGTGCCAGGCCGAGAGTGGGACCACGATATAGTTCATGACGTAGAAGACGACGACGCCGTAGGCCACGCCGGCGATGATCCAATGACGCTTCAGGATGCTCACACGATCGGCCGCGAAGACAAAGGGCGCGGCGATGACGATCGACATCCCCCATTGCAAGGCGAGTCCCAGCACTGCGATGGACCAGCCTCCATCGAGAGCGGCTCTTCCCAGAAGGCCCCCGGCGATGAAGTAGAGTATGACCACGGGTGTATGGTGCGAGATGAGCGCAGCGGCAAAGATGTCGATCGTCCCCGCGATCAGTCCCCCTAGTATCACCGGCTTGAGTCGCAGTCCAGGCACGTTCGTCCCTCCGCCGTCTACAATGACCCCGTGCTACCCCGCAACCCGATCACCGGCACTCCCATGCGCACCGCCTTGATACTCCTTGCGCTCACCCCCGTGGTGGCAGCTTCCAGTGTGGCGGCGCAGGATCTGCGCATTGAGCAGGTGACCATCATATCGCCTGACCACGCGGGTGCCGTAAAGAATGCAACGGTGACGGTTCACGACGAGCGCATCGCCTCGATCACGACCAGCACGGACAAGGCTGCCGAGATCCCGGCGACTCGCGTCGTCGATGGCCGTGGGCTGTATCTCGCGCCTGGGTTGATCGACAGCCACGTGCATCTGGTGCTGATCCCCGGGATGACCCCCGAACAGGAGCGCGCGCATCCGGCGATCGCGCGCGCGGCGCGTGAGCAAATCCCGCGCAGCTATCTTTATTTTGGATATACGACGCTCGTCGATCTGGTCTCGACTCCCGAGTGGATGCATGAGTGGGAGGCCCATACCACGCGACCCGACACATACTTCTGCGGTGCCGCGCCCGTGCAGGACGGCTATCCCATGAACTCGATCGCGAAGCCCGAGCGCTACCGCCTCATGCCCTATTTCCTCGTCGAATCCGATGCGAAATCAGCCGCTCCGCCCGGCATCGATGCCACCGCGCACACCCCGGAGGCGGTCGTCAAGCGGATCAAGGCAGCCGGTGCCATCTGCGTGAAGACATTCTTCGAGCGCGGCTTCGGTGGTGCTCACGATCTGCCGCTCCCGCAGCTGGCGACGGTGCGCGCGCTCGTACGCGCCGCGCATGCCGCGCACCTGCCCGTGCTGATGCACGCCAACTCATCCGAAGCGCAGCGCTTTGCCGTCGCCGCTGGGGTGGACATCATCGCGCACGGACTCTGGAACTGGGATGAGCCGCTGCCCGTGCTGACCCCCACGCCCGCAGTGCAGAAGATCCTGGATGACGCCATTGCTGCCAAGATGGGCTGGCAACCCACCGTCCAGGTTCTCGGCGGCCTGCGCGGCCTCTTCGATCCGACTGTCCTCTCCGATCCCCTGCTCGCGCAGGTTCTGCCAGCCAGCCTCATCGATTGGTACCGCTCAGCGGAGGGGCAGTGGTTCCGCGATCAGACCGATCGCACGATGTCGGTCGCGGCGGCCCCGGGCACCCACGCGCGCTCGGAGCAGGCCCGGCAGATATTCGGTGCGCTGATCACGCGTGATGAGAACGCCGTGCGTTACATCGCTGGGCACGGCGGGCGCATTCTCTTTGGCACGGATACACCGAGCGCGCCCACCTATGCCAATGCGCCAGGGCTCAACGGCTGGTTGGAGATGCACCGCCTCGCCGAGGCCGGGATGACGCCGGCGCAGATCTTTCGCGCGGCCACCGTCGTCAATGCGGACGCTCTGGGGCTTGCCGATATCGGCACGATCGCGGTGGGCAAACGTGCCAACCTCCTATTGCTGCGCGCCGATCCATCGCAAACGATCGAAGCCTACGATGACATCGCGACGATCATTCTGCGCGGCCGTGTCATCGACCGCGTGGCGCTGCGCGCCGATCGACTGCAATGATGGGGGTTATCGGGGGAATCATGGTGGAACTATCAGCCAGAGTCGCACGCCTCGTGCGTGTCGCGGCCATGTGCGCATCCGCAGCCGCTAGTTGTACTCCGCTCGTGGGTCTGGCCGCGGATGGCGCGCAAGGCAAGGTCGTCGGCATCGCCTTCGTCGGGCGCACGGTGTCGGATCTCGACCGCTCGGTCGCATTCTACAAGGCGCTCGGCTTCAGCCAGGATCCGGCGGCCAATCCGAGCTGGCGCCGGGACGATGTCGTCGAGCGCCTGTACGGCATCGGCGAGGTGCGCACGCGCATGGCGAAGATGTACGTCAACAACGCTTCGGGCCAGCGCTTCGTGGTGTACCTCAGGGAGTTACAGGGCATTCCCCGCAAGAATCTGGCCGACCACACGGCGTGGGATCCCGGCTCCAGTCACTTCGGCCTCGTCGTGCCCGATGCCGAATCGCTATGGTCGCAGTTGCAAGCCAGCGGCTCGCTGCGGGCCCGCTCCTGGGGCGGAAAGCTGATCGCTCCGCCCGGACAGACGAAGGGCATGCTCGCCTACATCACCGACCCCGACGGTCTCGATATCGAGATCATCGATCAGCGGCCGGCGGTGCCCGCGCAAGATGGACGCCCGGCGCGGCCGGCCTTCTTGCCCGGCGTGAATCATGTCGGCCTCGTGGTGCTCGACTCAGACCGCGCGCGAGCGTTCTATGAAGGTTTGCTCGGCGGACAACGGCAGTCCGCAGAAGCCCCGTGGCTGAAGGGGGACTTCTACGATTCCGCGGTCGGCGGTCACGGGAACATCCTGCGCTTCTACAATGAGTCATTCGCCGTGGCCGGCGCCCCTGGCACACGCATGAACTTCGAGCTGGTCGAATTCCAGAACCGCAAGAAACAGGTTGCGGACTGCCATATCACCGACATCGGCGTCGGATATGTGGGATTCGAGGTCGAGGGGCTCGATGCATTCCTGGCGCGCGCCCAGGCGGCGGGCGCAAAGCCGGTATCGAAGAGCGGCATCGTGACCATGAGAAGCGGCACCCGCGAGGTCATGGTGCGCGATCCGGACGTGGGCGGCTTTGTCGAGCTCTTCGAGCATCCGCAGAAATAGCCGGCAGAGGCGCAGCGCATGAGACCCCGCAGACGAGATCCTCAGCGAGCCACCGCAGTTGCATCCCCAGAGCGCTCGCTGCGCTATCGCAACCTTCTCAATCCTTTCACGCCGACACGCATCTTTTCGGATGACGAGGTCGAGACTCTGCATCTTGCCGCGCTCGGGCTCCTGGAGAGCCAGGGCATGCGCGTGCTGTCAAGCCGCGGCCGAGCCGCGCTCGCAGCAGCCGGCGCGCGCGTGGATGAGTCCAGTCAAATCGTGCGCCTCGACCGAGGCCTCGTCGCTGAGGCTCTTGCGACCGTGCCGGCCGAAGTCCCGCTCGTTGCTCGCAATCCGCTGCGCTCCTGTCGCGTGGGCGGACGCCACATCGTCTTCGCGCCCGTGGCCGGGCCTCCGAGCGTGAGCGATCTCAAGGAGGGCAAGCGTTCCGGCACGCTCGCGGACTATCGCGACTTCGTGCGCGCCGTGCAGACATTCGATGTGATACATGTCGCCGGACAGATGGTCGAGCCCCAGGACGTTCCGCTCCACGAGCGCCACCTCGAGACTTCACTGGCGCAGTTGATGCTGAGCGACAAGGTCCCCTACTTCTACTGCCGCGGCTCAGGGCAGCTGGCCGATTGCTTCGCGATGGCGCGCATCGCGCATGGCATCGACGAGGAGGCCTTCATCCGCGCGCCGCTCTGCTACACCATCTGCAACACGAACTCGCCGTTGCAGCTCGATGTGCCGATGACGGACGGCATCATCGAGTTCGCGGCGCACGGGCAGCTCGTGATCGTCACGCCGTTCACCCTCGCAGGCGCGATGGCGCCGGTCACGATCTCGGGCGCCCTGACGCTCGCGCACGCCGAGGCGCTGTTCGGCATCGCCCTAACGCAGGTCGTGCGCCGCGGCACACCCGTCATGTACGGCAGCTTCACCTCGAACGTCGACATGAAGTCGGGATCGCCGGCATTTGGTACGCCCGAGTATGCGAAGGCCGCGTTCGGTGCGGGCCAGCTCGCGCGTCGGATCGGTGTTCCCTGGCGCTGCTCGAGTGCCACGGCGGCCAATGCTCCGGATGCACAGTCGGCATACGAGTCGCAGATGAGTCTCTGGGGAGCCTTGCTCGGCGGTTGCCACTTCGTCCTGCACGCGGCGGGCTGGCTGGAAGGAGGACTGACCGCGTCGCACGAGAAGTTCATTCTCGACGTGGAGATGCTGCAGATGTTCGCGGAGCTCTTTCAGCCGGTTGCGGTCTCGAGCGCGGAAATCGGCGTCGAGGCGGTGGCCGAGGCGGGACCGGGCGGCCATTTCTTTGCCACCGCCCACACCATGCAGCGCTATCGAGATGCGTTCTACAGTCCCCTCGTGTCGGATTGGCGCAACTTCGGTGCGTGGACGGACGATGGCGGTAAGACCGCGACCGAGCGGGCGGGTGCACTCTGGCAGCAGACCCTTGCGGCGTTTCAGCCGCCCGCCATGGATGCCGGCGTCCATGAGGCGCTGACCGAGTTCGTCGCGCGACGCAAACGCGAGGGCGGTGCGCTGCCTGCCTCCTAACGACCGCTCCGCACAAGCCCGAGCTACGAACAGGAACCCTTTGTATCGAGATGGCTATAGAGAAGGAGTCGCGCCTTCTCCCAGTCGCGCTGCACGGTGCGCTCCGAAATGCCGCGCAGGGTTGCTATCTCACCAAACGAGAATCCGCAGAAGTATTTGAGATCGACCACCTCGGCGAGCCGTGGATCGATCCGCGTGAGCTCCTCGAGAGCTTCAGAGAGACGCGCGAGCTCCTCACCGAGCGGTAACTGCTCCGCTGCTTGCGTCGTGAGCCGCGTTATGTGAAACGCGCCACCGCGCTTCA
>Ga0335077_10005199_pt1 | contig 15932 bp, 19 predicted proteins | sample Lox_Sample_31_FD_207151 | JGI IMG/M metagenome (GOLD analysis project Ga0335077, IMG submission 207151) | Soil microbial communities from Loxahatchee National Wildlife Refuge, Florida, United States - Lox_Sample_3.1 | ecosystem: Environmental > Terrestrial > Soil > Wetlands | place: USA...
CAGCGGGCCTGTGCCGGAAACTCTAGTTTTTGACACACCGGTGTTGCTTCTGCTCGGAAGCATGGTTCCTCCGCTGCTTCTCCGCTGCACCAGCGGTCCTTGGAAAGATGGCTCGCAAAACAGAAATCAGAGACATACCTTTCCTAGCGATACCTCCTAAATACATTCCGTTACGGATCGAGCCGTTCCCAAAGCTTGCGTTCCAGCGGATACGGGTCGTTAGCTACCGTGCAGTCGGCGTCGATCTCCATCGTGGCTCGCGTTTGGGGCGTGTAGGCCGGCCAATCCGGCTGGCCCTTGGCGGCGGGTTTGCCGGCGCGGGCGAAGGTGCTCCAAAGTTCGGCCATGTTGTGCGCAGCCTTGACCGACTCCGGACGTGAAATTCCCATCAGGCCGCCGCCGGCATTTCCGCCCTGTGGCGCCGCGGCGGCACTCTGTTGCGGCACGTTATAGAACTTGTAAGTGATCTCCATTGCGTGCGGCGTTCCCATTTTGTGCTGCGTGCCCGGAATCAGCGCCGGGTTCTCGTGTTTGAAGACGTACATGTAGGCCGGGGCTCCGTGCTGCGCCGCTTTGCGCTCGGCGATTGTCATCGCGCCCAGTGCTATCATCCGCGCGGTCGTGATCGCGATATAGAGATCGGAGGGAGTGGCCTGGGGACGGCTCTTGCTGTATGCGTCGTAGATGGCTTCGCCGTTGCCTTCGAATTCCTTCGCCAACCGCTCCTTCAGCGATGCCTCGGTCAGGTTATAGACCTCGGTATTACGCTGCTGGTTGAAGAAAAACACGGTCTCGTCGCGGTTGTATCCGACCATTAGCGGCTTGTCCTTCGAGATGGCCGGGGCGTCTGGTTCGAACGGATGTCGGGGCAATACCTTTCCGTCCACCACCGGTCCGAACCCGCCAGGGCGCGAGTTGCCGCCCATACCCTTGCGACCGCCATTCATGCCCAGCGGTCCGCCGCCGGTCCGCCCGAGGGCACCCTGCGCTTCGACCAGTTTCTCCGCTGGCACTTCCAGGATTTTGCGCCAGTCGCTCTTTTCAATGCCGAGTTGTTTCAGTGTCATCAGCGTGGTCTCGGCCGCCGCCTCGCGCGGCATCATCCGGATGCCCGGGCCGCTCTCGATCGACGCCTTATTGAAGTACGGCGCGGCCGAGGGCATCGCATACAGGCACGATGTCTTCGCGCCGCCACCGCTTTCCCCGAAGATCATCACATTTGCGGGATCGCCGCCGAATGCTGCGATGTTCTCCCGCACCCACTTGAGCCCGTCGACGATATCGAGCATCCCCTGATTGCCCGAGGTTGCGTACTCCTCGCCGCCCAGATCGCCGAGGTACAGGTAGCCTGCCAGACCCAGCCGGTGATTGGTCGCGACTACCACCACATCGAAGGTGCGCGCCAGGTTGCCGCCATCCTGGTAGCCCGACGCGGCCGACCCCGTCGTAAATCCTCCGCCGTGGCTGTAAAACATGACCGGCCGTTTGCGATTGTCGGCTGCCGGTGTCCATACATTCAGAAACAGGCAGTCCTCCGCCTGTGGTGGTTCGTTGCGCCGCTGCCCCGGTTGCAGCGAAGGTGCGCCGAATGCGAGCGCGTCGCGCACCCCATCCCAAGGCTTCAACGCAGGCGCCGCCTTGAATCGGTTCGCGCCGGAGACCGACCCCGCGTACGGAATGCCCTTGAAGGTGGTCAGGTTTCCCGTCTTAGCGCCGCGGAGTCGCCCGTGCGACGTTTTGACCTCCACGTACTCGGGTTCCGCCGTCTGGGCGAACGACGTTCCGGTCAGCGTGACCGGCAGCGCGGCCAGCAATTCCCGCCGCGATGGTTCGATCCACGATTTCATCTCTATCCTCTTTCTTATTCGCCCGACTTCCGCATCAGCCCGATCGCTGTGGAGATGATCTTTCCTTCCGCGCACCCGGGCTTCAGCCGCGATCCGATCACTTGGAACGTCAGGTGGCTGTACGCATCATCGGAATAAATGTAGCCGGAGTTGGCGGCCCCGTTAGCGAGGGTCACCACTACTGTCTTGTTGGCGGGCGCTTGTTCCTTCAACTTCAGGCCGATCTTGCTATAGATTTCGCCGTTGACCGTCACGAAGTTGATCTCACCGATCCGCAGCAGCCCGACTTTCAGGTTCACCTCCGGACCGTCCTTGTAGCCCGGAAACACGTTCTCCCTCGACGGGTTAGCGGCGTCCAGGCGTTCGCGCCCGGGGCATGAGAAGCGCTCCTGGCCGCCCCAGATCGAGGCCGTATCCACAGGCCGGATGTCCTCGCGCATCACCCGGACAGCCGTAGTCGCGATCATCTGCCCGAGCATCATCGCGTAAGCGCCGGTTCGCGCAAGCGCCCTCTTGTACGCCTCCAACTTCTCCGGCGGGATCGGCTGCCGATTGGATCCGGCTGCTGCCGCGTTGAAACCCCGGGCTGTCTCTTCCTCGGGCCTGGGTTTGGGCGGTCCTACCGTCTGAGGCTGGTCCACATTGTTCGCGCGAACATTGAAACTCGGGCTGTACCCCAGGCGCGGGTTCTGGTCGCCCGACGCTCCCTGGCTGAACACCGCGATAGTCTTGTTGTCGAAGAGTTCTTCGATGTACTTGGAAGCCTCGCCGGGAAAATCCGCGCTGATCGCCCCGCTCAGGTAGAAGTTGATGGGGTGCATGGCATAGTTCATGTACACGCCGATGGGCACGTCGTCCGCGCCGACGAACTCAACCACCGCGATCGTCTTGTCCGACGAGCCGTCGGGGTTGGGGCCCTGACGCCATTCCTGCCGGCTGTTAAACAGATCGCGATTAACGTTCAGATCCAACTGGGCCGTTCCGTAGCCGACGCGCGCCGGGGCGAGTTTCGATTTGGCCGTGTCCACTGCCGACACGATCGCCGCGGTAATCTGCTCGGCCGTCGGAAAACCGGCGCCGCCCAGTCCGCCGGTGCTGGCGCTGTGGGAATGGGTACCAGAAATGATATAGTTCTCGCGGGCACATTTGGTAGAAGCCGACGACTTCTCGATCGCGGGGTTGACCACGGCGTCTCGCGCACCGCCGTCGATGTTGACGAGCGCGGCGCAGTTCCGGCCGTCGTCTACTACGATGGCCCGGACAAACAGGTGGTCTCGGATCGAATCGGTTGCGACCGCGAGTTGTTCCGGCCGGGGGGTGATGTCCACTTTGGCGGCCCCTGCCCGCAGCTGGCCCGCCGGACTCTGCGCGAACGCTATTCCTACCGCAAGGCAAGAAGTGATCACAGGTCTCGTCATGGAGCCTCCCGTCGACCGGCAGCCATTACAGAACGTCTGCTGTTCCGGCCGGCTTGGGACAACGGTAACACGTGTATGGGCTATGACCGGCGTTGCTACGGTGTTTGTTGCGGCAACAAGTGACGTTTCGGCTTGTGTTTTCAACGCGTACGGGTATCTACGAGACATGGACCGCAAGCAGGCGTGGTGCGCCGGATTGGGCCTGAAGCACGGTGGTCTCGAGCACAATCTGAACGTTGCGCCGGGGCCAGTCCGAGGGTGCGTTGGCGAGGGCCGCCTGCATCCGAGCCGGGCTGGTGAGGAAGGCTGCCGCCGCTTCAGTTCCCCCATTTGCTGAAGCCTCCGGCAAAGATGGCCGGTAGGCCCCCGGGAGAATCGAGCATCCGGGTGATGAGAACGAGCGGTCCAGGGATCGTTGAAACCGCCGAGGAACACCGTCGGGATGTCCCGCAAATCACTCAGTGTGAGTGCTGCCGAGCCCTTGACGGTGACGGGCTTCTGCCGGCCACCAAGGAACGCGCAAAGCCTGGCGGCGCTCTCCAAAATGTGTGTGAATGCCAGATTTGCGGCCAGCCGGTCCCAGCCGATTCCCAGTTGCACCGGTGTGGGGTAAGCGAGTCCGTCCAGGTGAACCGCGGATCGTCCACACCCGCAATGTGAAGATTCTCGGAGGAGAGTTGCGCGTAGGAACTAAAACCGGTCCGGGAGTGCGCGTCAGCGGTTCCCAAAACAGAAGAAGAGGGGCGGGTCTTTCTCGGAATGCCACGAACGCAGCTAGGGCAAGGAGTACAACTGCGATCGACCCCAAAGACCAAGAGAGACTGTCTGGATCGCGGAGGGGACCCAAGGGCCACCGGTTCTATCAGCGTGATGGGGTTTTCCGGTTCCGCCATCTCTTTGGGCGGCGGGTGAAACTCGGGTATGTAGGAGCCCTTCTGCAACTCGATGCGAATCTCGTCCGAATGCGACGGTTCAGCGTAGTACGGAGTGAGGCGCTTGCGGGACTCGCTGGCGGTGACGCGGACGATCGGGTCAGCTTGAATTCAAATACGGTACGGAATTATCGGGGTTAAGCCGTGCGATCCGGCGCGAATCGCGTGATGATGGAGGTCTAACCGGGAGCAACACAGATGCCGAGCCGAACTCGAATTCAGTCCGCCCCGACTGTTCTGGCGGCGGCCGCGGTCCTCGCGATCGCCACGCTACGGGCAGCCGATCCCTCTCCCAGGCAACCTAAGTTGGATGCGAGGGTTGCGCCCCTGCTGAAAGTGGGCAGCCTCTCCTTCAAGGATCTGAACCGGAACGGGACGCTTGACCCGTATGAAGACTGGCGCCTGCCGGTTGAAAAGCGTGTGGCGGACCTGCTGTCCCGGATGACCCTGGAGGAGAAGGCCGGTTTGATGCAGATTACGTCCTTCAACGCAGCCTCTTTAGAGGACTACCTCAATCAGCGCCATATCCGCTATCTCATCCTGCGCGATAACCTGCCGGCGCGCGACCTGGCTGCGCGTGCCAATCAGTCGCAGGAACTCGCCGAGAAGACGCGGCTCGGCATTCCGATCGTGTTCACCTCCAACCCCCGCAATCACGTCCGCGACAATCTGGTATACGAGGAGGCCGAAGCCGCCGGCGAGTTTTCGAGTTGGCCCGGCACGCTGGGCCTGGCCGCGGCCAACGATCTTAAGATCATTCGCGATTTTGCGACGGTCGCGCGCGCGGAGTGGCGCGCCGCCGGCATCCAAAAATGCTACGGCTATCAGATCGATGTCGCGACAGAGCCGCGCTGGTACCGGATCCAGACCACGTTCGGCGAAAGCCCGAAACAGAACGCCGATATCGCCCGCGAACTCGTGCTCGGCTTCCAGGGCAAGACGCTAGGACCCGAGTCCGTCGCCCAATCCATCAAGCACTTTCCCGGTGACGGTGCGGTGGACAAAGGACTCGACCCGCACAACAGCTGGGGACAATGGGCCGTCTATCCCACACCCGGCAGCTTCTTCAAATACCAACTGCCGCCGTTCCAGGCCGCCGTCGAAGCCGGAACGAGTTCTATCATGACCTACTACAACAACCCGTCGAACGCGAAGAGCGCCGCGCAGTTCCCCAAGGAATGGTGGCAATCCCCAAACCAGCAATTTGAGGAGGTCGCCGGGGCTTACAACGCGGCAATCGTCACCAAACTGCTGCGCGGAAAGATGGGGTTCAAGGGCTACGTCAACACCGACACCGGTGTTCTCGGCAACAATGCCTTCGGCGTCGAAAAGCTGACGCTGCCCGAGAGATTCGCCAAAGCGGTGAAGGCCGGTGTCGCGATCTTCTCGGACAGTAATGACCCGAAGGGACTGCTAGATGCGGTGCACCAGCACCTGCTGAAAGAAGCGGATCTGAATCCTCAGGTGTCGCTCCTGCTGAAAGAGGTCTTCCAACTGGGGCTGTTCGAGAATCCTTATACCGATCCGGAGGAAGCACAGAAACTCGCCAACTCGCCGGCTTCAGCGGCTCGGGCGGATGAAGCGCATCGCCGCTCGGTCGTCCTCCTGCGTAACGACCGGAAATTGCTGCCCATCACCGGGAAAACCAAGCTGTATGTCGAAGTCATGGCCGGGCAACCGCAGAGTTTCTTCGGGCGCGGCGGTGACGGACGTGGCGGGGGCGAGGGTCGCGGCGGCGATGCCGGCCGGCGCGGCGGTCGAGGCGGGCGCGGAGAAGCGGGCGGCCGGGGCGCGGCGCCACCGGTCAATGGTACCGCTGCCCTGAAGGCGCTGCTCGCCAAGGACCAATCAGTGCAGGTTGTGGACTCGATCGATCAGGCAGATGCCGCACTGGTCTGGTTGCGTCCCGCAGTGTACCAACGTCCGGAACACGATTATGCGGACATCGCTCTCAGTCCGCTGACCGGAGTGGACGTTGCGAAGGTCAAGCAGATCGAAGCGACCAAGCCCACGGTGCTGGTGATCAACTTCATCAATCCTTGGGTGATCGACGAGGTGGAACCGAACGCCGCCGCGGTTCTGGCCACGTTCGATGTCAAAGCGGAAGCCGTGTTGGACGTAGTGCGGGGCCGCTTCAACCCGTCCGGAAAGCTCCCGCTTACGATTCCGGCCAACCAGGCGGCCGTCGATCGAAACGCGCCGGATGTCCCCGGGTACGCGGAGGCGTTCGACTACGCCTACCGCAGCAGTGCTAAGGACAAGTACGTCTACGGCTTCGGCCTGACGTACTCGAGATAGCCAGCCATGAGTCTAACGAGCAGCTTAGAGCCGTACTTGACCGCCGCAGTCATCCCCCTTTCGCTGGGAGCCGTCCTGCTCTTTGGCCTTTGCGCTTCGTGCGCCGCGACCGCTGGTGCAGCGGAGAACCAGCGGAGGAGACCCGGGGTGACATTAAGGTCTTCGCCTGTGCCAAAACTAAAGTTTTCGCCACACCGATGGTTCAAAAACTTGAGTTTTCGGCACACCTCGGATTCCGGGATCCTGCGCTCCATTTCCTGCTGCTCGCCTGCTGCTAGCACGAGGGAAACGCCACGGGCGGCACCGGAACCGCAAAGGCGTGATTTGCAATGACAGCCATGGCTTGGTGCGCCCTCACAAGCCGCTGTGACGCGGCTCCTGGGTCAGTATGCCATACAGCCAAGCCCTGGCTTTGTCCCAATCGCGCTTAACCCGGATAGGCGTGATTCCCAGAACTTCCGCGGTCTCCTCAACGCTCAAACCCCCGAAATAGCGTAGTTCCACGACACGCGCCTTTTGGGTATCGATCTCAGCCAGAGACTCGAGTGCCTCGTTCAAAGGCCAGTACCTCGATTCCCCGCGTTTCCGCTCCGAGCAGGACTTCATCGAGCGGCACAAACTCAGAGGGGCCGCCGCGCTTGGCAGAAGCCCGGGTGCGCGCATGGTCTACAAGAATTCTCCTAAAGATTTGCGAGCAGAGGGCGAGAAAGTGAGCGCGATTTTCGCACCGGATGCTACCTGCCCGAATCAGCTTGAGGTAAGCTTCATTGGCGAGCGCGGCCGATTCCAGCGTTTGACCGTCACGTCTGCCGCCGAGGTGCTGTCTGGCGATTCGTCGCAGTTCGGGGTATATCGCGGACATCAACCTGGGGAGCGCTTGCGCATCGCCGCCGCTCCAGGCCGCGAGTAGTGTGCTAATGTCCGGTGATCCCTCGAGGCTCATGCCTTGGGGTGATCGTAGCAAAAAATAATTGGTCTGAGGGTGTACTTTTTGTCGCCGGTTTCCGGAATCCATGCAGGAGGTATTTCCAAATGAGAAGATCTCAAGGACTGCCGACATTCAGAACAACATGCGTCGGGAGTTTCGCCGTCATGGTCCTTTCCGCCTTCATGGTGCCAATTCAAGCGACCGCACAAGAGGGGCAGAAGGGACAAATTCACGTGCAAAAGGTTTGTCCCCCGGCCACTTTCACTGGCGCCCCCGGCAGTTATTGCACAATCACAGTCTCTGATCTCGCGGCGATTCCGGCGAACATAGCGAGAGTCTACTATGACGAACCGAATACCCTTCCGATCGGTACGGTGGCCTTCTTGGACAGCAAGATTCTGGTCTATGCAGGACCAGGAAATTGGGCGATGGGCCGCTGCGCTGTTGATTTTTCAACCCTTCTGGGGCTATGTACTGTCTCTGACGGGACAGGTACGCTCGCAGGCTTCAGCGCCCGTATCGATGTTCGGATCGCTTATGGCACCGGGATCACTTATTGGGATGGGACATACAGCTTCAGTCCGTTGCCACCCAGATAACGAAGCGCGCGCGAGTGACCTTCAGGGAATCGGGACGCGGTACAGGTTCCGCTGAACCGTACTTCGCAGGAAAGCGTAGATGTCCCGAGACGGACCGGGCGCTCCACCGGAGTCGATCTTATGGGATCCCGGTAATCGAACGATCTCTTCCTCCGAGTGAAACCCGTCAGTGGGGAGCGGGGGCAGAAGTTCGCTGGGGTGTGAAGGAACGACATAGGTCTGTCCATCGGGAACCACTCCGCCTGAAACCCACACCGAGTCTCCGTTGTGGGACCAATGGAGGGCCGTGTTGCTGCCGATGATTATTGGCTTTCTCCCTCCCAGCGACAAGAGTTGGACCGCTGAGCCTTGGGTGCCGGGAAGTGGAGCCCAGGCCACGACCCAGCGGCCATCCGGCGTGAAGGGGCCGAGGGAGAGCACCGTTTGCTCGAATACCTTGCGCATTCCTGTTCCGTCCGATTTGACCGAGTACACAAACCCGGAGTGCCCTTCCATGCGGAGGAAGAAGATCTCACCGCCCGGTCCATAGATCGCATGGCGGCCCTCCACATTCGGAATCTCAAGCCGCGGTGATCGATGGTCCAGCGGAGCCAGCCAAAACCGCGGCTTCCCTTCGCCGTCAGGGGCTTCCATGACCACCTGTTGTCCGTCGGGAGATATATCGTAATCGATTGGCTGAAAGCCAGGCGCCACAGCTTCGGAATGCCCGGATTCCAGGTCGGCTACCCACAGTTCACCCGGGTCGCGATTGGTTCCGAACCTTGGGACCTCGTTTACAATTCGGTAGCAAAGTCGCTTGCCATCTGGCGTGAACTTCGGGTATGCGGCGTTGCCCTCCAAACGAGAAATCTGACGATCTCCATTCCCGTCGTGAACCCACACGGAGACGTTCTGCAGCGCGACCGCCGTGACGAAAGAGCGCCCGTCAGATGCCATCGCAATGCCTTCCTCTTCGGTGAGTCCTGAGGTCGGCATGACCATCAGGAAAAGGCTGACGCCAGATGTGGTAGAGTCCTCCTGCTTTTGAGGTGACATACACCCACTTTCCGTCGGGTGACCAGGCGCCAAACACACACGGCCCGGGCGGGCCAACCTGGCGGCCTGGCGAAGTACCATCAGCCGGAACGACCCGGCAGCGCAGCCAGTCGCGATCCATCTCCGCCAGCAGTACCCATTTTCGATCGGGCGAGGGAAGAGCGATGCGCCATGCCCCGCGTCGTCGCCGGCATGTAGACATCGCGTGCTCCAGTCCGGCTGTTTTCCGCCATCACAATCCCCATACGGGCGCCTTCTTTGATCTCAGAGAACAAGACATGGTTCATGTCGATCCAGATCAGGCCGGAAGCGTTACGTAGCCACGGTTGAGCCTCGCCGCCCCGGACAGGGACCACCCACGTATCCCAGTTGAACTTCGGATCCACCGTCGTATAAGCGATGCGCTGGCCGCCGGGTGAAAACACCGGGCTCATCTTTTTCAGGCTGTCATGCGTCAGTAGGACCGGCTCGCCGTCGGGCATACTTTTGACGTATATCTGGCCGGCCGCAAAGAACGTGGAGGGACTACGGACAAACGCGAGCATCCGGCCGTCCGGCGAAAGTGCCGGCTGGCTCACCGGGTCGGGGAATTTGGTGAGTTGAAGCCATTGGGATCGGTCCGGAAGTTGGGTCCGCCTTTGCAGAGTCAAGGCCGTCGCGAAGGCAAATGCCGCGAACGCCGTCGCCGCTACAGCTACGAAACGCCAGCGGTTGTATCCGTGCTGGACCTGTTCAATCCGGCTACGCGCCTCGGCAATACTTGGGAGCCTGCGGCTCCAGTCTCTTTGAAGACATTGGCGCAGCAGGTCACGGATCTTCGCTGGAGTTTTCGCCGGCAAGACCTGCCAATCCGGTTCTTCCGATATCATCTCGCCGCCGAAGGCGCGCTTGCCTGTGAGCAATTCGTAGACCAGGCAGCCGAAGGCCTATATATCAGTCCGTTCGTCGACCTCGCTTCCATTTGCCTGCTCGGGACTCATATACCCCGGCGTGCCTAAGATATGCCCCGCGAGCGTCATCCTTTCCGTCCCTATTGCCGGCGAAACGGATGAATTCTGCTCCGGTCCCCCGATAGCTTTGGCAAGACCGAAGTCCAGCACCTTTACCTGGCCCTGCGGAGTGACTTTGATGTTGGAGGGCTTCAGATCACGATGGATTATCCCCTTGGCGTGTGCCGCTTCCAGTGCTTCGGCCACCTGGCGCGCATACTCGAGCGCCCGCGTGACAGGCAGCGGACCGCAGAGCACTTCGCCTTCCACGAACTCCAAGATCAGGCACTCCAGTTCACCCTGCTCTTCCAAGCCAAAGATTGCCCCGACATGCGGATGATTAAGCGAGGCGAGGGTCCGAGCCTCCCGCCGAAAGCGCGCCAGCCGATCCGGATCCCGCGCAAACTCGGCGGGCAGAAACTTCACAGCGACATCCCGGTCCAGCTTGCTGTCGTAGGCCCGAAACACCACGCCCATGCCGCCGGCGCCTAGTGGAGATACGAGCCGGTACACACCGAATTGCATGCCCGGAAAGCTCGAGGCCGATGTCTGGGGAAACACAGTGTAAGCAATCGCGGGCGTCTCTAGAAAGCTGCCGGCTTGTCCCTGATTCGCTAACAGCAGTTCGACTCGATGACGGAGATCAGTGTCCTCGCCGCATGCGGAATCGAGGAACGCGGCCCGCGTTTCGGGCTCACGCTCTAAAGCCGAGTGGAAGAGTTCGTTCACTCTCCGCTGTCGTTCCTCGACCATCGAATTGCCACCGTGTCTCACAATGTTACTGCATGGGAGCGGCAATTGGCTCCCGTTGCGCTTGGATGCGGTCCAGCGGTGCGCACGGTTCCTCAGAAGATTGGCATTCTTCGGGACGATTTAGCGGCGGAACTTCCGACGAATCAGGGTCTTACTTGTGAATCGGCGGACTAGGAACGAGAAACGCCTTTCCCACATGCGATCAGATCCGAGGTTGACCGGATAATCAGCCGTCACGCCCGGACTCCCGGACCACAGCTTCGGCCCTTTTATCCTCTCTCAGCCCAACGAAACGACTGTGACGAAGGTGACCGGAAGAGGCGTCGCACTACACGCGTTCGTCCAATAGAATCGCAAAAGCTTCGCATCACCCATCCCTTTCATCCGCTCTCGGGTCATGAGTTTGAAGCTTTCACCCGCAAAGAACATGGCGGCGAGCAGAGAGTGTGTTTCCTCGACAGGAAAGGGCGCCAATGCGAGATTCCACTGAGCTGGACAGACCTGGCGCCGGAAGACGCTCTATCCACGTTGGCAGCCGGTAAGAGCTGGTTCCGCGCCGCAGATCTTTTGGAACTGGCGCGCCTTGTCGAGGCGCTGCGGCGATGAGGTGTAAGGTAAATTTCGTCCCTGGTGTCAGAACAATTATGCCGCATTGGATGCGGCGGGCTTGGCGGGCAAGCGAGTCTGATACCGATTGATTCTACACAAATTATGTATCTTGTGCGCGCAATGAGCTTGACTTTCACTTAGAATTGAGCATAATTATCTTTACACGCGATATCCGGAATCTCGGAGACTTGGCCGATGCCCAGCGACCCGGCTACACGATCCAAACGCGATGCCCTGAGACGCAATGGAAGCCTCAATCCACATCCGGACGTCGTTGCAGATCCACTATTCCGAACCGGCGCTTTCTTCGATCCCGACGACCTTGTACAGGTCAAGTACGAGATGCTCCGCCGCGTCCGAGTGGACAAGCAGTCGGTGAGCCAGTCAGCCTCGGCATTCGGCTTCTCGCGTCCCACCTTCTATCAGGCGGAAGAGGATTTTCAATGGGACGGTCTGCCGGGGCTACTGCCCGGAAAGCGCGGACCTCGTCAAGGCCACAAACTTACTCCGGAGGTTTTGGAATTCGCTATCCAACTCCAGGCGAGCGATCCGGCTATACGCCTTCCGGATTTGGCCGCCGCCATCCAGAAGCGTTTCGCCATAACGGCTCATCCGCGCAGCATAGAGCGCGCACTGGACCGCCAGGAAAAAAAACGCCGCTGAATCGACCGGGCGCCACGCGGGATGTCGCGGAGCCGCAAACGCTGATCGCTGCTTACGAATCTGCGGCGGCAAGCCACAGGTGGATCGAATTCTGGGGGCTTGGGCATGGCCCTCTTTCTTGGCCAGGGAATGGTGGCGTGGATACGTGCATGCTCGTGGGTATCATCCACCGCTCCCGACAACTTGCGCCAGTGTCCGACCGCTGCCCCATTACCGAATGACCTCCGAGGTGAGGTCGTGCTGGTATTGGCGGCGATGGCTCTCAACCAGGCGCCGGAGATTCGTCCATGAGCATTGAAACCAACCAGATGGTGACCGCCAGTCACCTCAAACGCAGCGCCTTTTTGTATGTCCGACAATCCACTCCGCGCCAGGTCATCGAGCACACCGAGAGTACAGCACGTCGATATGCGCTTCGGAAACGTGCCGTCACCCTCGGGTGGCATGATGATCAAGTCATCACCATAGACAGCGATCTGGGGCAATCCGGAGCATCGTCTGCCGACCGTGAGGGGTTCCAAAGACTCGTGATGGAAGTGAGCATGGGCAGAGCCGGTATCGTCCTCGGGCTCGAAGTCTCACGCCTTGCGCGAAACTCGACGGATTGGCATCGACTACTTGAAATCTGCGCCATCACTGACACGTTGATCCTGGACGAGGACGGCATTTATTACCCCGGCGATTTCAACGATCGCCTATTGCTGGGATTGAAGGGAACCATGAGTGAAGCAGAGCTGCACCTGATCCGCGCGCGTATGCGCGGCGGCGTGCTTAACAAGGCCAAGCGCGGCGAGTCGGAGACACCGCTACCGTTCGGCTTCGCATACGATGACGAAGGGCGAGTCGTGCTGGACCCCGATCAACAAATTCAGCAGGCCATCCGAACCGTGTTCGACACGTTTCGGCGCGTAGGTTCGGCACTCGGCGTGGCGAAACACTTTCGTGAGAATGGCCTCCGGTTTCCGCGATTGATTCGCCGACCCCGATGTCCCGTGGAGGTCGGATGGGGTGACCTGGAGCACAATCGCGTTACGCGCATCCTCCGCAATCCGCGGTACGCCGGTGCATTTTTCTACGGGCGCACGCTTTGGCAAAAGAAAATCGATGGTGGATGGCGGAAGAAGCCCCTATCCCGACAAGAGTGGCACACGTTGATCCTGGATGCACATCCTGGCTATATCACCTGGCAGGATCCGAAGAAAATCTGCGCCGCCTTCGAGAGAATGCGCAGCTCAAGGGCGTGGAAAAGCGTAGCGCACCAAGGGAAAGGCCATCGCTATTGCAGGGGTTGGTCATCTGCGGAATCTGCGGCAGCCGCATGACCGTTGGCTATCGCCAACGCAAAGCGGGACTGGCTCCGGACTATATTTGTGCGGGTCCACGAGAGGTAGATCGGATCGAGAAGGGCTACTGTCAACGAATATCCGGATACAGTCTGGACCTCGCTGTCGGAGCGATGTTGGTGGAGACCGTTACTCCTCTTGCGCTGGAGGTCGCCCTCAGCGTTCAGCAAGAGATGCAATCGCGGTGGGATGAAGCCGATCGATTGCGCCGGCTCCAGGTAGATCGCGCCCGATACGAATCTGAGCTGGCCCGGCGGCGTTTTCTTCGCGTCGATCCCGACAATCGACTCGTTGCTGCGTCGTTGGAAGCAGAGTGGAACGTGAAGTTGCGAGCCTTGGCGGAGGCTGACCCGCTTATCGGTGAGTACAGCCAAGGACTCATCATACCTTTGCCCAAGTCGCCGTTTCGATGTTGGCGACCGGTCCTTTTAGGTCAGAGTGTTAAACGCCTCTGGATACCGCACCGTGCCCCTGACGCCATCCAGAGCGCCTGGGACTAATTCCAGCGCCATCCACGCCGCCCCTGCACCCGAATACGGGCTGTGAAGCGGCTTCGCCAATTCCGTCGAGAATCCGAACCGAGGACAGTACTCCGGGTGGCCGAGGACGATGACAATGGACCGGCCACGCTCTCGGCAAAGCTCCAGCCCACGGCGCACCAAAGCTGATCCAATTCCACGACCCTGGAATTGCGGGAGCACGGCCATGGGTGCAAGCGAGACAGCGGGAGTGATGCCGTGTTCGGTCTCGATGGTGAGATCGCTGAACAGAATGTGCCCGACGATCTGTTCATCCGCTGCGGCAACCAGGGATACGACGACGGCTCCGCTATTCTGAAGGCGGTCTACGAGATTGGCTTCCGCATCGCCGCCGAAGGCTTGCCGGTTCACTTCCAGGATTGGAGCGTGGTCGGCGGGAGTCTCTTCACGGATGTGCAGCGTCACCAAGGAGACATGGTATCAACGGCGATTCGGCAGCGGCCAGGGCGTGGGTGGCTGGCACGATCCTGGCTCGGCTGTTGTGGGTTGTTTCTGCGATACGATGTTGACGGCATGTCCTTCACCTCATTGCCGCTTCAGTTCGGCCTGAACCTCGCAGAAACCGTCCGCACCACTAGACAGGATCTCTTGGGCGAGGGTGTCCCACCGGTTCTTTACCACTACACCAATTTGGGCGGCATCCTTGGAATTGGCAACTCGTGTGCTCTTCACGCTATTTCCACCGAGGACTCAAAAGACCAAACTGAAATCGACCGTCGAACCCGATCACGCCGAGATCGCCCGCCGTTTCCAAATCCGGTTGAGAGTCGCTGGCGTGGTTCTCGTGCTGTTCGCTATCGTGGCCTGATAGTCGTGTGGCGATGGTTGTAATCAGTTCGGATTCCCCATTGTACTCGGCGGCACGGGCAGCGGCGACAGGTAATGCCCGGTCAGCGCCCGATGCTGCTGCCATCTATGCCACGTCCTCCACAGCGGCGACGTTTCCCTCACCTGGGCGCACTCGTCTTCATCCAGTCCTTGCAGCCACGCAACGAGATCGACCGGCGTGGTGCCCGGACCTGACAGGCGTTCCTTCACGGTGGCGAACGCTTCCTGGAGTTCACGATGAATGGCACGGCACTCATCACAAGGAAAGGCGTCCATGTTCTACCACTACAACAAGGACAGCCCTGGTGAGGTAACGATGGCCGTTTACGCAAGCGCTCAATTGTCCATCCACGACAGAGAGCGGTACCAAAAGTATGTGGCCGGATTCATGCCGATCCTGATTAAATACGGTGGCCGGTTGCTTGCCGCAGACGAGAAGCCCGAAGTTCTGGAGGGAGAATGGGATCGCCACAAGATCGTAGTCCTTTCATTCCCGGATCGTGATAGCTGGCAGAGGTGGGCCAAGTCCGATGAGTACCAGGAAATAGCAAAGGACCGAACCATATCAACGTCTGGTGCGGTTCTGCTGGTTCACGGCGTCTGACTCTCTTGACTTCACGTTCCGTGCCCACCGCCGATGAATCCGCTGCCCCTTGTTCAGCGGGCTTTTGAGACAGCAGCGCCAATGCCGTAAGGATTGTTGGCTCCGGTCACGAGGACGACTTTACACGCAAGACCTGGGTCGATCATTTCACTGAACTCCCTTGCTCAGATCCACCGCCTGACTTTTTCCTTGTATTCGATGTAAGCCTTGCCGAATACACGCTCCATAATGCCTTCCTCCAACGGTATGAAGCGTCGGTCACACACGAGGAAAAACACCAGTGGAGAAATAAACGACGTAACCGCACCCACCCTGATCGAGACACCCAACAGGATCAGGACCACGCCCAGGTAGATTGGGTTTCGGGTAATTCCAAAAATGCCAGTTGTCATCAGCGTAGACGGTTCTTTGTAAGGTTTGATGGTCGTGCGGTGATTGCAGAACAGAACAAAGGCCCAGAAGTTTAGCGCCGTGCCAAGGCCAATCGACAGGAAGCCGAATCTACTGAAGGGCGGCGAAACGACTTCGGGCAAAGCGTCGTGTTGCT
>Ga0335077_10005200_pt1 | contig 15932 bp, 12 predicted proteins | sample Lox_Sample_31_FD_207151 | JGI IMG/M metagenome (GOLD analysis project Ga0335077, IMG submission 207151) | Soil microbial communities from Loxahatchee National Wildlife Refuge, Florida, United States - Lox_Sample_3.1 | ecosystem: Environmental > Terrestrial > Soil > Wetlands | place: USA...
AAGTGAATAAATATTATTTAACGTGTTGAATAAAAAATGTGGATTGATTTGGGCCTTGAGAAAAGAAAGTTCCGCGTTCAGTTTTTCGTTTTCAATTTGCTTGCTTCTCCTTTCCGATTGCAGCCATTGATTAATTACTTTTATCCCTGTACTGAAAATGAATACAAGTAGAAAAATGGTAATCGATCCGGGCGATAGGATAGGGGGGCGGAAATTGCGTGGCCTATTTGGGTTCGGCCGTACAGCATTTGCAAATCTTTGAATATCTCCGCCGAATAAATGCTGGTATAATCTGGGGAAAACTCCAAAAAAAATGAGCAGTGTAATAATGATTGTGGTGTAAGCAATCATTTTTTTTTGCTCAAGCAGTTTAGGAATCAGGAGGTTTGCATTGAGATAATAGAACGCGATGTAAAATGAATTACTGAGAACAAAATAAAGAGTAAAAGCCTGTTCCGGAATGGCAGACGAATTCGTCGGCCTTGGGAAGAAAAAAAGCGGCAGCATTAAAAAACAACCCCAGGCGGCAATATGAATGATGATTTGGACGATTCTTTTATTCACTGATAAACTTTTGCATCATGTCTACTCGGGATCAAAACTATTGTTCTTTTTGGAAGAATAAAACTAAAGCTATGTGAACAAACCGTCCCATTGCTTATCAATAGATGAAAGCTGATTTAAAATCGGTGAATAAGCCAGATTTCAAAATCAAAAGACCGGGAAAACAATTTTTTCCGGTCTTTTGAATACAGCATAATTTGACTCACTTTTATAAATTAAGAACCACTTTCCCAAATAACCTTCTTCCATCAAACCCCATTTGCACTGAGTCCCACGGGCCTCCGGATTCATTGTCGAAAGATTGGTTACCAACGCCCGGAGCATATCTTGCGTTGGGGACCACTCCATAATCAGGATGCACATTGAAAACGTTATCAGCTCCTAAAAACAGGGATATGTGTTTCGAGAATTTGTAGGATACATACAGATCAGTTGTCAATTTGGGTTTATAATCAAATACTTCAGGAACTACCGAATTTCCATCCTCTGTTGTCACATACGGATCAATTCCGGTAAAGCTTCCGGAAATATCCGGATCTCCGGGGAGACCCGAACCGGGAACTCCGGGGCCTGTCCATCCAAATCCTAATAATTTTACATCGCCGAAATAAGTAAAGTGCCCGCCTACGGCAAATTTATTTACACTATATTCCAGGTTTAGTGAGAATTTGGATTTTGGCGCTGAGGCTTTCAAAAAAGCTTCTTCCCTGTCGCTGAAAAAAGTTTTCCGATGAAGATAACTGTCATTTAGTTTCGGAGGAACATTGATAGAATCAACCCGCATATTTTGAATATTACCTGCGAATAAAAGTTTGAATCCCTTGTTGCCCCATCTTTTATTGTAATCGACAACGACATCAAGACCGAAGTTGGTCGTGTTTACAGCGTTTGCAAAAAATTGTGCCAGTGCCACGTTAAGACTTTGCAATTGAGAAGTGAGTTCGGGAGGCAATGTAGTATCGGAAGCACTAAACAAACCCGAGAGAACGACCCTGTCTTTTACCTTCACAATATAACCATCGACAGTTACAGTCAGGTTGTTTACCGGTTTCCAGCTGAAACCAATGCTTCCGTTTATTGATGTCTCTTGTTTCAGGTTTGGAATGCCTGCTGCTTTAGTAATGGGATCGTCATTGCGCGCCACTTTCTCTTCTTCCAACACATTCCCGACAAAAGTTGTCAGCGTGTTGCTGAAATTGATTTGTTGTAAAGAAGGAGCACGATATCCTGTGCTGACGGAGCCGCGGACATTGAAATTGTCTGTTATTTTATAGCGTGTTGCCAGTTTGGATGTGTTGACAAAACCGAAATCAGAATAGTTTTCAAAACGAACAGCGAGATCAAGCAACCACCTTCTGGTTACATTTAATTCTGCTTCCACATAGGCGCCGATATTCGAACGGTCTGCTTTTACATCATCAGCAGGACGGAACCCCGGGAACCCCTGTGATCCCGCAGCCTGTCCGGTCGAGTTTGGATATTGTTTCCATGAAGCTTCTTCTCCTGAATAGATAGCATATCGTTCATACCTGTATTCTGCGCCCAAAGCCAGGTTGAGTCCTTCACCCAGGGATTTGAATGACTTGTTGAAATCGAGATTGGCCGTGTTTTGAAGAAAATTAAAGCCGCCATCATCGAAATGATTTGGGGTAATAGATCCGAGTGAAGCATTATAAGTTTTGTCACCAAAGAAATGAAAATCGTTTCTCCCTATGGTATTGCTGAAATCCCACAACCATTGATCACCCAAATCTCCCCTGAAGCCGAAAGCAAACGACGCATCAGAAATATGAGTCTGAATGTGTGGGTTATAATAAATAGTGCCATCCGTTTTCGACTGGTGCATAATACGTGGGTCATACATGATATTGCCGCTGCCGTCGACCGGGAAACGGGAAGGGTCATCGCTGTTTCTCGTATAGGCATAAGCGTCAGATGCCTTGTAATTATATCCCCCGAAAGAATAGAAAGTAGTTCTGCCTACGGGCCCCATCGGGATTTCCATATTATACATGGCTCCTCCACTTGTCAGGGAACCGTCACCAAAAGCTCTGCGCAGATTGTTTAAGGGTAAAGCTTTTGGATTGGTCGTCACGTTGGTGTCAGGCACCTGTCTGAAAGTTTTGGCCTGGTTGAGGAAATCGACGGAAATATGGATGAATCCTCCTTTCGTCCCTAAGGCGAATCCATTGTCGGCAGAAAGAGAAACACTGCCTCCATCAATAGGATGGCTGTAATAATAATCATTAGTGGCCCTGGTTTGATAAGAATTGAACTTAGTATCGTAATAACCGGACCAGCCTCCTTTGATTGTCCAGTGATTGATGTCTTTTTTAAGAATAATATTGATAACGCCTGCAATGGCATCAGAGCCATATTGAGCCGAGGCTCCATCCCTTAGGATTTCAACCCGGTCCACTGCAGCCTCAGGAAAAGCATTCAGATCCACTCCTGAATTTCCCCTGCCCCTTGTGCCAAATAAGGCTACAAAGGCGGTTTGATGTCTTCTTTTTCCATTTATTAAAACAAGAGTTTGATCCGGACCAAGCCCCCTTAGCGTACCCAAATCAATCTGGTCCGCTCCGTCGGCCCCGCTTTGTTTATTATAATTGAAAGAAGGAGCGGAATAATTTAAAACTGAAGTCAGGTCCATCTTAGCGGTTGGAATTGACACCTGACTGATATGTATGATATCAACGGGAACCGGAGTTTCCGTTTTAGCCCTGCCTGCACCCCGGCTTCCGACGAATACGATTTCGGATAATTCAGAAGAGCTCGGTTCCAGCATGATGGATAATCCGGACTGGGCGCCAACAACCAGTGTCTGGGCTTTATAACCAATATTACTTATTTCAAGGGTATCTCCGGGGTGAATAGTCATTTTAAATTCTCCATTAGCATTTGTAACTGTTCCGGATTTCCCGGACTTCAGTTTTATTGAAACACCCTGAAGAGGTAGATTGGTTTTTAAGTCTTTAATGACTCCTGTAACCGTAGTTTGAGCATGCAGAAGATATGAGCTTAGCAGGATGCTTAAGCAAAACAGTGTTTTTCCCATAAACAGTAATTTGGTTAGTACTGTAATATAATGAGAAAAAGATCATAATGATGATCAGCATTCAGTTTGCTGACAAAAGGGGGGAAAATCCTTAAAACAATACATATTACTTTTTGCGATAATGAAGTCTTCTGAATAATCTTGACATTAAACTATGAAATACCAGTTTTTTTTGCATTCTTTGTATTCTATTATCTCCAATCCGTCTGATTAACCTGTTGTTGCAGGTTTTTTTATTTTCCAACCGCACGTTAAAATCTGGTATCAATCAAGTTCCGGTACCTTAGAAACCATCACCCTATTGTAAACTTGATTTATATCATCATGATCCGTACACTGATTTGCAGCGCATGCTCATTTGCGCTGAGTTTTAATACATTTGCAGGTAATGGTTCGCCAAAACCAGTCTCTCCTTTTTCCCCTGATTTTTTTGCTCTTGTCAGGAAGATAGATTCCAGTCTTGCTCTATCAGAAATTCAGTCTTCCCGCACGAGAAAAATCTGTTCCTGTCAGATATTGAATCTGCAATCCTCCAATTACAAGCATAATAATGTGGCTGTATTTGCGGAAAAGACAAGTCAGGGCAACTATTCAGCAGCTTCAAGAATTGCCACTGTAGTAATTGAGAAAGAAAAAAGGCATCTTCGTCATGCCTTTTATGACCGGCTCCAGGTAATCAATCGTTTTTCTGAAAACACAGATTGTCGAAGTCTGTTCAGCAAATTAAAAGGGGCGGATCATTCACTTGTCATGTATGACATCCTGGATGCTGATGTAAGGAAGTAGTGGTCGGAACTGGGTAAATAACTTTTTCAGGCTCTTTATAGCAATTTGGGAACTGAGGTGGTCGAACTCGCTTCAACGGGGTGGTCGACTCGCTTTAACGGGGTGGTCGACTCGCTTCAACGAGGTGGTCGACTCGCTTCAACGAGGTGGTCGACTCGCTTCAACGGGGTGGTCGACTCGCTTCAACGAGGTGGTCGACTCGCTTCAACGAGGTGGTCGACTCGCTTCAACGAGGTGGTCGACTCGCTTCAACGAGGTGGTCGACCTGCTTCAATGAAGTGGTCGACTCGGCGGTAAATTCGTCCGGCTATGCAAAAGACATTCAATACTGCTCCTGTTCGCTTGGGAAGTTTTTGGTTTTGACATCTTTGATATAAGACTGCACTGCCTTGGTGATTTCTTCATGCAAAGTCAGATATTGACGCAAAAAACGTGGCTTGAATTCTGTATTGATTCCAAGCATATCGTGCATCACCAGCACCTGGCCGTCGCAAAATTGACCTGCTCCGATTCCTATAACGGGTATGTGTAGACTCTCTGCAACTTCTTTGGCAAGCATGGCTGGTATTTTTTCAAGTACGATGCCGAAGCACCCTGCTTCCTCCAACAATTTGGCATCACGTTTTAGTTTCTCTGCTTCATTTTTTTCTTTTGCTCTTACGGAGTAAGTACCGAATTTATAAATCGATTGAGGTGTCAATCCCAAATGACCCATCACCGGCACGCCGGCAGCAATAATTCTTTTTACCGATTCCAACACTTCTTCCCCCCCTTCCAGTTTTACTGCATGGGCTCCGGTTTCTTTCATGATACGGAATGTAGAAATAAGCGCTTCTTTTGAATTGGATTGATAAGATCCGAATGGAAGATCGACTACGACAAGGCATCGTTTTACACCACGGATAACAGATGATGCATGGTAGATCATTTGATCCAGCGTAATGGGCAGCGTGGTTTCGTGTCCTGCCATCACATTAGATGCAGAATCTCCAACCAGGATGACGTCGATGCCTGCTGCATCGAATAATCTTGCAAAAGAAAAATCATAAGCCGTGATCATAGAAATCTTTTCTTTATTGGATTTCATCATTTGCAGGGAATGAGTCGTTATCTTTTTGAATTCTTTTTTAGCCGGCATGGAGTTATTTTTTGAGTGATGAAAATGAGCAGTGCAAGGAAGAGGATATGGCTCTGCAATTAGAATAAAACATAACTCCCATTTTCCCTGCCATGGAGAATATTGAAGCGGCTGCTAAGGTAGGGCAATTTGAGATATCACAAAATATCCGGTTAATGAAGTTTCGTTAAGGCTTCACCCCTTTTCTTAATAATTCTTCGTAGAGGTGCTGGATAAGACCATCAGCCAGGCCAATCTTCGGGACATAAATTTCTTCCGTATCAGCCCAGCGCATAACGTTGATGTATATCTGTAAAGCGGGTACAATAACATCGGCCCGGTCTTCCTTGAGATTGTAAAGCCGCATACGTTCCTTGAGCGGAAAGCTGCTGAGTTCTTTGTAGTAATCTTTGAGTAATTCAAGGGAGAGTGGTTTCCCGTCCTTTCTTTTCGACAGAGAGAAAACCTTGTTGATATTGCCTCCTGAGCCAATGGCGGTCAGACCATATCCATGTCCCTTTGTTTCTTTTTTTATGAAATCTTTCATGGCTTCCCATTGATGCTCTTCAACCTGGTTTTTGAGTAAACGAATGGTTCCGATATTAAAGGATTCTTTGAAAATAAGTTTGTTTTCCGCGAAAAAAGTGAGCTCGGTGCTGCCACCACCTACATCAATATATAAATAGGAATGTTCCTTATCGAGGTTTTCGGCAATATGGTTCTCGTAGATGAAAGAGGCTTCATCTCCGCCACTGATTACTTCAATATCAATCCCTGTTTCCTGCCTCACCTGTCGTAAAATATCTTCCGTGTTCGTTGCATCCCGCATGGCGGAAGTGGCAGCTGCTTTAAAATATTCAACATCATAAGCTTCTATCAGGTATTTGTATGCCTGAAGCGTATTGATGATCATCATGGCTTTTTCAGGGGAGATTTCTTTTTTTTCGAAAACGTCAAACCCTAATCGAAGAGGCACCCTGATGAGGTTGAGTTTATTAAATTCTGTCTTATTATTATTGATGACAACGTCTGAAATAAGCAGGCGTGCCGCGTTGCTTCCAATGTCTATAGCTGCCAGTCTCATTTAATGGGCAAAAGTTTTCATACTACAGAAGCCATTTCACTGTTGATATCGGCCAGCCGCAGTTGTATGGTTTCTGCACTTCTGATGTTTTTTTGATGCAGGTAATTGTATATTTCAATCTGGGAACGGATTTTCTTTTTCAAATGATCCCTTTTGTATTTATTGCTGAGTTCATTATCCAGCCATCTCGCTTTTACATTATCTGAGAATTGTATATCAAGGATCGCTTTCAATTCATTCCGTATATGCTCATCCAGCACAGGACAGGTTCCTTCCACCCTGTGATCCAGATTGCGCACCATCCAGTCGGCCGAAGATATATAAACTTTTTCTTTACCGTTGTTTCTGAATATAAATACTCTTGCATGCTCCAGGTATTCATCCACGATGCTTATTGCCGTAACGGGTTTAATGAATTTCTTGTTTTCGGAAAACATACAGAAGATGCCGCGCACAATCAATTTGATCTCTACTCCGGCCTTGGCTGCATCATATAATTTATAAATTAATTCTTCATCCGAAAGTGAATTCATTTTTAAGGTTATGGAGGCCGGTCTTTTGTTTCTTGCAATTTTTATTTCCTTGTTGATCATCTTTAACAATTCCCTTCGCAGAACAATGGGGCAGGGACTTAGCGTCTTGCATGCTTTCAGATCAGAGATTCCTTCTTTTCTTTTTTCAAGGTAATTAAAAACACGGTTTACATCTGCCATGATATTCCTGTTGGCCGTGAGAAGGCAGTGATCGCCGTATAAAGCCGCGGTTTTTTCATTCAGATTACCCGTACTTACAAATCCATAATGAATTGTACGGTTGTTTATTCTTTTTTTGATCAGGCACATTTTCGCATGCACTTTCACGTTGGGAATGCTGATCATTACTTTTACTCCTTCTTCCTCAAGCCTGTCCTTCCATGCCATGTTTGCTTCTTCTTCAAAGCGCGCGCGCAACTCGACCATGGCCGTAACATTTTTCCCATTTCTTACTGCATTGATTAGTGCATTGATTACTTTCGAATTTGAAGCGAGCCGGTAACAGGTAATTTTTATTGTAGTAACATTGGGATCAATGGCTGCTTCACGAAGCAGGTCAATGACAGGGTTAAAAGAATGATAAGGGAAATGCAACATAACGTCCTGCTCCAGGAGAGTATCAGTAACACGAGGTGATTTGATTAAAGCAGGATGGACGAATGGTTTTTTTCTCTGTCCTCTTTTTTGAAAAACTTCGGGAAAATCCATAAAGTGGCGGAAATTATGAATTCTTCCACCGGGAATCAGGTTGCCTTTTTTAACGAGGTTTAGTCTTCTGATCAGGTATTGCAATAATCCTTCATCCATTTCTTTGTCATATACAAATCGAACCGGTCTGCCTTTGCGGCGGTTTTTTACTCCCTTTTCAATTTTTTGAATCAGGGTTGTGGACACGTCGTTGTCAATATCAATTTCTGCATCCTTGGTAACTTTAAAAACCCAGGACTGATACCTGTCGTACCCAAAATAGGAAAATATATTCCGGAGGTTATATCGAACAATATCTTCGAGTAAGATAATATAATGTTCTTCGGGATTTTGGGAAGGTAACTCCACAAATCTTCCCAGGAAGCGACTCGGGATTTCAATCAGGGCATATTTTCTTTTCATGGCACCGTCTCTTCTGGAAAGCACTACTCCAAGATAAATGGATTTGTCGCGCAGATAAGGAAATTGCGGAATGCTTTCAATCATCAGTGGAATAATATTGGACCGGACTTCTTCCTCGAAATAATTTTGTACAAATCGCTGTTGGTCCTTGCTCAATTGTTTTTCGGTCAGAATGAATATTTTTTCCTTTTCCATTTCTTTCCTGACCTGCTCCCATGTTTCATTGAATTTTTCCTGCTGTTGCAACACGATATGCTGAATCTCATCCAGGATTTTATCCGGGGCGATCTCCATGTGCATGTTAATTTTTTTTCCGCTGAACTCGATCATGCGGTTGAGAGTGGCTACACGCACACGGAAGAATTCATCCATGTTGTTGGAAAAAATCGCCAAAAAGCGCATTCGTTCCCGGAGAGGAACAGTGGGGTCCATCGCTTCCTGCAATACCCGTTCATTAAACGATAACCAACTGATATCCCGTGCTATTGTCTTCCTTTTCATATCTTGTTCCACGTTGACTACCTTTCCTGCAAAGTAGACAAACCGGAATGGAAAGGTAAATTAAGTAATTATTAAATACATCTGAAGGGATTATCGACACGATCCAGCTTCGATTCCAGGTCGACGACTGCGGTTCCAAGTCGACCACTTCAAAGGCCTGGTCGACGACTCTATTTCAGGTCGACCACTTCTGCCTTACAGTTATAATACCATCTTAACTATTGCTTTGAGCAGCAGGATAGTGGAAAAAAATCCCATTTCTTTTTGCCATTTGAAGAGATTTTACGACCTTTGCCGTCCTAAATTCCGCAATCATGGCAAGAGTATGTCAGGTTACAGGCAAAAAGCCGGTGTCGGGACACAGCGTTTCCCACTCCAATATAAAGACTAAACGCAGGTTTTTACCCAATCTGCAGAACAAGCGTTTTTACCTGCCTGAAGAAAATAAATGGATTACCCTCAAGGTTTCGTCGGAAGGTTTGCGTACCATTAACAAAAGGGGGCTCTACAACGTGGTAAAAGAATTGAGATCGAATGGAGAGAAGATCTAGATAACGTGGAAATGAATGAAACGGTTTGTGTTGAATTAATTAAGTTTTTCATTACTTCAAATTGAGTATATGGCAAAAAAAGGTAATAGGGTTCAGGTGATACTGGAATGTACCGAACATAAGAACAGCGGCCAGCCGGGGACCAGCCGTTATATCACTACCAAAAACAAAAAAAATACACCAGAGCGCCTGGAGTTAAAGAAATATAACCCTATCTTAAAAAAGGTAACTGTTCACAAAGAAATAAAATAAGCTGGTGAAGCAAGAACGTAGAGTTAGAATATCTCCGCATTTTTACCTTCCCACATTATCACATTCATAAAATTATACTATGGCAAAGCAAGCTAAAACCGCTATTAAGACAAAAGATGCCAAAGCTGCGGCAGAAGCCAAGAACTGGACAAAAGTGATTCGTGCGGTTCGCAGCGCCAAGACCGGTGCTTATACTTTCAAGGAAGCGATAGTGCATAAGGACAAGATCAAACAATTTCTTGCACAGAAATAATTATCCTTGGTACATCTTATGCGAAGCTGTCTCTTCAAGGGGCGGCTTTTATTTTTTCCGGGGTTATGAATTGCAGATGCATTCTCCCGGAATAATAAACTCCAGTAAATTGTGCAACGTTGCAGAAAGATATAAATCATCGCCTATAAAAATGTAAACCTGTATGGGTCTTTTTGATAAACTCTTTGGAAAAAAAGAAAAGGAAAGTCTTGACCATGGATTACAAAAGACAAAGGAGGGTTTTCTTTCCAAAATAACCAAGGCACTGGCGGGGAAAAGCACTGTCGATGATGAAGTCCTGGATAATCTTGAGGAAGCCCTGGTCGGTGCTGATGTGGGAATTGATACCACTGTTCAGATTATTGACAGGATTCAAAAAAGAGTGTCTAAAGACAAATACCTGAATACTGCTGAACTCAACAAAATTTTGCAGCAGGAAATGGAATCTATCCTGGTTGATAATAAGGATAAATCTTACAATGATTTTGAAATCCCACCTGGGGTAAAGCCATATATAATCCTGGTAGTAGGGGTGAATGGAGTTGGTAAGACAACAACCATCGGAAAGCTTGCTTATAATTTCAAGAAAGCAGGCAAATCTGTTCTGCTGGGAGCTGCCGATACTTTTCGTGCGGCGGCAGTTGACCAGCTTTCGATATGGAGTGAGCGCGTAGGTGTGCCCATCGTAAAACAAGGAATGGGCGCAGATCCCGCCGCAGTAGCTTTTGATACTGTACAAAGCGCAATAGCGAGGGATACTGATGTGGTGATCATCGATACTGCAGGTCGTTTGCATAACAAAGCGCATCTGATGGAAGAACTGGCTAAAATCAAAAGAGCCATCAAAAAAATTCATCCCGATGCCCCACATGAAGTGTTGCTGGTTCTTGATGGCTCAACCGGACAGAATGCGCTGGAACAAGCAAAACAATTCACAGCAGCTACTGATGTTTCTGCGCTCGCAATTACAAAACTTGATGGCACAGCCAAGGGCGGAGTGGTTCTTGCAATCGCCAATCAATTCAAAATACCGGTGAAATTTATAGGAATAGGAGAAAAAATGGAAGACCTTCTTGTATTCGACAGGCATGAGTTTGTAGACAGCCTGTTCAGTCTGGAAAAATAAGATACAGAAATCAATCAGTTCGTCTTCACACCCGGGATTTAAATCCAGGGCTATAATCCTAAACAACCGGAAAATAATCAATCTCAGGAAATGCTGAATCTTTTCTTTATTCATCATAGTTCTTTTTACAACTCAGATACAAGACAAATAATCCGGCAATGCCCGAGAGCAGTGATCCCACCAATACAGCGATCTTAGAACTCCCGATCAAATGAGGATTGCCATCGAAAGCCAGGTTGCTTATAAAAATAGACATTGTAAAACCAATTCCTCCCAGTATTCCTGTGGCCAATAATATTTTCCAATTGCAGTTTTCAGGCAGCCTGCACCATTTCAATGCTACAGCTATACGGCTAAATAAATAAATGCCGGTAGGTTTCCCTATGAAAAGCCCTGCTACAATCCCGAAATTATTTCTCGAATAAACTTCCTTTTGCCAATTTGATCCAACCTGAATTCCGGTATTGGCCAAAGCAAATAATGGGATAATAAAATAATTGACCGGCTTATGCAAGGCGAGTTGCAGTTTGTATGAAGGGTTGATCTGATCATTTTTTCGGAATGGGATGGCAAATGCGATAAGAATACCACTGATTGTAGCGTGCACGCCTGACTGAAGAAGAAAATACCACATCAAAACGCCGGCAATCAGGTAGATCTCTATTTTGTAAACATTCAGCCTGTTTAAAACAAGCATGAAAACAAATATTCCCAGCGAGATAGCAAGATAGACTGCGGAAATTTCTTTGTTATAAAAAATGGCAATCACAATGACTGCTCCAATATCATCAATGATGGCTAATGCAGTGAGAAATATTTTAAGTGAAGAAGGCACTTTCCTGCCCAGTAAAGACAAAGCCCCTAATGAAAATGCAATATCAGTTGCCATTGGGATTCCTGCTCCGGGCTGGGTCATTGTTCCATGATTAAAAGAAAAATGAATCATTGCGGGCACTAACATTCCACCGGCTGCAGCGATAATTGGCAATAGAGCGTTTTTGAAATCAGATAACTCACCGATATACAATTCACGTTCTATTTCCAGTCCCACCATTAGAAAGAAAACAGCCATCAAAGCATTATTGATCCATTCCTGAAACGAATAATTCAAATGCAGTTTAAAAAACGACAAGTTTATCGGAAAATTCCAGAAATCAAGATAGAAATTTCTCAGTCCGCTATTGGCTACACCCAATGAAATAAGCGTGCAGGCAATAATGATCAGTCCACTCACGCTTTCGCTTTTGAAAAAAAGGAGGAATATCCTTGTAAGCCTCCTGCTCGTTCTTTTTGCCATATATATTTGAAGATTCTCTAAGTTAAATATTTTGTAAATGCCAGATGAAGCAAAACAATTGATTGTCTGTATCGAGACAAACTAAACGCATGTCTCACAGGCTTAGCTTACCTTTGCAGCTTCATGAAAACGAAGACGCTTAAGAAAGATAAAGTCAATATCATTACCCTCGGCTGCAGCAAAAATATGGTCGACAGCGAAGTGCTGGGCGCCCAGTTATCGGCTAATGATTTTGATGTGGTGCATGAGAACAGGAGGCAAAATCATAATATAGTTGTTGTAAATACCTGCGGTTTTATTGAGAAAGCGAAAGAGGAATCGATTGATATGATTTTGCATCAGGTTGATCTGAAAAAGAAAGGGAAACTGGATAAAGTATATGTGACCGGCTGCCTGAGCCACCGGTACCGCAATGAACTGGAAAAAGAAATACCTGAAGTCGATGCCTGGTTTGGGACCATGGAACTTCCTCTGATTTTAAAACAATTTCAGGCCGACTATAAATCAGAATTGATCGGGGAACGTGTTTTGGCAACTCCTACACATTATGCCTACCTGAAAATAGCCGAAGGCTGTAACCGGACCTGTGCATTTTGCGCTATACCGCTGATGCGCGGCCAGCATATCAGCAAACCGATGGAAGTCCTGGTAAAAGAAGCCGAAGGATTGGTGCAAAAAGGAGTGAAGGAAATTATGCTGATAGCCCAGGAGCTTACTTATTATGGACTTGATCTGTACAAAAAGAGAATGCTCCCTGAATTATTGCATCGTCTGGCTGATGTCATAGGACTTGAATGGATCAGGTTGCATTATGCCTATCCATCCAAATTTCCTCTAGAGGTTATCGATGTCATGAAGCAACATGAAAATATCTGCAATTACTTAGACATTCCCTTGCAGCATGCAAGCGACAATATGCTTAAGGCCATGCGCAGGCAAATTACCCGTGCAGAGATGACTGATCTTATCTATTCAATTCGTGACAAAATTCCGGGAATATGTTTGCGTACGACATTGATCGCCGGTTTTCCGGGCGAAAAACCTGAGGATGTAAATGAACTGAAAGAATTTTTGCAGGAACATCGGTTTGACCGTGTAGGTGTGTTTACTTATTCGCATGAAGAGGGTACCGCTGCATACGATCTTGAAGATGATGTTTCGTCAGAAGAAAAAGAAGAAAGAGCGACGGAATTGATGGAAACGCAGCAGGGAATTTCTTATGAAAAAAACCTGGAAAAAGTTGGAAAGGTTTTTAAAACAATCATCGATAAAAAAGAAGCAGGCAGGTATCTTGGAAGAACCGAATTTGATTCAGTAGAAGTAGATAATGAAGTTATCATCAGTACAGATCAGGAATTGCCGATCGGCGAATTCGTCAATATCAGGATTGATAAGGCTTATGACTATGATCTCGAGGGGACCGCTGTATAAATTATTTCCTGTCGATTTTAATCTGCTTATAAATCAATTCTCCCCTGGCTGTAAATCCTTTGACTGTGACAGTGTATGTAGATTTCGGATCAGCAGTAAAAAAACTAACAGAGGCTTTTCCGTTATAGTCCGTGGCCATGTTCCCATTCCAGTAAATTGTGGAGCGTTCATCAAGCGTAATTGATTTTTTAATTTCTTTTTTATCATAATCCGGCGAAATAAAATTGGAAGGATAGGCATACCCCTTGGGGTAAATCTTGCTAAGGCCGATCCTGGCGTATTTATTGTCCACTTTTAGTCTTGTTCCGGTGTTGATAATGATCACACCATAAGCTCCTCTGGTGCCGTAAATGGCTGCCTCTGCCCCGGTCAGGACTTCTATAAAATCTATCACTGCGGGTGAAATCTGTTCGATATAATTGAGCAATGGACTGGTTGAAACAAAAACCGCTTGCGAGCCGGTATCACGCGACATATCTATCGGCACGCCGTCAACCACCAGCAATGGTTCTCCTTCTCTGAATCCCGCCCCACCGGTAACTGCCAGGTGTCCGTTTTTCATATGGACTCCCGGAGTCATTAATAACGCATTGGCAACCGAGCCTATTCCACCCTGTTCAATCATATCAGATGTAATAATCCTTGAAAAAGGGCTTACCCGCTTGCTTTCATCATAGTCCACTTCTTTTTTCTTATATGCTTTAACGGTTACTGCATTCAACCATTCCTTTCCCGTCCCAATGAGAGTAGTGTCTAGTTGATGAGCTTTAAAATCATGAATCACTTTGGTTTCAGTTGATGCGAATCTTTTTTTCGATTGGGCCGGAGTTTTAAAATGGGGAAAGGCAAAACTATCGATGATAATTTCTTCATCCTGTTTAATACCTTTTTTATTCGCTACCTGGAGCAGAAATTCAGTGCTGTCATCATATCCGGGTAAAGAAAAATGGAAGCGTCCCAGATTGTTTGTCGTATCGGTTTCAAAAACGCCCAGATCATTCTGTTTGGTAACCAAGGTAATAATGCGATTAGGTTTGGGTGTATTTCCAGCTCCTTCCACATGACCGTTAATTGCAGTAAAAACGCTGTCATCATCTATATTAGTTGTTCGCGTATCAGAAATGTCTGATTCATCCTGCCATCCGGTAAATTTATTTTTTTGAGTAAGCATGATGAGGTCCCATTCTTCTGTTGAGTAGCTTTTTTCTTCTGCAGGTAATTGCAAACCAGTATAGGAAAGAGGATTGTCTTCCGGTTCTGCAGGAACCTGCTTTGTCAGATTATCATCTGTTACAGCAATCGAAAATCTGGAAAGTTCCGGGATCTGCATGGAATCAGTCAGGGTGATATTTAATGTCGCTTTTTCCCTGGAGCCATAGCTTTCCTTATCAGCCTGGATACTGACTATATTACTATTTCTGTCAACATAAATATTTCTTTCACTCACGATCTGATGTCTTTCATCAAATAGAAGCAGTGTGGCTTTGCCCTGGGGAAATCTTTCCTTCGGAATAAATACCTGGTACATGTCTCTCCCTATACCTGCAAAACACAAACTATCGCCGCTTACAGCCAATAAGTAAGTAAGTTTATTTTTTTTATACAATGAGTCACCAAGGGAAACCTGAACCTGGAACAGAGTTGGCGTCTGATTGGTTACTGAAAGTTGTTTTGCATACTGATCGATTGCAGGTAATGTATAAATCGACTGGGTATTGTCAGGCCATTTCACGTGAACAACATATTTCCGGGATTTCCAGGGTTCGAAACTTAATTTTCCAAGACCCGGTATAGTGGTCTTAAAAGTCGTGACTACTGAATCTATATTGTCACTTACATAACCACTAATATCAACAGGGTTTCCATTGGCATCAAAAGAGCGAAACGCAACGACAGAATTAGTCCCTGCCACAATGGCTCCTCCTTCCGGGTAGAATATTACCTGGGGTTGATTTGTTTTTGTAATATCTTTTTTGTCGACCGGAGATTTTTCGTTCAATGCTGAATTGTTGGGCGCCTGAGGGCTCAACACGTAAATGGGCTGAACAAAAACACGGTTAACATTTTCGCGCAATAATTTCCTGGTGTAAGCCCTGATCCAGTAATATCCCTCGGGCAGAAAAGCAGATAGTGCGAAATTCCCATCCAATTTTTGTTTCCTGATATCCAGTAATGTCTGGCTGATCACATTGTCATACTCATCCACCAGGTCAACAAACAATATTTTGCTTTGATAAGTCGGTTTGTTCGACAATGCATTTAGGCAGTA
>Ga0335077_10005201_pt1 | contig 15930 bp, 15 predicted proteins | sample Lox_Sample_31_FD_207151 | JGI IMG/M metagenome (GOLD analysis project Ga0335077, IMG submission 207151) | Soil microbial communities from Loxahatchee National Wildlife Refuge, Florida, United States - Lox_Sample_3.1 | ecosystem: Environmental > Terrestrial > Soil > Wetlands | place: USA...
GTTTGATGCCCGGCCCCGTGTCCTCAATCGAGATGTGGACGGTGTCGCCCTCGTGACGAGTGCGCACCGTGATTTTTCCTTCGCCTTCGATCGCTTGTCCTGCATTCACCAGAATATTCAGAAACACCTGGCTGAGCATGCTGGCGTGGCATTCCACCGGCGGAATCTCACCTAAGTCAGTCTCCACCTTGATACGCTGGCGAAACTCGCCCTGCGTGAGCTTCAAGGTATCTTGCAGCTGCTCGTTCAGATCCACTTTGCGCGCTTCGGAAGTGTCGACGCGAACAAAACCCTTCAAGCCCCTCACCACGTCGGAAATGCGCTCGCAGGCGATCTTATCCACCGCGGTCAGCGACAGGCACGTTTGCACCAAACGGCTCGCCTTTGCCAGCGACCCCTCGTCTCCGCTCGCCAGCGCCGATTTGACCAGTTCGAGCGACCGCAACAGCACCTGGTTATTCGAAAGAATCGAGCCAATCGGGCTGTTGATCTCGTGCACGACGCCCGCCAGCAGGCGGCCGAGCGATGCCATCTTGTACTCTTGTGCTAACTGCGCGGCCAGGTTGTCGACCTTCGCCCGCAGTTGCTCGAGCTCGTTCACTAACTCCGGCTGATCTGAAGGCTGGCTCACTGGCGCCCGCTCCTCACCTCACAACCACTGGCGCCGTCATTGGCCCACTAACTTGCGGAAACGTTTGACCAGCGTTGAAAAAATAGCGGCTGTGATTTCGGCGTTGTCCGAGAGCAGGTCGTAAAAATCATCGCGGCCGATGCGCAGCAGCCGCGTGTCCTCCACCGTCTTGGCCGTGACCGGCATTGGATCGTTGTCGAACAAGGCCCATGCGCCGAGCACATCGTTCTGCTTCGCCGTGTGCAACACCTCCCCATCGCGGCTCAGCTCGACCGACCCGTCCACGACCACCAGCAGAGCGTCCATGGGAATCGACGGGTCGAGAATCACCTTGTTGGGCGGGTGCTTCACCTCGCGGGCGATCGAAGCGATCCGCGAAAGCTGCTCCGGCGTCAGGTTTTTCAGCAACTCCACGCCTTCGAGCGCAATCACCTTTTCGACAATGTTGAGTCCAGCCATCTCTCGCCTAGGTAGCTTAGCACAACGTTTCTTCACCGCAACGCAACAGGCGCGCTACATTATTGCTATGGATTTGCGCCGCCTGCGCGATCTTCTGCTTCCCGACTCCGCGAGCCAGGACTTCCAGTTCGTGTCCGAAGTGCGCCGGCTGAGCCACGCCGCCGTCCGGATCATGGGATGGACCGAGATCGCGCTAGCCGCCTTTGTGTTTCTCGCTCGCATGGTTACCGATGCCCTGGTGACCGGCGCCGCCGGCAGCGAAGCGCCCGTCTCAGCACGCGCCTGGCAGGCAGTCCTGGTGGTTCTGGTGGCGGTGCTCACTCTCTGGGCCGCTGAGACCCCGCCCGGCCGGCGCCGTCCGGCGCTTTTCCTGTGCCTGTCGGGGTGGATCTCCTCGGCCGTGGTGATCGCATCATCTCTGGTCCTGATGCCTCATTCTTCCGACGAATACATCGCCGTGCACATCACCACCATCTTGCTGGTAGCCATCACGGTGTGCCCGCTGCGGCCCATGGAGACTCTTGTGTTGGGCGGGTCCATATGGGTGGCGTACCTGGCCGCATTCATCGGTGGCGCGCTGTCGGGAGTCCTCGACTGGAACACCTGGGACCCGTCACACCTGGCCTTTCTGCTCCTGCTGGTCCCGCTGACCACCGCCCTGGCCGCCGTTCTCTACGCGCAACGCGGCCTCAACTATCGCGCACAGCAGGAAAGCCTTCGCATCGCCCAGGAACTCGCTGCGGCGCCGGTTCGCGCCCTGCTTTCGGAGAATGCCATCTCCGTGGGCAGGTTGGCGGCAGCCCTCACGCACGAGCTGAATACCCCGCTCGGAGCGCTCAAGAGCTCCGTCGATACCATGATCGTGCTCGCCGCCAAGCAGGCCACTGCGCCGCCGGAACAACAAGCGCGCCTGGTCACCATGCAGGCCGAGCTCCGGCGCTCGGTCAACGATGGCATGGAGCGGCTGAAGAAAGTGATCGCCCGTCTGCAGAGATTCATTGATCTCGATCACACCGACCGGCAGGCAGCCGACTTGAATGAGTTGCTGGAAGACGTAGCCGTCCTGGTAAAATCCGAACTCCAGGAGAAGGTGAAACTCGAGTTCGATTTTCAGCCCCTTCCACCGCTACACTGCCGCCCTCAGCAGCTCACCACCGTTTTTTCGAGCCTGTTGAGCAACGCCATCAACGCGGTGAACGGAGAAGGCCGTATCCTCGTCTCCACAAGGAAAGTGGACTCCATGGCCCGCATCCGAATTGAGGATAATGGCCGCGGCATGGAGGCCCTCGAGCTCGAAACCATCTTCGACCCGGGCTTCCGGGTGCTCGCCGGCCGCGTCTCCACGGGAAACTGGAGCCTGTTCAGCTCACGCCAGATTGTCTTCGAGCACGGGGGCGAGATTCAGATTACCAGCGAGCCCGGCAAAGGCACCACCGTCGACGTTCTGTTGCCCATCTGAGCCCCGGGGCCTTATTTCCACGGCGGCAAATCGTACATCACCGCGCCTTCTCCCTTTTGAGTGACCGCCTCCTCGAAAAACTTTACGATCTTGTCGCGGCGCGCAAGCATCGCTTTGATCTCAGTCTTGGTCAGGTATGGGCGCAATTGCTCGTTTAACGTGTCTTCATCCAGTTTGCGCATGTTGGCCAGCAGCCTGCGGTCGCACATCACCAGGTTGGCTTCGTTTGGGATCTTAGTGACGGTACGAAACGCGCGCGTGTGATCGATCATCCACATGCGCCATTGCTTGTCGATCACCAGATTGCCCAGATTGCGATCGGTGTTGTCGATCAACTGGTCGAATACCCGCACCACGTACATCTGCTTGTTCCAGGCGTCGAGGTCGGGAGGCGCGATACCTTGCTTCACGCGGTCCACTTCGTCGAACATCTTGTCGTCCACCCACCACGTCACGGCAGACGATTTTCCGCCAACCTTGCGCTCCACCGAGACGGGGATCATGTTCAGATCCAGAATCTTGTCCAGGCGGTATGCCGCAATGTTGTATTTGTAGGTGTCTTTGAAATTCAGTTCCGTGCCGCGACTGGTCTTGAATTCCGCCTTCGTTTCATCGATGCTCTGGATGTGCGCAAGATGCTCCAGCTTGCCGTCGGAGAGCGTGGCGCGCATCGAGTTGGTCACCCCCATACCCAGCTCTTTCTTGCTCACAATGTTCGCGTTCAGCAGAAACTCTTCCATTTCTGCGCGCGTGTAATGTTTGGCTGGCTCTTCGGCCAGCAAGAGCTGCGATATCGCAAAAAGGACCGGCAGGGCGTATCTTAAGTAGCGCGTGTTGTGATGCATGAGCAGACCTCGTTTCAGGCGTTCTATTGTAGTCGGGCTGGTTTACAAATTCAACAGCACTCATCCGTCTGTTCCGCGCCCATCTGCTTTCCAGATAATGTTGTCTCTATATCCCCTGGTTGTTTGCCCTGCGGCGTTTGACATCCGTAAATCTCTCGGCTATATTCGTTTAACATACTGATTACTATTGGTTTGTCTGTGGTCTTGCGCTGCGGTTTCGTGTGGAGGGGTACCCGCCGGAATCTCGATTCAACTCCCTGTTTTATGAGACATCGCGAATTCCTTGTTTCCGCGAACCTTTAAGAAATCAGTGACGCCGGAGATTGGCAATGGCCGTCGACCAGAACAACGGGAAGGTGGAACAGCCCGTTCCAACCAACGCGCAGGAGTACGAACACCTCCTCGACGACTACAGCCACTTCGTTCCCCCCGCTGAAGGCGAAATCCTCGAGGGCCGTGTGTTGAAAGTCACTGGCCAGGAGGTCATCATCGACTTCGGATACAAATCCGAAGGCCTCGTCCCCATCGAACAGTTCCGCTCTCCCGACGGCGAGATCCACGTTCATCCTGGTGATGTGGTCGACGTCATGATCGACCACGGTGAAGAGGTGGAAGGCTACATCCTGCTTTCCCACGAGAAGGCTGCGCGGCTGCGGGTCTGGGAGAATCTCGAAAAGGCCTTTCAGGAGCAGTTGATTATCTCCGGCCGTGTGCTCGGGCGTGTGAAAGGCGGGCTCTCAGTGGATGTCGGGATTAAAGGCTTCATGCCCGGATCCCAGATCGATCCGCGGCCGGTGCGCAACCTCGACGCCTTCATCGGCCAGGACATTCCCGTCAAAATCATCAAGCTGAACCGCCGTCGTGGAAACGTCGTGGTTTCCCGCAAGCTGGCCGTGGAGCAGGAAGCCACCGAGCGCAAGACGGCCACGCTCGAACATCTGCAAGAGGGCGCTGTGGTGACCGGCGTTGTGAAGAACCTCACCGAATACGGCGCGTTCATTGATCTGGGCGGCATCGACGGCCTGTTGCACGTCACCGACATGTCCTACGGACGCGTCGGTCACCCCTCCGAGGTCGTGCATCCCGGCGACGAGATAACCGTCAAGGTCCTCAAGTTTGATCGCACCCGGGAGCGCGTGTCGCTCGGTATGAAACAACTGGCGCCCGATCCCTGGGAAGGCGTCGTGCAGCGCTATGCGGTGAACAGCCGCGTGGTCGGACGCGTCGTGAATGTTACAGACTACGGCGCTTTCGTTGAGCTCGAGCCGGGCGTCGAGGGCCTGATCCACGTGACCGAGATGACCTGGTCGCGGCGCATGAAGCATCCCGCCAAAGTCGTCAGCCCCGGCGATCAGGTGGAGGCCGTGGTTCTCGACGTGCATCCCAAAGAGCGCCGTATCTCGCTGGGATTGAAGCAACTCGAGCCCAATCCCTGGACCACCATTGAAGACCGGTACAGCGTAGGCTCGGTCGTCGAAGGCCGCGTCCGCAATATGACGGATTTCGGGGCATTTGTGGAAATCGAAGAGGGCATTGACGGGCTGGTGCATGTCTCCGATCTTTCATGGACCAAGCGCGTCAAGCACCCCTCTGAGGTGCTGAAAAAAGGGCAGGTGGTGCAGGCCGTGATCCTGGCCATCGACGCCAAGTCGCATCGTCTGTCCCTAGGCTTGAAACAACTGCAACCGGATGCCTGGGAGCGTTATTTCCAAGCTCATCATGTCGGTGACATGGTGCATGGCCGGGTATGCCGCCTCGCCGGGTTTGGCGCGTTTGTCGAGCTTGCCGAGGGCGTTGAAGGGTTGTGCCATTATTCTGAGGTGCCGGGCTACAGCGGACGCAAGTCGGAGGCGCCGCCCATTGACGTCGGCCACGAATACGACTTCAAAATCATTAAAATGAATGAGTCGGAGAAAAAGATCGGGTTGAGCCTGAAAGCGGTAACGGAGGATGAAGAACGGGCCCGCCTGGAGGACTACCAGCGCCAGGCGACCGCCGCCACTACAACCATAGAAGAGGTTGTAAGCGTAAAAGAAAAAAAGACTTAGCTACGATCGGCACACTTGTTTTGGGTGGATCCGGCACAATTTGCGTTGCATTCTCCCCGGGTGCCGCGCGATACTGTTCGGACTGTAATCTATTGAAAGATCATTGGTTTTTCGCTAATTTAGCTAGGAGGCGTGAAAATGACGAAGGCGGATCTGATTGAAGAGGTCTCGCGCGTGGTGGAAATGACCCGCAAGGAATCCGAGGTCATCGTAGAGTCCATCTTCGACAGCATCGTAAAGGCCCTGCGCGGCGGCGACAAGATCGAAATCCGCGGTTTCGGCAGTTTCCGCACCCGCCAGCGGCAGCCTCGCATCGGCCGCAATCCGAAGACCGGAACCAGGGTTGAGGTGCCCGCCAAAAAGATTCCTTACTTCAAGCCCAGTAAGGAACTTAAAGACGTGGTGAACAATTCGGCGGCCACGAAAGAACCCGCGCCGGCGCCGGTCGATCAACCTCAGCCTCACTAAGGAATCCACCGGCCATGGACCACCTCTGGACACCATGGCGGTATCGTTACATCAGCGAATCCAGGCCTTCGGACGCCTGCATCTTCTGCCTCAAAGCGTCGGAAAACAAGGATCCTGAGAACTACATCCTCCATCGCGGCAAACTGAACTTCGTTCTGCTGAATTTGTTTCCCTACACCGTCGGCCACATGATGATAGCGCCTTACCAGCATGTCGCTACGCTGGAGGAGTCGCCTGAGGACGTGCTTTCGGAAATGATGCGTTTGACGCAACGCGCCGAGATCAATCTGCGAGCGGTGTACCATCCGGCCGGCCTGAATATCGGCCTGAACATTGGTGCCAGCGCCGGGGCCGGTGTGGCAGGCCACATCCACATGCACGTCGTGCCGCGCTGGACCGGCGACGCCAACTTCATGAGCACGATTGGCGAAACCCGCGTAATGCCGGAAGACTTGAGCACCACATACGAGAAGCTGAGCAACCTGCCCTGGGCACAACGATAAACCCCTTTTGCCTTCCCCCTTTTGCCTTTTGCCTTTTGCCTTGATCTACTATTTGCATGCTGCCCGAGTTGATCGCGGAGTTCTTCGGTACCCTGGTCCTGATCCTGTTCGGCGATGGCGTCGTGGCCATGGTGGTGCTGTTCGGCAATGGAGTGCCAGGCGAAGTGGTGCACGGCGGCTTCACCAACATCACCATCGGCTGGGGCCTGGCGGTTACCATGGGGGTCTACATCGCCGGCCGCATCTCGGGGGCGCACATCAACCCGGCGGTAACCGTTGCGCTTGCCATTTATCGCGATTTTCCCTGGCGCAAAGTCGGGCCCTACATCGGCGCGCAGGTCCTGGGGGCTTTCGTGGCCGCCGCGCTGGTGTTCTGGAACTACGCTCCGGCATTTCACGCCACCGATCCGCAGCTAGACCACACGGCGGGGGTGTTCACCACGTTTCCGGCCTTCCCCGATTCTCCTTCAGCCGGACTGCTGGATCAGACCATCGGCACGGCGCTTCTAGTGCTGCTGGTGCTCGCGATTATTGACGAGCGCAACCAGCCGCCGGGAGCCAACCTGGCGCCGGTGCTGATCGGCGCAGTAGTGGTGGCGATCGGAATGTCGTTTGGCGGCATGCACGGATATGCCATCAATCCCGCGCGCGATTTCGGACCTCGACTGTTCACCGCTGTAGCCGGCTTCAAGAACAATGGCCTGACCAACGGGCCTAAGGTCTTCTGGGTGCCGATCGTCGGTCCCATCCTTGGGGGCATCCTGGGAGCCGCGGCCTACGATTATGGAGTGCGCCGCTTCCTGCCGGAAGCGAACAAATAGTGGCCGAGCACATGCCAGGCCACTACGCGGTGCGACCGGCTCAAAGGACGTCGGACTCAGCCCCGGCCATAACGCTGTCTGACGGTGGCAGATCTTCCTGAAGTCTGAATTGCGCAGTGAAGAAGAAGGTGCTGCCAAGCCCCAGCCGGCTCTTCACCACGATATCCCCGCCCATCAAATTCGCCAGTTTCTTGCTGATGGCCAGCCCCAGTCCGGCGCCGGTCTTGGAGTGCAGGATGTCTGACTGCCGGAACGGCTCGAAGATAAGCTGCCGCTTGTCCTCCGGGATGCCGGGGCCGGTATCCGAAACCGAAAACAGGGTCCGCGCCGTTCGAGACCCCAGTTCCACAACGCGCACTTCCACCGCAACATGCCCGCGCTCGGTGAACTTGATGGCGTTGCTGAGAAGGTTGAACAGAACCTGCCGGACCCTGGTCTCGTCGCCGATCACGCAATCGGGAACCTGGTCATCAATCGCCTCGTGCAACTCCACGTCCTTTTCGCGGGCTGCGGCCTGAAAAGTACGGATCGCGTGCCCCACGCATTCACGCAGGGAGAAACAAGTTGCGCTCAGTTCGATTCGGCCCGCTTCGATCTTGGAAAGATCGAGAATCTCGTTCAGAATCGCGAGCATGTTGCGAGCCGCCGACAGCCCGTCGTTCAAGTATTCATGCTTCTCGCTGATGTCGTCCGTATCGAGTGCCAGTTCTGTCATGCCGATGATGGCATTCATGGGAGTGCGAATTTCGTGGCTCATTCCAGCCAGGAACTGATCTTTGATACGGCTGTTCTCATTAGCCTGCAACAGCAGCCGTTCGATCTGGCTGTTCTGGTCCTCCGCCAGCGATTTCTGGCGGCTCAATTCCTGCGTGCGCAACTGGACCGCGGCCTCCAATTGCTGATGCCTCCGGCGAAGAACTCTCACGCGCCAGTTCAGCAGGCTCCAGAGCAGAAGCGCGCCGGCCAGCCCCTCGATGCTGCAAAACCACCATTTCTGCCACCACGCCGGCAACACCGTAATCGACAGAGATGCCGGAGCAGACTCGGCGCTGCCTGACTTCGCCGTGAATTCCAAGGTGTGAGTGCCCGCAGGCACGTTGGAAAAGCTGGCAACGCCGTGCGGCGTTTCTACCCAATCATCCTGGACTCCCGGCATCCGGTATCGAAACGTCCGGTCTGCGTCGTGCACAAAGGTAAGTGCCGCCAGCCCTACCTGGAAGGACCGGTACTTATAGGGCAACTGGATGTCAGCCGCCGCATCCCGCGCCTCGGTTCCGTATCGGACCCAGGTGGCCACTACTGGAAACCTGGATTCCGCCGAAATCGATGCCTGCGGTGGGCGGTAGTGAGAGATACCCAGGTTGACACCCACCCACATGCTGCCGTCCGCATCCGCCATGATTGAGTTGCCCGGGCAGTCGTTCCAAAGGAGCCCGTCATCGGTTGTATAGTGCTGCCAGCGTTCGCCATCCAGCACGTCGATGCCGTTGTCCGAGGTAATCCAAGCCCGGCCTTTAGCGTCGAATGCCACCGCGCTCGGATCGTCAGAATGCAGGAAGTTGTGCTTGTCGTAATGCACGATCTTCGGAATGCTTCCGGGCATGATCCGCCAAACACCATACGGATCGAAGTAAGAGAACCAGAGGGATCCATCGGGCCCTTCAGCGACGATCTGAACGTCGCCGGCCGGCAGCCCATCCACTTGGGTAAAGCTCTTCCGCGTGCCGCCGTCGAAATAGAATATGCCGCTGCGACTGGCGATCCAGGCGCCGCCGGATCGGGCCATGAGCACGCGGCGGATTTCCTCTCCGTTCACGGGATTCCGAACCGGCTCGAACCGCACAGAGCCGCCGGACACCTTACTCCGGTACACAGATCCCTCAAGGATCGTCACCCACAACGCGCCGTCACGATCCCATTGGAGTTTGGATACCCGGTCGCTAATGAGTCCTGCGTCGCGCCCGAAGATCCGCAGCTCTCCGCTCCGCGGATTCAGGCGCCCGACACCTCCGGGGCACATGCCAAACCAGATCAATCCGCTGGCATCCTGGGTGATGGATCGAACCGGGCTTCCGGTCAGGCCCTCCTGATGGCCCCAAGCTCTGCCGGGCTGTGCGGTGGAGGTGAAACGCTGGAGGCTGGTGTCGGTTCCCACCCACAGGATGCCGGAACGATCGCGGTAGATCGTCTTTACCGTGCTGCCTGCGAGCCCTTCGCTTTCGGTCCAATGCTCCCAGGAGCCGCTGCCGAGCCAGCGAGCCAATCCGGCGCCGGTCAACCCGATCCATATCGAGCCTTCGCGGTCCTGCATAGCAAAACTCGTATCCCGGACCAATAGCCCGTTCCGATGGTCGATTTGCTCCCACCGGGTCCCATCTCCGCGGAACAAGCCAAGCCGTGTGGACACTAGCAGCCGGCCTTGCCGGTCGACATACAGACTCTCCACGCCGCTCGATTCGGGGATGCCCTTGACCGGAACAAACTGTCCACTGCCCTCAGCGCGGACCAGGAGCCGGGTCGCGCTGCGGATCCAGAGGCGGCCTTTGCCGTCCCTCGCGATGGCGCGCCAGTGATCCGAGGGAACGCCAGCTTCCTCGCCAAAGACCCTCACCGCACCCCCGTCTATCTGGCAGACTTTGCTGTCGCAGCCGAACCAAAGCGTCTTGCCCCCATCCCCGTATGCAGAAAAAATTCCCTGATCTCCAACACCGCGCGGCAAGACGTATTTACGAAATTCGATGCCGGCCGGACCCGGCTTGCCGTCGCTTACCCAAAGACCGCTGGGGGCAGCCACAAACACCTTGCCCGCCGGTGTGACAGCAATGCTCTGTGGACCCGGAAAGGCGCGCATTTCGGGCGTTCCCACTCTGCGGAATTGGCTGCCGGCGCGAATTGCGAGTCCGTCCAGGGTGGCGACCAGCAGGGTGCCATCCGCAGTCTCCGCCAGCGAGAAGATGCGCGTGGAGGGCAATCCCTCGACAAGCTGGAAGCGCGCTCCATCATACCGGTAGAGCCCGTTCAGGGTGCCCAGCCACAGAAAGCCGGTGCGATCCTGAAGCAGGCTGCTTACGGTCAGGTCTTCCAGCCCTTGTTCGTGCGAATAATACTTGAACGTGTAGCGCTGCCCGAGCGCCAGGTGCGGGACGAGCGAACAAATAGCCAGGAGACACAGACAACGACGCGGAAACATTCCCACCTTTAACTAATTCTAGGGGAGCGAGTTGATGATTACAGTTCCTCTAAGGTGAGCTTTTACGGTTAACTTTCGCGAAGGCGCCCGCGAGCGGTCCAAACGCGCGGGATTTTTCGCTACGCGCTATAATAGATTCTTCCCGGCCCAGAAGGTATCCCTATGTTCCTCAGTGTGAAGGAGATGGAAGTACGGAAGGTGCGTTTTGAAGAAACCTTCCAGCCGGGTGAAATTGATTTTTCAGCAGATGCGGTGAAACAATCGGGCCCGCTGCGGGCCGAGGGCGTAGCCGAACTATTGGCCAACACGGATGGAGAGGTGCGCATCAAAGGCCTGCTGAGCGTGACCATGGAGGCGGAATGCGACCGCTGCCTGGGCCGCGCCCAGTTTCCGCTGGATACCGGTTTTGATTTGTTCTATCGTCCGAGCAAAGCTTTGGCCGTGGAACCGGAAGTGGCCATTGACGAGGGCGAAGCCGAGATGGGATTCTACACGGGCTTGGGGATGGGGCTCGAGGATGTGCTGCGCGAGCAGATCCTGTTGCTGCTGCCCATGCAACGCGTCTGCTCGGCTGATTGCAAGGGCATCTGCCCGGTGTGCGGCGGCAACCGCAACGAAACGTCCTGCGATTGCCGGGAAGAGCCGGCCAATGACCGCTGGAGCGCGCTCCGCAAGATTTCACGGGGCTGAAGAAAAGAAATCGCCGAAAACTGGATTAAAATTCTGAGGTACAGAAATGCCGAACCCTAAACGACGCCATTCAGCCGCCCGCCGGGGCAACCGCCGGGCCCACGACCGATTGAAGCAGTCCGGATTGTCGGAGTGCCCGAACTGTCATGAGCAGAAACTGCCTCACCGGGCGTGCCCCCACTGCGGCCAATACAAAGGCCGGGAAGTGATCGAAGTCGAGCAGGAATAGAATGTTTTCTGCGCTACACTGCGCGATTCCGAAGCCATGCTGACCATCGCAGTCGACGCCATGGGCGGGGATCATGCCCCGAAACCGGAAGTCGACGGAGCGATTCGAGCCGCAAAAACCCTTGGTGTTCGTGTCATTCTGGTGGGCCGCGAGGACGTGGTCCGGCGCGAGCTGGAAAACCACACAGACGCCGGCTTGCTGCCGATCGAAGTGCACCACGCCAGCGAACAAATCACCATGCACGACAGCGCGGCCAAGGCGGTGCGCGCGAAACGGGACAGTTCGCTGCGCGTGGCTTCCCGCCTGGTGCGTGACAACTGCGCCCAGGGCTTTGTCTCGGCGGGCAATACGGGCGCCGTAATGGCCACCGCCAAGATGGTGCAGGGTGTGGTTCCGGGCGTAGACAGGCCGGCAGTGGCAGGCGTGTTTCCGACCGCAACGGGTTCCCCGCTAGTGATGATCGATGTGGGCGCGAACGTCGATTGCTCGCCCTCCATGCTTGCGCAGTTCGCCATTATGGGTGAAATCTATTCGCGGGTGATTCTCCACCGCGAAAGCCCGCGCGTAGGCCTGCTCTCCATCGGCGAGGAAGAGCACAAGGGCAATGAGATGACCCGCGCCGCCATGCCGCTTTTGAAATCGCTGCCCATCAATTTCATCGGGAACGTGGAGGGCCGGGACATTTATTCGGGCAAGGTCGACGTCGTGGTTTGTGACGGCTTCATCGGCAACGTGGCTCTCAAGGTCAGCGAGGGCCTGGTGGAGATGATCAAGAACATGCTGCAGGAGTCGCTGGAAGCGACCATTACCCGGAAGCTTGGTTACGTGTTGTCGAAAGCCGCATTCACCGACTTCAAGCGGCGCGTGGATTACTCCGAATACGGCGGCGCGCCTTTGCTGGGCGTAAAAGGGGTCTGCATCATCTGCCACGGCCGCTCCAACGCGAATGCCATCAGGAACGCCATCCGGGTGGCGGCGGAATTCTCGAGCGGCAAGATTAATCAGCGCATCGAGAGCGAATTCCGGCGTTGGAACGGCGGAAAAGCCGGTGACTGAAACCTGGATTCCACGTCCAATTTATTGCATCTAATGAACTAGATGAAAGCCGCACGTTTCCTCCTCACTCTGCTTTTGGCGGTGGGTTCGAGCTTTGCTGAGAAACTGGATCCCGCGAAATGGTCGCTGGAGTTACAGCCCGCGGCCGCGGCTCCCGGTTCCAAGGTACTGGCGCGCTTGCAGGCGAAAATCGAACCGGGCTGGCATCTTTATTCGCTGACCACGCCGGCTGGCGGACCGATTCGGACAACCATTCGCCTGGATGACAACGCGGCGGTGGAGTCGTTTCGCGTGTTCGAACCTCAACCCAAACGCGCGTTCGATCCGAATTTCAATCTGGACACGGAAACCTACGAAGGGGAACCGGTATTTTTGATCGAAGTCCATACGAACAAAGGCGCGGCGGCAGGTTCTGTGGAAATCGCGGCGGAAGTGCGCTACCAGATATGCGATCCGACGCGTTGCCTGCCGCCTGTAAAGCGCCGTGCGGCGGCAACGCTCTCCATTGACCCGAATGCCAAGGCGGCGGCGTTCGAGGTTCCTGGCAGCTACACGATGGTCAAACCGGGCAGTTCGGCTGCGGTGACTCCGGCGAGTGCTCCGCCTTCAGTTCCCCCCTCAGATTCCCGTGATCTGGCGGTTTTTCTTCTGACGGCGTTCGGATTCGGCCTGGCGGCGATTTTCACTCCGTGCGTATTTCCCATGATCCCGATCACCATGTCGTTCTTTCTGAACCGTCCATCGGGCTCGCGGCGGGAAAGCGTCACGCAAGCATTGATCTTCTGCATCGGGATTATCGTTCTGTTTTCCGCGCTTGGACTGCTGGCAACGGCCATTCTGGGTCCGTTCGGCATCGTGCAACTAGGTTCAAATCCCTGGGTCAACGGCTTCATTGCGGCGATTTTTCTCGCGTTCGGTCTGAGCCTGCTGGGCGCTTTCGAGATCACCATTCCGTCATCAATACTGACCCGGCTTGATCGTGCGACGCAGAAAGGCGGGGCGGCGGGGACGCTGCTCATGGGGCTTACGTTCTCGCTGGCGTCGTTCGCCTGCGTCGGGCCGTTTGTGGGCACGCTGCTCGCGGCATCGCTCCAAGGCGGCGCTATTCGGCCGCTTTTCGGCATGGTGACGTTCGCTGCCGGTCTCGCGCTACCGTTTTTCTTCCTGGCAGTCTTCCCTTCTTACCTGAAGAAACTGCCTAAGAGCGGCGGGTGGCTGGCGCGCGTGAAGGTGGTCATGGGCTTCGTGATCCTGGCGGCCATGCTGAAATACCTTTCGAGCGTTGATCAGGTGTTGCAATGGAACGTCCTGACGCGGGAGCGGTTTCTGGCTCTATGGATCGTGCTGTTCGCCATGGCCGGCCTGTACCTGCTGGGTTATGTGCGGCTGGAAGGAGTTGCGAAGGACGAGCCGCTTGGGTTGTGGCGGCTGCTCATTGGCATGTCGTTCGTCGCGTTCGCGGTCAGCCTAGTGCCGGGAATGTTCGGCGGCAAGCTGGGTGAACTGGATGCATACGTCCCGCTGCCTTCAGGATCATCCGGCTTCAGCGCCGCAGCGGGTGAGGCGCCACTCGCCTGGATGAAAAACCAGTTCCCGGAGGCCCTTGAGAAAGCGCGCCGTGAAAACAAGCTCGTATTTGTTAATTTTACCGGCTATGCCTGCACAAATTGCCATTGGATGAAGGCGAACATGTTCACGCGGCCTGAAATCCGCGCGGCCATGCAGAACTTCGTGCTGGTGGATCTCTACACCGATGGTACCGATGAGGCCTCGCGCCAGAATCAGGAATTCGAAGACAAAACCTTCGGGACGATCGCCATCCCTTTCTACGCGATTTTTGATAACCAAGGTAAGGTTTCGGCGAGTTTTCCCAGTTTGACGCGCAACCCCAAGGAATTCCTGGCTTTCCTGAATGCCCCGAACGGCGCCAAAGCTGCGCCTGTGGGTAGCTAACGTAAACTAACCCGCAGCTTAAAAAGAAAATCTAGAAATATCTTCCGATTGCCCACAATAAATCCACACGGTTTCTCGTGTAACCTTATGGTAGTTTCTGGCACTATTCTGTAAGAGTAGTCTACCCTTTGTAGGGAAGCAGCGTTACGGCGTATGAGCAAAGCTGGTTCCATTGCGAACATGGTTCGAACCGTTGCGGAGTGGATGCCGGTCTGCCAATGGAGCTTTAACCAGGCGCGGTGTTTCGATTACGTCGGTGGCGACGCAGCGGCGTTATTCCATCGGACGGGTCCCCAATTGCTCCGCCGGCATGTCTCGACGATCGACGACGCGAAGCGTAGCTGGGCGGTCCGCCTGGACCGTATCTTCACGGGCGAAAGTCGCCTCGAATCCATAGCGCCCGCCTCCCCCGACGCATATGCAATCACTCACCTCCCTGTTCACGGCCCCGATGGTGCGGTGGCGTATGCTGCCGGATTCGCCTATCACGCCGGTCAACCCGTGCCTCCCGCAGCGGAACTGGAATTTACGGCTCTCGCGATTCTGCAGGCTCTGGAGGCCGAACGCGCACGGACAGATCGTTTTCTCCACGATGTGATTGCGCAATGTCTGACCAGTACAGGACTGGAACTGGAGGTCCAGCGGCTTGAACTCAAAGCCCTGGGCATGGAGTTGCCGGATCGCGCGTGGGAGATCCAGCGCTCGCTCGAAGAAGCCTTAAACCGAATCCGAGAATTCCGAGCGGATGAGAAGACGCGCACCGTCTCTGAGTGACCCATGAGCTACCCCGTGCTGCTGGTTGACGATCATCGGCTCCTGCGCGACGGCATCAAAGTGCTGATTGAGCGGAGCGGTGAGTTTCAAGTGATTGCGGAAGCTGAAAACGGAACCGATGCCCTGGATCTTTTCCAGCGGCTGAGGCCCGAACTGGCTGTGGTGAGCGTGGGGCATCCCGCACTCAATGGCATTGAAGCCGCGAAGCAGATTCTCGGTCACATAGCCGGAGCGCGCGTGGTGATGCTTTCCATGGGGGTTGACGAGGAGGCGCTTATGACTGCCCTGCGCTGTGGCGCCCGCGGGCTCGTGTTGAAGAAAGACTCCGCTCAGGACCTGCTGGAAGCGCTCCGCGTCGTGGCCGGCGGTGGAACGTATTACAGTGCGCAGATCTCGGGCCATTTAAGTGAACCGATGAATCTGCCGCACGCCAATGGCAAGGCCGCGCTTCCGCTTGCGAAGAGGTTGACGAACCGCGAGCTGGAAGTTCTGCGACTTGTCACCATGGGCAAAACGAGCAAGGAAGTCGCAGAGAGACTCAGCCTTTCGGTGGAAACGGTTCGCAGCTACCGCAAGTCCATGATGAGGAAGCTTGGCGTGCGCAACATCGCCACCCTGATCAACGTGGCCATCGAGGAGGGCCTTACCCGCTGGACGCGAGGCGGATCCGGCTCTTATACTTAGAGCTCACGATCGCCGCCGCATGAAAAGCCCATGGGGAGACCTCGAAGTCGCTGATGCCCATGTGCATTTCTTCTCCCACGCGTTCTTCTCCGCGTTAGCTGCGCAAAAATCGGCGCAGGG